>Ga0187780_10000071_pt1 | contig 78133 bp, 62 predicted proteins | sample 1015_Q2_SP10_20__FD_132429 | JGI IMG/M metagenome (GOLD analysis project Ga0187780, IMG submission 132429) | Tropical peat soil microbial communities from peatlands in Department of Meta, Colombia - 1015_Q2_SP10_20_MG | ecosystem: Environmental > Terrestrial > Soil > Wetlands > Peat | place...
CCGGTGACGAACATGTAGCTCGTGTCGCGCACCATGAAGATGAAATCGGTCATCGCCGGCGAATAGACGTCGCCGCCGGCGCACGGCCCCATGATCACCGAAATCTGCGGAATGACGCCGGAGGCGATGACATTGCGCTTGAACACTTCGCCGTAACCGCCGAGCGCGGCTACCCCTTCTTGGATGCGCGCCCCGCCGGCGTCGAACAGGCCGACGATCGGCGCGCGTGCACGCATCGCCATGTCCTGGATCTTGATGATCTTCTGCGCATGCGTCTCCGAAAGCGAGCCGCCGAACACGGTGAAATCCTTGGCGAAGGCGAACACTGTGCGGCCGTTGACGGTGCCGAAGCCGGTCACCACGCCGTCGCCGGCGATCTTCGATTTCTCCATGCCGAAATCGCTGGAGCGGTGCTCGACGAACATGTCGAGTTCCTCGAACGAGTCGCGGTCCATCAGCAATTCCATGCGCTCGCGCGCGGTGAGCTTGCCGCGCTTGTGCTGCGCGTCGATGCGCGCTTGGCCGCCGCCGCGCCGCGCGCTGGCGCGGCGATCCTCAAGCTTGTCGAGGATGTCCTTCATGGTCAGTCAAAGTTGCAGCAGATGACCAGAATATTGACGGTCGGCGCATTGGGAAACGACATGGCCGCGCCCGGCATGGCCTGCGCCGCCGCCTCAAGCGCGGCGTCGGAGACCTCGAAGCGGAGAATGTCGTCGTCGGTTGGGCCTTTATTTGGTTCACCTGTCGCAGCGCCATTGTGCATGATGCCTATCCGTTTTCGTGCCGGGAACGACTCTGACCATCATAGCCGAGCGTTGGCGCGGGGGGAAACGCGACCGGTGCAGCGGGATTTGGAGGCGATAGGCGGTCAGGCCGAAATCGCTCCGTGCTTCTTAGCCTCCCCGCGCGGCCTCTTCGATAGCGGCGACGATGCCGGCATAGCCGGTGCAGCGGCATAGGTGGCCGCTCAGCACTTCGCGGATTTCGGCGGTGGACGGGCGCGGATTACGGGCGAGATAGTCGGTGAACGACATCAGGATGCCGGGCGTGCAGAAGCCGCATTGCAGCGCGTGATTGTTGCGAAAGGCCTGCTGCAACGGGTTGAGCGCGCCGTCCGCTGCTGCAAGAGATTCCACGGTTTTGATGTCGCGGCCTTCGGCCTGGACGGCAAAGGTCAGGCAGGAGCGCGCGGCGACCCCGTCGATAAGCACGGTGCAGGAGCCGCAAACGCCGTGCTCGCAGCCGACATGGGTGCCGGTCGCGCCGAGCGCGTGGCGCAGAAAGTCGCAAAGCAGCATGCGCGGCTCGGCCTCCGCCGACAATTTGCGGCCGTTGAGCGTGACGGCGACGCGCACGCGCTCGTTGCGATTTACGCGGCGCATCGCAAAGCCTCCGCGATCGCAAGCGGCGCGAGGTTGCGGAACAGATCGCGCCGCATCGCCGCCGAAGCGTGCAGGTCCTCGTAGCCTTCGAGTTCTTCGGCCCATGCGGCGACGGCATCCGCCGCGCCGTCCGTTGCGATCCGGCGCACCATCGGCCGGCCCGCCATGCCGCCGACGCCGAGCTGCACCGCGCGGCTGTCGTCAGCCACAGCCGCGACCGCGATGATGGCAAAGTCGCCGTGCCGCCGCGCCACTTCGCGAAAGCAAACGCCGCGCGTGGCCGCCGCCGGAAAGCGCGCCGCGATAATCAACTCGTCCGGCGCGCGCGCCGTCGTCAGCATGTCCTTCTGAAAGTCCCCTGCCTCAAGCACGCGTTCGCCGCGCCGCGAGCGCAGCACGATTTCGCCGCCAAGGACGGCCAGCGCCAGCGGCAGTTCGGAGCTCGGATCGGCATGCGCGATGGAGCCGCACACGGTGCCTCTATTGCGCGTTTGATAATGCCCAACGAAGGGCAGAGCCGCGGCGACGAGCGGCAGTTTTTCCGCAAGCCGCGGCCACGCCATCAGTTTGTTCTGCGTGACCGCCGCGCCGATCTCGATTTTGCCGTCAAGCTCGAGGATAGCGTCGAGCGTAGCGATCCGCGAAATATCGATGAGCGCTTTTGCCTCGATCAGCCGCAAATTCAGCATCGGCACCAGCGATTGGCCGCCGGCAAGCACGCGCGCGTCCTCGCCGTATTCGGCGAGCAGCGCGACCGCCTCCTCGGCCGTATCGGACTGGATGTAATCGAACGGGCGCGGCTTCATATTTTCGCACTCACCCGCCGCGTGGCTTGCATCGCGGCGTGGATGCGCCGCGGCGTCGCCGGAAGAACGATCTCGTCCACGCCGAGCGCGTCCGCGATCGCGTTGGCGACGCAGGCCGGCGTCGACATGCAATTGCCCTCGGCGAGGCCCTTGGCGCCGAGCGGGGTGAGCGGCGACGGCGACTCGTAATGCAGAATCTCGCATTCGGGGATTTCGCCGGCGGTCGGCACCAGATAGTCGGCGAATGTGCCGCTCAGAAACGCGCCCTCCTCGTTATAGGCGAATTCCTCATAGAGCGCGGCGGCGATGCCTTGGGCGAAGGCGCCGCGGATCTGGCCTTCCGCGATCTTCGGATTCATGATGCGGCCGGCATCGTGCATCGACACGTAGCGGTCGACCCGGACCTGATAGGTCACCGGATCGATCTCGACGCCGCACATGTCGAAGATAAAGCCGTAGGTCAGCGATGTGTTGATGCGGTCGTCGCTCGCCGGCGGTTCGAGCTCCGGCGGCGTCCACACCGCGGTTTCGCTCAAGGCTGGCGCCATGCCTTCCGGCAGCATCACCGGCGACCAATGCGATGTCGCAGCGATCCGCCCGAACGGCAGCGCATTGTCGGGATTGGAGCGGCTGCGGATTTTTCCGCCTGCAAGCTCGACATCCTCGGGCAGGACGTTGAGCTGCTTCGCCGCGATGGCTTTGAGTTTCTCGCGCATCTGCACGGCGGCGAGATGCGCGGCGACGGCCGTTCCCGAGGCAAAGCGGCTGGAATAAGTGCCGGCGGCAATCGACCATTGATCCTTCGCGGTATCGAGTTCCAGCACCACTTCGATCTCTTCCGCCGATAGCCCAAGTTCCTTGGCGACGATTTCCGCGAGCACGGTCTCATGGCTTTGGCCTTGCACCGTGACATCGGCGGTGACGGTGACCGCGCCGACCGGATCGATGTTCACCCGCGCCATCGAAACGGCGCCGTTCTTCGGCCCCGCCTTTTCGCGCGCCTGCGCCGTCATCAGCGTCGAGAGATATCCCATATTCGACATTGCCGGCTCGACCACGGCGGCAAAGCCGATGCCGTAGATGCGGCCGTCGGTGCGCGCCGCCGCGCGCCGGCGCTGCAGATCCTCGAGCCGCCCCTGCCCGATCGCGATCTCCACCGCGCGGCCGTAATCGCCGGAATCGTAGAGCGCGCCGGCTGCCGTGCGATACGGAAATTTTTGCCGCGGAATGAGATTGCGCTTGATCACGTCGAGCGGATCGAGGCGCAGTTCGTCGGCGATGCGCTTGATGAGCCGCTCGAGCGCCAGGTAAAGCTGCGGGCCGCCGAAGCCGCGAATGAGGCTCGCCGGCATTTTGTTGGTCAGCACGACGCGGTTTTTGAGTTCGACATGTTCGATGTCGTAGGCGCCGGTCACCGCGCCCTGCATACGGTAGAGCGGCCCCGGCATCGGCGCGCGCAAAAAGGCGCCGTAGTCCTCCAATTGATCGAGTTTCAATGCGAGGATGCGGCCTTCTTCGGTAACGGCAGCCTCGATTTCGGTGATGCGGTTCGGGCCCGAACTCGCCGCGACCAGATGTTCGATGCGGTCCTCGACCCATTTGATCGGCCGGCCGGTAATGCGCGCGGCGAGCGCGACGAGCACGATGTAGGGAAAGATCGAAAGCTTAATCCCAAAGCTGCCGCCTGAATCGGGCGGGATGCGCAGCCGCAATTTCGGTCCGGCGACGCGCAGCGCGCGCGCCATCACCGGGTGCATCGAAAACGGGCCCTGGAAATTCGCCAGAACGTCGTAGCTACCCTCCGCGGCATTGTGCTGCGCCACGACGACATAGCATTCGATCGGCGTGAACGAGAGGCGCGGGAAAGGAACCGTCATGGCGATGCGGCGATCGGCCCGCGCGAAGGCCGATGCCGGATCGCCGTAGCGGAATTCGCGCACCGAGATTTCGTTGGTCCTCGCTTCGGGATGCAGAAGCGGCGCGGAACTCTCACACGCGGCTTGCGGGTCGATCGCCGCTTCCAGCGGCTTATAGTCGACCGCCACGAGTTCCCCCGCGTCTTCCGCGAGATAGCGCGTCTGCGCAACCACCAAGGCGACCGGCTCGCCGACATAGCGCACGCGTTCGACCGCCAGCGCCCATTGCTGCACCGGCACCTTAATCGCCGCCATGAACGGGTCCGACAGTTTGCGAATATCCTCGCCCGTTATGACGGCCCAAACGCCGTCCTGCTCCAGCGCTTCGGTCGCGTTGACGCGGAGGATTTCGGCATGCGCATGCGGCGAGCGGATGACATGGGCATGCAGCGTACCGACCGGAACCGGAAGATCGTCGGCATAGCGCCCGCGGCCCGACAAAAGCGCAGGATCTTCCTTGCGGAGAACGGGCTTGACGCGCGAAACGGTCACAAGTTCCTCCCGTTATTTTCTCTACATCCACAGTGGCAGGTTGTCAGCCTCGGCATGCGTCCATAACATCGGCTTCCTCGCTTCCGCTCGGACCCGGAATGACGAGGTGGCTAGCAATGGACCAGGCGACGCACGCGCAATCCGCCAACACTTCCGGCATCGGCCAACCGGTGCGCCGCCGCGAAGACATGCGGCTTGTTCGCGGCAACGGGCGCTACACCGCCGACGAGAACCTGCCGGGCCAAGTCCATGCCGTGATGGTGCGGTCGCCGCATGCGCATGCCAGCATTCGCGCCATCGTCAAGGACAAGGCTCTCGCTTGCGCCGGCGTGCTTGCGGTGCTGACCGGAGCCGATTGTTCAGCCGACGCCTTGCGGCCGATTCCGCATAAGCCGTGGTCGCCGCATCCGGCGGAGACGAAGCTTCGCAACAGCCGCGGCGAACCCCCGTTCGAAGCGCCGCATCACATCCTCCCAGCCGACAAAGCGCGCTTCGCCGGCGAGGCGGTGGCGATGGTCGTTGCCGAAACGCTTCATGCCGCCAAGGACGGCGCCGAGCGCGTCGAGATCGACTACGAGATTTTGCCCGCGGTGGTCGAAACCGTGGCCGCCGCGCGGCAGGATGCGCCGCGCGTTCACGACAGCGCGCGCTCCAATGTCTGTTTCGACGCGGAACTCGGCGACGCGGCGGCGACCGAAGCCGCCTTCGCTCGCGCCGCCCATGTGGCGCGGTTCGAGACCTGGGTTCAGCGTGTCACCGGCGTTCCGATGGAGCCGCGCGCCGCGCTCGCGGAGTTCGATCCCGCCACGGGGCGCTTTACGCTTTATGCCGGCAACGGCGGCGCGGTGCGGCTTAAGAACGATCTCGCTTTCATTCTCGACGTGCCGGCGGAAAACGTCCGCGTGCTGATGCAGGATGTCGGCGGCAATTTCGGCACTCGCGGCATGATCTATCCGGAATTTGCGCTGGTCGCTTGGGCGGCGCGCAAGCTCGGGCGGCCGGTGAAGTGGATCATCGAACGCCACGAGTCGTTCCTCAGCGACTACCAGGCGCGCGATCTCGCCGTCGAAGCCGAACTCGCGCTCGACGAGACGGGCCGTTTCCTCGCCATGCGCGGCTCCAATCTCGGCAATCTCGGCGCGCACACGACGAATTTCGCCATGGTGCAAAAGGGCGTGCAGATGATGTCGAGCATCTATCGGATGCCGGCGGCGCATTTTCGCGCGCGCGCCACCTTGAGCAACACCTCGCCGACGCGGCCCTATCGCAGCGCCGGCCGGCCGGAAGTGATTTTCGTCATGGAGCGGCTGATCGATCTCGCCGCGCGCGACTTCGGTTTCGACCGTGTCGCCATCCGCCGCCGCAATCTCGTGACCGAAAAGGAGATGCCCTACAAAAATCCGTTCGGCGTCGAATACGACAACGGCGACTATATCGGCGGCATGGACGCCGCGCTCAAGCTCGGCGACTGGGCCGGCTTCAAGCGCCGCCGCGCCCAGGCGAGAAAGCGCGGCCGTTATCGCGGCATCGGCGTCGGCAATTACGTGGACATTTCGACCGGCGTGCCGCGCGAGAAAGCCGAAATCACCGTATTGCCGGAAGGGATCGTGGAAGTGGTGATCGGCATCGTGTCGCAGGGCCAAGGCCACGAAACGAGCTTCGCGCAACTCGTCACCGAATGGCTCGGCGTGCCGATCGACTGCGTGCGCTTCGTCACCGGCGACACCGATCGCGTCACCGTCGGCGGCGGCGCGCATTCCGGCCGCGGCATGCGACTGGGCTCGATTGTCATCAAAAAATCCTCAGATGGGATTATCGAAAAGGCAATGCGAATCGCCGAACATCTGTTGGAAACGGCCGCCGCCGACATCGAATTTCGGAACGGCCGCTTCGCCGTGAAGGGTACCAACCACGCGGTCGGCCTGTTCGAAGTTGCGCGCGCCGCAACCGAGCGCGCCGATCTGCCCGAGGATTTGCGCGGACCGCTCGGCGCCGCCTGCGACGAGACCGTAGCCGAGGCGAGTTACCCTTACGGCGCCCACGTCTGCGAGGTCGAGGTCGATCCCGATACCGGCAAGGTGACGCTCGTCGGCTATGCCGCCGTCGACGACGTCGGCCGCGCCGTCAACCCGCTCATTATCCACGGCCAAATCCACGGCGGAATCGCGCAGGGCGTCGGCCAGGCGCTCCTTGAGCGCTGCAATTACGATCCGCAGAGCGGCCAATTGCTCACCGGATCGTTCATGGATTACGCGATGCCGCGCGCTTCCGACCTCCCGTTTTATGCGACCGTATTGAGCGAAGTGCCGTCGTCGACGCACCCGCTCGGCATCCGGCCGGCCGGCGAAGGCGGCACTGTGCCGGCGCTCGCGGTCGTCACTAATGCGATCGTCGATGCGCTATCCGAATTCGGCGTACGCCATATCGAAATGCCCGCCACGCCGGAGAAGGTGTGGCGGGCTATCCAAGACGCGCGAGGCCGCTGATCAAGCCACGAGGACGGATTTCAGGACGGATTTGACGTGAATACCGCCGACCTGCGCAGCCGCGAATTTAAGAAAATACTGCTGATCAAATTATCGGCGGTGGGCGATGTCGTGCAGACCATCCCGCTATTCAACAAATTGCGCCGGCGTTATCCGGCCGCCCAGATCGACTGGCTGACAACGCCGGGCGTGGCCGAGCTTCTACGGTACAATCCGGCCATAAACAATGTCGTGGAATTTTCCCGCGACGAATGGTCGAAGCCGTGGCGATTGGCGCCGTTCATCGACGTGGCGAAGCTCGTCGCAAGCCTACGAGCGAACGAATACGATTTGGCGATCGATCTTCAAGGCCAGTTGCGCAGCACGCTTTTCACGCTCGGCAGCGGCGCGCCGGTGCGGATCGGTTTCGATCGGCCGCGCGCCGAGCTTTGGGAAAAGTCGCCGCGGAAATTTACCGAGGAAGTACGTAAGCACGCTTGGTACGGCGCGCGCGAGGGGAGCTGGCTCGTTTACACCGACCATATCGCGCTGCCCGCGCTCGATATGCATCCGGTCGATCGCTATCTCGCCGTCGGGCCGAAGCTCGGCCTTGACGAGGCTGCCCCCGATTTTTCGTTTCCGATCCCGCCCGAGGCGCTCACCCGTATCGACGCCTTGCTGGATTATTACGGCATCGCCAAAACGAAGATGATCGCGCTGGCGCCGGGAACGAATTGGGAAACCAAGAAATGGCGCGAGGACGCTTTCGCCGAAGTCGCGCGGCATTTTTTGCAAAAGGGGCTTTCCGTCTGCCTGATCGGATCGGAGCGCGACCGCGCGGTTTGCGCGCAAGTCGCAGGGCTAGCTCCGGATACCGTCAATCTCGCCGGCGAAACGACGCTCAGCGAGCTCGCGGCGCTCATCCGCAGAGCGACGATCTGCCTGACCAACGATTCCGGCGCGATGCATCTTGCCGTCGCGCTCGACCGGCCCGTAGTCAGCGTTTTCGGCCCGACCGATCCGATTTGGGCCGGTCCCTATCGCCGCTCCGACGCCGTTCTGCGCGCCGACCTGCCGTGCTCGCCCTGTTACCTTCGCCAATTGAGCCGCTGCACGCACGGCCATGCCTGCATGCAGAACGTCGGCGCGAGCGCCGTGATCGCGCGGCTCGAGGCTATTCTGGCGAAGCTGCCCAACCGCTCCAGGCCCGGCTCCTCGCAGCCTGCCGCGCGCTAAAATCCCTCCTCGGCGCTCACTGCCAATACGGAGGATAGCCCGAGCTCTTCTGCTGCGCTTCCAGAAGCCGCAGCATGGCCGGCCATTCCAGAACGCCATAGGGGCGCCGCGTGCCGGGCTGGTAAAGGTGGGCGGTGTGGGCGAGCACGTTCTCGCCCGGCATGGTTAAATCGGTGCGCGCCGCCATCGCGTCCACCTGCGAGCGGCAGGACAATTCCAGCTGATACATCGCGTTGAACGCCTGCTGGATCGTCGCGCCGCAGGTGAGCAGGCCATGATTGCGCATGATCATCGCGTCGTGCGGGCCGAGGTCGCGCACGAGCCGCTCGCGCTCGTCGATATCGATCGCCGGACCTTCGTAGTCGTGATAGCCGATATGGCCGGCGAAGCGGATCGAGGTCTGCGACAGCGGCAGCAATCCGCAGCGCATCGCCGCTACCGCCATGCCGGCGCGGGTGTGGGTGTGCAGCACGCAGGCGACATCCGGCCGCGCTTTATGAATGGCGCCGTGAATGACGTAGCCGGAAACGTTGATACCGTAGTCGGTATCGGGCTTGGAAACGATATTGCCCTCGACATCGATTTTGACAAGGCTCGACGCGGTGATCTCCTTGTAGAGAAGGCCGTAGAGATTGATCAGCAAGTGCTCGGTGCCTGGGATCCGCGCCGTGATATGGTTGTAAATGAGGTCGGTCATGCCGTAGGCGTCGACCAGCCGGTAGCAAGCGGCAAGATCGAGCCGCGTCTGCCACTCTTGCGCCGATACGTCGTTGCGGATTGACTTGAAGTCTGTCGCGTAATTCACGGTGTTTCCTTCCTTCCCCCCTCCGCCATGTCAGGCAAAGCGCCACCGGACGGGCCGTTTAAGAGCTTTGCCGCTTGAAAACTTTAATGTGGCTCCACTTAACAAAACGGTTCAAGTGAGGAAGTAGCATGCCTGGCGGGATCGACGAAATACTGCGCAACCATGTGAAGGAAAAGCTTCGGCGCGGCGAGGTGGTCGCCTCCATGACCGTCCGGCTCGTTCGCAGCATCGAAATCGCGCGGATCGCCAAGACTGCCGGCTTCGACAGTCTCTATGTCGACATGGAACACTCGAGCTTCTCATTAGAGACGACGAGCCAAATCTGCATCGCTGCGCTCGAAGCCGGGATCACGCCGTTGGTGCGCGTCCCCGGCCTCGCCGAGGTCCCGCGCATCCTCGACGGCGGGGCGCTCGGCGTGATCGCGCCGCATGTGCGTTCGGCGGACGAGGCGCGCGCATGCGTGACGGCAGCAAAATTTCCCCGCTCGGCGAACGCTCCGCGGCCGGCCCCCTGCCCCATCTGCACTATCGCGCTTTTCCCGCCGCGGCGGCCGATGCCGCTCTCAACGATGCGACCACCGTCATGGTGCAATTCGAGAGCCAACAAGCCTTGGCGAATGCGGACGAAATCGTCGCCGTGGACGGCGTGGACATGGTGATGATCGGCTCCAACGATCTGCTCGCGGATTGGAGCCTGCCCGGCCAATACGAACATCCGCGCTTGCGCGAGGCCTACGCCAAAACCATCGCCGCGTGCCGCGGCTGCGGCAAACATGTCGGCGTCGGCGGTCTGTCGTCGCGCCCGCAGCTTGCTGCGGAATTCGTGCGCATGGGCGCGCACTACGTTTCGACGGGAACCGATCTCGGCTTCCTGGTCGGCGCTTGCACGGCCAAGGCTAAAGAGGTGCACGACATCGCTTTGGGCGCCGGATCTTGATAGAAGAACTCGGTGGCTACTCACAAAATACGACCGCTATTCCCCCCGACGCAGACATGCGCGGATGCGACAGCAATATCCGCTTAGTGCCATTTTCGGACTCATGCGCCACAGCAAGAAATCTCTACTCGATCACCTCATCTCATGCGTCAGGCCGCCAGCTTCGACGTGCCCGCGGAAGCCGATCACGCCCAGCAGCCTAGCCGTGATTGCGAACGTGGCAATTCGCTTGCATCGACGCCTTCGTGGCTCTTACGGGCGCGCGATGGCGATATTCGAAGTCATGTTGGCGCTCACCTTCCCGTCCCTAAGAAGTGGAGCAAGGTGTGCACCGATGGCGGCATTTAATCTAAGGTGCGCTCCTGCGGGCAATGTAGCGAGGGATGGGGCCAGCGGACTTGCCGCGAGGGCTCTGGCAGCCTGAGCGATCCCGCCCTCGAAAATCAATGGCAGGGTTGCGCACCTCACACGGATCTCGTGAAAACCCGCAGCCTCGACCGTATTTTTAAGGACTTGAACATCAGGCCAACTGAACGGTGCCAGGAGCCGGGCCGCTAAATCGCCCGGAACACACTCGCGCAGCGCCGCGTGGAGTGCCGCATAGAAGGCGTTGTCCTCGATATGGGACCATGCGGCGATTGCCAGTTGTCCCCCGTCGGGCTTGAGCGCACGGCGCATTTCGCTGAGAGCGGCTAATCGGTCAGGAAAGAACTGCAGACCCTGTTGACAAACCACAAAATCGAACGCTGCGCTCTCGACTCCCAAAGGTGCCGCCGGTGATTCGATATAGGTAATTGGCGCGGAGTCCGGCGAGGGCGGCTTCGAGTTGGCGACGTCGAGCATCTGGCGTGAGATGTCTGTCGCAACAACGCGGCCGCCCGGACCGATCCGTTTGGCCGCTACTCGTGCTACCGTTCCGGGGCCGGTCGCGACATCGAGAACGACCGCGCTTGGACGAAGATTACACTCCTGAAGCAACAGCCGCGCCCGCGGCTCAAACAGCCGAGGCACCAGTACCTCCTCGTATGCTCTCGGGACGGCGTCGTCAGTGAACTGGAAGCCCGTGTCTTCGCTCATGGGTTCCTCTTGGCACATAAGCTCTTGCTGCGCGCGCCGCGAGCGGCCGTTCGAGTGCCATCACACCGACACTGCTGAGAAAGGCGATGAATTCGCGGCGTCTCATCGGTTTTCTCCCACGCCGAGAAAAGAATGTTACCACATTGTTGGTGAAGTGCGTTGCGCATCACGGCGAAATTTGGCCGCCAAGTCGCTGATGGGGCAACAGGCGACAAAACCGGCTGACGACGTCATGTCCGTTCTTCACCCGACAGCGGCCACATCGCGGACATCGCACGACGCCGGCGACGTGCGAGTTCCGGACAAAGTGCATCGCAGCAAAACAGATTCGATGAAATCAGCAGGCGTAACCAATTGGCAACAGCAACCACCACTATTGCATGTGACGCCGTTTATCGCCAGATTTTGGAGTACGACCTTATGCCGTTCAACGGACGACCACTTAGCCAATTCACCGCAATTTAGTTTCTGTCAAAAAAGTCACTTGAGGCCGGTCTCGCGAGCGGTAAGATTTCTCACGTCGGACTGACGCGACGCTTGGATGGCGCGAAGCTGCATGGTCCGTCCGAGACGATGCCGGTCCGACAGCCCCGGCGATGCCGTTATAAGACCTCGTAAGCCAGCGGTGCGGCATCGGCGGGCAAAGCCGCCGGCGCAGTTGCCTCTTCGCCGGCGGCTTTCATCTTGCGATCAAGGGCGACGTATTAGGTAACTGCGCGGGCTCCAACAGCCGAGGGTTGCCCGTGTGTCCTCCATACCGGCTGATCCCCTCCGCGGAACAATGGAAAATGCAGTTCGACCCGCAGTCCCGGCACGTTGTCGGACAAGGTAATATGGACACCGTGCAAGCGTGCAACCGCTGCAACCAAGCTAAGACCAAGCCCGTTGCCTGGAGTGCGGCGACTTCGCTCCAGTCGGTAGAAGCGCTTGAACACGTATTCAAATTCAGTTGCTGGAATTCCTGGACCGTCATCTGAAACCAATATTACCGCCTCACCGTCCTTGCGATCGACACTGACGGTTACAAGGCCACCCACACGTCCGTGTTTGATGGCGTTATCGACGAGATTGGCCACGGCGTCGAACAAGAGATCACGGTCTGCGCTCACGAGCACTGGCGCGTTAACGAGGGCCTCGACCCGCCCGCCTTTGCTCTCGGCGGCGGCGTCAAACAATTCTACCACCTGAGTGGCGATCTCCGCGAGATTCACCATGCGAAATGCCGAAGTCGCGCTCGTCGTCTCGATTTGAGAAATGCGCATCAGCGAGGAAAACATTCGCAGAACGTCATCGAGGTCGGCCATCGTCTGACTGATCAGAGGTTGATCCTGATCATGATCGCCCTTCTCGACGCTCGCCTTCTCAAGGCGGGCCCGCATGCGAGTCAATGGTGTTCGTAGATCGTGCGCGACATTGTCGCTGACCTGCCTCACCTCGGCCATTAGCGCTTCGATGCGCTCGAGCATCGAATTCAGGTTGTGCGCCAGATGATCCCACTCATCTTGAGTCCCACGCAACGGTATTCGTCTGCCAAGGCCGCTCTCCATAATCGCGCGGCTGGTCGCATTTATGGATTCAATTCTGCCCACCGTACGCCGCGTGACGCTCACACTCGCCACGGCAGCGAGAATGAATATCAACAAGAGCGCGATGATCAAAGCCGTGGAGATTTTATTGGCGAAACGGCTCAAGTCGCTGATATCTTTCCCCACCAGGAGATGAAAACCGTCGGGAAGAATTTCCGATCTTGCGCGAAACACCGCCTGACCGTCGCCTGGCTTCGCGTTGAGCGCCTCAGCCTTGAAATCGACCCATTGTCCTTCCGCCTTGAGAGCCGACGGCCATTTCTTGATATTGCCGGCGACGGGCGCAAATGATCCGTCGGCAAGCAGATAGATGCCGCCTTCGAGGCGTGCCTCGGCGTCACGTTGCTCAATAGCGCGTGTCAAGCCGTCACGGCCACCTGTCTCATAAACATTGCGCAGCGTCGCACGCTCGGCCTCGATCGCATGATCGGATCGGCTCAGGACGAAATTCGTCGTCGACCAATACACATATCCGAAAAGCGCAATCACCATCGCGCCGAACATTGCGATGCTGATCAGCGCCAGCCTAAAGGTCGTCGAGCGTAGGGTCTTAGCGAGGAGCACGGACGCAAAACCCGACGCCACGGATTGTGTGGATGAGCGGATAGGCCTGTTCGCTGTCGACCTTGCGGCGCACGCGGCCAACATAGACATCGATGATGTTGGTCGTGGGATCAAAATGCAAATCCCACACCTTCTCCAAGAGCATCGTGCGCGGCACGACGTGGCCTTCGTTGCGGACGAGGTACTCAAGGACCTGGAATTCGCGTGGTAACAACTTGATGTCTCTGCCGTTGCGGTTCGCCGTCCGCGACACAAGATCCATTTCGAGGTCGCCGACGCGCAATACCGTTTCCTTGACCACCGTCGCGCTGCGACGAGCCAGGGCTTCCACACGCGCCAGTAATTCCGAGAAAGCGAAAGGCTTGACGAGATAGTCATCTCCGCCGGCGCGAAGACCGCGAACTCGATCGTCAACTTCCCCGAGAGCGCTCAAGATCAACGCCGGAGTGACGATTGCTGCCTCACGCAGCCGCTGAATAATTGCAATTCCATCCATCCCGGGAAGCATGCGATCAATGGTCATAACCGCGTATGCGCCGGATTGGCCAAGGCGAAATCCTTCATCACCATTGGTCGCGAGATCGGCCCGATAACCGCGCGCCTCGAAGAAATCCACGATCTGCATCGCGGTCTCGGCTTCATCCTCGATGACAAGAATACGCCGGTACGCCCCTGTCATTTATTTCCACCTTCCGACAAAAGCCGAACGCCAATTACGGTAGCGCCAAGTCAACCGGCATCAAACTGACTTTTGTGTCATAAATTGACTCATTAGTAATTTGAATCTTGCGGATTTCGCGCGTTATTCAATCTGAAAGCCCCGCCTGTGCTCGCGCATCCTGGTTTATCCCGAACGCATTGTTCGTCCAGGCAAGGTGACTGCAGTGCGGGTGATAGAGCGGTAGTGCAATTTTCACGCGGAGGAAGTGGCAATGCTACGCAAAACACTCATCACACTAACTGCCGTCGCAGTAATGGGCCTTGGCTCGGCGGCTATGGCTCACAGTGGTGGTGGTGGTGGCGGCGGTGGTGGCGGTCGAGGCGGCGGTGGTTGGGGCGGCGGCGGTCGGGGCGATGGTGGCTGGGGTCACGCCATGGTGCATGGAGGCCCTATGCTCGCGTCACCAATGGTCCGCGTTCAGGGGTGGGGCAACTTTGATCGCAATCACTTCGCCTGGAGTTCCCATAATCACTTCCAAGACCATTTCCATGACCGCTTCCGTCACCGATTCCACAACCGCTTCTTCGCGTTCGGCTTTCCTGGTCCGTACCTCTACGATTACGCGTATAACTCTTGCTGGACCAGAGTTCCCACCTACTACGGCTGGAAGTGGGTCTACGCCTGTGGCGACTATACGTATTAGGACCTAACTGCACGCCTCGGCATTCGAGGGATCGCGCCGTTTCGGTCTCGCGTCTCTGGCCAACACGAGGATCCGCCTCACGACAAGGTCGCTTCTCGCCGATTAGAGAAGCGGACATCGCAAAACGGGGCTGGGAGATCCGCTTTGCGCGGACGCGGACTCATGCACCGGAGTAATCGATTTCAGTCGCTATTGCAGATATTGGCGAATTTTAGCCAGCAAGTGGCGGGGGCTAAAAGGTTTTGGCACATAGTCGTCGCAGCCTGCGGCCCGCGCCTTCTTGTCCTCCCCGCTAAGCGCATAGGAGGTGACCGCGATGATCGGAATCGATTTCAAAGCAGGATCGGCTTTGATCCGGCGCGTCGCCTCGTAACCGTCCATGACCGGCAGTTGGATATCCATGAGGATGAGGTCAGGCCGTTGCTTCGCGATAGCCGCAAGCGCCTCTTCACCGTTCTCGGCCTCGGTGATTTCGTAATCGGTGCCGGCAAGCATGTCGCGAATGATCTTGCGATTATCGGGCTGGTCCTCGACGACCAGAATGCGCTTGCTCATATCGTCCCCACCTGCCGTTCAACGATCACCGGAAGCGTGAACGCAAACGTAGAGCCTTGGCCCGGCTGCGACTCGACCCAAATCCGGCCGCCGTGCATCTCGATGATGCGCTTCGATATGGCGAGTCCCAAACCGGTGCCTCCTTTCTTCTTAGTGATGGCATTGTCGGCTTGCTGAAATTCCTGGAACAACCTAGCCTGGTCCGCGGCGGATATTCCAGGGCCGGTGTCGCGGACCGACACAAGGAATGCGCCATCATCGACTTCGGCGTTGATGGCCACTTCGCCGGCATCGGTGAACTTAATCGCATTGCCAACCAGATTGATCAGCACTTGCGCCAGGCGCCGGCCGTCGCCGCGGCCAGACGGCAGGTGCGGAGCGACCTCCACTTTGAACCCGAGCTTCTTATCGGCCGCTAATGGCTCTAGCGTGCTGCGGACGGTCTGGGCGATGTCCTCAACGGAGTAATCGGAGAGTTCGAGCACAAGCTGGCCGGCCTCGATCTTGGACAGATCGAGCACGTCATTGATGAGCCCTAGCAGATGCCGGCCATTCGCCTCAAGACGCTTGAGCACCTCCAGCATCTTCGCCGACGGCTCGCCATAGGCGCCGTCCGTCATCAATTCAGTGTAGCCCAGGATGGCGTTGAGCGGCGTGCGCAGCTCATGGCTCATATTGGCGAGAAATTGCGATTTGTGCTGGCTCGCCTCGGCCAACTCGCGGCCCTTGTCTTCGATCTCGCGGAACAACCTTGCGTTTTGGATTGTGAGGACCGACTGGTCTGCGAACGTCTGCAAGAGTTTGACTGTGTGCTCGGGAAACTCACCGGGCTCCTTTCGCCTCACCACCAGCGCGCCAATAATCTGATCGGAGCGCAGCAATGGCACTGCAAGCAAAGCCCGGAACCCTGCCTGTATGATGATGTCAAGAACCAAGGACGGGTCCTTCAGCGTGTCTGCAATCTGGATTGGAGCCCGTTCCGCGACCGCTTTGCCGATCGCCGTCTCGCCCACACGGATGCCTCGGTCTTGAATGGCCTCAATCATCACCTCGTCCATTCCATGGGTCGCGCGCAGCCGGAATTCGTGACGCGATTCATCGAATGTATATATTGCGCCGGCCTCCGTGCTCGACAGCTGCACCGCTTTGACAACTATCGTCGTTAGAACCGTCTCAACGTCCAGCGTGGAGTTAATGGCCTGGCTGACCTCGCCGAGTGCACGCAGTTCCCCAACCGATTGAGAAAGCTCGCCGGTGCGCGCTTGGACTTCGTCGAATAAGCGAACGTTCTCGATGGCGATCACCGCCTGGTCAGCGAACGTGGTGACTAGCTCAACCTGTTTGTCCGTAAACTGCTGCGGTTTTGTCCTTGAAAGAAAGATCACTCCGACGACTTTTCCTTCCCGCAAAAGCGGCACGCCGAGTGCCGCCCGAAAGCCTGCAATCTTTTGCACATCATGGCGGATATAATCCGGATCTGCCAGTACGTCCGAGACGTGGACAACACGCCCCTCGACCGCCGCTCGACCGGACACCGATCCTCGATCGATCTTTAGCGGGCTAGCTTCAACCAGTTGGTGATGTTCAGGTGTAAACCCGAAACGCGCGGCTGGGCGCAAGACCTCACCATCCGGCAGAAAGATAAAGCCATCCTGCGCTTCGCAGAGACGGGTTGCCGACTCGACCAGAGTATCGAGCACCACCTGCAGATCGAAAGTCGAACGGCTGATGACCTTGAGCACGTCGGCGGTGGCCGTTTGCTGCTGCAGCGATTCCCGCAATTCATTGAGCAGCCGCGTGTTCTCGATGGCGATGACGGCTTGACTCGCGAAGTTCGTTGCGAGCGCAATTTGCTTGTCGGTGAACGGACCGGGCTCCTGTCGGAAGATGTTAAACGCACCGACTACTTCATTGTCTTTCAGCAATGGCACGGAGAGCACAGCCCGGAACCCACCCAGTTCAACAACCTCAATACGGGCCGGATCGCGCTCGACATAAGCCTGATCTGCTATGATGTCAGGGATCTGAACGACCTGTTTTGATTTGGTACTGCGCGAAATTGCCAGTCCTGGTCCAGGACGAAACAGCGGCTCGCGGCGCCACAGTTCGGCTAGTGCCGCTGGTGCATTGTGAAACGCGACAACTCGGACTGCGTCTCCCTGACAAAGGAATAGTGTGCCAAATTTGGCCTCGCAAATCCGGGTAGCGTTTACGAGAACAGATTCAAACACGGGACCGAGGTCGCCCGACGAACGACTGATCACCCCGAGCAATTCGGACGTCGCCGTCTGCTGCTCCAGCGATTCCCGTAATTCGTTGAGCAGCCGCGCATTCTCCATGGCGATGACAGCCTGGTCGGCAAACGTCGTAACCAGCTCGATTTGCTTGTCTGTAAATGGCTGGGCCGCCTTTTTCATCAGAAAGATCACGCCAATGACATTGCCCTCGCGCAAGAGGGGAGCCCCGAGCCCGGCCCGATACCCGCCAATCTTCTGCGCGCCGTGCCAGGTATATTCCGGGTCCGCCAGAACGTCGGTCACATGAACCACTTTGCCCTCGAGTGCGCATCGCCCAGTGACGCTGCCGCGCTCCGCACGCACCTCCCTTTTCTTGAAATAATCCCGGATGCGCTCGTGTTCTTCGGCCGAATGGCCAAAGCTTGCGGCGTAGTGGAAGACTTCGCCTTCGCGGCGGAACAGCCAAGCGTGATCAGCCTCGCACAGCAGCGCAGCGGATTCGACTAGCGTGTCGAGCACGGTCTGCAGATCGAAGGTAGAGCGGCTAATCGCTTTGAGCACGTCGGCGGTGGCGATCTGCTGGTTTAGTGATTGCCGCAGCTCGTTGAGCAGCCGCGCATTCTCGATGGCGATGAGAGCCTGTGCGGCGAAGTTCTGGACCAGATCGATTTGCTTATCGGCGAAGGGGCGAATCTCTTGGCGGTAGATAGAGATGGCACCGACCAGGGCGTGCTCCTTGAGCATCGGCACAAGAAGCAGAGTCCGCGCTCCAGCGATGTCCGCAAGCTCGGCGAGCTGAGGAAAGCCATTGCGATATGCCGGCTCTACCGTGATGTCCGCAACATGAACGAGCCGCTTGGTCTCGATCATGCGGCCAAACGGGGTATCCGGCCTGAAGCGGACAATCTGGTCGCGCCGGCGCGCCACACCCAGCGCCGGCGGCACGCCATACAATCCGACAGCCCGGAACCCGTCGCAATCGGCGAGCCATAGAAAGCCGAACTTGGCCTCGCAAATGCGAGTGGCATTCTCCAGCATGGCCTGGAAAACGGGCTCCAAATCGCCGGGCGACGAACTGATGACGCGCAGCACATCAGCAGTGGCGGTCTGTTGTTCCAACGATTGCCGCAGCTCGTTGAGGAGCCGAGCATTCTCGATGGCGATCACAGCCTGCGCGGCGAAATTTTTGACGAGTTCAATTTGTTTGTCAGTGAATGGGCGCACTTCCTGCCGATAAATCGCGATGGCGCCGACTACCTCATTATCCTTGAGCATAGGAACGGTAAGGATTGAACGAGCGCCCGCCACGTCGACGAGCGCCATAATGCGCGGATTTCGTTCGAGATAGGGCCGTTCTATCGATAGATCGGCAACGTGAACGGGCTGTTTCGTTCTGACAGCTTCCGCGAGGGGTGTGTGGGGATGTTCGCTCAGCAGCAGCAGCGGCTTGCCTAAAGCGATATAATCCGACGGCGCGCCGTGCATCGCGACGTAACGAAACCCATTCTCTTCACACAGAAATAAATTCCCGAACTTGGCCTCGCAAAGCCGCGTCGCGTTGGCCAACATGCTCTCGAAAATTGGCGCGAGATCGCCCGGTGAACTCGAAATGACTTTAAGGACCTCGGCGCTTGCCGTCTGCTGTTGCAGCGACTCGCGCAGCTCGTTCAAGAGCCGCGCGTTCTCGATAGCGATAACTGCTTGCGCGGCGAAGGTCTGAACGAGGGCAATCTGCTTCTCGGTGAACGGACGAACTTCCTGGCGATAGAGCAGAATAGCGCCAATCAGTTCGCCTTCCTTGAGCATCGGTACGCCCATCATCGTCCGAACGCCGCCCAGTTCGACGGCCGCAACGACGACCGGATCGCGCGCGGCATAAGCTCGTGATTCGGCGAGATCGGCGATGTGAACCAACTGCTTGGTCATGGCGATGCGCGAAACGACAGTCTCAGGTCCCGGGCGCTTATATCCGTGCTGTTGCAAGAAATCGGTATAAGACGGAACTGCACCGTGGACGGCAATAATTCTCCAGGTGTTGTTGTCGTATCGGTTCATAAATCCGAATTTGGCCTCGCAAATACGTACTGCGTTGTCCAACATCGATTGGAAAACGGGCTCAAGCTCGCCGGGTGAACTTGAAATGACGCCAAGAACTTCGGAGGTCGCCGTCTGCTGCTGGAGCGACTCACGCAGTTCATTGAGCAGCCGCGTGTTCTCGATAGCAATGACGGCCTGCGCGGCGAAGTTCTTGACCAATTCGATCTGTTTGTCGGTAAAGGGACGAACTTCCTGCCGATACACGACGAGCGCGCCAATCAGTTCATTGTCCTTGAGCATCGGAACGGCCACGAACGTCCGGATGCCCCCGAGCTCGACGGCGGCAACGACGTTCGGATCGCGTCGGCTGCTGTATCGCTCATCCGCGGCCAAATCAGCGACGTGAACCACTGTTTTTTCCGCCAACATGCGACCGATGGGATTGTCCTGGCTACGACGCAACGGTAAGTGGCTGCGAGCCTGCACAAAAGCGGCCGGTGTATTGTAGGTAGCGATGAGGCACAGGGCCTCGCCGTCCCAACGGAAGATATTGCCGAAATTTGCGCCACAGAGCCGCGCAGCGCTCTCTAGCATGGCAGCAAATACCGGCTGCAGATCGCCTTGAGATCTGCTGATAACTTCAAGCACCTGTGACGTAGCCGTCTGCTGCTCTAGCGACTCCGTGAGATCGTCGGTGCGCTGGCGCAACTCATTCAGCAGCCGTGTATTCTCGATGGCGATGACCGCCTGAGCGGCAAAAGTCGTCACCAGCATTATCTGTTTTTCGGTGAACGGACGGACCCGCGATCGCGTCAGGACGAGCACACCGATGGTGGTACCTTCGCGCAGGAGCGGAACGCCCAACATCGATCGGAAACCGGCAATTTTCTGCCCTGCGCTGAATGTGTAATCGGGATCGGCGAGGACGTCCGCGACCTGCTGTGCATGGCCTTCAGCGAGGACTCGTCCGGCAAGCGTCCCTTTGCCGGCCGAAATCGGCGTGGTCGTTACGAGTTCAACGAACGGACGCGGAAACCGATAATTTGCCGCGAATACGAAGTGATCGCCATCCGGTCGGACAATGCCGGCCATGTCGGCTTCGCACAGCCTCGCAGCCGACTCAGTCAGCGTGTTGAGTACCGTCTGTAGATCGAACGTGAAGCGGCTGATGACCTTGAGAACCTCGGAGGTCGCCCCCTGTTGTTCCAGCGCTTCGTCACGCTCGCTCGTGAGACGTTTGACTTGGTCCTGCCAATTGGCAGCAGAGGGTTGCCTGCTCGCCGCTGCTCGAGCTTTCGGTCCGATCGTCCGAGGTCGCCGGCTCTTCACCGGCCGTCTGCCGCCACGTCGTCTCATGTTGCCGCCCCCGGCACTACATGGACAGTGACTAATCCTAGGCGAAATTCGCCCTTTGCACCACGGCAGGAATAGCGGCGGCGCCGACGACGATCCGGTTTCCACCTTTCCGGATCGTGCCCTAATAGGTAACCGTCATTGTAACTGTATCGGAATAGCTGCCGGGAGGAGGCGCGGCCGCGGCCATGGGAACCTGGCCATAAACGTTGATGGTTTGCGCCGATCCGTTGCCCGTACCCAGATAACAGGAATTACCCGCCGCGCAGGTGCTATTCGAGGCGCCCATCGTCCACGGATAGGTATAGGCGGAATCCACGTAGAGGCCGTAAAGCAGATAATTGGTTCCGCTTGCCATACGGTTTGAGCCGTCGGAATAATTTGCGCCCTGGCTCATAGCGATCGAATAGGGACTTAAGTTCGTACAGTTGACTTGTACTATCGTGCTACCGGCGATCGCGGTTGAGGTAAGAGCCGTGGCGGCCGTGGCGGGAAATGTCAACGCCGCTGCATTAATCGAGCACGACGCGGTGATGGTCATCTGCACAACTAAGTTTGCAGTTGCGCTTGCGGCCTGCACCACGGTCGACGCAAACCCCGATGCCGCTAGAATGGCAACAAACTTGGCCGTTCTTTTTGCAACCCGGAGCATGGTCCAAAAAGCCGCAAACGCTGTAGCGAAACTACGCGCTTCGAGCGCAATCGCTTCAGGTTGAATCGATTGCGGCTCTAGCTTTGGCCGGGCACGACCTTTTTTGGAAAACCGGTTTCCACCTCGGATCGCGTCCGGGGCAGGCTTTTTCCGGATCATGCCCTAGATTCGTTATTAACCGGATGCGCTAATACCCGGTTAATCAAAAATGGCGGCTTGAGCCGATACCGACCTCAATACGTGATTGTCATCGTTACGGTGTCGGAGTAGGTGCCGGGCGTCGGTGCGGTCACTGTAACCGGGACCTGCCCGTAGATCGAAATGCTTTGAGCCGAGCCGTTACCGGTCCCCAAGTAACAATCGTTGGCCGTTGTACAGGTGGAGTTCGAGGCGCCGGTTGTCCATGGATGGGTATAGCCGGCATCGACGTACAGCCCATACGGGAGATAGTTCGCGCCATTCGCCATTCGGTTTGAGCCGGCGGAATAGTTCCCGCCTTGACCCATCCCGACCGAATAGGGGCTGGTATTCGTGCAGTTCACCGTCACCGACGAACTAGCGGTGACAGCCGCTGCCGTAAGCGACGTGCCGGGCGTGGAAGGGAAGGTCAGCGTCGCGGCATTGATGGTGCAGGACGCCGTAATCGTGATCGATACGGTTAAGCATGGTCAGGCACAGGCAGAACAGGCTGGTGGCTGCTATGATAGTGCGAAGCAAGATCTTGAATGGTCGGCACTTGTGATGGCGGTCCACGAATCCCCCTGTTCGTCATCATACAACGGTAAGAAACCGCACCGACCGTTAATAAAGCCTAAACGGCTAGGCCACTCGATCCTCTCGCTGCAGAATCCGACAAATCGGTGCAAAGAACGCCGGAAGCGCTCGCAGTGGCTCAGACCGATGTTGCTTCCACGTTGCAGACGGCGGAATACGTTCAAGCCCTCTCAAGCGCGCTTCGCCTGCTTGGACAGAACTCTTCGGAGGACGACTCGAATGCGGTGGACGTACTTACCGAAGTACGACGACTTGCTTTGCGCATCGGTGACGACTCGAACCTCACGCTGGATACTGATCTCGATACCTATTACACACAGAATATCATTGTCGATCAGTTGCCGAGATTGCTCGGTTTCATCGGGGAACTGCAGTCGGCGACCCGTAAAGCCACCGGCACCGCGGCGACCCCATCGAATGAGAGCAAGGCGCGTATTTTTATCCTTGATGGGCTGATCGGATCCACTGAGGGCCAGATCAAGAGCGATCTGACAGCGGCATATCGTGGAAATGCAGATGAGAGTTTGAAGCATGCCGTCGATTCGACATTTGCCACGTTGTTTTCGAGCATCGACGGTTACCTTGCTGAGGCGAAAGCGAGTGTTCCTGCCGGCGGCCCTACCGAAGTCGATAACGCCGCACTCGGGCGCGATTACGAGACCGTTGTGAATTCGGCGAATAACGCTTGGGCGATCTCGCAATCCCAGTTCGATCGGCTATTGCGGTTGCGTATCGACAAACTGCTCCATGGTATGGATTTGAGCCTCGCCATTACGGGCGCGCTCGTCGGTCTCAGCGTCATCATCGCCGTCATGACCTATCGGCACGTCGTGAGCCCGCTGGAACGACTCGAGAAGGTGGCATCGACTGTACGCGAGACGAAAAATTACGACCTTCGTGTTAGGGACAGTAGTACCGATGAAATTGGGCGTGTCGCTTCCGCCTTTGACGAAATGCTTGCCGAATTAGCGTCCGCGCGCGATCGAGAAAGGGCCGAGCAGTCCGAACTCGCGCGCGTCGCGCGGTTGACGACGATGGGTGCGATGACGGCGTCCATAGCGCATGAGATAAATCAGCCATTGACTGCAATCGTTGCCAATGGTCAAGCGGCGCAGCGCTGGCTTTCAAATGCGGCTCCCGATCTCACCGAGGCGCGCGGCGCATTGAAGGAAATTGTCGAGGACGGGCGTCGCGCCGGCCAGATCATCGATAGCGTGCGCGCGATGTTCAAGAAAGACGGTGGTGAGAAGGAGCGGATTGATGTGAATGAACTCGTTACGAACGTTCTCGTTATAGTCAAAAGCGAAATTCAGAAGAAAGGGATGTTAGTGCGAACCGACTTGCTTGAGAATATTCCCAGCGTGCTCGCAGGCCGGACACAATTGCAGCAAGTGTTCATGAATTTAACAATGAATGCCGTCGAAGCGATGGATCAGGTTACAGGTCGTGAAAAGCTGCTGGTCATAAAGTCTGCTATTGATGAGCCGGCAAAGGTACTCATAACCATCAAGGATACCGGAGCGGGAATCGATCCTCAGAACCTAGATCGCATTTTCGATGCGTTCTTTACGACAACGTCCAAAGGCATGGGGATGGGCTTGGCCATATGCCGTTCGATCGTCGAGGGTTATGGCGGATGTCTCCGGGCTTCGCGCGAAGAGCCCCACGGCTCGGTCTTCAACGTTGTTCTCCCGACTGCAGAATTGTAAAAGCGCGTTTCGCGCGTAGCCGTGCCTTCTCTGGCTTCCCGCTGCGCGCATAGGAGGTGACCGCGATAATCGGGATCGATCGCGACTCCCGCTGATTGCCGCCGCTGACGACAACCGGAGCATTCCAGTGACGAACTTGCGTGTATTGATATTGGCCGGCGCCGGCCTCTTGTGGATCGCGACCGGGTGGTGTGCGCCGGCCGCCGCGGAGGATTATCCGTTCCGGCCGGTCCGATTGATCGTCCCGTTCCCGCCCGGCGGCAGCAACGACGTGGTCGGCCGCATCGTCGCCAATCAGCTCGGGCAAAAACTCGGCCAGACCATATTCGTCGATAATCGCGCCGGCGCCGGCGGCGTTGTCGGCACCGACCTTGCCGCAAAATCCACCGCCGACGGCTATACGCTACTGGTCATCTCGATTGCGCACGTGGTCGATCCCTTCATCTACAAAGAGCCGTTCGATCCGATCAAAGACTTCGTGCCGGTCGCCATCCTTGCCACCGGCACGAACGTTCTGACCGTCAATCCGAACGTGCCGGTGCATTCGGTTAAGGAACTGCTCGATCTCGCCAAGGCGAAGCCCGGTTATCTCAACTATGCCTCCGCCGGAATCGGCAGTTTCCAGAACTTGAGCGGCGAACTGTTCAAGCTGATAGCCGGCGTCGATATCGTGCACGTGCCTTACAAAGGCGGCGGACCGTCGATGCTCGCCGTGATCGCCGGCGAGGCTCAGCTCATGTTCAGTTCGATCGTGCAGACGGTTCCCGGCATCCAATCGGGAAGCTTGCGGGCGCTGGCGACCGGCGGCGCGCAGCGCAGCCCCATTCTGCCCGACCTGCCGACCATCGCCGAAGCCGGCGTTCCCGGCTATGTGGCGGCGGACTGGTGGGGCATCCTCGCGCCGGCCGGTACGCCGCAGCCGATCGTCGACAAGCTGCATGGAGCCATCGAGGACGTGTTGCGTTCCGCCGACACCATGAAATATCTCGATCAACAGGGCGCCGCCCCTTTGCACATGACTTCCTCCGAGTTCGGCGCTTATATCGCGGTGGAAATGGCCAAGTGGGGACCGGTGGTCCAAAAAGCCGGCATCAAAGCCGAGTAAGCGCGGCGTGGTTTATCGCCGCGGCGCGCGACCTCCAGAGGAATCATGATTTCCAACTTTACCTATCGCTCCGATCCGGTTCGGATCGTGTTCGGAGCCGGCGCCGTGGCCGCGCTGCGCGCCGAGGCCGACTTTCATAAAATGTCGCGGCTTTTGGTGCTGTGTTCGCGTTCGCGCGCCGATTTCGCGCGCCGCGTCACCGAGCCGATCGCGGATCGCCGCATCGGCTTCTGCGACACCGCCGGCCAGACCATGCCGCGCGATGCCTTCGACCGGATCGTCGCCGACATCAAAGGCAGCGATGCCGATGGCTTCGTCGTTGTCGGCGGCGGCTCGCCGATCGGGCTTGCCAAGGCCGCCGCCGCGACCACCGGCCTTCCCTACATCGCCGTGGTCACGACCTATTCCGGCTCGGAAATGGCGGCGCGCTGGTATATCGGCGTCGCCGACAACCGCGTCACTGGCGAAGGAGCGGCCGCGCTGCCCGCGACCGCCATTTACGATCCGGAATTGACACTCGATCTGCCGGCGCAGGTCTCAGCCGCGAGCGGCATGAACGCGATGGCGCACGCTGTCGAAAGTCTCTACGGCATCGACACCAATCCGGTCGTTCAAGCCATGGCCGAAGAGGCCGTGCGCCGGCTTAGCTCGAGCCTGCCGCGCATCGTGCAAAATCCGCGCAATCTCGAAGCTAGGACGGATGCGCTCTACGGCGCCTGGCTCGCGGCGAACTTCCGTGCCGCCGTCGGCTTGGAACACGCGATCGCGCAGCGCGTGCGCCAGTGGTTCAATCTCGAACATGCGCAAACGCACGCCGTCGCGACACCCTACGCGGTGGGCTTCAATGCGGCGGCGGCGCCGGACGCCATGACGCGCATCGAACGCGCGCTTGGCGTCGCGGACGCCGCGCGCGGTCTCTACGATTTGAACGTCCGGCTGGGATTGCCCACGGGCTTGAAAGATCTCGGGCTATCGGAAAAAGACCTTGGCAAAGCCGTCGACGTCGTCGCCGCCGTCAAAATTACGCATCCGAAGCCGGTCGCCAAGGCCGACCTGGAGAAGGTCATCGGCCAGGCTTTTCTCGGCGCACCGCCGCGGTTCTGAATTTATTGCAATGCGCCTGTCTATGGCGAACGCATTCAGCCTGGCGCATGATTCGGAAAAAGCCTGCCCCGGAGGCAATCCGGGGTGGAAACCGGTTTTCCGAAAAGCGTCGTCAAAGTCTCGCCCGTACAAGCATTGGCCCATAGACCAGGAGAAAGAGGCCGAACGCAGCGAGCCATGCGGCGCCGGCGATTAGCAGGGCGCCAAAATAAATGCCGGGCACAAACGGCGCCACGATACGGGCCAGCGCGGCCACCAGCATGGCGCCAAAAATTGCCGTCGTAGCCGGCCTGGAAAGCACGTCGCGGCCGGTGTGCCCAAGGGTCGCCCGCGTCATTATCGCGAGCGTCATCAATCCCATTGCTCCGGTGGTCCAGGCGTGCAGGGCGCCGCTTGGCGGCACGATTTCGGGCCACGGTATCGACAGCGCCAACAGGAACGCGCCGAGCGGCACGAAAGCATAGCCGACGTGCAGCACGAACAGTATTGGCTCCCGCCAAGTCTGCTCGCCGGCCCAACGCGCAAGCCGCGCCGCCTGGGCGATCGCCATGAGAAAAAGCAACGCAGCGGTGCCGTCCCAATCCGGCTTGACCACCCAAGCAATGAGCGCCGACGCAGCGACCGCAATTGAAGCAATGTCGAATCGGCCGAGTGGCGCGGGTCGTTTTTCGCCGCCCTGCCGTGTCAACCAATTGCTGGTAAAGCTCGGCGTGATCCGACCGCCGACGACCGTAATGAGCGCCACGATCGCCGCGACAGCGAGACGAAGACCATAATTGGGCGCGCCATAGATCACTACCTCGAATTGAAACATGATGTTGGCGACCGCTGTGAGCCCGACGAGGACAGCGATGCGCAAATTGTGCCAGTTACTCCCAGCGACGATTTCGCGCCATATGACCGCGGTGAGCGCGACGAGATAAGCGCAGTCGATGATCGCCGCCGCTCCAGTCCCGATCTCGTCGGTTACGAGCATCGCAGCGCGTCCGGCGAGCCAAAGCAGCAACAAGCCTAGAAGCGGCCCCCCTTGCAAGGGAAAGCGCCCGGTCCAATTCGGGATTGCGGTCAAAAGAAACCCGGTCATCACCGCGCCGATATAGCCGAAGAGGAACTCGTGAGCATGCCAGGCAATCAACCCGTAGCCGGTTGCAAAGCTCCACCAAGCCGAGAGAAGTCCGATCCAGAGCACCATCGCGATGGCGGCCCACAGTGCAGCAGCCAGAAAGAATGGCCGGAAGCCGTAGCTCAACAAAGCAATCGATTGCGGCCGGAGCCGCGGAATCCCGCCAGGCGCCTGCGACCTACCGGAAGTGTTCATGAGAGACCGCTTTCGAATGTCAAAGTTCAACTGAGCGGCGCCGATGTCCCATGCCGGACATCGGGACAGGACCACTGTAGCGAACGAAACGCATTCGGAAAGTGGTTTGGCCCAGTCGGGTTTATGGCGCTGTTGCGCGACAACAAGCATGGGCGGATTGTTCCGTCCACGCTACAGTCGCGATCATGACAGCCGGAACCATGAAAGCCGCCACCGCCGGCTCGGGAATGAAATGGGCCGGCCGTTCCATTCGTCGCTTCGAGGACCCTGCGCTGGTTAGCGGGCGCGGGCGCTTTACCGCCGATCTTGCCGCCGCGCATTTCGTGCGCTTCGTGCGCAGCCCCGTCGCCGCCGGCCGCATTCTCGGCATCCGCGCGCCCGATGGCGTTCCGTTGATCCGCGCCAAGGATATCGACGCGCGGCCGATCCGGCCGATGCTGCACAAGTTCGATTACCGGCCGATCGAACAGCCGATCCTCGCGCATGACGTCGTGCGTTTTGTCGGCGAGCCGGTCGCCGCCGTGTTTGCTCCGGCCGCCGCCGAAGCCGAAGACATGGCGGATCGGGTCGAAATCGAAATTGCCGAACTGCCGGCGGCCGTCGCGATGCGCGACGCGATGTTTGTGGATGCGCCGCAGGTTCACGACGCCGGCAATGTCGTGGTCGAAGGCCGGATCAAGACCGCCGATTTCGACGCCGCCTTCGCCAAGGCGCACCGGCACGTTCGGGTCGTGGCGCGCTCCTGCCGGCAAAACGCAACGCCGCTCGAAGCCCGCGCCGCGCACGCAGCCTTCGATCCCGCCTCGGGCCGCACGGTATTGACTTGCACCACGCAAATGCCGCACCTGATGCGCACCGCGATTGCCGACATTCTCGGTTTTTCCGAATCCGATCTGCGCGTCGTCGCGCCGGATGTGGGCGGCGGCTTCGGCCAGAAAATGTCGCTCGCGCCCGAATACGTCGTGCTGGTCTGGCTGGCGCGGAAATTGCGCGGCAGCGTCGCCTGGCATGAGGATCGCCGCGAGAACCTCATCGCTTCATTCCACAGCCGCGATCAAACCGTCGCGCTTGACGGCGCATTCGATGCGGACGGCAAGCTGATTGCGCTTTTGGCGAATGTGGAGGCGAATACCGGCGCTTATTCGTGCTTTCCGACAACCTGCGCCGTCGAGCCGCTGATGGCCATGGCCGAATTGCCGGGCCCTTACGACATTCGCGCCTATTCCTGCCGCGCGCGCGCGATCGCCACCCACACTTGCACAATGGCGCCGTATCGCGGCGTGTCGCGGCCCGTCATCACCTTTGCGATCGAGCGATTGATGGACAAGGCCGCCGCGGCATTCGCTCTAAGCCCCGTGGAAATCCGCAAGCGTAATCTCATCGCCCGTTTTCCATACACGTCGGCCACGGGCTTGGTGTTCGATGAAGGCAGCTACGTCGCGTGCTTGGAGAGGGCCGCGGCCGCAATGGACCTGCCTCGATTTCGCATCCGCCAGCGCGAGGCGCGCGCACGCAGTTGTTTTCTCGGCATCGGCTTTGCGACCTTTTCCGAGCGCACTGGCTATGGCAGCCCCGCTTTCGCCGCGCGCGGCATGGAAATCACGCCCGGATGGGAGACCGTGGAAATCGTCATGGACCCGTCCGGCCGGGTCGAAGCGCGGATCGGGGCGAGCCCGCATGGGCAGGGATTGGAGACCACGCTCGCGCAAATCATCGCCGACGAAATCGGCATCGTGCCGCAGGACGTCCGCGTGGTGCACGGCGACACCGACCGCACGCCCTATGGGTGGGGAACATTCGCCAGCCGCTCCTTGGTCATCGCCGGCGGCGCGGCAACGCTGGCCGCGCGTAAGCTGCGCGAAAAACTTCTCGCCATCGCCGCCGATGTTCTCGAAGCCGCGCGCCAAGACATCGTGCTCGAAGGCGGCGCCGCCGGCGTCGCCGGCACCGATCGTTCGGTGCCGATCGTGGCATTGGCGCGCGCCGCGTACCATCAGACGCATCGCTTCAAGCAAATGACGCCCGGCCTCGCCGAAAGCGCCCATTACGACCCGCCCGGCACGTTCTCCAATGCGTGCCATGTGGCGATCGTCGAAGTCGATATCGAAACCGGCAGCGTGCGCGTCGAAAGGTTCCTCGCGGTCGAGGATGCCGGCCGCATCATCAATCCGCTCATCGCCGACGGGCAGGTGCATGGCGGCATCGCGCAGGGCATCGGCAACGCGCTTTTGGAAGAGATCGTCTACGATCCGCTCGGCAATATCCAAACGGCGACGCTCGCGGACTATTTGCCGCCGACGGCGCGCGAAATACCGGCGATCGAATTGCACCACATCGAAACCCCGGCCGCCTCCTCGGTTACGGGCGCCAAAGGTCTTGGCGAGGGAGGCGCAATCGGTGCACCTGCCGCGATCCTCAATGCCGTCAACGATGCGCTCTCGCCGTTCGGCGTCGCAATCGACGAGATGCCGGCGACACCGCAGCGCATCAGGGCGGCGCTGAGATCAGGAATCGGAAGCCACTAGTCAGTAGCCGGAAAAATCCGAGAATCTGATCACTGACTACTGATTACTGACTCCTGTCACGCACCGAGGCGATGGCGAGAAAGAGGTAAACGCCAAGCAGCGTTACCTCGATAAAGACCACGAACAGGCTCCCGCCAAAGACCTGGGGAAAGAATATTTCCACCGCCGCCATTGAGACGACCGACGCGAGCCACAATACCGCGCCCCAGGCGGCCGCCAGCCAAAGCCCGACCGCCGCGACGAGATCGAGCACGGCAAAAAACACGGTCGAGGCTTGCCAGGCAATGGTGTGCCCCTCGAAGCCCTCGCCGGGCCGCGTGCCGATGCCACAGACTTGCGTCCAGTGATAAAGACCCTTGATCAGCGAAAGGCAGGCCATCAGGCGCAGGAACAGGATCAGATAGTCCGTCCAGGTTCCGCGCGCGGCCTTCGTCACCCGCACGGGTTCGAGCAGGTCGCTAGGCCTGGTCGGCCGCCGCTGCGATTGATCGGTCATTGGTCTTGCTTGTGCGGATCACGGGGCGAATTGATGGCGGAATTGCCCTGGGCAATGCGGAGAGCAGCGATAGAGACGCGCCTGCTCGGCGTCAACGGACCGCTGGGTACCACCGGTTTTGCGAAAGGATACGCCCAGTAAAACCCAAAAGTCGCAATCGATTTAATTTGAAACGATTGGGCCTTAGTAGCGGATTAGGGTTGGAAAGGATAAAACAGCCGGCAACGGAGTGCTGCCATGGCGATCAAATTCGGCCGTCCGCTTGAAACGAGCCGCCTTACCCCCGTCCCGGCCGATACAAAGGCCGAGCCGATCGAGCTCGCGATCCGCCCCCGCCGCAACCGCCGCACCGAATGGTCGCGCCGCATGATGCGCGAAAATGTGCTTACCACCGACGACCTGATCTGGCCGCTGTTTCTCGTTGACGGCGCCAAGATCCGCGCACCTGTCGCTTCCATGCCGGGGATCGATCGCCTCTCCGTCGATGAGGCCGTTCGCGCCGCGGAGCGCGCCGCCAAGCTCTCCATCCCGTGCCTGGCGCTGTTTCCCTATACCGACCCCGGTAGACGCGACGACACCGGTTCGGAAGCGCTCAATCCGGATAACCTCGTCTGCCGCGCCATTCGCGCGATCAAAAAAGAGGTGCCGGATATCGGCGTTCTCTGCGACGTCGCGCTGGATCCTTATACGAGTCACGGCCATGATGGGCTCTTGCGCGACGGCATCGTTCTCAATGACGAAACCGTCGCCGTATTGGTCCGCCAGGCTTTGGTCGAGGCCGAAGCGGGCTGTGACATCATCGCGCCATCCGACATGATGGACGGCCGTGTCGGCGCCATTCGCAAAGGCCTCGACGCCTCAGGCTTCCTCGACGTCCAGATCATGGCCTACGCGGCCAAATATGCCTCCGCATTTTACGGCCCGTTTCGCGATGCGGTCGGCTCCAGCGCGACGCTAACCGGCGATAAGCAAACCTATCAGATGGACCCGGCCAATACCGACGAGGCGTTGCGCGAAGTAGAACTCGACATCGCCGAGGGGGCCGACATGATCATGGTCAAGCCCGGCCTGCCCTATCTCGACATTTTGCACCGGGTTAAAAGCACCTTCGCGATGCCCACGTTCGCCTATCAAGTGTCCGGCGAGTATGCCATGATCATGGCGGCTGCCGGCCATGGCTGGCTCGACGGTGAAAGGGCCATGGTGGAGAGCCTAATTGCCTTCAAGCGGGCCGGCGCGGACGGGATATTGACCTATTTCGCGGCAAAAGTTGCCGAGAAACTGACGAGGGGCTGCGCCTAGGGTGTGATCCGGAAAAAGCCTGCCCCGCCTCGATCGGGAATGGCAGCCGGTTTTCCGACAAGATCATGGCCCATCAAAAATCGACGGCCGCGGTCGATTCGGTCTGAAACGATTGTGGCCCTCCGACGCACCCTACCGTCGAGTGCATGCCTCGCCCGCTGCGCGATGAGGCGGATCCGATGCGCGAATACGACGACGACAACATCAGGCTCTATGCCCCGGTCTTGCAGCGCGTGATTGTCTTGGCGGCCGTCATCATCGCCGTGCCGGTGATGATGTGGACGATTACCACCTTTGTCCGCAGCTACGTCGCCCGGCCCAAAGTGCCCACTTTCCAGCATGTCACCGTGAGCGAGCCGGCCCAAAGCCTGCCGCCGGCTGCGCCATTGGCGGCGAGCCCACCGCCGTCGCCACCGCAAGCCCCGCCGCAAACTCCATTGCGTATCTCCCCGCCGCCGCCGCCCGCGCTTGCCGATGCTGGAGCCGCCGGCAATGACGGCCGGGGGCCCCTTCCCGATGCCGGCAATGGACCCTCGAAAGGGCCTAATTTGGGACCCCCACCGGATACCGGACCCGTCGCGATTGCGCCGGTGACCGGCCTTGCTCATGCGCCGCCGTCCGCCTCGGCCGTGGCCGGCGCTCCATCCGCGCCGCCATCGGGTCCCCCAGCGGGCCCTCCGTCCAGCCCTGCCGCCTCGGCGCCGGTCGCTTCGGCTGCCATCGCCCCGCCGGCTCCGCCCGCCGCACCGGCCCAGCCCGCCCAGACCCAGCCTGCCCAGACCCAGCCCGCCAGCGCCGCACCGCGGATCGCCGCCAATACCTCCGGAACGGCGCCCGCCACGCCCGGCAAGGGCGGCTCGGCGTGGCCAAATCCGAACGCCGAGAATGCCCCGAGCATTGGGGAATCGCCGCAGCCACCGGCGCCGACCCAAACCGCCTCGACCGAGGCGCCGCAGGTCGCCGCGCCCATCGCCGGCCGTATACCGCTGCCGCGGCATCGCCCGAGCGCCGTGGCCGCCGCTGAGACAGGGAGCATAACGAGCATGGCGCCAACCGGCCCGGTACCCCTGCCGCGAGTGCGCCCGGCCGACGCGCCAGCCGATGCCTCTCCCGTCACCAGTGCGCCGTACGGCTACGATCCGGGGCTTGGCACCGGGCATTAGCGCATCGATCGCATTCTACGGCGCGATCGCCTTTCACGCCAAAGCCATGCCGGCTTCCATTCGCACCGGCTCATAGCCGTCGGCCGCAAGCGCCTGAAAGATTTGCTCGGCGTGCGCAGCGTCCCGCGTCTCGATCGTCACGTCGAGTTTGGCTCTCTTGGCCGGCACGTCCAGAAACAGCCGGTGGTGATCGACGCCGAGTATGTTGGCGCCAAAGCCGCCAAGCCGGCTCGCGATTTGACCGAGAACGCCTGGCCTATCCGGAATGGTGAGGCGAAACGAGACGATGCGGTCTTCCCGTTCCAATTCGCGCACCATGATGGATGCCAGGATGCGGGGATCGATATTGCCGCCACACAGAATCAATCCGACCTTGCGGCGGGCGAACCGGCCCGGCGTCGCCAGCATGGCGGCAAGGCCGGCAGCGCCGGCGCCTTCCGCCATCGTCTTTTGCAGCGTCAGGAATGCGTTGACTGCCCGCTCGATCAGCGGCTCGTCGACCAGAATAATGTCGCTCACGAGCTCGCGCACGATCGGCAGCGTGAGTTCGCCCGCCTTGCCCACCGCAATGCCTTCGGCAAGCGTCGCTCCGCCGCAGGGCCGGTTCTCGCCGCGGACGGCGTTCCACATCGACGGATAGAGCGCGCATTCGACGCCGACGATTTCGATCGCCGGCCTTACTGCGCGCGCGGCGATCGCATTGCCCGCGATCAAGCCGCCGCCTCCGATTGGAACGACCAGAACATCGAGGTCCGGCACCTCCTCGAGCATTTCCATCGCGATCGTGCCTTGCCCGGCGATGATCCGCGGATCGTCATAAGGGTGAACCCAAACGAGATTGCGCTCGGCGGCGATGGTTTGAGCGCGCACCTGCGCCTCCATGAGCGTTTCGCCGCAAAGCACCACCGTGGCGCCGAGCGCTTCGGTTGCCTTCACTTTCACGAAAGGAGTCGTGACCGGCATGACGATCGTCGCCGGCACCGACAAGCGCCGCGCGTGATAGGCCACTGCTTGCGCGTGATTGCCCGCCGACATGGCGATCACGCCGCGGCGGCGCTCGTCGGCATCGAGAGCGGCAAGCTTCACGCAAGCGCCGCGTTCCTTGAATGAATTGGTGACCTGCAGATTTTCGTATTTGACGTAGACGTCGGCGCCGGTCAGCGCCGACAGCGGCGGGGCCGCGAGCATCGGGGTGCGTAGCACGTGGCCGGCAATCGTCTGCCGGCTCGCCGCAATGTCGGCCGGCGTGACTTTGGCGGCGGGCATGATCTTCGATCGTTGTTCGCTCATCGTCCCGGCACTATAATGCGAACCTGATCATGACGGACTATGGCCCAAATGCGGGTCCCGGTCGGACCGGCGCGTCATTTGACTTCAAGCCGCACGCCTACGATCCTGCGGCAAATCCGGAATTGTTCGACGGCGTGCTGGCCCGCCGGATCGTTGCCTTCATCATCGACGTGATCATTATCGCCATCCCCCTGATCGCGGCCGCGGCGTTCATTCTCGTGTTTGGCCTCTTCACGTTCGGCCTGGGCTGGGCCCTGTTCTGGTTCCTGTCGCCCGCTTCGGTGATATGGGCTTTGACCTACTACGGAATGACGCTCGGCAGCCCGGCCTCCGCCACGATCGGAATGCGCGCCATGGATATCGAAATGCGGACTTGGTACGGCGAACCCGCCTATTTCGTGCTCGGCGCGGTCCATGCCGTCGTCTTTTGGGTTAGTGTCAGCGTACTCACTCCCTTTATCCTGCTGGTCGGCTTTTTCAACGCGCGCCGCTGTCTTTTGCATGACATCCTGGTCGGCACGGTTTTGATCAACAATAAGGCCCGGGCTGCTTCGCTGCGGGCCCGGGCGGCATATTGATGCCGAATTGGCCTTTGACCGGGCAAGCCGCCCAGGCGATGCTGTCCGCCGCTGGGATTCGCCATTCGCGTTCAACCCGTTAGCTGCCGTGACCCAACATTCGCGCGATACGCCGCAGTTCTATCTCACCGCTCCTTCGCCGTGCCCCTATCTCGCCGGCAAGGAGGAGCGGAAGGTTTTTACTCACCTCGTCGGCGAGCGCGCGGGTGAACTCAATAATATCCTCACCCAAGGCGGCTTCCGGCGCAGCCAATCCATTGCCTACCGGCCGGCCTGCGAAGGCTGCCGCGCCTGCGTCTCCGTTCGCGTCGTCGCCAAGGATTTTCGCCCCACCCAAAGCATGCGCCGCATCCTGCGGCGCAACGCCGATATTGCCGGCAACATGCGGATCGCAGTGCCGACATCCGAACAATATGCGGTATTTCGCGCCTATCTCGATTCCCGGCACCGCGACGGCGGCATGGCCGATATGACCGTGCTCGATTACGCCATGATGGTCGAGGACAGTCACATCGAAACTCGCATCATCGAATATCGTCGCCGCGACCGCGACGCCGAAGCGATCAAAGGGCCTGCCGGAGAGCTTGTCGCCATCGCCTTGACCGATGTTCTCAACGATGGCCTGTCCATGGTCTATTCGTTTTTCGAGCCTGAAGAAGCGGCGCGCTCGCTCGGCACGTTCATGGTACTGGACCATATAGCGCGCGCCCAGCGCATGGGACTTGCTTACGTCTATTTGGGCTATTGGGTGCGCGGCTCGCGGAAGATGGACTATAAGAGCCGCTTTCTACCGCAAGAGAGGCTGATGCCCGATGGCTGGGCGCGCGTGGATTAGCGCCATGCCGTCGTGTATCGCCGAACGGAGGGATTGATGCGACTTTCAATTGTCATTACTGCCGCCGCCATCCTTTGTGCGCTCGGTCTTGCGGCGCTGGCGCAGACCGCGCCGCCGCACAGCGGCGAAACTTCCAAAGGCAAAGCGCTTGTCGACGTCAACGGAATGACGCTCTATGTCTTCGACCGCGACGCTTCGGGAAAGTCGAATTGCACCGGGCAGTGCGCGACCAATTGGCCGCCCTTGATCGCCGACACGGATGCCAAGTCGTCGGGCGATTTTTCTTTCATCACGCGGGACGATGGCCGCAAGCAATGGGCCTACAAGGGCAAGCCGCTCTATACCTTTAGCAAGGATAAAAATGCGGGCGACGCCACCGGCGACGGCGTCAACAACGTCTGGCACATGACGGCGCCTTAGGGCATGATCCGGAAAAGTGGAAACCGGTTTTCCGAAAAAGATCATGCCCCACTAAAAACCTAGGCATGATCCGGAAAAGTGGAAACCGGTTTTCCGAAAAAGATCATGCCCCACTAAAAACCTAGGCATGATCCGGAAAAGTGGAAACCGGTTTTTCCGAAAAGATCATGCCGATCGAAAACCGAGAGCCGTAATCGATTAAGCGATCGCGCTCTGGCGTAACGGACGTGCTCGCCGCATAGCGCGCCATTATAGTTCCAAATCGGCGAGCGCCCGCAACGCATAGAACTGGACCGGCTCACGGCGTCCTTTCACCGGCGCCTGATGAAGTTCGTGGCCGTCGAGCTTCAGGCCCGCGGCATCGGCGGCCTGACGCGATACGATGACGGCGCAGTCGTAGTCCTTGGTCAGGCTTTCCAGGCGCGCGCACGTATTCACGGTATCGCCGATCGCGGTAACGATTTGCGAGCGCGGCGGACCCATCGCGCCGACGATGGCTTCGCTGAAGTGAATGCCGATCCCGATCCGCAATGGCTCGCGCAGATCGCCGCGCAACCGATAATTCAATTGGTCGAGCCGCCCCAGCATTTGCCGCGCGCCGCGCACCGCGTCCACCGGACCAGTCTTGGGGTCGGCGGCATAAAGGCCGTAGAGCGCCATCAGCCCGTCGCCGGTGAATTGCGAATAGTGACCGTTGGTTTCCGCCAGCGCCCGCGTCATCTCGTAGAAAAACTGATTGAGGATGAACAGCACGTCATACGGCAACCTGGCCTCGGCCAGGCTTGTGGATGCGCGCAGATCGACGAACGCGACCGTGATCGGCCGTTCGCTTCCTTCCAGGCCTCCGCGGGTGCCGCATTCGGCGGCGGTGGCGTCAGCGGCCAAAAGCGGCATCACCGCAAGATCGATGGTCGGACGAATCTGACAGGCAAGCCGCATGCCCGGCGTGCCGCCGATACGCGCAAGCGCTTTGGCTTCGAGCCCCGTCGCCTGCGGAAGTCGTTCGAGGCCCTTGGTCACCAGCACGCGACAGGTGGTGCACCGGGCGCGCCCGCCGCACACCGACGCGTGAGCGATTCCGTTACCACGCAGCGTTTCCAGCACCGTGGCGCCGGGCAAGATCGGCATGCGGCGTCCGTTGGCGTGGGACAAGATCGGCGGCCGGCTACGGCGGTACTTCCAGGCGCGGATGCCGCGTCCGGTGAACGGCAACAGCGTCAGCCCAATGATCGACCCAAAGCCGATATAGACCATGCGATCGACCGCAGCGGCCGACTGCGCCGTCAAGTTGGAATCCTCAAGCGAGGATTTCACAAAGTCCGGATCGGCTTTTGCCTCGCGCACGACCTGGTTGCCGCCGGTCACATAGCCGGCGAGCGCCAGCGCCGGCAGCAGCAATCCATAGGTGAAAAACAGCGGCCGCCACGCTGGGTACCAGCGTTTTGTCCGCAGCCAATAATGGACGCCGATGCAGGCGTGGACCCACACCGTGATGAGTGCAATCATTTGCACCGCGCCGAGCCAAGGCCGGTGCAGCCACTGACTGATCAGGACGGTGTTATAATAGGTCGTGGTGTCGAGCGTGATCTCGGCTATGCGCGTGCCGACGACGTGAAACATCAGCAAGTAAGGGATGCAGAGGCCGAGCGTAACCTGGGTCAATTCCCAGCGGCTTAACCGCAACGAGCGCCGAATGTAGATCGACCACAGCGCATTGCTGTAGTGGACGAGAAACGCCGTCGTGAGAATCGCGGTGCCGATCCAGGTCCGCCATGGATACATCAGGAAATTGCGCGTCGCTTCGGCGTCTTCGAATGAGACGAGCAGCAGGCAGTGCGCGGTCAAATGACAGATCACAAAGCTGAGCATGGTGAGCCCGCTTGCAATCCGTAGCCATGCTCGCCAGACTCGAAAATCGGCCGTCATTGCCTGTCCGTTCGTTACGCCGCGGAAACCTCTCCCGCCAAACCTCGATCGTTTGCGGGGAGCAAAAATTCCGGTGGGTGAATTATAGGTGGATTTGGCTTGAAAATACGCCAATCGAAAATGCCGGCCGAATTCTGCCGACGATCAATCTTCGCTCGCGCCGCCGGTCGTGGAGCCGCCATCGGCATTGCCGAATTTGTTGGTCTTCGGAAAGCCTTTCGGGGCAAGCCGGCCGGCATCGGCGCGGTTGCCGCGCCAATCGGTGAGCTCTTTGAGCGACAGATTAAAGACGCGGCCGGCGGAGTCAGTCCAGCTCAGGCCCTTCTCTATTTCGAAGGTCTTCAGGTCCGACAGGCCGCCGTCTTTGTGCCGCTGCAGGCGCACGCCGCGCCCGCGCGTCATTTCCGGCACTTGATCGATGGGGAAGATCACCATCTTCCGGTTCTCGCCGATGGCGGCGGCGAATTCACCCTCGACCGGCGCGACGGCGCGCGCCTCGTCGGGCGCCTTGACGTTAAGAACTTGCTTGCCCTTGCGCGTATTGGCGAGACACTCGTCCTCCGGGGCGATGAATCCCCTGCCCTGACTGCTGGCGACGATCAGCTTGCGGCCGCCCTGATAACGGAACACCGATACGATGTCGGCCTCCTGCTCGAGATCGATGAACAGCCGGACCGGCTCGCCATGGCCGCGGCCGCCGGGCAGTTTCGCCGCTTCGATGGTGTAGAACCGGCCGTTGGTGGCGAAGACCAAAAGCTTCGACGTAGTCTCGGCGAAAAATGCGCGCTTTAGCCGATCGTCGGCCTTGAACGATAATCCCGCAAGGTCGGCGACCTGGCCGCGCAAGGCGCGGATCCAACCCTTTTCCGACACTACGACCGTAATCGGCTCGCGTTCGACCAGCGCCTCTTCGATCGCCGCCTCGTCGTGCGCGGGCGCCTGCGCGAAGCCGGTGCGGCGCTTGCCGAGCGGGGTTTTCGGGCCGAACCTGTCGCGCACGGCGCGAACCTGGTCGGCGATGACCTTCCATTGCTGCTTCTCCGAACGCAACAACTCCTCGATCGACTTTTTTTCCGCGCGCAAATCCTTGTCTTCCCGGCGGATCTCCATCTCTTCGAGCCGGCGCAAATTGCGCAGCCGCATGTTCAGAATGGCGTCGGCCTGAACGTCCGACAGTTTGAAGCTTTTCATCAGAACGGGCTTCGGCTCGTCCTCTTGGCGGATGATCTTGATGACCTTGTCGATATTGAGATAGACGACGAGATAGCCGCCCAGAACTTCAAGCCGGTGCTCGATTTGCGCCAAGCGGTGGCGCGAGCGGCGCAGCAGAACTTCGCGCCGGTGTGCCAGCCATTCGCCGAGCGCCTCGGCCAGACCCACGACTTTCGGAATCCGCCCGCGCAGCAAGACGTTCATGTTGAGCGGCACGCGGCTTTCGAGTTCGGTGAGCTTGAAAAGGCTTTCCATCAAAAGCGCGGGATCGACCGACCGCGAGCGCGGCTCGAAGACGATGCGCACATCCTCCGCCGACTCGTCGCGCATGTCGGCGAGAAGCGGCAGCTTCTTCTCGTTGATCAGTTCGGCGATCCGCTCGATCAGCCGCATCTTTTGCACCTGCCAGGGAATTTCGGTGACCACCACCTGATAGGTGCCGCGGCCGGTCTCCTCGGTTTTCCATCGCCCCCGGACGCGGAACGAGCCGCGGCCGCTGGCATAGGCTTCGGCTATCGCCTCGGGCGGATCGACCACAAGGCCGCCGGTCGGAAAATCCGGCCCCGGCACATATTTGAGGAGCGTGCGCGTGCGCGCCTTCGGCTGCTCGATCAGATAGAGCGCCGCGTCGCACAGTTCGGCGACGTTGTGCGGCGGGATCGAGGTCGCCATCCCGACCGCGATCCCCTGCGCCCCGTTCGCCAACAGATTCGGGAACGCCGCCGGCAGCACGACGGGCTCTTGCATCACCCCGTCATAGCTCTGCCGGAAATCGACGGCGTCTTCGTCGATACCCTCGAGCAAAAGCCGCGCGACCTCGGTCAGCCGCGCCTCGGTGTACCGATAGGCCGCCGGATTGTCGCCATCGATATTGCCGAAATTACCCTGGCCGTCGACCAGCGGATAACGCGAGGAAAAATCCTGCGCGAGCCGCACCAGCGCGTCATAGATGGCTTGATCGCCGTGCGGATGGAAATTGCCCATGACATCGCCGACGATCTTGGCCGATTTTTTGAATTGCGCGCCGGGATCGAGGCGCAGTAGGCGCATGCCATAGAGGATACGGCGGTGAACGGGCTTGAGCCCGTCGCGCGCATCCGGTAGGGCACGGTGCATGATCGTGGAGAGCGCATAAGCGAGATAGCGCTCCTCAAGCGCCTCGCGCAGCGCAATGTCCTGAACCGGGCTCGGCTCGCCAGGAATCACTTTCTTGGCCATGGCAGTTCACCGCTACTCCTGTTGGCGACGCCGAACAAGAGACGAACCACGTCCGCCGACAGCGCCGGCGCGGTCCCTGCACGCCTGTGCGATACTCGGGTGTAGAATGTCGTCGGAGGACAAAGGCCGATGAGCAATCCGGGTCAAAGCCGTCCCGAACGGAGGCTCGCCGCGATCTTGGCCGCCGATATAGCCGGTTATAGCCGGCTGATGAGCGACGACGAGGCGGGCACCGCGCACGCCTTGCTAGAACACCGGGCTGCCATCGCCCCGATTGTGGCCAGCCATGGCGGCCGGATCGTCAAGACCACCGGCGACAGCGTCTTGCTTGATTTCTCTTCCGTTGTGGCCGCCGTCGAGTGCGCGGCGGCAATCCAAAAGGTCATGTCGGAACGGAACGCCGCTCTCCCGCCCCATCGGCAAATGCTGTTTCGCATCGGCGTCAATGTGGGCGATGTGCTCGTCGAAGGCGATGATATCCTTGGCGACGGCGTAAACATTGCCGCCCGGCTTGAAGGTATTGCAGAACCGGGAGGCATCTGCATCTCGGACGATGCTTACCGGCAAGTCCAAGGAAAAATCTCAGCGCAATTTGTCGACGGCGGCGAGCAGCAGCTAAAAAACATATCGCGTCCGGTGCGGGTCTATCGCGTTTTTCCGCAAGCAGCCGCCGGCGCGAGACCCGCGCTGGCGCTGCCCGACAAGCCCTCGATCGCCATCCTTCCCTTCGACAACATGAGCGAGGTCAGCGAGGACATCTATTTTGCCGACGGAATTGCCGAGGACATCATCACCGAGCTGTCGCGCTATCCTGACCTCTTTGTCGTCGCCCGCAATTCCTCTTTTACCTATCGCGGGAGGGCGGCTCGGGTTACCGAAATAGCGCGCGAGCTCGGCGTTCGTTATGTGCTCGAAGGAAGCGTCCGGCGGGCGGGCAAGCGAATTCGCATCAGCGCTCAACTGATCGACGCGGGGAGCGGCAAGCATCTGTGGGCGCAACGTTACGATCGCGATCTTGCCGACCTGTTCGCCATCCAAGACGAAGTCACCCAGAGCATCGTTGCGGTGCTGCCGGAACGTGTTCAGGCGGCGGCATTCGATCGGGCAAGCCGCAAAACCAGCAACTCGTTGGACGCCTACGATCATCTCCTGCGCGGTAAGTATTATCACCACTTGGAGACTGCGGCCGACAACCGCGAAGCGGAATCGCATTTCGATCGGTCGATCGAGCTCGACCCGCTGTTCGCATCGGCTTACGCCTGGAAGGCCTGTACGCTTGGCCAAGCCCTGGGCAGCGAATTCCGCCCCCGCACGCCGGAAAATCACCAGCAAATCGTCCAGTTGCTCGAACGGGCAACGAGCATCGATGCGAACGACACCGAGTGCCATCGCATCATGTCCCGCATTGCGCTCATGCAAGGCAAATACGCCAAGAGCGAATACCATCTCGAACGCGCGCTGGCGCTCAATCCCAACGATCCGCGTCTTGTCGTGCAACGCGGCATTAACCTGACTTTTTTGGGCCAGCCCGAAGCCGCTATTCCGTGGATCGAGCGGGCAATGCGGCTCGACCCGTTCTCCGCCCACCGTTATTGCCTCGACCTGGTGCGCGCGCTGTTCATGGCCAAGTGTCCCGATGAGGCGACAGCCGTCCTCGAACGGACGGTGCGGAGCCATTGGGAGCACTACCTTTGGCTCGCGGCATGCCATGCGGCTGCGGGCGACCGGACGGCGGCCTATCAAGCCGGACAACAAGCCCTGGCGCTGCGGCCGAACCTGTCGATCGCCGCCGATCGCCGCCTACGCCGACGGGCGGTTCAAATGGAAACACGCGGAAGACAAAGCCCGCTTTTGCGACGCGCTGGCGCAAGCCGGACTGCCATCTTGATCGTGAGAAAAAGCTTAGCGAGAGCTTCGCATCAGCGCGGCAATTAAATGCGCGCGCGCCTCCGGGAGCGAGAGTCCACGCGGCGCGAAGGCGTGCCGATCCAAGAAAAAGCCGGTCAGCGCAAAAGCATCCGCAAGATCTTCCGCCCTCTGCGGTGCGCGCTCGTCGTGCAGAAATTCCGGCAGGCGCATCAGCTTGTCCCGATAGGCCTCGCCGGCGGCGCGCGACACGGCGCGGCCGGAACGCGGCGAGACATAGATGAGATCGTCCTTTGCTCCAGTCGCGGCGCAAGCCGCGAGATCGAGCCCGAAGCCAAGCTCCGCCAGGAAATCGAGCTCGAAGCGCGCGATCATCGGCGCGGCAACGCGCGGATCGCCGAGACGGTCGAGGATCGCCTGCAGCGCCTCGTAGATGGAAGCATGCGGCTCGCGCTCGGCAAGGAGGCGACAGAGAGCGGCAAGATGGGTCACGCCGTGGACCGCATGCGCGGCGGAGAGAAAGCCGGCGGCGCGCAAATTCGACCCCTCCACCGCATAGTGTCCAAGATGCTCGTCGAGCCGCGCCCGCCACGTCGCGCGAACGGCATTGCCGGCCTGCAAAATGCCGCGCAAGCGCACGCCGGCTCCGCCGCGGACCAGGCCGAGATGCCGCCCGTGCGCGTACGTCATCAGTTCGAGAATGGCGCTGGTCTCGCCGTGCCGTTTGGCGCCGAGAACGACGCCTTCATCCGTCCATTCCATGGAATGACCGTCACTCCTTGGGGAATTCCAGTCCCATCGCGCTGTAGCGCTGCGGATCGTCGTCCCATCCTTCCCGCACCTTGACGTGAAGGAAAAGATGCACCGGCTGTTCGATCGCCGCGGCGATCTCGGCGCGCGCCGCCGCGCCGATCGCCTTAATGGTCTGGCCGCCCTTGCCGAGCACGATTTTGCGCTGGCTTTCGCGCTCTACATAAACGGTTTGTTCAATGCGCACCGAACCGTCGTTGAGCTCCTTCCAGGCGTCGGTCTCGACCGTCGACTGATAAGGAAGCTCCTGGTGCAGCCGCAAATAGAGCTTTTCCCTTGTGATCTCGGCCGCGAGCTGGCGCGACGGCGCGTCCGAGATCTGGTCTTGCGGATAGAGCCACGGTCCGGGCGGAACCTGCGTCGCAAGCCAAGCTTTCAAATCGGCGATCCCGTCGCCGGAAAGCGCCGAAATCATGAACGTTGCCGCGAAATCGGCCCGCTCATTGGCGCTTTTAGTCAAAGCGAGCAGCGCCGGCTTGTCGATCAAGTCGATCTTGTTGAGGACAAGCGCTTTCGCCGGGCGAACGTCTTTGAGCATATGCAGGATCTTGTCGTCGTCTTCGGTAATGCCCTTGCGCGAGTCGATCAAAAGCGCAACGACATCGGCCTCCTGCGTGCTGCTCCAGGCGGAACCAACCATGGCGCGATCGAGCCGCCGCCTGGGCGCAAATATTCCCGGCGTGTCGACGAAGATGAGTTGCGTGGGGCCTTCGATGGCGACGCCGCGGACGGTGGTGCGGGTCGTTTGCACTTTCGGCGTCACGATCGAGACTTTGGCGCCGACCAGGGCGTTGATCAGGGTGGATTTTCCGACATTCGGCGCCCCGATCAACGCCACGAAGCCGCAGCGCGGCGGGCCTGGCGTCTGATCAACCATTGCGTCGCGCCGGCTCGACGCCTTCGCGGGCCAGCATGGCGGCGGCAGCCGCTTGTTCGGCGGCGCGCTTGGAGCGTCCTTGTCCCTCGGCTGGCGCCAGCGCCGGAAGCTGCACCGCGACGCGGAATTCCGGGCTGTGATCCGGCCCGGAGCGCGCCACTTCGCGATAAGCGGGAGTCGGCAGCCCGCGCGCTTGCGCCCATTCCTGCAATATCGTCTTGGGATCGCGCAGCGGCTGCGCGGTCGCGCGCAATCGCGCCTGCCATAACCGTTCGACGAGTTCTTCCGCGGCTTTGTAGCCGCCGTCGAGATAGACCGCGCCGATCACGGCCTCGCACACGTCGGCGAGGATCGCGGGCCTCGTCCGCGCCCCGGCATTGTGCTCCGAGGAACCGACCCGGATGGCCGCGCCGAGATCGATGTTGCGTGCGACATCGGCGCAGGTTTCCTTGCGCACGAGATCGGCGAGCCGGCCCGACAGCTCGCCTTCATCGGCTTTCGGAAATGCGCGGTAGAGCATGTCCGAAATGATCAGGCCGAGCACGTGGTCGCCGAGAAATTCCAGCCGCTGATAGCTGCCGGCGCGGTTGCGCGCGCCCTTAAGCGCCGAAATATGCGTCAGTGCAACTTCCAGCATCGCGGCGTCGGCGAACCGGTAGCCGATGCGTTCTTCGAGATCGGTTGCGGCGCGCTTGCGGCGACGCGACGGCTTACGGCCATCGGGCGCGGCGGGTTGGTCGGCAACGGGTTCGCGGGCTAAGGCAGTTTTTCGATTCCGACGGCTCTTCATCGCACCAGGGTGAACAGGCGGCCCCATCGCACTGCCCAAGGCCAGCGCCACACCTCCCAAGCATGGGTATCGTCGCGGATCGAGAAGAAGATGATTTGCGCCCTGCCTATCAAATTTTCGGCAGGCACATAACCGACCTGACTCAGCACGCGGCTGTCGGTGGAGTTGTCGCGATTATCACCCATCATGAAATATTCGCCGGGCGGCACGGTGTAGACCGGGGTGTTATCGTAAAAGCCGTTGTCGGTGAGATCGAGCGTGTCGTAACTAACCCCGTTCGGCAGCGTCTCGCGATATTGCTTGACCCGCTGGACCACGCCGTCGTCGTCGGTGATGAAATCCTCGACGCGCTGGCGCGGTACGGGCACGCCGTTGATGTTAAGCACGCCGTCGATCATCTGAATGCGATCGCCCGGCAGGCCAATGACGCGCTTGATGTAGTCGATCGAGTCGTCCTTGGGCAGCCGGAACACCACGACATCGCCGCGCTGCGGCTGAGAGGAAAGGATACGTCCGGAAAAGATCGGCGGCGAGAACGGAAACGAGTAGTGCGTATAGCCGTAGGAGAATTTGGAAACGAACAGATAATCGCCGACTAGGAGTGTCGGGATCATCGAACCGGATGGAATATTGAAGGGCTGGAATAGGAAGGTCCGGATCACAAGCGCGATGATCAGCGCATGAATGACGACCCGTACTGTCTCGGCAAAGCCGCCTTCTTTCCGCTTGGTTCCGGTCTGCACACTCATCGGCCTGTCATCTCGCATAAAGGCGCGCCCGCGGCGATCTTGTAGCCTCTGGGGCGGTCACAAGCAATTACGCGCGGGATTTGGTCGCGGGTTCCCAAAAGCGCCCGCTAAAGTTCATTTTTGCCAGGATTAACATGCGCTTATGGCTCAACCTCAGTCTCGCATCGCGGTAGACGGGCAGCCGAGCCGCAGCGAAGTCGGACGGTCTAGGCGCGGGAATCGGCGGCGAGAATCGCGGAGATCACGACGAATGCATGCGCCATGGGACCTTCGTCGGTAATCGTGACGTCGATCCGCGCCTCATATCCTTTGGGCGTAATCGCTAAAAGCCGGCGCTTGGCGCCGCCGGTAAGCTCCATGGTGGGCCGTCCGCCGGGCAAATTGACCACGCCCATATCGCGCCACCACACCCCGGCACGCAGGCCCGTTCCGAGCGCCTTGGCGCAGGCTTCCTTGGCGGCGAAGCGCTTGGCGTAGGTCTCGACCCGATTTCGCCGTCTATCGGCGCGCGACCGCTCGGTCGCGGTAAAGATACGATCGAGAAATCGGTCGCCGTGCCGGTCGATCACCTTAGCGATGCGGCGCGCATCGGTGATGTCGGAGCCGATGCCAAGGATCATCGCACCCCGCTTTGGCGGCCGGCTTGCACCCTGCCCCGGTCCATTGCCGAGCGCATCAGCCGAACCGCTGCGCCCAGCCCGGCAAAGATGGCCTCGCCGACGAGGAAATGGCCGATATTGAGTTCGACGATTTCGTCGAGGCTTGCGATTTTTTCCGCGCTGAGAAAATCGAGGCCGTGACCGGCATGAACTTCAAGTCCCGCGCTTTGCGCGAGCTTGGCGCCATGCGCGATGCGATGAAATTCCGCCACCGCCGCGGTCCCCTGCCCGGCGGTCAGCGCGTCGCACCAGGTGCCGGTATGGATCTCGATCACCGACGCGCCGATCCCGGCCGCGGCGTCGATCTGCGCGGGTTCGGCGGCGATGAACAGCGATACGCGAATGCCGGCGCCCGCCAATTCGCCGACCGCCCGGCGCAACGTCTCGCGCTGGCCTGCGGCATCGAGCCCGCCTTCGGTGGTCCGCTCCTCGCGGCGCTCGGGAACGATACAGGCGGCATGCGGCTTGAGCTTGCGCGCGATGCCGATCATTTCCGCAGTCGCCGCCATTTCCAGGTTCAGCGGTTTGCCGAGGCGTTCTTTAAGCCGCACCACGTCCGCATCGACGATGTGGCGGCGATCTTCGCGCAGATGCGCGGTGATACCGTCCGCGCCGGCTGCAATCGCCACTTCGGCGGCCTTCACCGGATCGGGATGCCGCCCGCCGCGCGCGTTGCGCACGGTTGCGACATGATCGATGTTCACGCCAAGCCGGATGGGGGCAACGGGCATATCGGCCATCAATTCAGGTCATCGATCGGGCGAAGTGCGGCATCGGTCTTACCCATTAACCCGCTCGGCCGCCGCGACCACCTTTTTCGCGCGCAATTGGGAAATGATCGAGGTGAGGTGCTTGAGGTTATAGACTTCAAGGTCGATCGTCAGCTCGGTGAAATCGGGCGACTGCCGCGTCATGCGGATATTGTCGATATTGCCATCGTGCTCGGCGATCACTTGCGCGATTTGCGCGAGCGTCCCCGGCTCGTTGACCGACTGCACCGCAAGCCGCGCCGGAAACCGCTGCGGCGCCTTTTCGTCAATATCCCACCGGACATCCAGCCAGCGTTCGGGCTCGTCCTCGAATTGTTTGAGCGCCTCCGATTGGATGGGGTAGATCGTAATTCCCTCGCCCGGCGTCATGATGCCGACGATGCGGTCGCCCGGAACCGCGCCGCCATTGGGCGCGAAGCGCACCGGGAGATCCGAATTGATGCCGCGGATCGGGATTGCCCCGCCGTCGGTTTCCACCGGCAGCTTGAATTTTACCGCCCGGCCTAAATTCAAGCCGAACCAGCCGCTGTCCGATTTCGGCGCGACCGGCGTGACGCGTTCGTCCTTGTAGTCGGGATACATCGCACGAGCGACGTCGGACGCCTTCATCTCGCCGCGGCCGACCGCCGACATCACGTCGTCGATGGAGCCGCGGGCAAGCCGCGGCAAGGCACCTTCGAGCTTCTCGTCGGAATATTCGATCTTGGCGCGCTGGCACAGGCGCTCGACGATGCGCCGCCCAAGGCCGGAATATTGGTGACGCACCGCGTCGCGGGTCGCGCGGCGGATGGCGTCGCGCGCCTTGCCGGTCACGACGATCGACTCCCAGGCCGCCGGAGGCGCGGTCTGCGCTTTCGAGGTCAGGATCTGCACCTCGTCGCCATTGTGCAGCTCCGAACTGAGCGGCGCGATTTTGCCGTTGATCTTGGCGCCGATCGCCATGTTGCCGACATCGGTGTGCACCGCATAGGCGAAGTCGATCGGCGTGGCGCGGCGGGGCAGCGCAATCAGCTTTCCTTTCGGGGTGAAGCAAAAAACCTGATCGTGGAACAATTCAAGCTTGGTGTGCTCCAAAAACTCTTCCGGATTGGAGCCTTCCGCCAATAGTTCGATGGTGCGGCGCAGCCAGGCATAGGCATTCGATTCGCGCGACAGCATTTCCGTCGGCGAACCGAGTTCGTCCTTGTACAGCGCATGCGCGGCGATGCCGTATTCGGCGATCTGCTGCATCTCGCGGGTGCGGATCTGCAATTCGACGCGCTGCTTGCCGGGACCGATCACGGTCGTGTGGATCGAACGATAGTCGTTTTGCTTTGGGGTCGAGATGTAGTCCTTAAAGCGCCCCGGCACGACCGGCCAGGTGGTGTGAACGATGCCGAGCGCCTGATAACACTCGGCGACGCTGCCGACCATGACGCGGAAACCCAAAATGTCCGACAATTGCTCGAAGCCCAGCGCCTTGCGCTCCATCTTGCGCCAGATCGAATAGACCCGTTTGCGCCGGCCCGAAACCTCCGCGGCGATCCCGCGATCGGCAAGCTTCTTGGCCAATTGCTGCTCGATCTCGGTGATCCAGTCTTTCGAGCGAGCCGCCAGCGCTTCAAGCCGCTCGCTCAAAACCTTGTAGGCTTCCGGGTTGAGCTCCCGGAACGCGAGATCTTCGAGTTCTTCGCGCATCTGCTGCATGCCCATGCGTCCGGCCAGCGGCGCATAGATTTCGAGGGTCTCGTCGGCGGTGCGGCGGCGAGCCGCGGGCGGCTGATGCGACAGCGTGCGCATATTATGCAGCCGATCGGCGAGCTTGATCAGAAGCACGCGCACGTCCTCGGCCACCGCAAGCAGAAGCTTGCGCAGGTTTTCCGCCTGTTTGGCCTCGCGGGAGACAAGCTCGAGTCGCTTTAGCTTGGTCAGGCCTTCGACCAGGAGGCCGATCTCGTGACCGAATATGCGGTCGATCTCGGCGCGAGTGGCGTCGGTGTCTTCGATCGTGTCGTGAAGCAGCGCTGCCGCGATCGTGGCGTCGTCGAGCTTAAGGCCGGTAAGGATGGCGGCAACTTCAAGCGGATGCGAAATATAGGGGTCGCCGGAAGCCCGCTTCTGCTCGCCGTGGGCGCGCATGGCATAGACATAGGCGCGGTTGAGCAGCTCCTCGTTGGCCGCCGGATTGTACTGTTTGACGCGATCGATCAGCTCGTATTGCCGCATAAAATGCGGTTTGCGGGGCTTTGGCGGCTTCGGCTCCCCGTTAAGCGGCGCCAAATCGGGGCTGCCCGTCAGCGGCGCCCGGATACGGGGCTGACTCTGCATCCGCGGCAAATCGACGGGCAAGCGCGCCATGGCGAACCTTCGGCAATCCCCCCATTCGGCCAGCGCCGGCGTCGTCCGACGGTGGGCCCAATACTTATAAGGATATCATGGAGCAGCCGCACGACCGCAAGGCGAAAGGCCGTTAATGGCTGAGCGCCGGGGCCGACGGTTAGGACCAAAGCTTGGGCGTGGCGGAAACCGGCCGGCTCTGCCCGTTAGGCAATCGTTAAGGAATGCAATCGCACCGAGGAATGATGGGGCGGTCGGGCCGCAATCCCGGCGCTTATTCTTCCTCTTCCTCGTCAGCCGTGTCCGGCTCGGGCTGGCTCTCGGGAGGAGTGAGACCTTCGAGGCCCTTCAGCAGCTCTTCCTCGGACATGCGGTCCGTGGTCACGTCGGTATCGTCGGCGTCGACGCCGGTGCCCGGGGTGCCGATAAGCGGCACGGCCTCCGGTTCGGGCTCGTCAACCTCGACGTATTTCTGCAGCGAATGGACGAGTTCCTCCTTCAGGTCCTCGGGCGAAACGGCCTTTTCCGCGATTTCCCGAAGCGCCACCACCGGGTTCTTGTCGTTGTCGCGCTCGACGGCGATTTGCGAGCCGGACGAGATCATGCGCGCACGATGGCTCGCCAGCAGAACCAGATCGAAACGGTTTTCGACTTTGTCGATGCAATCTTCCACGGTGACGCGGGCCATCTCGTGTCAGCTCCTGGCTACTGGTTGGCTTCTGCGCTTCTGCGCTGGGTTTGGGGCCCCCTGTGGGGCGCCCGATACCGGCAAATCATTCAATAATTCTGGCGCCTAGGTATCCTTCCGGGGCGCAGAGCGCAAGAGGAAAGCGGCTGGCGCCTCGGAACACAAGCCCGGAACGCAAGCCCGGGAAATGCAAGCCGAAGTTTCAACGGGGCGCTCGGCCGCCGCCGATACCTCTTTTGCCGCACGGCCTTTTCGCGCGCCGGCCCGCGACCGAGGAGACAATTTGGATTTGGTTTTTGCTTTTATAATTTTTAACTTGGCGACTGCGTTTGCGTCTGTTACCCAAAATTTCGGAAACCCGCCGCGGGGTTCCGAGTTTCGGCAACACCGCGACGTTTACCAGAGTTACTTCCGCCGTGGATTATTGCCACAACGACGGCGAGAATATTTCGTAAGCGAGATATTTCCGGTGGCGGAAAAACTGGATTTAAGCGCCGGCGATCGGTTCCGTTACGATCGAGCCGGTTTCATCTCGAAGAGACGGTCAAGAGACAAATCATGTCGGCAGCACAGATCGAAAAAATTGCATTGTTTATTGATGGCGCCAATCTCTACGCGACCGCCAAGTCGCTCGGTTTTGACATCGACTACAAGCGGCTGTTGCGGGAGTTTCAGTCGCGCGGCTATTTGGTGCGCGCATTTTACTACACGGCCGTGATCGAGGATCAGGAATATTCCTCGATCCGGCCGCTGATCGATTGGCTCGACTACAACGGCTATACGGTCGTAACCAAAGCGACCAAGGAATTCGTCGACCAGACTGGCCGGCGCAAGGTCAAGGGCAACATGGATATCGAACTTGCGGTCGACGCCATGGAGCTCGCCCCACACATCGACCAGATGGTGTTGTTTTCGGGCGACGGCGACTTCCGCTCGCTCGTCGAAGCGGTGCAACGGCGCGGCGTGCGCGTCATGGTGGTGTCCACCATATCGACGCAGCCGCCAATGGTCGCAGATGAGTTGCGCCGTCAAGCCGATCAGTTCGTCGATATCCTCGAGCTGCAATCGAAGATCGGACGGGACCCGACCGACCGGCCGATGCGCGAGCCGAGGGAGGCGCGCGACCTGCGTGAGCCGAAGCACACGCCGCAATTTCTCCAACGCAGCCCAACGGCGCAACGCGTCGAAGCCGAAGACGAGTTCGAAGACGATTAATCGCGATGACGCGCCCGAGCGGCATGCCCGGCCGCGATTGCCCGCGTTGCCCGCGGCTCGTCGCTTTTCGGGATTCCTGGCGCGCGCGCGAGCCCTATTGGTTTAATGCGCCGGTCGATTCATTCGGCGCGCCCGATGCGCGGTTGCTCGTCGTCGGCCTTGCCCCCGGATTGCGGGGCGCCAACCGCACCGGGCGGCCGTTTACCGGCGACTATGCCGGGGAACTGCTTTACGCGACGCTTGCCGATTTCGGCTTTGCGCGCGGCAATTACCAGGCCAGCGCCGACGACGGGCTTGAACTGGTCGATTGCCGCATCACCAATGCCGTGCGCTGCGTGCCGCCCGCAAACAAGCCGACGCCGCAGGAGATCGCGACCTGCCGCGATTTTCTAAAAGCCACCATAGCGGAAATGAGCGGATTGCGCGCCGTTGTCGCTTTGGGGCGTATCGCGCATGAAAGCTTCGTCATTGCCAGCGGCATGCGGCGATCGGAATTTCCGTTCGCGCATGGGCGCGCGCATCCCATGGCTGCGATTACGCTCATCGATAGCTATCACTGCTCGCGCTACAACACCAATACCGGCGTGCTGACGCCGCAAATGTTTCGTGACGTGATCGCGCAGGCGCGCAAGACGATCGAGGCCAAAGGTTAAGCCGCCTCGCGGCGAAGCCAAGCAATGACTTCAGCCGCGTTCTTGTCGGGCGGAAACACCGGATAAAATGTCTTGACGATGACGCCGTCGTCGATGACGAGCGCCATGCGCTTGAGCAGCGTCATTCCCGAAGTCGTAAATGTCGGCAATCCGATCGCGCCGGTAAGCTTGAGACCGGCGTCGGAAAGGATCGCAAATGGCAGATGCAGGCGCTCGGCGGCTTCCCGCTGGTAGGCGATGTCTTGAGTCGAAAGGCCGTAAACATGGCCGACGCCAACCGCCTTTAACTCCGCAAAGTGATCGCGAAATCCGCACGACTGCGGCGTGCAACCCCGTGCACCGGGGATCTGATCCCAACCCGGCGGCGGATCGATTCCGGGCACTCCCGTCCGCGGATAGATATAGAGCACGGTACGGCCTTTGAGTTTCGATAGATTGACCGCGGGACCGCTCGTTGCCGGCAGCACAAAATCCGGCAATGTCATGCCGGCAAGATGTCGCGCCGCGCCGTCATCCTGGGGAACTGGAATATCCGGCGGCAGAAAATTGGGATTATGCGTGCCCGGCGCCTCGGCCATGGTTTACCTTGCTCTTTCCCGCCTCGCTTTGATCGCCTCATCCTGCATATGACATGAATTCCATGAGCGAACCATCTGGATCGCGGAAATAAACGCTTGTGCCCGGCCCTTTGGCGCCGAAACGCTGCATCGGTCCGCTTTCGATGCGAATGCCGCAACGTTTAAGGTGCGCGATCGCCTCATTGATCGGCCCGATCCATTCGAAGCAGAGATCGCTATTGCCGGGAGCGACGGGAAGCCGGGCGACCTCCGCCGGCTTCACACCCGGCCCATGCACATTGAGCTGTTTGTCGCCGAAGCGATAGGCGTATCCCGTCGGCCGCGCCACCAGTTCGGCGCCCAACACCGTCGTGTAGAACACATTCGAGCGTTCCCAATCGGTAACGTGAATGACGCAATGGTCGAGTCTCGTCGGAATTGACATGCGCTGCCTCGCCTTATCCTTTCTGCCGCATGAGCCGGCCGCGTTCGCGCTCCCACGAGCGTTTCTTCTGCGTCTCACGCTTGTCGTAGAGCTTCTTGCCGCGCGCCAAAGCCAGCTCGATCTTGGCGCGGCCTTTCTCGTTGAAGTAGAGCTTAAGCGGCACGAGCGTCCTTCCCTCGCGTTCGACCGCGCCGATCAACTTGTTCATTTGCCGGCGATGCAGCAGAAGCTTGCGAGGCCGCTTCGGCGCGTGATTGAAACGATTGGCTTGCAGATATTCTGGGATATTCGAATTGATCAGCCAGATCTCGCCGCCGCGCGCATCGGCGTAGGATTCGGCGATGGTCGCCTTGCCCTGCCGTAGCGATTTGACTTCGGTTCCCGTAAGCGCGAGTCCGGCTTCGAACGTCTCATCGATAAAATAATTGAAGCGCGCCTTGCGATTGTCGGCGACGACGCGGAGCTTCCGCTCCGATTTCGTCGCCCCCTTGGCCGCCATCCTCGTCCGCCCCTGCGAAACTTCGCCGCCGCTCAGCGGGCCTTGAGCAGGTCGCGGATTTCGGTGAGGAGCTCTTCCTGCCTGTTCACCGGCGGCGTTTTTTCGGCTTCTTTCGGCATCACCCGGTTGACGAGCCGCATCAGCCAGAACAAGACCCAGGCGACGATCAAAAAATTGAGCGAGATGGTGAGAAAGTTGCCCCACGCCAGCACGGCGCCTTCCTTTCTGGCGTCGGCAAGGTTGACCGCGGTCACTTTGTGGGACAGCGGAACAAAATAGTTGGAAAAGTCGAGGCCGCCGGTCACGGCGCCGATCAACGGCATAATGATGTCGCCAACCAGTGACTGCACGATGTTGTTGAAGGCCACGCCGATGATGACGCCGACGGCCAGATCGACGACGTTACCGCGCAAGGCGAATTTTTTAAAATCATCGAACATCCCGCGATCTCCGGATCGATCGACCAAAGCAAAAACGTTGCGCGCGGCCGAACCGTCGGGTCGACGAAAGCCTTCCCGTCAGTTGATCAGGCCCGCATGAACCATGGCTTGGCGAACCGCGGCCTGCGCCTTTTCGCTCGCCGGCACCATCGGCAGCCGCAGCGCATTGGCGCATTTCCCGAGCAGCGACAGTGCGTATTTGGTCGGCGCCGGGCTCGTCTCGACGAAGAGATTGATATGCAACGGCGAGAGCTTGTCCTGCAGCTTCAGGGCCGCGGCAAAGTCCCCCTTCAAGCAAGCGGCCTGAAATTCCGCACACAGTCGCGGCGCCACGTTCGACGTAACGGATATGCAGCCATGGCCGCCATGTGCCATGAATCCGAGCGCAGTTATGTCCTCGCCGGATAATTGATTGAAATCCTCGCCCATGGCCGCGCGCTGCTGCGACACGCGCGTCATGTTTGCGGTTGCGTCCTTCACGCCGGCGATGTTTTTCAATTCGTAGAGGCGCTTCATCGTATCGACCGACATGTCGATCACGGAGCGCGATGGAATATTGTAGATGATGATGGGGATGCCGATCGCGTCGTTGATCACCTTGAAGTGCTGATAAAGACCCTCCTGGGTCGGCTTGTTGTAGTAAGGGGTGACGACGAGGACGGCATCAGCGCCAGCGCCTTCGGCGTGCCGGGCGAATTCGACGGCTTCGCCAGTGCTGTTGGAACCCGCGCCCGCCACGACGGGAATCCGGCCGCGCGCCTGGTCGACGCACCATTCGACGACGGCCTTGTGTTCGTCGTGCGACAGCGTCGGACTTTCGCCCGTCGTGCCGACTGGAACCAGGCCGCTGGTGCCCTCGGCAATTTGCCAGTCCACGAACTCACGGAACGCTTTCTCGTCGACCGATCCGTTCTTGAACGGGGTCACCAGCGCGGTGAACGAGCCACGAAATCTTGTCTTGGCGGCCATGATACCATCCATCGGCGCCGCGGCGCCCACCCCTTGGGGAAGAAGGTCCGCAAGTCGCGCCCGGCAACAGCATCATTATCGGTTCGCAGCCGCGCTTGAAAGCCCCCTTCTCGGCGAATTCACCCGAATTCCAAGCGGTTGCGCTAATCGTGCGGCCGTCTGGCTGCACATATGGCCCCGCAATGGGTCAAGAATCGGACGGGCTCGAAACAGGCCAATCGCCGCAACGGCCTTTGCCTATCTGTCATTGCCTTGTGCCGACCACGTTTTGAGCCCCGGATTTGCCGCAAAGCTGTAAATTGTCGCGAACGATACCGCGGTTAGGATTTATTCAACTTCACGCGCGAATACATAGCACTCGGACGCTGAGGCACTTGGAGACTCGGCGGCACTCCGACGACTCGCTTGGGAGGGATTGTGGCAGCTCTTCGGGCCATCGTGCTAGCCACTCTCGTCGTTGGCCAAGCGACCGCGCACACGCAGGCCGCATCGCCATCGCAGCCTGTGCCGTTGCCGCGCGAGCGTCCTGCGGTCAATTCCGTCAAAGACGAGAGGACGCCGGCGCCGAAGGCCACACCGCGTAGCGCAACGGCCCCCGTTTCGGCGGCGCCAACAAATTCTCCGCCCCAGGTTCCCGCCCTGCAGGCGTCAACTCCGCCGCGGCCGGCCGCGCCTACGCGGCCAGCACCGCCTTTCGCCACAGCCGTCACCACGACGACGTCGCCGCTCGATCTGTCGGCGGTAAAGCAGGCGATCGAACTTGTCCGCAAAAACCGCCAAGACGAAGCCACCTCGATCGAGAGTTCCATCACCGATCCTTTGGCGCGCAAAACCGTCGAATGGGTGATTTTACGGAGCGAAGACGGATCGAGTGACTTCTCGCGCTACGAGGCCTTCATCACCGCCAATCCAAGCTGGCCGGGCATCGCGACTCTGCGGCGGCGCGCCGAAGCGGTTCTGTGGCAACAAAGCACCGACCCGCGAACTGTGATCGCCTTCTTCGCTCAGGAGCCGCCCCACACGGCTAAGGGGCACTTTGCCCTGGCGCGGGCGCTCCTAATGCAGGGAGATTCGGCGCGCGCTGCGGCGGTATTGCAAAGCGCCTGGCGCAACGACGCTTTTTCCGCCGATCTCGAGGCGCAAGCGCGCGATGCATTCGCAGGGCTGATCACGCCGGCCGACGATGCCGCGCGCATGGATGCGCGGCTCTATGCCGAGGACGATGATGCGGCCCTGAGGGCGGCGTCGCATCTCAATTCCGTTGCGCTTGCCGTCGCCAAAGCGCGCGCGGCCGTGATCGATCAGGCGGCCCATGCCAAGGCGTTGCTCGAGGCCGTCCCGGAAAACGCACGGCATGATCCTGGCTACATATTCAGCCGCGTTCAGTGGTTGCGGCGCTCCGACAAGATCGCCGAGGCGGCGCAATTGCTCATGACGGCTCCGCGTGACGCGGCGAAGCTCGGCGATGTCGATCAGTGGTGGGTGGAACGCCGGCTCGTCGCCCGCAAGCTACTCGATCTTGACAATCCGCGGCTCGCTTACGAGGTCGTCAACGGCGCAGCGGCGCCGAATGACGAAAATTACCGCGCCGAGCAACAATTCACGGCCGGCTGGATCGCGCTGCGATTTCTGCGCCAGCCGCCGATCGCGCTCACGCATTTCGCGCGCATCGCCGATGGGGTCGTTAATCCGATCACCCTGGCGCGGGCGTATTACTGGCAAGGACGCGCGGCCGACGCGGAAGGCCGCGAGCAGGAAGCGCGGGCGTTCTATCGCCAAGCCGCTTCCCACCCGACCGCCTATTACGGTCAGTTGGCGCGGGCAAAACTCGGTCTCGACGAGGTCACGCTGCGCACGCTGCCGGAACCGGTTCCCGAGCATCGCATTCTGGAAATCTCGCGCTTGTTCGAAATTCTCTACGCCGTCGACGAGCCCGATCTGGTCGCCGCGATGGCGGCCGATCTCGGCGAAAATGCGACCGACAGCGCCGCGCTCGCGACCTTTGCCGAGATCGCCGCTCGCCATCACGACGCGCGCGCAACGCTTTTGATCGGCAAGGGCGCGCTTCGCCGCGGCCTGCCTTTCGAGCGTTACGCGTTTCCGAATTTCGGCGTTCCCGCGTACCGCCAGATCGGCCCCGAGGTCGAACCGTCCGTCGTCTATTCGATCGTGCGCCAGGAAAGCGCCTTCAATCCCCGCGTCGTATCCAACGCCAATGCGATCGGGCTCATGCAGGTCACTCCGGCGGCCGGTCGCGACACGGCCAAGCGATTCAACGTGACTTTCGACCAGCGCCGGCTCAGCCAGGACGTCGTCTATAACGCTCAACTCGGAACCGCCGAGCTCGGCAATGACATCGCGACTTGGCGGGGATCCTATGTCCTGGCCTTCGTGGCCTACAATGCCGGCCCGCGCCGCGCGAAAGAGTGGATCGAGCAATACGGCGACCCTCGCGATCCCAAGGTAGACCCTATCGACTGGATCGAGCGCATTCCGCTTTCCGAAACGCGCAATTACGTGCAGCGCGTGCTGGAAAACCTGCAGGTCTATCGTGCCGTCGTCGAAAGCAATCCAAGGCTTTTGATTGAGGCCGATCTTCGGCGCGGCGGATAGGCGCGCTTCCAGCGCCTAAACGATCCGATCGACCGCGAACGCCTTTGGTGCTTCGCCTTCCTGGTGGCGCCGCCACATCGCCGTATAAGCGGCTTCGATGTGCCGGGTAAAGCGCTTGGTATCGAACAAAGAATGCGTCGTGCTATTGCGCGTAAGCCGCTCTCTGAGCGCGCGCAAACGTCCCGGATCGTCGGCGAGTTTGCGCGCCAATGCCTCGTAGTCTTGCAGAGAATTCGTGATCAGCTCGTCGAGACCCACGGTCTTGAGAAGGCTTGCCGCAACGCGGGACGCAAAGCTCGACCCCGGGCAGGTTAAAAGCGGAACGCTGGCCCGCAAGGCGTCGCTCGCCGTGGCATGGGCGTTGTATGGCAGAGAATCGAGAAACAAGTCGGCGTTGCCGAGCCGCGCCAAATGATCGGCCAGCAACGGCATTCTGGCCGCGAATATCACCCGGTCCGGCGAAATGCCGCGCTTTTCCGCCTCACGGCGGAGGTTCTGTGCCGCCGTTGCATTCGGCCGGCTCAGCCACAGCACGCTTCCTTCCTTCGCCGCCAGCAATCGCATCCAGATATCGAACATATCCGGAAGAAGTTTCACCGTATTGTTGAAGCAACAAAAGACAAAAGCCGCCTCGGGTAACTGGCACTCGGATCGCGGCGGCCTGCGTTCGGAAATTTGCTGGTTTTCGTCATTCGGCTGATAACAGTCGGGCAACCAAACCACTCGCTCGCTGTAGAATGCGAAATGCTCCTCAGGAATGATGACGCGATCGGCGATGATGTAGTCGATGAAATCCGCCGCCATCGTACCCGGATAGCCCAGGTAGTTGATCTGAATGGGCGCGGCGCGTCTCGCAAGCACGTCAAGCCGGTTGTCCGAGGTGAATCCCATCAGATCGACCGCGATATCGATTTCATTTTGCCGAATGAGGCGAGCGATTTCCTCGTCGCTCATTTGCCGAGCGTCGATGAACTCGTCAAAGGCCGATTTGACTCTCTCGCGCAAAATCGAGCCGTCGTCCGCGCCGAACGAAATGCCTGTCGTATGAAAGCGCGTTCTGTCATGCTGCTCGAAAAGCCCGACCATCAGTTGCGCGACGGGATGATTTTTAAAGTCGGCCGACAGATAGGCAATTCTAATACGATCGTGAGAATAGATCTCCCCGGACCAAATAGCCGGCGGCGATGTCGCATTCCCGATGAACCGCCGAGCGCATACCAATTGATCCGACGGCGATGACGATACGAGACTGAAAACGAGAGGATCGACGACCGATTTCTGCTCTCGCACGGCCGCGCTAATGGCGGCAATCTCGGTATTGAGACCGGTCCAATCCGCCAAATGTAGTCGCGCATAAAGTCGAGCGCCGCTTGCGAATTTCAAATCCGGTCTCAGCGCCAAGGCCCGATCGAAGGCGGCGAGCGCATCGGCATGCCGGTTAAGCGTGGAATAGATCCTGCCTAGCCCGAACCACGCTTTGGTAAGATCCGGTTTGAGCGCGAGCGCTCGATCGAAGGCTATTTGAGCGTCGGGATAGTCCGTCAGAGCGAGCAGCGCGTTACCGCGCCCGAGCCACGCCTCGGCGAGATCGGGCTTCAGCGCGAGCGCTCGATCATAGGCCGACAGCGCCTCACGATAGTTCTTAAGGTCCCCGTAGAACACGTTGCCGCGACCGAGCCACGCCTCGGCAAGGCCGCCATCGAGCGCCAAGGCGCGCTCGAAAGCGGCCATGGTTTCGGTATAGTCCGTGACGCCTGCGCGTTCGCCGTGCGCCGGCGGGGCGTCGCCATGCCGGATGTCATAGGAGACGTTACCCAAGCCAAGCCACGCCTCGGCGAGGTTCGGCTTTAAAGCCAATGCCTGTTCGAATGCGGCGAAAGCCTCGTCGTATCGCTCGCATTCCCATGCGAGATTGCCCCGGCCGACGAAAGCTTCGGCAAAATCCGGCTTCAGCGCCAGCGCTCGCTCGAGGGCTGCAAGCGCTTCGTCAAATCGCTTGAGTCTGAACAAAACGATGCCGCGGCAATACCATGCCTCGGCTCGGCTCGGCTCCAACGCCAAGACCCGATCGAACGCGGCAAGCGCCTCGTCGTGGCGCGCAAGTCCTTCGCAGCTTTTACCGCGGCCAAGCCAGGCTTCCGCGAGGTCCGAGTTCACCGCTAAGGCGCGGTCGTAGACCGTGATGGCATCGGCGTGTTGCTTGCTTTCGGCAAATATTCCGGCGCTGGCAAGCCAGGCGTCCGTAAGGTTGGGATTGAGCCGCAGCGCCTTTTCGTAAGCGGCCAAGGCATCTTCGTACTGTCTGCGCTTGAGGCCGATATTGCCGCGCCCCAACCAGGCTTCGGCGAACTGGGGGTTAATGGCTAATGCCTGGTTGAAGGCTGCCAAGGCTTCGTCGTCGCGCTCGGTCTCGCCAAATGCTCGAGCGAGGCCGTGATGGGCTTCCGCCAGATCCGGTTTCAACGCCAGCGCCTTGGCAAAAGCGGCCAAGGCGGACTCATGGTCCTTCAGTTCGAGATGGACGTTGCCGCGGCCGAGCCATGCTTCGGCAATATCAGGTTTGACTGCGAGCGCCGCGCCGTAAGCCGACAGCGCCTCCTCAAGGCGCCTCAGCAAAGTCAGCGATTTGCCCTTGTTGTAAAGCGCATCGGCATAGCGCGGATTGATCGCAACGGCTCTGTCGAAATCGTCAATGGCCTCCTGATAGCGACTGAGATCGTTGAGCGCCGTGCCGCGGCTGTTCCATGTTTCGGCGACGCCGGAATTGAGGCCGAGCGCTTGGGTAAAGCGTTCCAGCGCTTCCGCAGGCCGCCCAAGAGCTTTGAGAACGAGGCCGTAATTATACAGGGTCGCATCCGTAGGGCCTTGCTGATCGAGAGCGCGGCGTAAATAGGCTTCCGCCTCGGTCAATTGACCGAGTTGCATCAGCACCACGCCGAGCAAGTTGAGCGCGCCCACATGGGTCGGCCGCATGCCCAGCACGGCCCTCAGCAAAGGTTCCGCATCCTTCAGCCTGCCGGCCTGAATCGCCGTTACCGCGGTCCGGAAGGCCGAATCTTCAAGCACATTCACCCGTCACGATCCCCTACGCCGAAAGAAACGCTCAGCCGGAAACGTAAATATGATCCGCGGACAATCCGGCTTGCAGACGTTCATGCATCGTACTGTAGGCCTTTTCGATGCCACTTGCGAAAAGCGCCGTGTCGAACAAAGGTGTTGTGAGGCGATGATCGGCAAGTTTGCGCGCAATCGTCGTCAATTTGCCCCGATCGCCGGCAAGGCCGATCGCGGTCTCTTCATAGGCATCCAAATCCGGCGCTACAAGCTCCGGCAGCCGGATCGCATGGAGCAGGCTTGCGCCGACCCTGCCGGCAAAGGTCTCGCCAAGACACGTCAGCACCGGCAGACCGGCCCAAAGCGCGTCGCTGCCGGTCGTGTGCGCGTTATAGGGCAGCGTGTCGAGAAACAAATCCGCGAGCCGATGCCGCGCCAAGTGCTCGGCGGGCGGAACCCGTTTGGCGAAGACCAAGCGTTCCGGATTGACATTCCGCGCGGCGGCCTCCTTCGTCAAATTCGCCGCCGTCTCCCGATCGTCGCCGAAAAGCCAAAGCACGCTGCCGCCGATCCGCGAAAGAATCCGCATCCAACGATCGAAAACCTCGGGCAGGATCTTATAGCTGTTGTTGAAGCAGCAGAACACAAAGCCCGTTTCGGGCAAACCGCTCTCCGCTCGCGCAGGCGTCCGCACCGCAATTTCCCTTTTCCTGTCGTTGGCTTGATAGCTCTCCGGCAAGTAGACAACTTTTTCCTGGTAAAATGACTTGTGATTCTCGGGAATGATCCAGCGATCGGCGACGATATAATCCATGTAGGACGCGCCCAACGTTCCGGGGAAACCGAGATAGTTCACCTGAATGGGCGCCGCCCGTTGCGCGAACAATTGAGTGCGGTGCTCGCCGAAATACCCATTCAGATTGACCAGAATGTCGATCTCGCATTGGCGGATGGCGGCGAGCGCCGCGGCGTCGCCAAGCGGCCTGATATCGACCATTTTATGCAATGCGGCGCCGATACGGGCGCGGATTTTGCTGCGGTCGTCCCAGCCGTTGTCGAAGCCGTAAATCTCGAATCGCGACGGATCATGCTGTTCCAGCAGGCCGACGATAAGATGTGACGTCGCCTGTTCGCGAAATTCGCCGGACAGATAGCCGACGCGTATTTTTTGATGAGCCGCTGACGGTCGGGGCTGGAACGTTTTGACATTGGCCGGATATCTCTCGCGACTGTAGATCTCGGCGCACAATTGGAGACTTCGCGGCGACTTGGCCACGCCTTGCCAACCGAACGGCTCGGCGGAGGGTGTTCCTTCGGCAATATCCCGCTCGATGTCCCGTATAAGGGCATCCGTTGCGGACCATTCACAGGCCAGCATTTTTTGATGAAGCAGTAGCCCCTTGGTGAATGGGTGCTGCGGCATGATTTGGAGAACGGCGGCGTAAGCATCCGCCGCTTCGCGATGACGTTTTAGGACAGCGAGGATGTTGCCGCGGCCGAGCTGCGCTTCGACAAAGCTTGGCCGGAGCGTCAAAGCCTTGTCGTAAGCCGAAAGCGCATCGTCGTAGCGTTTGAGCGCGAAAAACACGTTGCCGCAGCCGAGCCACGCCTCGGGAAAATCGGGAATGATTGCCGACGCCCGGTCGAAGGCGCTCGACGCTTCGTCAAAGCGATTGAGTTTGCTCAGAAGATTCCCGCGGCCGAGCCACGCCTCGGCGAGGTTGGGCGCCAAACCCAGCGCCTTGTCGTAAGCGGCGAGCGCGTCGTCATAACGCTTGAGTTCATCGAACGTATTGCCGCGGCCAAGCCATGCGCCGGCAAGTTTGGGATTCTGGCCCAACGCTTTGTCGTAAGCGGCAAGAGCATCCTCGTATCGCTTCAACGCGTTGAGCGCATTGCCCCGGCCAAGCCAAGCTTCCGGCAGAGCCGTCTTCGCGGCCGCCGAGCGATCGTAAGCGGCAAGCGCCTCATCGTAGCGCCTGAGTTCGAAAAGGATATTGCCGCGCCCGAGCCAGCCTTCCGCGAGATTTGGCGCGGTCACCAGCAACCTGTCGACACCCTCAAGCGCTTGCTCGTGGCGGCCCAAATCCACCAAGAGCTTCGCGCGCATCAGATGAACATGTGTGAGCTCCGGTTTGTTGGCGATCGCCCGATCGTAGCTGGCGACGGCCTCGGCGCCGCGGCCAAGCTCGGTGAGAACCTGACCGCGGCCGAGCCAGGCTTCAGCCAGGTTGGGCGTCCGCTGCAAAGTTCGATCATAGGCGGCGAGCGCGAGCCGCATATAACGTTCCGCTTCCTTGCGCCGGCCCTGCCTCGCCAGAAAACCGCTGAAGACGCTTAATGCCGGAATATGTTCGGGTTGCGATTCCACGGTCTGCTTGAACAAGCGCTCCGCAGCTTCATGATTGCCGGCTTGCATCGCCGCAAGCGCACGCTGAAATGTTTCTCCTGCAGGCAACGTCATCGCGAATGAGCCGCAGCCTCGATCGAGAAACCTTCCGGCAAACGACCGGTCAGGCGATCAGGTCGTTTTTGCCGCATCGTGCCATAGGTTGCTTCAAGACGATCGGTCGATTTGTCGATGCGGTTGTGGCGCTCCAAAGTGCCGGCCATCAAAGTGCCAGCCATCCGAGCAAGTGGCAAGACTGTGTTATACGACGTTCCACGCTGCGAGGGGCCCGTACCTAGCCGAAATTACGTTTCAGATTGCCTTGTTGCCCTCTGTCAAGATGCGGTTTTGCAAAAGTTAGAGCGCGACAGCCTACCCCCAGCACCCTAAAAATTGCGCACGTCGCCACCATCACGGTATAAAATTCAAAGGAGGCATAACACTCCTCCACGCCCACGTACGGGGTTGATGATGAACCGGAAGTTGCGCCGTGCCAGCCAACGCGGCGGCAAGCACTTATCTGCTACCAACGTTGGCGCCAAAATCGATCCCAAACTCATTGCGGCCTTCTTGGAACAGGGATGGAGACTCCTTCGCGAGAAACGCGAAGAGGAGGCAACAGAACTGGCTACGCGCATAATACGCCTCCAGGAAACGCAGGAAACAAGGGCGTTCTTCGTACAGTGTGTGAAGCGATGGAAGACTTTTCCAGGCGCCAACGCGATACGAGACCTCATAGCCAGGAGTTGGCGCGAGGCCTGGGCGAAACCCCTAGAACTTTTAGGAATCACCTTGGGCATACTCAAGGCTGATTCTATCATTGGTCCCGCAATTCAAAGGGCAGTAACGGCGTGGCCGCGCCGTCTCACGTTGCATGAACTGTTGGGTCCGACAGGCCTCGTCCAAATCTCAATTGATCCGTTGCTCCCTGCCCTTCTTGAAAGCGGCAGTATATTTGGCCTTGAGTTGGAACGCTTCCTGACATCGCTCCGCAGCGCGCTTCTCGAACTCATTGTGCGGGATCGTAGCCACCAAAGCGAAAGTGTATTGCAATTCTGCTGCGCATTGGCGCGGCAATGCTATATCAACGAATATGTGTTCGATCTGAGCTCGGAGGAAAATGATCAAGCACACAGATTACAGGACCGAATCAAGCACGCCCTCGTCGACAATTTGCCGGTCTCGCCGATGGAAATCGTGCTGCTCGCCACCTATACCCAGCTCGATTGTTTGCCAAGATCGGCACTGCTCAACCGGTTATGGCCGAAATGCGTCGTCGGATTGCTGAGCGATCAAATAGAGGAACCGGAGGCCGAACGGCAGTTGCAAAACTCTATTCCGCAGATCACACCTATCGTGGATGACACTTCCCTCGCGGTAAGAGAACAATACGAAGAAAATCCCTTCCCGCGTTGGGTCAACGTGCCATTCACCCGCCAAATGCCGATGATCGACGAGTGGATGCCCCAGTATTTTCCATTCAGCAATTTCCGCAAAATCGGTAAGGGCTCCAATCTCGACATACTCATTGCGGGATGCGGAACCGGATACCATTCGATTATGTTTGCGCAGGCGTTTCCGAGAGCTCGGATTCTCGCAATCGATCTGAGTATGGCCAGTCTCTGCTACGCAAAACGGAAAACACGCGCGATAGGCATAAGCAACATTGAATATGCCCAAGCCGACATCTTGGAGCTTGGCGAGCTGGGCAAGCGATTCGACGTCATTGCCTCGAGCGGAGTGCTGCACCATCTTGCCGAACCGGAGAAAGGGTGGCGCGCGCTTGTGCGGTTACTCCAGCCGGATGGCTGCATGCAAATCGGTCTTTACAGTCAGCGTGCCCATCGAAATCTCATCCTTGCCCAGCGTTTTTTAATCGAGCGCGGCTTCGGCCCGTCGGTCGAAAGCATCCGGAGTGCGCGACAAGAGATAGTTACCGCCGCCGCCAAGGATGCATCACTCGCAAGCGTTCTGACATTTACAGATTTCTACTGTACGAGCGAGTTTCGCGACTTGTTTCTTCCGACGCAGATGCATCGATTTACCATTCCAAAAATACAATACTTTCTCGACGAGAATGACCTGGAATTTATAGGTTTCAGCATCAAGGACGAACTCCGGGAGCGATTCTTGGCGCATTTTCCCGTGCAAGCGGAGGGGGATTTGCGTCTATGGGATGAGTTCGAAGCAGAATACCCCGACTCTTTTTCAGCAATGTACGAATTTTGGGTTCAGAAGAAGGCTGTAAGCGTCTACTAGACCAATCGTTCATTGCGCGTGCGGCACGCTCGTGGTCCTTATGATTGCGCTACCCAATGACAAGTACCGGTTCGTCGGTCCGAGGACAATGACAGTCGTGCCGACTTGACGCGATTGTAGAGGTCGATCACGTCCTCGTTGGCCATGCGGATGCAGCCCGACGAAATGGCGCGGCCGATATATTCGGGCTGGTTGGTACCGTGGATCTGGTACTGCGTGTCCTTGCCGCCCGCGTACAGATAGAGCCCGCGCGCGCCCATCGTATTTTGCGGCCCGCCGGTGACGAAGGCCGGCAATGGCCCAAGCTGCGCCTGTTCGCCGGCGGTCAGTCGCCACGCCGGCCATTCTTCCATGCGGCCGACCGTCAGAGCGGACGAAGGCAATCTAATCGGGACAAATGGAATAGGCCACGCTCGACACTGGTTGTAAGCGTGCTCCCACTCGACCTAAATAACGCGAACGCGGTTTTAAACCCGGCGCCGCCGTAGACCTGGCAAGCCAGTGCGCCTATCGAGCCAAAATCGGTTGAAATCTTGCCGGCGGGTGGACCGCTTAGTAGAAATAAGCCATTCTGATATTTGCATGCATATCGCCTCGTACCACGAAGTCGACACTTGCCGTATCTGCCGAAGCAACCGGCTCCACACTGTATTAGACCTTGGCAATCAAGCTTTGACCGGCCGATTTCCGGCCCGAGATGAGCCGGATCCACCGATGGCACCTCTGCGTCTAATTCGGTGCGACAATTGTAACCTCGTACAGCTCGGTCACGATTTCGATCCGAATGTACTGTTTCGCGAAACCTACGGTTACCGCTCCGGTATGAACGCAACAATGACCAGGCATCTCAGTGAGATTGCGCAGCAAATTGAGAGCCGTGTCCGGTTGAAGCCAGCGGACGTTGTTCTAGACATAGCAAGCAACGATGGCACGCTGTTGAACAGCTATACCGTCAAAGGCCTGCGTCGAATCGGAATCGATCCGACGATTGCGCAATATCAATCTTACTACGACAAGGACATTGCCACGGTCGCGGATTTTTTTTGCGTCGAGGAATTCAGAAGGTTTTTCTCAACTGAACAGACGCGCGCTGTAACAACGATCGCCATGTTTTATGATCTCGCAGACCCGGCCCGTTTCGTTTCCGATGTCGCATCCATTCTTGCCGATGACGGCGTGTGGGTACTTGAACAATCGGACTTGGGGAAAATGCTGGAGTCACATTCATTCGACACCATTTGCCACGAGCACCGCGCCTATTATGGGTTTTCGCAAATCCGCCAACTGGTCAAGGACGCTGGACTTAGGCTTTTTGATATCGAGTTCAACCCAATCAATGGCGGGAGCGCTCGCTTTTTCGTCTGTCATTTGGATGGACCTTATACAACAAATGAAAACGCCATGTCCGCAGCCAGCCAACGTGACGATGCGTTGCGACGTGCCGGGCTCGTACCCTTCCAGTCTTTTCGAAATGCGGTTCTCGAACTTCGTGCGAAACTTTGCGAATTTCTTCAGACAGAAGTTGTCAACGGAAAAAGGATTCATGTGTATGGAGCGTCCACCAAGGGCAACGTTTTGCTTCAATATTTCGGGATCGGTCCTGATCTCATTCAAGCTGCCGCGGACAGAAACCCGGTCAAATGGGGCCGGCGAACGCCGGGAACTGGGATTCCAATTATCTCCGAGGAAGAGTCCCGCGCGGCGAATCCCGACTATTATCTTGTTTTGCCGTGGCATTTCCGCGATGAGTTTATTAGCCGCGAAGAGAATTTTTTGCGCAAAGGCGGTAAATTGATATTTCCGCTGCCGAAATTCGAATTGGTCGGCGCTGACATCCACCAATAGCTGTCCATGTTGCGCAAATTTCGCATACCCTGGGCGCGGCCCATCTTATTTGGTGATGAAATCGACCTCATAAGGGAGGCGGTCCAGTCGACGTACATCTCCAGTGGATCTTTTATCGAGGATTTCGAGTTGCAGTTTTCACAAATCCACGGCGGTTCAGTTACCGCTTTGACTGTAAATAATGGGACATCGGCACTTCAGCTCGCTTTTCTTGCCCTTAATGTAGCGCCGGGCGACGAAGTAATCGTTCCGGGGTGGTGTTTTGCCGCTGCAGCCAACATGGTCATTGCATGCGGCGGAACGCCCGTGTTCGCGGATATCGACGAAAAGACATGGCTGCTGTGTCCCCATGACGTAGCACGAAAAATCACCAACAAGACAAAAGCCATCGTCGCCGTCCACACTTACGGCAATGTCTGCGATATGGCGGCGCTGTGCAAAATCGGAGCCGAGCACAATATATTTGTTATAGAGGATTGCGCCGAATCGCTTTTTTCACGCTACGCCGGCCAAATATGCGGCACATTCGGCAGCGTTGCTTGCTATAGTTTTCAGGCGACCAAGACCATTACGTGCGGCGAAGGCGGCGCAGTCGTAGTACCCGCCGGAACCGTGGAAGATCGAATGAGACTCATTCGAAGTCACGGTATGACGTCCGCTAGAAAGTACTGGCACGAATTGGTTGGTCATAATTTCCGCTTAACAAACCTGCAAGCGGCGATGCTCTGCGCCCAACTCCGTCATCGTGACGAATTGATAAAGATGCACAAAGACCTATATCGGCGCTATCACGCTCGTCTTAGCGCCATCGACGGAATTCAACTCCAGATATTTTTGCCTCAGGTAGACCCTGTCGTTTGGTCGGTTGCCTTAAAGTTGCCTCGTTCGCGATGCGTCCCGGCGCGAGACCGAGTCCTTGAGAAATTGGCGGACGCCGGCATTGAGAGCCGTCCGGGATTTTACGCTATGTCGCAACAACCCATCTATGATGCCCCCAGACTGCCGCGATCCGAAACCGTAGCCGAAGAGGTTATCGCATTGCCGTCGCCGCCGGATCTGAGCGACGATGAAATCGACTATGTTTGTTTTCACTTTAAAGCCAGTATTCGCAATTAGGGCATGATTCGGAAAAAGCCTGCCCCGGGGTGGAAACCGCGTTTCCGAAAAAGATCATGCCTCATCAAATAGCTAGAGCGCAATCGATTCAACTTGAAACGATTGCCTCTAGAATGGCGGCCGAGGCCAATGAACAATGGAAACTCGTCCAATAAAGCCCGAGGATCGAGGCGCGTTGTCGAAATTCTTTACCTTGTTGAAAGACCGGGCTATCGATAAATTGTTTCATCCGCATCCACTCACCGACGAGAGCGCGCTTGAGCGGGCGTCTTATAAAGGCAAAGATTTCTACGCCGTTCTCGTTGATGCGAATCAAATCGTTGGATACGGCATGCTGCGCGGTTGGGACGAGGGGTTCGAGATTCCCAGCCTAGGAATCGCCATTCATCCCGATCTGCATAGGCAAGGCAAAGGCCGCCTCATGATGAATTACCTTCACGACGCAGCGCGACAACGAGGCGCAAAGAAAATTCGTTTAAAAGTCTGTCCACACAACCGCTCGGCTGTGAATCTTTATCGCAAGCTCGGTTATGATTTGATCCGAGAAACTAATGGACAATATCTGATCGGCTTTCTTGATCTCATGCGGATTAAAAAATGAATCGAGCGTCAAGTCGTAGTCCAGCTTCCTCACGCATAAATCGGCGACGGCGCGGCCGATGTCGGTAAGATTTGCGCCTTTAATCTGTTCCAATCTAAATGGCCATTGACGCACTTTCTGCTTGCCATTTACGAGTCTGCTCGAGCCAATCGCACAGACTCGGCAGGAAATTGCCATCGTAGTCACGAAAAAACAGGATATTGCCAAAAACGCCTCTTTCGGTCCTCACGTTCGGTAAAGCATCAATCCCGATTTCAAGCAGCCGTGTGCCCCATTCGTGCTTCTTAAATTCTCCGAGTGCGTCCAAGCAGACGACGCCGGCGCGATACCCGCGCGTCCGCATGTCCCGCAGGACCGCGGCAACGGCATCCCCGTTCTGACCGGCAAAGTAATCACCAAACTCGACCATAATCAGCCGCGGCGCGATCCTGCCAAAATCGAGCCCACGCAGAATGTCGAAGTCATGGCCTTCGGCGTCGATCTTGATGAAATCCACATCGTCTAAGCCCTTTTCCGCCAGGTAGGTATCGAGCGCGATACTGGGCACGGTGATTACTGCCGAGTCGGGCGCGAACGGCGATGCGGACAGGCCTGAAAGGCCAGGCAGGCTGGCCACATGAAAAGATATTGTACCATTTCGTTTTGCAACGACCGCCGCCTTTTCGAGCCTCGCCCGATCGGCGTGCCTGTTCACCAAATCGGCAATCTGCGGATGGCAGCGCGTGTCGGGCTCGAACATAACCGCTTGCCATCCCGCTTCGAGAAATGGCTTGCTCATCACGCCATAACACGCGCCTACGTCGATGAGACGCCGGCTCCCGCCCCTACGGAGGTAGGGCAGCACAACAGTCTTCAAGAGATCCCGGTCCGTGAACGATCGCTGACGCCGACCGATCTCGCGCGCCAACTCGGCAATGCGTGCGATCTGTTGAGCACGATCTGCTCGTTGCACGAGTTCGCTCCGCTTGTTCCAATCTGCAACGACGCCATCGAGCGTTGCCACGAGTTTGGCGCCATAGGTCGCTGTATCGGTCATTCGAAATCCAGCCCCACGAATGTGAGCGAGACGCTCGCGTTCGACTTGGCGCTTTCGGGAATCATTGCCCAACGCAACAGCGGCGCGAACGTAAGAATCGGCGTCGGCGGCCACCCAGTCGCCCAATCCTTCTTCCTCCAAAATCGCCTTGCTGTGGCGCGCACGGGCGACTTTACCCCCCCGCGCAACGACCGGAATTCCGACGACGAGCGGATCATAGATGGAGCACGCTCCCGAAAATGGGAACGCATCAAGATAAACGTCGGCAACGGCGATAATCTTATGAAGATGACGTACCGTCGGGACCTGATTGAGCAGGCGGATGTGTTGCGGATCAACCAGGCCTGAACATTGTTGCGCAAGCCGTGACAAAAAAGTCGCGACCGGATACTGGCTGCTCCAATTTGGGTTGAACGGCATTAGCACGAGATAGCTGTTGGGAACCTGATGCAGGATATTGATCCATTGCTGGCTCAGCTCGGGTACGATCTTGAAGAAATTCGATGCCGAGAAGTAGACCGTGCAGTTCTCCGGTATGCCTAATGTTGCTCGCGAAACCGGGCTGGGATCGGGGACGCTCTCGAGCAAGTACCGGAATGCGTAGCAATTGACCGGCCCCGGAAGACAAACGAGCCGCTCGGTGTAATGCTCGGGCGATTCGCCGGTTTCGTTTGCCATGCCGGAAATCATCACATCGATATTGCGCAGACCCGTCGTCACCGGCGACGCCATCGTCGTGATCTGAATAGGCGCCACGCGATGGGCGGCGATTTGCGTTAAGAAGTGGTTCGTGGCTGTTAAGTTAGTGGCGAAAATCACCATGTCCAAATCGTCTAAACGCAGCTGTACGACAGCTTCCTCTAAATTCCCCGGAAGCCGCGTATATTGTTCGACCCATGCACGACATCTTGTCCCGACGTTGCCCGACGCCTCCTGCAAGCTATAAAGACGAACCTCATAACGACTGTGATCGAGGTGCTCGATATTGGCCGCCAAGAACACCGTTTCGGTATTGTCGGCTACGTGCAACGATATGAATCCTACGCGCGGGCGCCTCTTAATGCCCTGCATGACGCGCAGCTGGTCCAAGTTTGCGCCCGCTCGCAGCAACGTTTCTTCGATAAGCGACCCTCGTGCGCGCATCAGGTCGCGTAAGTTGAGCTCATTGAAATAGACTTGGACGAACATCCCACTTTGGTTGAAGGCTTCGACGACATCGGCATCCGCCGCGTTCGCGCGTCTAAAATGTTCGTCAAATCGCTCGCACAAAGTTCGCAAATACAGCACAAACTCATCGGCCTCGCCGACTTTCGCGAATGCGCTGGGCATCTCGCACAGTAAATGTAGCCATATACGCCTCACGACAGGCTGAAGCGAGTCAAGCCGCGGGATGAATCTTAACTCGAAGGCGTGCCGGGCCAGCAGCAATGCAGCGACCCCTGCGGCCGAAAGGCTGTCGATGTCCGACGGATTAATGGCTTTGAGGCAACGGGCGAAAAGGTCGTCGTCAGCCTGCGCGCGCGGATAACGGCGCAGCCCGGATCGCAAGCAAGAATTTACGACCGAGGGCACCGCGTAGGCAAACGTCCCTTGGATTGCTGCGGAAGGGAGATCAAGGAGGGCCACTGCGATTCGGCGACGAAGATCGCGCAAATGATTGAGCCGAGCGGCATTGGCTTGCTTCTGGTAATCGTCGACGGCCTTTGCAAAATGTTGGGCCAAGTTCTGAAATTTTTGAACTTCGTTCATGCATGGCCCCTTTTCGTACCGAGACGAAATCGGCAACAGACCGGATCGGCATATTCTTATGTTCTAAGCGCATGATAGCTAATTGATGTTCGACGTTCCGTCGAGCGACATTGCGCAGCGGCAAGCATCGCGGGGCCGCCGGCGCAGCGGGCGAAAAGGCGCCGCAGCCTTGATGCTCGCTCGGCCCTATTGCCGGCGTGCGGGCACTGCCGATCTCAACCGGACCTTCGAAGCGGCCATCTGCGCCGACGGCAAGGCGGTCGAGGCCAACCTGCGCGGCTTCCACGCCGGCTACGCGACCACTGCCCCCGGTTCGCAGCTACCAGGCGAAGCGCCCAAGCGCCAGCATGCGCCGTCGCCGGAGCTCGCCGATCTCGAATGCGAGATCGAAAGGATGCCGGCCGCCGCGCAAGCCGTCATGGCCGAAGGCGTGCGCCGCCCTGGCCGCTTATCAGGACCTCGCCCATGCGCGGCTCTTGCCGACGCCATAGGTGCGCACCGTGCGCAGCCATTTGACGCCGAGCGAACGCAGCGTCTTCTCGGTGCTGAACCCGGTCGGCATGCCGGTGCGATTGGCGCTGCTCGTGGGCAGATATTGCTGGCCGGTCGCCGATGCGTAGCCGTTCTGCACGATGGTGAGAACGCCGTCACCTTTGTTGAACATGTCGGAGGCGACGCCGGTGATCAGCCCGTTGTGCCAGAAGCCGCCGTCGCCCATCACCGCGATCGGACGCTTGGCCATGTTCGGAGCGACGGCGGCGGCGCTTGCGAGCGACATACCGTAGCCGAGGATTGAATTGCCGAACGAGAACGGCGCGAAAGTCGCGAACGAATGGCAGCCGATATCGGCGCTGAAGCGCCAGGATTTCGGCTTTGGGAACTCGCGCTGGGCGCGCTCGCAGGATCAACGTGCTAAAAACTGGACGGCGTGACGTTCCTGGAAACGACCCGCGATTAGACTTTTTGTTAAGGAGGCGCCGTGCCACACAGTGTAAACCCGCCAAGAAGTACCTTCGTCAGCGCGCAAGACGGTTTGCGACTGCATGTGCGTGAATACGGCGCTCTTACTGCGGCGGCTAGTCCGGTCGTTTGTCTCCCGGGGCTTACGCGGACGACTGCGGACTTCGACGCGCTGGCGCCGGCTCTCGCCTATGGCCAGCCCTCGCGGCGCGTGGCGGTGATCGATTCCCGCGGGCGCGGGCAATCCCAATACGATGGCGACCCGCAGAACTACAATCTCGCGGTCGAATTGGCCGATGTGATTTCCGTACTAACCGCGCTTGAAATCGGGCGAGCGGTTTTTGTCGGCAGTTCGCGCGGCGGCCTGCTCAGCATGATGCTCGCACTGGCGCAGCCGACCGCGATAGCCGGCGTCGTGCTGCACGACATTGGTCCCGTGATCGAGCCGAAGGGCCTTGCCCGCATCAGGAGTTACGTCGGCAAAGTGCCCCAGCCCGGCAGTCTTGCCGAAGGCGCGGAAATCCTGCGGCGGCTGTTCGACGCGCAATTTCCGAAGGTCACGGCGGATCAATGGCTCGCCGCCGCACGGCATACGTGGAAGGCAGAGGATGGGAAGTTCGTGCCGACCTATGACGTGCGCTTGGCCTGCACGCTCGCCGAGTTCGACATCGAACGTCCGCCGCCGCCGATGTGGAATGAATTCGATGCCTTGGCGCGCGTACCCGTTCTCGTTATCCGCGGCGCGAACTCCGACATACTTTCAGCCGCCACGGTGAATGCCATGCGCGCGCGCCATCCCGGCTTGGCGGTCATCGAAGTCGCCGACCAGGGCCACGTGCCGTTTCTCGACGGCACGGAGCTGATCGAACGCATTGCCGAATTCGTTCGCGGCTGCGACGCTGCCGGCTTGCGCACATAACGCGTGCGAGCATCAAGGCCGTTGAGTCAAGCGGAAAGGGTCAAACAGAAAGACAATCCCCGGCGACGAGTTGCCGCCGGGGATTAGATTTCAGGTCCCGGTCAGACGATCAGGGCAGGAAGTCCTTGTGGATACGAGCCGTGATCGCCAGATTCTGCTGATCCTTGATCGTAGACACCGGACTTGTGGTTCCCGGCGAGAAGCCGTTCACACTCTGCCCGAGGAATGAGACTAGGTTACCCGGATTCGGGAAGCTCCCAGTGTAGTAACGCTGGTAAAGGAACTCGACGCCCAGATAGAGAGTTTTCGTCACGTCATATTGGAAGCGAGTTCCCGCCGTTGCGATCTGCCAGTTGTTGTCGCAACCTGCTAGAGCGACGGCGGCCGAGCCATTGTGTCCGGCTGTGCCGTTTCCGTTGCCATTCCCCTCCGCCGCACACAGCATAGCATTGGCCTGGCCGTTGTAACTCACAGACATCCAGCTGCCGATGAACGACTCATGGAATTGCGGCGTCCAGTAGTGCTCGTAGCCGGCATTGACACCCCAGGCGGTGGTCAGATTGCAGCCGGTCTGATTCGTAACAGCCGTTGGAGCGGTAGTTGAGGTAAGTAGACCGCCGTAGATACAGTCACTCATTAGACCGTAAGCAAGCGTGTTCCCCGTCCCGTTGAGCAGGGTGCCCGCGCTTTCGCTGAAGTCAACATACCGCAAGGCGCCCCGGGTATAGTTAACCTGCGACTGGAAGTAGTCGCCCTGGGCTATCATCGGGAAGTTCAGCCGAAGACCCGCGCCGACCACCCAGCCCCACTCGTCGCCCGGATGACCAGAAGACGGCCCGAACGTGGCGTTATAGTACGGCGCATTCACCTCATGCGCGGCAGCCATGACCTGCGCACTGCCCCAGGTCTGGTCGATGCGGATATTGCCGACAATGTCCGGCGCCTGGAAGCCGCCATAGCCCAACGGGGCCGCGTTGGCGGCTACGGGTAGCGCGAGATCGCCATTCTGGTTGCAGGCGCCGGCACCAGAACCGCCGCTGTTAGGCGCTAGCGTAGCTACTACAACCGTGCCGCTGCCGAGGAAGTCGCAGATCTGGGTCGATCGCCGCTGCTCGGCCGAAATCGTCGCCGTCAAGCCGTTCCCCAATTGTGCGGTGTAGCCCCATACCCACCAGCCCGGGTCGCCGGTATCCGAAGACGGGTTGTAGCCGCGATAGCCCATCGCCGGGGAGCTATAGAAGTCGTAGAACGACTGGGTGATACCGGCCGTTATTCCCGCCCATTGGACGAAGGCGCGGTTGAAGCCGAGGAACGATGGAACCAGCGAATTGCCGATGTCGGTCGAGGCCAGGCCGACCGCGACATAGGCACGCGCCGTGCCAAACGCGGTCTGCTCGCGGGCATCCGCTGTGATGTAAGCGCGCGCCCGCGTCACAAGGTTGCTGGTCAACCGGTTATTGAGGTCAGCCTGAATCGGGCCCTGTTGCATATTACCGTTGCCGCCCCACGTGGCTTCGGCGCGGACATAGCCACCGATCTTCAAGCAGATATCGGTGCCCGGCATATAGTAGAATCCCGCCCCGTAGAGACTGCAGATCTTCACGTATTCGACCGGCTTGGCCTTGACGGGAAGATCAGCTGCCTGCCCGGCAGTAACCACAGCCAAACCGGCCGCGGAGCCGAGAAGGAGGCTTTTCACAATCTTCATTTGAACCTCCAATTGTTTGCCATGGGAGGGTTCCGTCTCTGCCGGGTGGCTCGCACCCCCCTCGAAGGCCCCCTTTAGTCCCCCACTCGTCCGGTCTTTTCACTCCCCGAAAACACCGGACGACTCGACTTTGGGTTCCCCCCTCCGTCGCACGTTCACCTTATCCAACAGGTTCCCACAAGCAACGAAGAACTGCCCGACCCACAGCCTAAACGAACGATTTCGGGAAGGTGTTGCGCAAAAAACACGCAAGGCTTAGGACCCAAACGTGATTGAAAATTGCATTTTCCAATTATGAAATCAACGGATTGGCACCATGGTCCAAATTTACGCGTGTAGACCAGTATTTCAGCAATCATAACTTCGCCCGTTCCAAGCAATCTCATCGGCCCCACGCTGATTTCACTCGATGAGCCGAACGTCGACGGTTTCTTTCGCTCAGATTCGCCGACCGTCGGCCGGAGCGTTGGCGACGGTGACTTTAAAGCGTTGCAGCTGTTTACGGCCATCGGAAAATCCGATTTCCAATTCGAACCGATCCACGCCATCGAAATTCTGAGCGGCGCGATAAAGTGCGACCAATGCCGGTACCTCGACCGCGAGGCATTGCTTCAAGTTGGTTGCCTTGAGCATCGCGCGCCTGACGGTAATGGCGCCATGCTGCGGCGAAACGGCGAGTCGGACCGAGGGCAATGGACCGGAACTGCAATCGGAGCGAATGCTGGTGTAAATTCCAAAACGCACTTCGCGACCCGGCGAGATTTTAATGTCGCGCTCGATCGCATCGGCTTGCGAATTGCCTTTTGCATTATCTTCCGCACTGTCTCGGGCGCGAACGTTATATTGGCCGCGGATGTCGGTGGCGGCGGCGTAAGAGATGAACGCTGTCAAAGCCGCGGCAGCGCAGATTCGTATCGTCAGGTTTCGCGCCGCTTGTGCTAAAATCGCATCACCGCGCGGCGGCGACGCGCCCAAGTGACGGCGAGAGAGCCTTTGGATTCGAAGATTCTCGGCGGTCCCAGAGGCCGCGACGATGTTCTGCATCGGGCAATGTTGGCACTGAAGGGTCAGCGCCCGCAAGAAGCTCTGCGACATGCCGAGGAAATTCTAAAAACGGATTCGCGGCACGCTCGGGCTTCACATATTTTCGGCGCTGCATTGTTGATGCTCGATCGCGTTTCGGATGCGATCGCGCCGCTTGAGAACGCCGCACGCGAGTTGCGCAATGCCGAAGTCGATACCTTGCTCGCCATCGCGCTGCGCCGCGCCGGCCGCAATGAGGATGCGCGTTCGCGGCTCAAGCGCGCAATCAAGCGGCGGCCGCCTTACGCTGCGGCGTTTCACGAGCTCGGCTATTTGCTCTTCTCGCTGGAACAGTACGACGAGGCGATCGAAGCCCTCCACCAAGGTCTCGAAATCGCGCCGATGATGCCGGAACTGTCTATCCAGCTCGGCTACGTATTCCTGCAGCGTCGAAATTGCGCGGAAGCCAAGCGTGCCTTTGCGCGCGCGCTTGAGATTTCGCCGGACTCCGCCGACGCGCTATCCGGGATGGCGCGAGCGCACTTGGAAATCGGCGAGAATGAGCTCGCCGCCGGTTATCTCCGGCGTCATCTTCGACAGCGGCCGGACAATATCGGCGCCTGGATCAATCTCGGACATTGCCTTTTGGAGCTCGGCCAGATTGAAGCCGGCTATGATTGCTTCCGCACGGTTGCCCGGACCGATCCAGCAAATTACGGCAAGGCACTGAGTTCTCTCGCAGCCGCGGCGCGCGGGCGGCTCTGGCTCAAGCCAAGCGCCGCGGAGCGATTTCTTCGCGGCGGAAAAAACTAATGTTTCGGCACGCGGTATCGCCGGCGGTATACGTCGGTTTCGCGCGCTATGGCGTCTCTCGTGGCGACAATGCGTTCGGTAGCCTCGTCCGACAGCGTCTCAAAGCGTGCGCTCCAGATCTCGCGCTTCACCGGCAGGCATTGCGCCACCGGCGTTCCTTTGGGCAGCACGCCATTAAAATCCGCATCGTGCCAACGCGCCGGGAAATTGAGCGGCGTATCGTAGAAGGTATCGCAATCAACCAGACCGGTCAGCGTCGTAAACGGCAAATCGGTGCGGTTGACAGGATGGGTGAATAACAGCGAGTAGCCGGTCGGCGCCTCGATGGTCCAGAAATTGTTGAACTTGATGATGAAGCGATCCTCTTCGAAAAACGGCGTGCCGGCGACCTGGCTCGCATCGTGAAATCCCACTGGCGAGTGCGAATATTCACTGACGACACCCCGTGGAACCTCAAAATCCCAGCTGAATTCGCCGTTCTCCACCTTCAGATCCATCGCCAAGGGAATAAGAAACCCATAGGTCATGGCGTCGATGAAGGGCGGGCATTTCTTGACGGTCTCGACCTCCTTACCGACGATCGGATTGAAGGCTTTCGCAGGCAGAGCCTTGAACCAATCGGGCAGGCCCTGTACTGCCGGGATTGGACGCGGCAGCAAATTTTCAAGCGCCGCGGGACAGCGAAAAATTAGGGTCTTTTCGTCGCCTTGGTCCATGAGGCAAAAATCCCGCCGCTACAAAATCTGCGCGGCGGTTACCATATCGGACCCCAGGCGCTGTTGCTACTTTGAGTTGGAGCGCGGATCCCGCATTGGCGGAGAGGAAGGGATTCGAACCCTTGATACGGCTTTAGACCGTATAACGGTTTAGCAAACCGCCGCCTTCAGCCACTCGGCCACCTCTCCTTTGAGAAACGATTTAGTGCCCTTTGGCGTCGCGCGAAACACATAGGACGTAATTTACTAAAAGTATAGCGGCGCATTCTTGCAATCGAGCTTAGTTCCTATCCTACATCTCGCAAGGGAGACTTAAAGTGACACAGTAGCGGGCCTGAGGCGCGTCCATCATTGGTATATGGTAAAATGGCATTTCGGAATTCAGATGCCACCGCTCAATTTTAGTCGCTTGCGACAACGATATGTTCAGGCGCCAGGCTCCACTTGTGCCGCCTATGCATTTCATCGTAAGCGGCTTCGACGTGTCGCGTGAGACGCTGCGTGTCGAACAAGGGTTTCGCCAGGCGATTGCGCGCGAGTGTGTCCTTGATCGCCGCCAATCTTTGCGGATCGGACGCAAGCGCAATGGC
>Ga0187780_10000072_pt1 | contig 78108 bp, 83 predicted proteins | sample 1015_Q2_SP10_20__FD_132429 | JGI IMG/M metagenome (GOLD analysis project Ga0187780, IMG submission 132429) | Tropical peat soil microbial communities from peatlands in Department of Meta, Colombia - 1015_Q2_SP10_20_MG | ecosystem: Environmental > Terrestrial > Soil > Wetlands > Peat | place...
GACCAGCTCAACGACCCGATGGTGTCGGAGGAGCATATTACCGCCTTCGGCTGGGCGACGCCGCAAGAGATCGACGACATCATGTCGCTTGCGATTCGCGTCAACGATTTCCTCTCCGGCCTCTTTCTCGGGGTCGGCATCAGGCTCGTCGACTTCAAAATGGAGACCGGCCGGCTTTGGGAAAACGACCTGATGCGGATCGTGGTGGCGGACGAGATTTCACCCGACTCCTGCCGGCTGTGGGATATCAAGTCGAACGAGAAGCTCGACAAAGACCGCTTCCGCCGCGATCTTGGCGGGCTTTTGGAGGCCTATACCGAAGTCGCCAAAAGGCTCGGTATCATGAGCGAGGGCGAGCGGCCGCAGGGCACTGGACCGGTCCTGGTCAAGGGCTGAAGTTTCATACCCGCAGAGCGGGGCGGGGGCCTGTCCGATTTCCTATGCGATTTCTTGGGATTTGGCCTCGCCCGTTCCGGGCCATGAGTTGCGGCTGACGCGATTCATACTTATTGATGGGTCATGAAGGCCCGCGTCACCGTCACGCTGAAGTCCGGTATTCTCGATCCCCAAGGCAAAGCGATCGAAGGCGCGCTGCGGTCGCTCGGCGTCGAAGGCGTCGCCAGCGTGCGCCAAGGCAAAGTTTTCGATATCGAAATCGAAGGCGCCGATCGCGCCCGGGCCAAGGCGGCGCTGAAGACGGCCGCCGAGAAACTGCTCGCCAATACCGTCATCGAGAATTACCGAATCGAAATGGCCGGACAATGAAAGCGCATCGGCTGCGATGAAATCGGCTGTCATCGTCTTCCCTGGGATCAATCGCGAACGCGACATGGCGCGCGCGCTGCGGCTGGTTTCGGGGCGCGAGCCGGCCATGATCTGGCACGCCGATACGGCGCTTCCAGCGGGCACCGATCTCGTCGTCATTCCCGGCGGCTTTTCCTACGGCGATTATCTGCGCTGCGGCGCCATTGCCGCGCGCGCGCCCATCATGGACGCGGTGCGCGCGTTCGCGGCCAAAGGCGGCCTGGTGCTTGCGATATGCAACGGCTTCCAGATCGCCTGCGAGGCGGAATTGTTGCCGGGCGTGCTGATGCGAAACGCGCAAATGCGTTTCATCTGCCGCGAGGTCTATTTGCGGGTCGAGCGTTCCGATACGGCCTTTACGCGCGGCTACAATGCCGGCCAGGTTATTTGCGTTCCGGTGGCGCACGGCGAAGGCAATTATATCGCCGACGGCGAAAGCATCGCGCGGCTGGAAGGCGAGGGTAGGGTGCTATTCCGTTACGCCTCGCCGGACGGCATCATCGATCCGAACTGGAACCACAACGGCGCGATGAATGGCATCGCCGGCATCATCAACGAACGCGGCAACGTGCTCGGGATGATGCCGCACCCCGAGAACCACGTCGAAGCGTCAATGGGAAAGACCGACGGCCGCGGCCTGTTTGCGGGGCTCGTGGATCACTTCAAGGCGGCGGCGTGATCACGCATAAAGGCGCAATGGAGCTTCTACGCAGCTTGGTCTCGTTCTCCTGCGGGAAAGTGCGGGTGTTTGAATAGTCGTTCGATGGTAAAACGAGCCGATCGCCACGCTGACGTAATGACCTCCAACGAGCCCGCCATCACGCCCGAGCTGATTGCCCAGCACGGCCTTAAGCCGGACGAATATGCGCGCATCCTCAAACTGATCGGCCGCACGCCGAGTTTCACCGAACTCGGCATTTTCTCCGCGATGTGGAACGAGCATTGCTCGTACAAGTCATCGAAAATCCACCTGCGCACGCTGCCGACCAAAGCGCCCTGGGTCATTCAGGGTCCGGGCGAGAATGCCGGCGTCATCGATATCGGCGACGGGCTTGCCGTCGTGTTCAAGATGGAGAGCCACAACCATCCGAGCTATATCGAGCCCTATCAGGGCGCGGCGACCGGCGTCGGCGGCATCCTGCGCGACGTGTTCACGATGGGCGCGCGGCCAATCGCTTGCCTCAATTCACTCTCCTTCGGCGACCCCAAAAATCCGAAGACGCGTTCGCTCGTCGCCGGGGTCGTGGCCGGCATCGGCGGTTACGGCAATTCGTTCGGCGTGCCCACGGTCGGCGGCGAAGTGCGGTTCGACCGCCGCTACGACGGCAACTGCCTGGTCAATGCGATGGCGGTCGGCCTCGCCGAGGCCGACAAGATTTTCTACGCCAAGGCGACCGGCGTCGGCATGCCGATCGTCTATCTCGGCTCGAAGACCGGGCGCGACGGCATTCACGGCGCCACCATGGCGTCGGCGGAATTCGGCGCCGATGCCGAGGAGAAGCGGCCGACCGTGCAAGTCGGCGATCCGTTCTCGGAAAAGCTTTTGCTCGAAGCCTGCCTCGAAATCATGGCCAAAGGCTGCGTCATCGCCATCCAGGATATGGGCGCAGCGGGGCTCACCTGTTCGGCGGTGGAGATGGGCGCCAAGGGCGATCTCGGCGTTACGCTTGACCTCGACAGCGTGCCCTGCCGCGAGCCGGGCATGAGCGCGTACGAGATGATGCTGTCCGAAAGCCAGGAGCGCATGCTCATGGTGCTTAAGCCGGACAAGGAAAAGGAAGCCGGGGCGATCTTCCGCAAATGGGGGCTCGACTTCGCGGTCGTCGGCGAGACCACGCCGAGCCGGCGCTTCGTCGTTCGCCATGGCGGCGCGGTGGTGGCCGACCTGCCGATCAAGGAATTGGGCGACGAGGCGCCGGTTTACGAGCGTCCCTTCGTCGAGCGTGCGAAGGAGTCCGACCTTGACCCCGTTTCGGCAAAGGCACCGGTTGCCATCGCCGACGCGCTCGAGATGCTGATCGGTTCGCCTGACCTGTGCAGCAAGCGCTGGGTGTGGGAACAGTATGACCACATCATTCTCGGCAACACCGTGCAGCGGCCGGGCGGCGATGCCGCGGTTATGCGGATCAGGGAGGGACCCAAGGCACTGGCGCTCACCGCCGACGTGACGCCGCGCTACTGCGAGGCCGATCCGTTCGAGGGCGGCAAGCAGGCGGTGGCGGAGGCATGGCGCAACCTCAACGCCGTTGGCGCGCGGCCCTTGGCGCTCACCGACAATCTTAATTTCGGCAATCCTGAGCGGCTCGACATTATGGGACAATTCGTCGGTTGCGTACGCGGCATCGGCGAGGCCTGCCGCGCGCTCGATTTCCCGGTCGTGTCCGGAAATGTGTCGCTCTACAACGAAACTAACGGCCGCGCCATTTTGCCGACGCCGACGATCGGCGGCGTCGGGCTCCTCGACGAATTCACGAAATCGATGAGGATCGCTTTCAAGAACGAGGGCGAGACGATCCTTTTGGTCGGCGAGACCGCTGGCTGGCTCGGACGATCGCTCTACTTGCGCGACCTCTGCGGGCGGGAGGCGGGCGCTCCGCCGCCGGTCGATCTTGCCGCCGAGCGGGGCAACGGTGAGTTCGTCCGCGCGATGATTCTGCAGGGTCTGGTGACGGCCGCCCACGACGTTTCGGACGGCGGGCTCCTCGTTGCGCTTGCCGAAATGGCGATGGCGGCGGGGGTCGGGGCCGTGCTGGAGACTCCGCCCGGCATTGCTCCACACGCCTTCTGGTTCGGCGAGGATCAGGCGCGCTATGTCATCACGACCAAGAATGCCGAGCCGATCGTTGAGCGAGCCAAGGCCGCCTCGATCCCGCTTGCGCGTCTGGGGGCGACCGGCGGCAATACCCTTTCGCTGGCCGGCGAGCGTGCGCTTCGCGTCGGCGACCTCAAGCATCGGTTCGAAGCTTGGCTGCCGGCCTATATGGCGGCTTCGACTTGAGCGCGGCGGCACATTGACGCGCACGGGAGAGCGCCGCATTGTGTCCGTGCCTTATATATGAGGTGATTCAGTCCTTTCGGCTTAAGTAACTGGCCGAAAAATCTGGGTGATACGCGCCATGCCCATGGCTGCTGGCGAGATCGAACGATTGATCCGCGCGCGGATACCGGATGCGGAAGTAACGATCCGGGATCTGGCGGGGGACGGCGACCATTATGCGGCGACCGTCATCGCCGAATCGTTCCGCGGCAAGTCGCGTGTGCAGCAGCACCAGATCGTCTACGAAGCACTGAAGGCGGAAATGGGCGGGAAGCTTCACGCGCTCGCGCTGCAGACCGGCACGCCGGAGCGGTGAGAAAGCCAGTCAATTGGCGCACAAGCGGCGTGGCCAAGGCTTACGAAGCCTGGGTTTTGCCAAGTCTTTGGGCTACATATATTGCAAGCGGTGAGGACGGGCGCCGGATGGCCGGGCCACACCGTCAGGAAAGGTGAGCACCGATGGCTATCGAGCAATTCATCGATAACGAGGTTAAGGCCAACGACGTAGTGTTGTTCATGAAAGGCACGCCGCAATTTCCGATGTGCGGGTTTTCCGGCCAATTGGTGCAGATTCTCGACTATCTCGGCGTGTCCTATAAGGGGCTCAATGTCCTGGAGAACGATGAGTTGCGCAGCGGGATCAAATCTTATTCTAACTGGCCGACGATCCCGCAGCTTTACGTCAAGGGCGAGTTTGTCGGCGGCTGCGATATCGTGCGTGAAATGTTCCAGGCGGGCGAACTACAGTCCCTGCTAAAGGACAAAGGCATTCCCGTAAAGGCGGCCGTCTAGAGCGAATAAGCTCTTAGGCTTTTGATCGGGCAGGATCTTTTGGAAAACCGATTTCCACCCCGGATTGGTGTCGGGGCAGGGCTTTTCCCGGATCGTGCCTTGGCGCTCCTTGGCGCTATTTCCGCAACCGGTTCGCGAGTAGCACAATCAAAGCCAAGACGAGCGCCAAGCCGACCAAGCTTTGCGCGGGAATAGCGCCGGCAAATTTCAACACATTGTCGGCGACGCCTGAGACGAATACGCCAGACGAGTCCGGCCCGAGGATCAAATAGATCAGAATGACGGAAAGTACCGTCAGGAATCCGATTTCAACAAACGCCCAAAGATACTCTTTGGCCTTCTGCAGATGATCCAGCATAGCACGCCCTCATAGAGCGGTTACTGTCGCGTCGGAACCGTCTCCAGAGCGCAATCGTTTCAAAGTGAGTCGATTGCGGTTCTAGTCCGATCGGGCACGATCTTTCAAACCGGTTTCCGCTTTTTCCGGATCGTGCCTCAGCTCGCGACCATGCTCCCAACGCTGGGTGGAGAGCTTTCTCCACCCGAACGCCGTGCGGATTCCTCGTGTCGCTGTGCAGACCTGAATTCGGCTTCAGGCCACTTTCCGTCCTGAGAACAGCCACAGGATGATGCCGAGCGTGATCAGCCCGACAAGTCCGGCGTCGCCCAGCGATTTGACCAACGCCATGATGTTGGTCGTGACATTGCCGAAGAAGGGCAGGTTAGCCCCAACCAGAAGCGCGGCGACGATCGCCAGCGCAAGCAACGCCAACCCAATTTCCGTTAACGAGCTAATCCACGCTTTAATTCTCTGTAACGCGTCCATGTGCGTTCTCCCTTGCGATTCGTAGGCAAGCCCCAGCCGTTACGCACGCCACGCACGAGAAATCTGCGACAAATAGCGGCAGCAGCCTAACTAAAATGGGCAGCATTTCAAGCCGCGTGTCCAAAATGCGTGATTTCCACGCATTTACCGGCACATCGGGCAGAGCAGCACCAGGGGATAAGTGAGACTGATTCGCCTCAACAGCCGTTTTTGGAAGGCCGAATCACCGGCGGCCGCTCCCAGCATGCCTTGCTATCGCGAATAATATTCGACGACGAGGTGGGGCTCCATCATCACTGGATAGGGTACATCGCTTGGCGTCGGGACTCGATTGAGCCTGGCGGTCATCTTGGAATGATCGACTTCAAGATAGTCGGGCACGTCGCGTTCGGCTAGCGCGTTTGCTTCCAGCACCAAGGCGAGCTGCTTCGACTTCTCCTTGACCTCCACCAGGTCGCCGACTTTCACCCGGTAGCTGCCGACCGTGACGCGTTTGCCGTTCACCATGATGTGGCCGTGGCTGATAAATTGCCGCGCGGCGAAAACGGTGGGCACGAACTTGGCGCGATAGATCACGGTATCGAGCCGGCGTTCCAAAAGCCCGATCATGTGCGCGCCGGTGTCTCCCTTCAGCCGCCGCGCCTCTTCATAGATGCCGCGGAAGTGACGTTCCGACATATTGGCGTAGTAGCCCTTGAGCTTCTGCTTGGCGCGCAATTGCACGCCGTAGTCGGAAAGCTTGCCCTTGCGGCGCTGGCCATGCTGCCCGGGGCCGTATTCGCGTTTGTTGATCGGCGATTTCGGCCGGCCCCAGATGTTTTGGCCCATCCGCCGGTCGATCTTGTACTTTGCCTGATGGCGCTTGGTCATCGCGTCCTCGTTGTCGGGTTCAATCGCGGCATGGCGTTTTCCGAAGCAACGATGTTCGGGAAAATCATGCCGCGAGGCTTGAGGATCGCGCCCTCCTCTGTCCCGGGGGCTCTCGCTATAGCCCGGAACCGACAGGTTTGGCGCCGAAGCGCCGGCCCAAACCGCGGGTCGCGAAACACCGCGCGGGCCCATCGGGCCCGCGAAGTGGCCGGTTTTTAAGGCGAAAGCCGTGCGGTGTCAAACCGGCCCCGGCGGGCCGGCCGGCGTCCTATCCGCGCTCAAAATGCTTGCGCCGCATCGGCAGCAAGACGGCCAGCGCAAGAAAGGCCGTGACCGCGTCGAGGACCGCGACGGCGATAAACACGGCAGTCCAGCTTCCCGTTGCCTGCTTCAAGTAGGCCGCCGCCGGCCCTCCGAGGATCGAACCGACCCCTTGCGCGATGTAGAGGAAGCCGTAGTTGGTCGCCGCATATTTCGGACCGAACGTGTCGGTCAGCGTCGAGGGGAACAGCGAGAATATTTCGCCCCAGCCAAAGAACACGAGACCGGTGAGAACGACAAAGAGCGCAGGCTGATCGATGAATGCGAACAGGATGAGGATCGCGACGCATTCGAGGGAAAAGGCAAGCGCCATCGTCGCCTCGCGGCCAATATGGTCGGAAACCCAGCCGAAGAATGGCCGCGTCAGGCCATTTGTGAAGCGAGAAATCGTTAGAGACAGCGGCAGCGCCGCTGTGCCGAGCACCAGCACTTGCGCAACTTTATATTCGTTGGCAAACGGCCCGACATTGGAGACGACCATCAATCCGCTGGTCGACATCATACTCATCATGACGAACAGCAGCCAGAAGATCGGATTTTTCAGCATCTCGCGCGGCGCATAGCTGCGCCGGCTTTGCAGCGGACCGCCGCCGGCCGCCGCGGCGCTCTGCACTTGATAGTTTTCCGGCGGCAGCCGCAGGCCTTGCGCCGCGAGAAGGCCGATTAAGCCCTGGATGACGCCCCAGACCATGAGCGTGTGGGCGTAGCCGGAACTCTTGATCATGCTGTCGATCGGGATGCTGGTAAAGATCGCGCCGAATCCATATCCCGCTGCGGCGAGCCCCGCCGCGAGGCCGCGGCGGTCGGGAAACCAGCGCACCACAAGGCCGATAATGCCGACATAAATAATGCCTGTGCCAAATCCGCCGATCACGCCGTAGGTCAGATAAAGCGCCCAGAGACTGCCGGCCGAAGCGGCGAGCACCCAGCTGCCGCCCGACAATAAAGCGCCGACTGAGATGAGAAGACGCGGTCCGAAGCGATCGACGAGATAGGCCTGGAACGGCGAAAACCAGGTTTGCAGCACGATCAACAGCGAAAACGTCCACTGCAATTCGGCAAGCGTCGTGCCGAGTTTTTGATTGAGCGGTCCGGTGAACAACGTCCAGGTATATTGCGGGCTGGAAATTGCCATCATGGCGATGACGCCGAGCACAAGCTGGTTCCAGCGATTGAGATACCAGGCTTTTTGGTCTGCGACGGCGGCGGTGCTCATGTCCTTATCCCCCAATCCAATGCCCGGCGGCTCAAGGCTACCGTTGCCGGACGCCCGCGACAAGGCAATGTCCGCTCAATTTGGCCGCGGTCCGCGAAAACGGATTAGGCGGATGATCGCGGACTGTTCGAGCGCAGCGGCTCATCCGACCGCAGGCCGAAGCGCGTGAGGATTGCGGTCGGCGCCGCGCCCGACGTAAAGACGGCGCGTGCGGTACCCGGTTCGCGCGCGGCCTCGGCCTCGCCGAGAAGCTGGGTGACGCGCCGGGCGATCGCCGGCGCCGGATCGATGAAATTCACCGGCCAGGGGGCGAGCTTGCGCAGCCGCGCGGTCAGCAACGGATAATGCGTGCAGGCAAGCACGATCGTGTCGGTTCGCTTTCCCTCATCGCGAAAGCACGGCGCGATCTCATTGCGCAATGCCGTGTCGCCGGCCGGTCGGCCATGCAGTTCCGCCTCGGCAAAGGCGGCGAGTCGCTTCGAGCCCACGAGGTTGACTTCGCAGCCCTGGGCGTGGTCGCGAATGAGCGCGCGGGTATATTCGCGCTTGACGGTGGCTTCGGTGCCCAGCACCGAGACACGCTTTGTCACCGACGCGGCACAAGCGGGTTTTATCGCCGGCACCGTTCCGACAAACGGCTGCGGAAATTTATTGCGCAGCTGGGCAAGCGCGATCGTTGAAGCCGTGTTGCAAGCAATCACGACGAGATTCGGCCGATGCGTGCCGATCAATTCGCCCAGTAGGCCAAGGAGGCGCTCGACCAGGACGGTTTCGGCGAGGCCGCCATAGGGAAAGGCCGCATCGTCGGCGACATAGACGAAATCGGCGTCGGGCCGCGCCGCCGCCACTTCGCGATAGACGGTCAGGCCGCCAAGGCCGGAATCAAACACCAATATGGTCGGGCGCGTCGCCATTAACGCGAACAAATGACACGATAGCCGAGGGCCCGCAATCGGCTGCCGATGGGAGCCGCGTGCGCGCCGCCAGAGGCCGGCGTTTTCTCTGTTTCAGGCCCGGCCGAAAACGCGGCGGAAAATCGTATCGACGTGGGCGAAGTGAAAGTCGAGATTGAAATTGTCCGCAAGCTCGGCTTCGCTCAGATGTTTGCGCACGTCCTTGTCGGCTTTGAGCAGGGTGAACAGGTCGCTTTCGCCCGCCCAAGCCTTCATGGCATTGCGCTGAACGAGACGATAGGCCTCTTCGCGTGCCACGCCTTTTTGCGTCAGCGCCAAGAGCACGCGCTGCGAGTGAACCAGCCCGCCGAGGCGATCGAGGTTCTTTTGCATGTTTTCGGGATAGACGATGAGCTTGTCGACAATCCCGGTCAGGCGCGACAGCAGGAAGTCGAGCGTCACGGTGGCGTCCGGCCCGATCATGCGCTCTACCGATGAGTGCGAAATGTCGCGCTCGTGCCAGAGCGTGACGTCTTCGAGCGCCGGAATGACATAGGCGCGCACCATCCGCGCCAGGCCGACGACATTCTCCGACAGAACCGGATTGCGCTTGTGCGGCATGGCGGAGGAGCCCTTTTGGCCCTCCGAGAAAAACTCCTCTGCTTCCAGAACCTCGGTGCGCTGCAGGTGCCGAATCTCCGTCGCCACGCGCTCGGCCGAGGCAGCGACGACGGCAAGAGTGGCAAAGTACATGGCGTGCCGGTCGCGCGGGATGATTTGCGTCGAAATCGGCTCGACCGTAAGCCTCATTTTCTCCGCCACGTAAGCTTCGACGCGCGGATCGACTTGCGCGAAAGTGCCGACCGCGCCGGAAATCGCGCAGGTAGCGACCTCCTGGCGCGCCATTTCCAAGCGGCGCTTGGCGCGCGTGAATTCCGCGAAGGCGACGGCGAGTTTCAAGCCGAACGTCGTCGGCTCGGCATGGATGCCGTGCGAGCGGCCGATGGTCGGCGTGAATTTGTACTGTCGGGCGCGCCGCTCGAGCGCGGCATTAAGCGCATCGACATCCGCGATCAACAGATCGGCGGCGCGCACGAGCTGAACGTTGAGACAGGTGTCCAGAACATCCGACGACGTCATTCCCTGATGCACGAAACGCGCTTGCGGTCCGACGATTTCGGCAAGGTGGGTCAGGAACGCAACGACGTCATGCTTGACCTCGCGCTCGATTTCGTCGATGCGCGCGATGTCGAATTGCGCCGCCTTGCCCTTTTGCCAGATCGTCTTCGCCGCGTCCTTCGGGATCATTCCGAGCTCGGCCATGGCGTCCGCGGCATGCGCCTCGATTTCAAACCAGATGCGAAACCGGGTTTCCGGCGACCAGATCGCCGCCATTTGCGGACGGGTATAGCGCGCAACGGTCACGCTGCCTCACCTCGCACGAGCGCCGCCGCGTTGCGAATGGCCGCGATATTGGCGCGGTAGGATTCCGGCGTGCGGTCCTTGAAGACCGCCGAACCTGCGACAAAGATGTTGGCGCCGGCGCGCGCCGCCTCGGGCGCGTTTGCTGGGGTGATGCCGCCGTCGATTTCGATGTCGATCGGGCGTGCGCCGACGAGCGCGCGCACATTGCGCAATTTCGCTAGCGCGTCGGGAATGAACTTCTGGCCGCCGAAGCCGGGATTGACCGACATCACCAGAACGAGATCGACGAGATCGATGACATGCTCGATTGTCGTTTCCGGCGTGCCGGGATTCATCGTCACGCCCGCCTTCTTGCCGAGCGCCCGGATCGCCTGCAACGAGCGGTGAATATGCGGCCCGGCTTCGACGTGTACCGTGATGATATCGGAGCCGGCTTTGGCGAAGGCCTCAAGATAGGAGTCGCACGGCGCGATCATCAGATGCACGTCGAGCGTCTTTTTGGTGTAGGGGCGGATCGCACGCACGATATCGGGGCCGATCGAAATGTTGGGAACGAAATGGCCGTCCATGACGTCGACATGGATCCAGTCGGCGCCGGCCGCGTCGACGGCGCGCACTTCTTCGCCGAGTTTGGCAAAATCGGCGGCAAGGATCGACGGAGCGATAATAAGCGGACGCGGCATGGGAATCCCCAAGATTATGGGTTCGCGTAACACGCCGTTTCGGATGGGGCAACGCGCGCGGAGGTCGGGCGGACGATCGTCCACCTCGGTCATCCACGTCCTTGCCGGGCCGGGCGGGGCTGCGGCAAGATTCCTCGCAAGTTTGACGAGGCATGATCTTTTCGGAAAACCGGCTTCCTCTTTTCCGGATCACGCCCTAATTGCGGAGGCTCCGTGGCGCGCACCGATGTGATCGTACTGGGAGCCGGGATCGTCGGCACCTCGGTCGCCGTGCATCTGGCCAAGCGCGGGCTTGCCGTCGCGCTGATCGATCAGAGCGCGCCGGGGGAGGGCACCTCCTACGGCAATGCCGGCATCGTCGAGGGCAATACAATCTTTCCGCCGGCATTCCCGCACGATTGGGCGGAGCGATTGCGCATCGTGCTCAAACGCTCGCCGCAGGCCAATTATCACCTCGCGTTCTTACCGAAGGTCGCGCCCTGGCTCGCGGCCTTTTATGCGGCCTCGCGGCCGTCCCGGCTTGCCGAAACGGCCCGGCTCATGCGCCCGCTCATGGCTTGCGCCGTGGCCGAGCATGAGACGCTCAGCAAAGAGGCCGGCGCCGAGCGTTATTTCCGCCGCAACGGCTGGCTGAAGCTTTACCGCAGCGACCGCGCCTTTGCCGCCCAAGCGCGCGAGCTCGAATTCGCCAAGGAGTTCGGCATCGCCAATGTGCCGCTCGACTGCGATGGAGCGCGCGCGCTCGAGCCGTCGTTAACGCCGGTCTTCCGCCACGCCGTGCACTGGACCGGCGCGAGGAGCGTCAGCAACCCGCTCGCGCTGACGCGCGCCTATGCCTCGCTCTTTGCCAAGCTCGGCGGGACTGTCTTATCCGGCGACGCGCGAACGCTCCGCCGCTTCCATCCGCACTGGTGGGTCGATACGAGCGCGGGACCAATCGATGCCGGCGATGTCGTCGTCGCGCTTGGTCCGTGGGCGCCCGATGTGCTCGGCCCGCTCGGCATCAAGCTGCCGCTCGCGGTCAAGCGCGGCTACCACCGCCATTTCCGCACCGAGGGAAATGCAGGGCTAAGCCGTCCGGTGCTCGATGCCGAAAATGGCTACTGCTTCGCGCCGATGGAGCAGGGCATCCGCATCACCACGGGCGCCGAATTCGCTCCGCGGGACGCGCCGCCGACGCCGGTGCAATTCGATCTCGTGCTGCCGGCGGCGCGCGAATTGTTCGCGCTCGGCGAACCCATCGAGCCGCAGCCGTGGCTTGGCGCGCGTCCCTGCTTTGCCGATTCGCGACCGGTTATCGGACGCGCACCAGAACATCGGGGCTTGTGGCTTGCCTATGGCCACGGGCATTGGGGCTTGACGCTCGGGCCGGCGACCGGGCGACTGATCGCGGAGATGATGACCGGCGCGACGCCGTTCTGCGATCCAGCGCCCTACGGCGCGGAACGCTTCGCGCGTTGAGCGCTATCGGGAAGCGCTACTCGCTGATCGTCTTGACGACGCTCGATTCCGGACGCGTATTGTTGCTGGCGGAGAATTTGTCCTGCGCCCGAACCATGTCGTCGTACTTCGCCAGCGTCGTCACCGGCGCTTTCGGCACCATGTGCACGATCTTGTAGCCGCCGGCTTTGAGCTGGCGCACGAGCTCGGGCATGGCTTCCGCCGTCGCGTGCTGGAAGTCATGCATCAAGAGGATGCCCTTGCCGTTCTTCGCGAGCTTGGTCATCGCCGACTTGATCACTTCTTCCGGCTTGCGCAGCTTGAAGTCGAACGTGTCGATATCGGTCGAGAAGATCGCGATGTTGCGCGTGCCGAGATAGGTCATCAATTCAGGCGGCTGCTGCAGATCGGGAAAGCGGAAGAACGGCGCGATCGGCCCGCCGGCGGCCGCCATATGCACCGCGCTCACGCCCATCTCGATCTCTTGCTTGGCCTGCTCGATGTCCTTGGCATAGGGATTCTTCGCCAAATCCTTATGCGACCAGGTATGGCTGCCGACTGTCATACCGGCGTTCACGAGTTCTCTGGTCAAATCCGGACGCCAAGTCGCGTGTTCGCCGATCTCGAAGAAGGTGGCCTTGATGCAATTGTCCTGCAGCGCCTTGAGCACCATCGGCGTGTTCTCGGGCCACGGGCCGTCGTCGAACGTCAGCACGACTTCCTTGTCGCGCAGGAAATCGTATTGCTTGAAATGTTCGGTTCCGAAGGCGGGGCCGCCGGTCGTGTCGATTTCGACGACACGCGAGAGGCCGAGCGCATCGGGATTGCTGCAGGTGGGAATCGCCTTCGCCGCAGGCGGCGGGCTCGGAGCGACGGCTGGCGCAGCGGGCGCTGCCGGCGCCGGAGCGGGTGCATTTTGAGCGAGAACGGTTGGCGCTGCCCATGGCGCGTCGCTCCGCGTCACCGTTGCCTCGGCGACTTGGACGACCGGTGTCGAAACGACGTGCGCTTGGGCAACCGGCGCGGGCGCCTGGCTCGCGGGCGCCTGCGGCGCCGTGCCGGCGTTCTGCGAAGGTGAAATGACATGCGCGGCAAGCGCGATTAGCGACGATGGCCCGGCTGCGTTCTGCGCGGTTACGATTCCGAATGCCGCCAGGCCCAAGGTCAGCAACGCCGCAACGACGACTCCCACGACCCGCATCGCAACCTCCACTATTCGTTGTTATCGAGCTTGCCCGGAGTGAAGGCGCAATCAGGGTGGGAGTCAACGAAAACCACGGCCGGTGGAGTGAAAGATGGGTATTGTGGTTGCCGCGACGCCGGCCGGTAATTTCCCTCTATTCCTCTGTGGGTTAGCGGCCGAAATGATCGTTCCATGCCGGCAGCGCATCCCCAGGCAGCGCGCGCGCCGCGAACACGCCGCGGGCTATGGTACGCGCCACCACATTGGCGGCCAGTGCGCCAATCCGAGCGAGGCCACGCAAGGGATCCGCAAGCGGGCGGCGGCCGGTCGATGCCGCGAATACGATGTCGCCGTCGAGCGGACTATGCACGGGATAAATCGCGCGTGACATTCCCGATTGGGCCATGACGGCAAGCCGCTTCGCCTCCGTCTTGGTCAAGACGGCGTCGGTGGCGACCACAACGAGAGTGGTGGCCTCCTGTGCCGCGCCCTTCATGGCCGGTTCAAGCGCTTGCGGAGAAAACCGGTCGGGCAGGCCGCGACCGCCGAACTCGCCGTCAACCTCGAAGGGCGCGGCCCAAAACCAGGGCCCGCCTCCGACGACGACGCTGCCGACGGCGTTGACGGCTGCCAGCGCGCCGACGATGAAGCCGTCTTCGGTCTGCGCCGAAGCCGAACCGAGGCCGCCTTTATAATTGACCGTGGTTGCGCCGGTACCCGCGCCGACGCTGCCGAGAGGAAAGTCGAGCGCCGCTTTGGCGGCAGCGCTGTAGCCGAGCTCGCGATAGGGCGGAAAGCGGCCCCAGTTCTTGTCGCCCGCGCCCAACAGGTCGAACAAGACGGCGGCGGATACTATCGGGACGCGCGCCGCGCCGATCGCGAAGCCGCGGTTTTGTTCGCGAAGCCAAGCCTGCACGCCCGACGCGGCGTCGAGCCCAAAGGCCGAGCCTCCCGACAGGACAATGGCGTCGATAGCCTGCACCGTCCGCGCGGGATCGAGCAGGTCCGTTTCGCGGGTGCCGGGACCGCCGCCGCGCACATCGATCGAAGCAATAGCCGGCGCGTCGAAAATGAGCGCCGTAGCGCCGGAGCCGAGGCGGAAATGCTCGGCGTGGCCGACGGTGAGACCAGGGACATCGGTGATCAGGTTACGCAACCGATCCTCACAAACTGGATGAAGCGGAGAGGATTTTTACCGGAAGGTCAATCGTTTGGAATCGACAGTGCAATAAGAATTTGAGCACGCGGCGGCTGGTGGGCGCAATCTTGATCTAAGTCAAAGTGCTCGCCGAACGCCCAACCTTAAATGCGTGCGTGCGCGACAGGGCTGGCCGCGTGCGTAATCGGTTGGAGGCGGCTATGCGCGCAAATCAATGGATCACAAGCGTTTCGATCTTAGCCATCGGCGCTATTGGCGCCTTATCGGCGCCGGCGCCGATGCTAGCGCAGGAGGTCACCGGCACGCCCGGTTCGCCGAGCGCGACGACGACGATTGAAGGCAGCCAGCTGCCGCCGCCGCCGCAGAAATTCGAAGGCAAGATCGAACGGAACGCCGCGCAATCGACTCCATATTGGCCGATGCGGGTGGTGCCGCCCAAAGGCGCGCCGAATGTTTTGTTGATCATGACCGACGATACCGGCTTCGGTGTCACCAGTACGTTCGGCGGCGTCGTCCCAACACCGACGCTCGATAGGATTGCCGCCAACGGCCTGCGCTACACCAACTTCAATTCGACGGCGCTGTGTTCGCCGACGCGCGCGGCCATCATTACCGGCCGCAATCATCACTCGATGGGCTTCGGCGTGGTTGCCGAACAGTCGACCGGCTACCCCGGCTACAACAGCATCATGACCCGGGATAAGGCGACCATCGGGCGTATCTTAAAAGATAATGGCTACTGGACCTCGTGGTTCGGCAAGGATCACAACACGCCGGAATTCCAGGCGAGCCAGGCCGGACCATTCGATCAATGGCCGACCGGGATGGGCTTCGACTATTTCTACGGCTTCGTCGGTGGCGACGCCAATCAATGGGCACCAAATCTGTTCCGCAATACCACGGCGATTTATCCGTATTACAACCACCCAGGTTGGAATCTGATCACGGCGATGGCGGACGATGCGATCGAGTATTTAAGACGCATCACCGCGATCAATTCCGACCAGCCGTTCTTTGTCTATTACGTGCCCGGGGCCGTGCACGCGCCGCACAATCCGACGCCGGAGTGGACCAAAAAGATCAGCGACATGCACCTGTTCGACGAGGGCTGGAACAAGCTGCGCGACACCATCTTCGCCAATCAGAAACGGCTCGGCGTTATTCCGCAGGACGCCAAGCTCACGCCTTGGCCGGATGATCTACTGAAGCGTTGGGATCAGCTCTCCGACGACGAGAAGAAAATGTTCATCCGCCAAGCGGATGTTTTCGCCGCCTACTTTGCCTACACCGATCATGAAATCGGCCGGGTGATCGACGAAATCGACAGGATGGGCAAGCTCGATAACACATTGATCATCTACATCGCCGGCGACAACGGCAACAGCGCCGAGGGCTCGCTGGTCGGGACGCCAAACGAGGTTGCTTCGCTGCAGGGCGTCAATGTTCCCGTGGATGTTCAACTCAAATATTTCTACGATGTCTGGGGTTCGGACAAGACCTACCCGCATATGGCGGTGCCGTGGACGTGGGCCTTCGATACGCCGTTCTCATGGACCAAACAAATTGCGTCGCATTTCGGCGGCGTGCGCCAAGGCATGGCGATCTCTTGGCCCGCCGTGATCAAAGACAAGGGCGGCATCCGCAATCAATTCACGCACGTGATCGATATCGTGCCGACGATCCTTGAGGCGACGAAGATCAAGGCGCCCGACGTGGTCGACGGCATCCCGCAGAAGCCGATCGAAGGTACGAGCTTCATGTATACCTTCGATGCCGCAAACGCGAACGCGCCCTCCCGACACATGACGCAGTATTTCGAGATGATGGGCGACCATGCGATCTACCACGACGGCTGGATCGCTAGTACCAAAGTCATGCGGCCACCCTGGGTGCTCGCGAGCGCGGTGAGCCAGGATCCGTCCAGTTTCCCGTACGAACTTTATGATGTCAGCAAGGACTGGACACAGTTTGACAACGTCGCCGCCAAGTATCCCGACAAGGTCAAGGAGATGGACGATCTATTCTGGGCCGAGGCGGCCAAATATCAAGTCGAGCCGCTCGACGCCACTGTCGCGACCCGGATTGTCGAGCCGCGTCCGAATCTCGCCGCCGGCCGCAGCGAGTTCACCTGGTCCGGCGAGGTCACCGGCACGCCGAATGGCGATGCGCCAAGCATTCTCGCTGCGTCGTTTAACTTCAAGGCCGATGTCGACGTTCCAGATGGTGGTGCCGAAGGCATGATCGTGACCCAGGGCGGCCGGTTTGGCGGCTACGGGCTCTACCTGCTGAAGGGCAAGCCCGTCTTCCTGTACAACTTCCTTGATCTGCAGCGTACCCGCTGGGAGGGACGGGAGGCGTTGTCGCCCGGCAAGCATACGCTCGAGTTCGACTTCAAATACGATGGTCTCGGCTTCGGTACACTCGCCTTCAACAACGTGAGCGGCATCGGCCGCGGTGGCACTGGCGTGCTCAAGGTCGACGGCAACGAAGTGGCGCGCCAAACCATGGAGCACACCATTCCGCTCATCATGCAATGGGACGAGAACTTCGACATCGGCGCCGACACTGGTACGCCGGTATCCGACGATTACCAGGTGCCGTTCAGATTTACCGGCACGCTCGATAAGCTGACGCTGAAGATCGACCGGCCGCAGCTCTCGCCGGAGGACATTCAGAAGCTGAAGGAAACTACGCGCAACAATCGCGCGGCCGAGTAGTTCCTTCCCCCGCTGGCGCTACAGGCGCTGGGAAGGGTCGTTTTCGACATTCGCTCTTGCGCGATGGTGGCTGCACAGGCATGAGTGCGCATCAAGGAGTGCGCCATTGCCGAACGTCCCGATCCTTGCTGCGCTCGCCGCCGGCACGCTGAGCTTTCTGTCTCCCTGCGTGCTGCCGCTCGTGCCGCCTTATCTCGTCTATCTCACCGGCACTTCGCTGGAACGGTTCGCCGATGCCGAGCCCGAACCGCGCGTGTGGCGTGAAACGCTTGGCGCGGCGCTTCTCTTTGTGTTCGGCTTCTCGACCGTGTTCGTCGCTCTCGGCGCCAGCGCCAGCGCGATCGGCGCCGTGCTGCGCGCTTATTCGAGTGAGCTCGCCATTCTGGCCGGGATCGCGATCATCGCGATGGGCCTGCACTTTCTCGGGCTAACACCGATCGCCTGGCTGATGCGCGAGAAGCGGCTCGAGGTGCCCAAGCCGGTCGGCTTGTGGGGCGCTTATCTGATGGGACTTGCTTTCGCATTGGGCTGGACGCCCTGCATCGGGCCGATCCTCGCAGCGATCCTTGCCGTCGCCGCCGCCGAAGCGACCGTGCTCAAGGGCGCAGGCTTGCTCGCCGTCTACTCGCTGGGGCTCGGCGTGCCGTTTGTTGCCGCGGCCTTGGCGGTTGAGCCTTTCGCGGCCTTTCTCGCCCGCTTCCGCGCCCATCTCGGCATCGTCGAGAAGGCCATGGGAGCGCTTTTGGTGCTGACGGGTATCGCCTTTCTCACCGGCGCGATCGGCGAAGTGAGCTATTGGCTCTTGGACACATTCCCGATGCTGGGAAAGGTGGGTTAGCGCGGGCATCGACCGCTAAATCGTGCGCTAACAGGAGAGGCGGATGGCCCGAACAAATCCGGCCATGACGCGATCGCGACAAGCTCGGCATGACGCTATCAGGTTGTCAGCGCTACATCGTGCATCCCGAAGCCGGACACTCGACATAGGTGATTTTGCCGCTCGGATCCTTCTTCCAGATATACATCACGTAATCGAGCTTGGTGATGTCACCTTTGGCGTCATAGGACAAATCGCCGAGCACGGTCTTGAATTTCATTCCCGAATGCACCGCTTCGGCGACTTTCTTGGGGTCGAGCGACTTTGCCGCCTCCGCCGCCTGTTTGATGATCTGCACGCCGGCATAGCTGTAGAGCGTGTAGGCCTCGGGCTCGAAACCCTTGGCGCGAAATTCGGCTACCACAGCTTTCGCTTCGGGACGGTTACGAGGATCGGGACCGTAGGTCATGAGCGTGCCTTCGACGCCGGGGCCGCCGACGGTGGCGAATTCGTCCGAGGTGATGCCGTCGCCGCCCATCAGCGGCGCGGTGACGCCTTGGTCGCGCATCTGCCGCACGATGAGGCCACCTTCGGTGTAGAGGCCGCCGAAATAGATGAGATCGGGATTGGCCTGTTTGATCTTGGAGATCAGCGCCGAATAGTCTTTCTCGCCGGTGTTGATGCCCTCATACAGCACTTCCTTCATGCCGCCCGCTCTGATCGTTTTAAGCGTCTCGTCGGCAAGCCCTTTGCCGTAGGTCGTCTTGTCGTGGACGAAAGCGATCCTCTTGTCCTTCAAATGCGCGAGGATGTAGCCGCCGGCGACTTTGCCCTGCTGGTCGTCGCGGCCGCAGGTGCGGAAAATGTTCCACATGCCGCGCTCGGTGACGGTCGGATTGGTGGACGCCGGCGTGATCTGCAGGATGTTGTTTTCCTGATAAACGACTGAAGCGGGGATCGTGACGCCGGAATTGTAATGGCCGATGACGAACTTGACGCCGTCGGCGGCGAAATTATTGGCGACCGAAACGCCCTGCTTGGGGTCGGAGACGTCGTCGCCGAATTCGACGGTCACCTTTTGGCCGAGAATACCGCCTTCGGCATTGATGTCGGCGACGGCCTGTTCGACGCCGTTCTTCATCTGCGCGCCGGTTGCGGCATTGGGGCCGGTGATCGGGCCGCCGACGCCGAACTTGACTTGCGCCGCGGCGGTCCCCGCCAGCGCGAAGGCAAAGCCGAGCGCGAGGCCGAGCGTCGTCATCCTCTTCATCTTGATTTCCCTTGGCCTGAAATTGGCAGGTTCACCCGTACAACAATGTTACGTCATTGCTCCTTGCGGCGCCAGCGCAACGGCCCCTCCGCCCGGTTGATCCAGGGATACTGAGTGACCATCTGCGCGGCGCGTGCGATATGGAACCCGGCAAATCCGAACGCCATGCAGACAAGGCTATCGACCGCGTAGTAGTGCAGCGAAAGGAGCGTGCCGTCGAACAAGGCGAAATGAAAGAAGCGCACCGCGCCGCCGAGGATCAGCGTATAGCCGAGAACTTGCCACCATGACCGCCACGTAACGGCGATGGCGCGCCCGGCAAGCGCCGCCGCTCCGCCGCCGAGAACAACGGTGACCAATAAAAAGACTGCGAATGAATCCTCCTCGTAGAGCAAGCCGGAGATCAAGCTTAGGCTGGGGACGCTCAATGTCATTCCGCTTGCCGCCGTCCGCCTTCGAGATAGGCGATCTTGACTTCCGGCCGTTCGAGCAATTCGCGGCCGGTGCCGGATATTGTGATCAGTCCATTGACCATAACATAGCCGCGGTGGGCGAGCTTGAGCGCATGGAAAGCATTCTGCTCGACCAAAAAAACGGTAAGGCCATCCTCGGCGTTGAGTGCCCTTATCGCCTCGAAGATTTGCCGCACGATCAGCGGCGCCAAGCCGAGCGAAGGCTCGTCCAGCAAAAGTAGACGCGGGCGGCTCATCAGCGCGCGTGCGATGGCTAGCATCTGCTGCTCGCCGCCCGAAAGCGTGCCGCCGCGCTGGTGCAGACGCTGGCCGAGACGCGGGAACAGCGCGAGCACGCGTTGCAGATCGTGGCCGAATTCGCTCGACTCGGCGACCGTCGCTCCCATCTGCAGATTTTCCAGGACCGTCATCCGCGGAAAGATGCGGCGGCCTTCCGGCGCGTGCGCGAGCTTGAGCCGCGCGATTTCGTGGGTCGCCAGCCGCGTAATGTCGCGGCCGGCGAAAACGATTTGGCCGTCGCGGGCGCGGGGATTGCCGCACACCGTCATCATCAATGTGGATTTGCCAGCGCCGTTCGAGCCGATCAGCGCGACGATCTCGCCGTCATTGACTTCAATATCGACGCCCTTGAGCGCTTTGACATGGCCGTAATAGGCGGTCACGCCGCGCACGGTAAGAAGCGGCGAACTCATAGGCCCACCTCCGCCTCGACCTGCGCCACGTCCTCGTCGGCGACGCCGAGATAGGCCGCGATCACCTTCGGATCGTTGCGAACCGCCTCTGGCCGGCCATCGGCGATTTTGACGCCGTAGTCGAGCACCACGACATGGTCGGAAATATTCATCACGACGGACATGTCGTGCTCGATCAGGAGGATCGAGATGTCGCATTCGTCGCGGACCACGAGCAGCAGCTCGTTAAGCTCGGCGCTCTCGCGCGGGTTCAATCCGGCGGCCGGCTCGTCGAGGCAGAGCAGGACCGGATCCGCGCACATGGCGCGGGCGATTTCCAGCCGCCGTTGCGCGCCATACGGCAGGACGCCCGCCGGATCGTCGGCGCGTTCGATCAGACCGAAACGATCGAGCCAGCCGCGCGCCTTGTCGAGAGCGGCGCGCTCGGCGGAGGCATAGGGCGGAAGACCGAGCAGGCCGAGGACGGTGTAGCCCGACGCGAGCATGAGGGCGTTATGTTGCGCGACCAGCAAATTTTCCAGCACCGTCATGCCGCCGAAGAGCCTGATGTTTTGGAAAGTGCGCGCCACGCGCGCTTGCCGCGCGACGAGATAGTCCGGCATACGTTCGAGTAGAAACAAGGCGCCGTCGGGCGCGGCCAGCCCGCGCTTGCCGCTATCGGTCAAGCTTTCGAGGCCGCGCCATACCGCGTCGCCGCCGCGTGCGAGCGCAATCCGGCCCTCGGTCGGTTTGTAGAAGCCGGTGATGCAGTTGAAGACAGTCGTTTTGCCGGCGCCATTCGGGCCGATCAGCGCCGTGATGGCGCCGCGCTTGACCTCGAAACCGAGATCGTCGACGGCGACGAGGCCGCCGAAACGCATGGTCAGATGCTCGACCCGCAGCACGGTGGAGCCGGCGCGCGCGCTCAACCGCGTCCCTCCTTGACCAAATCGACGGAAATGCTCTTGCGCTCTTTGAGAAACACCGACGGCGTGCGCGTCGTGATCAGTCCGCGCGGCCGCCAAATCATCATCAGGACCATCGCCAGCCCAACCAGTAGCACGCGGTACTGGGTCGGATCGAAGGTGGGTCCGAAAATTTGTTTGAGAAAGTCGAGCTGACGCATGATTTCGGTGGCACCGATCAACAGGATGGCGGCAAGCGCGACGCCAATCTGGCTGCCCATGCCGCCGAGTACCACGATCGAAAGGATGGTCGCCGATTCCAGGAAGGTGAAGGATTCCGGCGAGATGAATGCCTGACGCGCGGCAAAAAACGATCCGCCGAAGCCGGCGAACATCGCGCCCATGGCGAAGGCGGTGAGCTTGGTATTGGTGGTATTGATGCCGAGCGAGCGGCAGGCGATTTCGTCCTCGCGCAAGGCCTCCCAGGCACGCCCGATCGGTAGCCGGCGAAGCCGCACGGTCACCATGCAGGTGACGAAGGCGAGCGCGAGGATAACGTAATAAAGGAAAATGACGCGATAGACCGGCGAGTATTGCAGGCCGAACACCGCGGCAAAGCCGTTGTCGTCGGCATTAAATGGAACGCCGAAGAAGGTCGGTCGCGGAATGCCGATGATCCCGGCATAGCCGTTAGTCAGCGCGACCCAATTGATCAGGATCAGGCGAATGATTTCGCCGAAGGCCAGCGTGACGATGGCGAGATAATCGCCGCGCAGCCGCAGCACCGGAAAGCCGAGCAGGATTCCCCAGAACGAAGCCAGGATGCCGGCAAGCGGCAGGAGAATCCAAAAAGCCAGACCGAAGGTCTTGGCCAATAGCGCATAGGAGTAAGCGCCGACGGCATAGAAGGCGACATAGCCGAGGTCGAGAAGCCCGGCGAGCCCGACCACGATATTGAGGCCCCAGCCGAGCATCACATAGATCAGGATTTGAATGCCGAAATTGTCGACCCATTTCACGGCGCCGGTTAATCCCGCTGCCGCGACCGCGATCGCCGGGTAGACGAGGACGAAACCGATGCCGAGCGGGATGAACGATTTACGTAAATTCTCGCGCCACAGCGGCGCCGCTTGGGGAGGCCGCAGCGCGCGTTGCGCGAGCCACGGCGCGAGAGCGAACGAATAGACAAAGCGGCCGGCGGCGACGACGGCGACGAACGCGGCCAAGAGCGGCCAGCGCGTCGTCAGCACCAATTCGTCGCGGATATTGGTGACGGTCTGAAAGCCGATCAGCGGGAGCAATAGCCCGAAAGCAACAAGCGCGGCGCGGGCGGCGTCGCGCAGCGCGTCGAGCGCGTTGGCTCGCGCGCCTGTCGCGCCCGCTTGCATGTCAGACCTTCTCGACATCCGGCCGGCCGAACAAGCCTTGCGGCAGGAAGATCAAGGTGACCGCCAGGACCGAGAAGGCAGCGACGTCCTTATAGTCGATCGAGAAATAGGCCGACCACAGCGTCTCGATCAGGCCGATAAGAAGACCGCCCACGACCGCGCCCGGCAGCGAACCGATGCCGCCCAGCACGGCGGCGGTGAAGGCTTTCACGCCCGGCACGAAACCGTCCGAGAAAGTGACGACGCCGTAATACATGAGATACATGGTACCGGCGACGGCCGCGAGCGCCGCCGCGATTACGAAGGTCATCGAAATCGTGCGATCGACGTTGACGCCGACCAGCGCCGCCATCTTCTGGTCCTGCTCGCAGGCGCGCTGCGCGCGGCCGAGCGGGGTCTTCGCGACCAGATACCAGAAGGCTCCCAGCAGAACCGCGGTGACGCCCCAAATGATGAGCTGCTTATAGGACAGCGTGACCGGAAAATTATCGCGGTTTAAAAGAACGAATTCGCCCTGCACCATGGGCGGGATCGATTTGTTGCGCGGCCCTTGCGTCACCTGCACGAAATTCGACAGGAATATCGACATGCCGATCGCCGAGATCAAAGGCGCCAGCCGAAACGAGCCGCGCAGCGGCCGGTAGGCCACGCGCTCGATGACCCAATTGATCAGCGAGGTGAACAGCATCGCCACGATGAGCACGACGAACAGTGCAAGCGCGATCGAACCGATGCCGAGCCAAGCGGTCAGAATGAGGAAGGCGATCAGCGCGATGAAGGCCGAGACCATGAACACATCGCCATGGGCGAAATTCACCATGCCGATAATGCCGAACACCATGGTGTAGCCAATAGCGATCAGGCCGTAGATTGAACCGAGCGTAATGCCGTTGATGAGCTGCTGGACGAAATAGTCCATGGACCGAGCCCTTCGCCACAACCGGGAAAATACTTAACAAAGGGACCTTGGAGCGGCAACGCCGCCTATCGACACGCCGGGGAAAACCGGCGAGCGGCAGGCCCGGGAACCGCAATCGGACCATGTGCAATATCCGCGCCGGAATGCTAGGCCGTAGCGGGAATATCAAGGAGAGACCCTTATGGATCGGGTCAAAAGCGAAGACGCCATCGGCGCCAAAGGCCGGCCGTTCACCGGCGGCGAATACCTCGAAAGCCTGCGCGACGGCCGCGAAGTTTATGTCTACGGCGAACGGGTCAAGGACGTTACGACGCACCCGGCATTCCGCAACGCGGCGCGCTCGATCGCGCGGCTGTACGACGCGCTGCACGACGGCAAAACCAAGGATGTGCTGACGTGCCCGACCGATACCGGTTCGCCGGGCTTTACGCATAAGTTCTTTCGCGCGGCGCGTTCGCGCGAGGACCTCATTGCGCAGCGCGACGCCATCGCCTGCTGGGCGCGCATGTCCTACGGCTGGATGGGGCGCTCGCCGGACTACAAGGCCTCGCTGATGAACACTCTCGGCGCGAATTTCGATTTTTACGGCAAGTTCGCCGAGAACGCCAAGGCGTGGTACCGGCGCGCGCAAGAGAACGTGCTGTTCATGAATCACGCCATCGTCAATCCGCCGGTTGATCGCGCCAAGCCGGTCGACCAGGTCAAGGACGTGTTCATCACCATTCAGAAAGACACCGACGCCGGCATCTACGTCTCCGGGGCAAAGGTAGTCGCCACCGCGTCGGCGCTGACGCACTATAATTTTCTCGGCCAAAACGCGGCCGTGCCGCTGCACGACACCGACCTTGCGGTGATGTTCATCGCGCCGATGAACGCGCCCGGCGTCAAGCTGTTTTGCCGCGCCTCCTATGAAATGACGGCGAGCGTGATGGGAACGCCGTTCGATTATCCGTTGTCGTCACGCTTCGACGAGAACGACGCGATCTTCGTTTTCGACAACGTCTTTATTCCCTGGGAAGACGTGCTGCTGCATCGCGATCTGGAAAAGCTGAAGATTTTCTTCCCGCAATCGGGCTTTCTGGCGGGTTATCAGTTCCAGGGCTGTACGCGGCTCGCGGTCAAGCTCGACTTTCTCGCCGGCGTCATCGCCAAGGCCTTGCGCGCGGCCGGCTCCGACGAGTTCCGCGGCAACCAGGCCATGCTCGGCGAGGTCATTGCTTGGCGCAATCTGTTCTGGGCGCTGACCGACGCCATGGCGATGAATCCGACGGCGTGGGTCAACGGCGCGGTGCTGCCCAATCTGCAATCGGGATCGAGCTATCGGGTTTTCGCCGGCGACGCCTATGGCCGCGTCAAGGAGATCGTGGACAAGATCGTCGCCTCGTCGCTGATCTATTTGCCGTCATCCGCCAAGGACTTCAGAAATCCGGCGATCGACCGCTATCTCGCGCGTTACGTGCGCGGCTCTTACGGCATCGGCTACAAGGATCGCATCAAGGTGATGAAACTCCTGTGGGATGCGATCGGTACCGAGTTCGGCGGCAGGCATGAGCTCTACGAACGCAATTACGCCGGCAACCACGAGGACATCCGGATCCAGGCGCTGTGGAACGCGCGCACATCCGGCACGCTCGAGCGAATGACGGCATTGGCCGACCAGTGCATGTCGGAATATGACGAGAACGGGTGGACCGATCCGGCATGGCTTGATCCTGACGATGTCGCTTATCCCGGCTTACCCGAAAAGGCGCGGGCGGCGGAGTGAAAATCGGAGGACGGACGACAGGCGAAAGGAACTTTGGTGCACCGGCTCTTCATCCGTCCTCTGTCCTCCGTCCTCCGTCATCTGATAGAATTTTCCCATGAGCTGGATCGATCAGCGACCCGATGACGCGATGGACGGCGCCTTTACGGCGGTCGGACCGGGCCCGATTGCGAGTGTCGAGCCGGCTGTGTTCCGCGAAGCGATGAGCCGGCTCGGCGCGGTGGTGCATGTCGTGACTACGGCCGGCGTCGCGGGAAAGACCGGCTTCACCGCGACCGCAGTGTGCCCGGTGTCGGATCAGCCGGCGATGCTGCTTGTTTGCCTCAATCGCCGCAGCAACAGCGCGCCGTTGCTCGCGCAGAACGGGGTGTTTTGCGTAAACACGCTGCGCGCCGGAGAAGAAAAGCTCGCCGACCTGTTCGCCGGAAGAAGCGGGGCGCAGTTTGGGGAGCGCTTTTCACTTGGCGAGTGGATCACGCTGAAGACCGGCGCGCCGGTGCTCGCATCCGCCGTGGTCGCTTTCGATTGCCGGACCATCGAGACCAAGGTGATGGCGTCGCATAATGTCGTGTTCGGAGCGGTCGAGGCGGTGCGGACAGGCCGGGGCGGACCGGTCCTCGTCTATCACGAACGCGCCTATAAGCCGGTCTGAACTTCGCTTTCACGGAACTTTTTCGAATCGTTATTGCCGGGGCGCCGCCTTTTCTGTGCACATTCGCGGCGACATTCGCGCGGCCCGCTTCTTCCCGGGGGCGCTATCGGACTATGCTAACGGGCATGCTCCCTCGGGACCCCGCTTCCGCGCTGCCGCTGTTTCATCTCTACGGCGATCCGCCGGACGATCAGGCATTCGATTTCATTCACATCGAGAGGATCGCGGCGCGCGCGGCCATGCACGAATGGATCATTCGCGCCCACCGCCATCGTAACTTGTTTCAGATTTTGCTGATCGAACGCGGCAGCGGCGAGATGACCTTCGACGCCACGCGGCTCGTATTTGCAGCGCCGGCCGCGATTCTCATTCCCGCCGCGATCGCTCATGGCTTTCGCTTCGAGCCGAATGTCACCGACGGCTGGGTGATCAGCTTCACCGAAGATGCGGCGGGCGCGATTGCCGATCACGCCGGGGAAGCGCTGGCGCGGTTGCGGGCGCTGGCGGCGGAGCCGGTCATTCCGCTCGGCGACGATACCGAGCGCGCCAGGCTTTCCGCTTTGTGCGGCGAGCTGTTCGAAGAGCACGGCCTCGCGCGCGAGGGCTACCGCCTGGCGATGCGCGGCCTTCTGGTGTTGATCGCGGTGGCGGTAGCGCGGCTCGCCGCGAGCCGCGCGCGCACGGGAGCCGTGACGCTGCGTCCCGCCGACGCGACCGTCGCGCAATTACGCGCGCTGCTCGATGAGTTCTTCCGCAAAGAGCGACATTTGGGGTTTTACGCCGACAAGCTCGGTATGACCGTCGATCGCCTTAACGATCACGTCAAGCGCGCGACCGGCGTCACCGCCGGCCATCTCATTCGCCAGCGCGTTCTGACCGAAGCGAAACGCCAACTCGTGTTCACCACGCAACCGATTCACGATATTTCCAAGGAACTCGCGTTCGCCGACCCGTCGCATTTCGCGCGATTTTTCCGCAAGCAAACCGGCACCACCCCGCACGAATTCCGCGACCAGCGGGGGTAGCAGACGACGGACGAGAGATTATTTGTCCTCCGTCGTCCGCCCTCAGCACTCTCACTTTCCCGTCAAAAATTTCAACACAGTATCACTATAGACCTGCGGCTGCTCCACATTGGCGATGTGGGCGGCGTCGAGCACGGCGATGTCCGCGTTGGGGATGTGCTCACAGATGAATTCGTTGGCCTCGAGCGTAGTCGCGGGATCGTGCTTGCCGGCGATCACCAGCGTCGGTGCGCTGATTTTCGCAAGCAGCGGCCGATGATCCATGTCGCGGATCGCTTCGCCGCAGCCAAGATAGCCGTCGGCTTTGGTTGCCAAAAACATTTCGCGCATTTTTACAATTGCTTGCGGATTGCGCTCGCGGAATTGCCGGGTGAACCACCGCTCCATATTGGCGTCGACGATCGCGGCGAGGCCTTTCTCCCGCACGGTTTTGAGCCGGCCCTCCCAGATCGATTTGTCCGCGAAATAGGAAGATGTGTTGGAGAGAATGAGCTTATTCACGCGCTGAGGCGCGTGCGCGCCGAGCCATTGCCCGACCATGCCGCCCATCGACAATCCGCACCAATTGATCTTGGCAATGCCGAGCGCGTCGATGACCGAAAGAACGTCGCGGCCGAACCGGTCCATCGTGTAGGGCCCCTTCGGTACGCTCGAGCGGCCGTGGCCGCGGCGATCGTAGCGCACGAGCCGGAAATGGCGGGTCCAGGGCGCGACTTGATCGTCCCACATATGCAGATTGGTGCCGAGCGAGTTCGACAGCATCAGAACCGGGGCGTTCTGCGGCCCCTCGACCTCGACATGGATGATGCAGCCGTCGTCGGTTTTGATTTCGGGCATTGCTGGCCTCCCCATTTCAAGGCTTTAGAGCGGATCAATTCAGATTGAAATCTATTGTCGCTCCAAAGCTTTCTCGGAGCATGATCTTTTCGGAAAACCGGCATCCACTTTTCCGGATAATGCTCTCTAGCACCCTTTTCAGTCGCCGCGCGAGGCGGTAAGCCGATAGGTCGATCGAGCAGGGAGTACGGCAAAGTGGCGATGACCATGAGCGGCGAATATGAGCTTGCGGTGCCGCCGCAAACCGTTTGGGAAAAACTCAATGACCCGGCAATATTGAAGGCCTGCATTCCCGGTTGCGAGCAACTCGACAAGACATCGGACACCGAGTTTCAGGCCGTCGCGACGGTCAAGATCGGACCCGTCAAAGCCAAGTTCAAGGGCAGAGTGACGCTATCCGATCTCGATCCGCCGAACGGCTACAAGATTTCGGGTCAAGGCGACGGCGGCGTGGCGGGCTTCGCCAAGGGCGGCGCCACGGTCAAGCTCACGCCGAAAAACGGCGGTACGCTCTTGGCATACAACGTCGATGCGCAAATCGGCGGTAAGCTCGCGCAGCTCGGACAGCGGCTGGTCAATGGCGCCGCCAAAAAAGTCGCCGACGATTTTTTCGAGAATTTCGCAAAGACGGTCAATCCGCCGGCCGGCTGAACCGGTGTCGCCGGTTTGCGCGAAAGCGCGTTCGTCGGAAAGCCGGTCGGCTGGAGCGCGATCGCTTGAAATTGAATCGATCGGGGCTCTAGGTTTTTGATGGGGCGTGTTTTTTTCGGAAACCGGTTTCCACTTTTCCGGATCATGCCCAGGCTGCCGGCGGGGCTGCGGAACTCTCTTGACCGGCGGCTGGCCTGCGGTTCAGAGTAAATGTGAGTTCGAGCGTACGAAAATCGGCAAAAACGGCCATAATTCACGCCCGGAGCCGGCCGGCGAATCCGCTCGGGTGGCAAATCACGACGTTTTGACCGCGATTTTTGAGGAGGAACCCCAATGGCAGGCGAGACGGCAGCCGTCTCCATGACGGTGAACGGCAAGCCCATCACCGCCAATGTCGATCCGCGTACGCTGCTGGTGCAGCTCCTTCGGGAACACTTGCGGCTTACCGGCACGCATGTCGGCTGCGACACGTCGCAATGCGGCGCGTGCGTCGTGCACGTCAACGGTAAGGCGATCAAATCTTGCACCGTGTTGGCGCTGCAGCTCGAAGGCGCCGACGTGCTCACGATCGAAGGACTGGCGGCGGCGGACGGACCCTTGCATCCGATGCAGGAAGCCTTCCGCGAGAACCATGGCCTGCAATGCGGCTATTGCACGCCGGGCATGATCATGACCGCCGTCGATATGGTGCGCCGTAAGGGCCACGACCTCGACGACCGCACCATTCGCGAAGAGCTCGAAGGCAACATCTGCCGCTGCACAGGCTATCACAACATCGTCAAGGCGATCGCCGCGGGCGCGCGTGCGATGCGCGGAGGCGGCTCCGCCGCCAAAGCTGCAGAATAGGAAAGGTCGCGACCGAACAGCAATTGTCGGGAGGGCGATGACAATGAGCGCAACCGGGATCGGCGCTGCGGTGCGCCGCAAGGAAGACCACCGCTTCATCACCGGCACTGGCCACTATACCGACGACGTCAACCGGCCGGGCCAGGCTTACGCGTATTTCCTGCGTTCGCCGCACGCGCACGCGACGATCAAATCGATCGACGTTAAACCGGCGGCCAAAATGCCTGGCGTGCTCGCCGTTCTCACCGGCGCCGAGCTCGCCGCCGACAAGATCGGCAATCTCATCTGCGGCTGGATGATCCACTCCAAGGATGGCTCGCCGATGAAAATGGCGCCGCATCCCGCGCTTGCCACCGGCAAAGTCTGCCATGTCGGAGATCCGCTCGCCGTAGTGATCGCCGAGACGCTGGCGCAGGCGCGCGACGCCGCGGAAAAAATCGCCGTCGATTACGACGTGCTTGGGGCGGTGGCCGATCCGGCGGCGGCGCAGAAGCCGGGAGCGCCCCAGATTCACGCCATTGCGCCGAACAACACGATCTATCAGTGGCATCTCGGCGATGCGAAAGCCGTCGAGGCGGCGTTTCGGTCGGCCAAGCACGTGACCAAGCTCGACATCGTCAACAATCGTCTGGTGCCGAATGCGATCGAGCCGCGCGCCGCGATCGGCGACTACGATTCCGGCGCCGGCTCTTTCACGCTGTGGAATACCACGCAAAATCCGCATGTCGCGCGGCTCGTCATCGCGGCCTTCGTCGGCATGGCGCCGGAACACAAGCTGCGCGTAATCGCTCCCGACGTGGGCGGCGGCTTCGGCTCCAAGATTTTCATCTATCCGGAAGAAGTAGTGGCGCTGTGGGCGTCCAAGCGCGTCGGGCGGCCGGTCAAGTGGGTTGCCGAGCGCTCGGAAGCGTTTCTCGCCGACGCGCACGGCCGCGATCACGTCACGTATGCCGAAATGGCCTTCGACGGCGACGGCAAGATTCTCGCGCTGCGGGCGAAGACGGTGGCCAATCTCGGCGCCTATATGTCGACGTTCTCTTCGTCGGTGCCGAGCTATCTGTACGCCACGCTTCTATCGGGCCAATACGAGATTCCGCAAATCTACTGCGAGGTCGACGCGGTCTATACCAATACCGGACCGGTCGATGCCTATCGCGGCGCCGGACGGCCGGAAGCGACATTCGTGGTGGAGCGGCTGGTCGAAGTCGGCGCCCGCGAAATGGGCCAGGATCCAGCCGAGTTGCGGCGCAAGAACTTCGTCAAGAGGTTTCCGCATCAGACGCCGGTCATCATGGCCTACGATGTCGGCGACTATAATGCATCGCTTAAGAAAGCGATGGAGCTTGCCGATTGTAAAGGCTTCGGCAAGCGCAAGCGCGAGTCGGCCCGCCACGGTAAGCTCCGCGGCATCGGCTTTTCGAGCTATATTGAGGCGTGCGGGATCGCACCTTCGCAAGCAGTCGGTTCGCTTGGCGCCGGCGTCGGTCTGTGGGAATCGGCCGAGGTGCGCGTCAACCCGACCGGTTCGGTGGAGATCCTGACCGGTTCGCACACCCACGGGCAGGGCCACGAGACCACTTTCGCGCAGCTTGTTTCCGAGCGGCTCGGAATCCCGATCGACAATGTCTCGATCGTGCACGGCGATACCGACAAGGTGCAATTCGGCATGGGCACCTATGGCTCGCGCTCGGGCGCGGTCGGCATGTCGGCGATCGTCAAGGCGCTCGACAAGATCGAGGCCAAGGCCAAAAAGGTCGCCGCCTACGTGCTCGAAGCGGCTGAAGGCGACATCGAATTCAAGGACGGCAAATTCAGCGTCGCCGGCACCGACAAATCAGCGGCGTGGGGCGATATCACGCTCAACGCCTATATCGCGCACAAATTTTCCGGCCAGGAATTGGAGCCCGGCCTCAAGGAAGGCGCGTTTTACGACCCGACGAATTTCACCTTCCCCGCCGGTTGCCACATCTGCGAGGTCGAGGTGGATACCGAGACCGGCAATACCGAGATCGTGGCCTGGACCGCCGTCGACGATTTCGGCGTCGTCATCAATCCGATGATCGTCGAGGGCCAGGTTCACGGCGGCATCGCGCAAGGCGTCGGCCAGGCTTTGTGCGAGGGCGCGGTCTACGACAAGGACGGCCAGCTCGTCACCGGCTCGTTCATGGATTACGCCATGCCGCGCGCCAACCATTTGCCGTCGCTGACGGTCGAAACCACCGTGACGAAATGCCCGTCGAATCCGCTTGGCATCAAAGGTTGCGGCGAGGCCGGCGCCATCGCGGCGCCTGCGGCCGTGATCAATGCCATCACGGATGCGATCGGAACCGAAGACGTGGCGATGCCGGCAACGCCGCAGGCCGTGTGGGCGGCGTTGCGGAAATCGAACCGGATGCCGCAGGCAGCGTGAAAAAAGAAATATCCCTCTCTCCGCGCGCGGGGGAGGCGACCGAAATAACGGAGGACTTCAATGTACGCCTTTACCTTTCATCGTCCGCAGACGGTGCGCCAAGCGGCGGGTCTGCTCGCCAAACACGAGGACGCCAAACTCCTTGCCGGCGGCCAGACGCTGCTGCCGACGATGAAATTGCGTCTCGCCAGCCCGCCGCAAATCATCGACATGTCGCTGATCGAGGGCCTCTCGGGGATCGAGCAGAGCGGCCGGTCGCTGACCGTCGGCGCAATGACCCGCCACAACGACGTGCACACGTCGCCGGTGGTCCAGCAGGCGATCCCGGTCCTGGCGCAGCTCGCCGGCATGATCGGCGATCCGGCAGTCCGCCACATGGGCACGATCGGCGGCTCGATCGCCAATAACGATCCCAATGCCGACTATCCGGCGGCCCTGCTCGGGCTCGGCGCCACGATCATCACCAACAAGCGGCGCATCAAGGCCGACGACTTTTTCACCGGCATGTTCTCGACTGCGCTGGAGCCCGCCGAAATCATCACCAAGGTGAGCTTTCCGATTCCGAAAAAGGCGGCCTATCAGAAATTCCGCAACCAGGCGTCGCGCTTCGCGCTTGTCGGCGTATTCGTGAGCAAGCGCGGCAGCGACATCCGCGTCGCGGTGACCGGCGCCGGCTCTAACGGCGTGTTCCGCGTGCCGTCGTTCGAGGAGGCGCTGAAGAAGCGCTTCTCGCCCAAATCGCTGGAAGGCATGACCATCCCGGCCGACGGCATGAACAGCGACATCCACGGCAGCGCCGAATACCGCGCCCATCTCGTCGGCGTGCTGGCGCGTCGCGCGGTTGCCGACGCGATCGGCAAGCCGATCGCGTGATTGCTGATTTTCCGGGAGCATGGTTTACCATTCGTCATGCCCGGCCCTTGTGCCGGGCATCCACGTCTTTACATGCCTGGAAGACGTGGATTGCCGGGACAAGCCCGGCAATGACGGAATAGATTAAGCGCATGAACAAGCCTTCGCCGCGTCCGCTGCCGGCCTCGATCGATGCGACCGTCGCTCTCCTGGCGGAAGCGAATTATCTCGCCGACCGCTCGCTCGGCACGGTGCTTTATCTTGCGCTCAAAATGGGCCGGCCGATTTTCCTCGAAGGCGAGGCCGGCGTGGGCAAGACCGAGATCGCCAAGGTGCTTGCCGGCACGCTCGGCCGCCGCCTAATCCGCCTGCAATGCTACGAGGGCCTCGACATCGCCGCGGCGGTCTATGAATGGAATTACGCGGCGCAAATGATCGCAATCCGCGTCGCTGAAGCCGAAGGCGAGCACAACCGGGACCGGCTAGAACACGATGTCTTCTCCGAGCGCTTTCTGATCAAGCGGCCCCTCTTGCAGGCGCTCGAACCCGACACCGCCGGCCCGCCGGTGCTCCTGATCGACGAAATCGATCGCACCGACGAGGCGTTCGAAGCTTTTCTGCTCGAAGTCCTGGCCGACTTCCAGATCACGATTCCGGAAATGGAAACGGTGAAGGCGGCGCATCCGCCGGTCGTGGTCATTACCTCGAACCGCACCCGCGAAGTCCACGACGCGCTGAAGCGCCGCTGTCTCTATCACTGGGTCGGCTATCCGAGCGCCGATCGCGAACTTGCGATCGTGCGCGCCAAGGTGCCCGGCGTCGCCAAGAAACTGTCCGAACAGGTGGTCGGCTTCGTCCAGGCGCTGCGCAAACAGGATTTGTTCAAGGCCCCGGGCGTCGCCGAAACGCTCGATTGGGCGGGCGCGCTCTCCGAACTCGACGTCGCCGCGCTCGATCCGGCGACCGTGTCGGACACGCTTGGCGTGCTGCTCAAATACCAGGACGACATCGCGCGGCTCGAAGGCTCCAAGGTCAAGGAGCTACTCGACCAAGTGAAGTCGGAGCTGAGAGCGGCGGAGTAATCAATTGCGCGCGTTCCCGCGAAGGCGGGCGTTATTTTGAACAGGCATCGGCCTCATGAGCGGTTTGTCCGAAGAAGCGTGGCCCCACGCGTCCGATAGGCAAGGGCGTCTCGCCGAAAACATCGTCTATTTCGCCCGCGCGCTGCGCGCCGCCGGCATTCCGGTCGGGCCGGGTGCGGTGCTCGACGCGCTCGAGGCCTTGCAAGCGGCGGGCGTCGGCACGCGCGAGGATTTCTACTGGACCCTGCACGCCGTCTTCGTGAAGCGGCACGAGCATTCGATCCTGTTCGACCAGGCGTTTCGGATTTTCTTTCGCCGGCGCGGCTATGTCGATCAGCTTCTGGCTATGATGCTGCCGCAGGCGCCGGTGCCGCCGCAGGCGCCGCAAGCCGGCGCCACGCGCGTGCACGAGGCGTTGTTTGCCGGGCTGGACGACAAGCTTCGCAAGGAACGCGAGGTCGAGTTCGATGCTCGCATGACTGTTTCCGATCGCGAAGTGCTGCAGCACAAAGACTTCGCCCAGATGACCACGGCGGAAATCGCGGCGGCCAAAGACGCCATGAAGCGGCTCGTTCTGCCGTTCGCGCAAGTGCGCACGCGCCGCCTAACGCCGCATCCGCACGGGCATGTGATCGACATCCGCCGCACTTTGCGCGCCAGCATGAAGGGCGGTGGCGACTTCATCGATCTGCGCTTCATCGGCCCGAAGACGCGGCCGCCGCCGCTCGTGGCGCTGCTCGACATCTCGGGCTCGATGAGCCAGTACAGCCGCATCTTCCTGCATTTCCTTCACGTGCTGACGGACGCGAGAAAGCGCGTCAGCGCCTTTCTGTTCGGCACCCGGCTGACCAATGTGACGCGCGCGCTGCGCGAGCGCGATCCAGACGATGCGCTGGCGGCGTGCTCAGCCGCCGTGCCCGATTGGTCGGGCGGCACGCGCATCGCTTCGTCGCTGCGGAGCTTCAATAAGCTATGGGCGCGCCGCGTGCTCACCCAAGGCGCGATCGTGCTTCTGATCACCGACGGCCTCGAGCGCGACACCGACGATACGCTCGCCTTCGAGATCGATCGCCTGCACCGCTCGTGCCGGCGTCTTGTCTGGCTCAATCCGCTGTTGCGTTTCGAAGGTTTCGAGGCGCGCGCCCGCGGCATCAAGACCATGCTGCCCTATGTCGATGAATTCCGGCCGATTCATAATCTTCAATCGATGGCGGATCTCGTGGCCTCGCTGCAGGATCGCGGCGGAGGTTCGGGCGACCCGAAAGCGTGGCTGCGGAAAGTGGCGTGAGTGACTATATTTGCGGTGGATTACTTTAGGAGAATTGCAGATGCTGTCGACGGACACTGACATCCTTAAAGCCGCGGAGGATTGGCGCAAAAATGGCCGCCAGGTTGCACTTGCGACCGTGGTCGAGACCTGGGGCTCGGCGCCGCGGCCGGTCGGCTCGAACCTTGTCATCGACGGGGAGGGTAATTTCCTGGGCTCGGTCTCGGGCGGCTGCGTAGAGGGCGCGGTCGTCACCGAGGCGCTCGACGTAATCGAAAGCGGCAAGCCCAAAATGCTGGAATTCGGAGTTGCCGACGAGACCGCTTGGAAAGTGGGCCTCTCGTGCGGTGGCACGATTAGGGTCTATGTCGAGAAGGTGGAGTGAGGGTCGTCATTCCGGGGCTCGGCTGCAAGCCGAGAGCGCGAAATCCATAGCCACGGAGCATGACGTCGTAGACAGCGATTATGGATTCCGGACAGCCTCGCTCCGTTCGGTTTCCGCAATGACGGCGCAGAGACATTAATGAAGCTCGACATCCTCAAAGCTCTTAACGGCGAACGCGCCGCACGCCGCGCGGCGATCATCATCACCAATATCGAGAACGGCAAGCAGCGGCTGGTGAAGGCCGCCGATATCGTCAAGGATCCGCTGCGCCCGGCGCTCGCCGAGCATTTGCGCACCAGCAAAAGCGGCATGGAAGAGACCGCAGAAGGACGCGTCTTCCTTACCGTCTATGTGCCAGCCCCGCAGCTCGTCATTATCGGCGCGGTTCATATCAGTCAGGCGCTGGCGCCGATCGGAAAGCTTCTCGGCTATGACGTGACAATCGTCGATCCGCGCACGGCCTTTGCCTCGCCGGAGCGTTTCCCGGACGTCAAAGTGATCGCCGAATGGCCGGACGAGGCGCTGCCGCGGCTAAATGTCGACCGCTACACCGCCTTTGTCGCACTGACGCACGACCCGAAAATCGACGACCCGGCGCTTCTGCACGCATTGTCGCGCGACTGTTTCTATATCGGCGCGCTCGGCTCGCGAAAAACGCATGCCCGCCGCATCGAGCGGCTGAAAGCGCAAGGGCTGAGCGATGCCGACATTGCCCGCATCCATGCTCCGATCGGGCTCGGCATCGGCGCGGTCTCGCCGGCTGAAATCGCGGTCGCGATCATAGCGCAGATTACCGAGCGGCTGCGTGAGGTGACCGCCGCCGCCGTGAAGGCCGCGTCATGAAATTCGGCGCGGTCGCTCCGAAGGATGCGCTCGGCGCGGTCGCCGTGCACACCATCCGTCAGGGCGGGCTGGTGCTCAAGAAAGGCACGCCGATCGGCGCGGCGGAGGTTGCGGCGCTCGAAGCCGCCGGCATCAAGGAGGTCGTCGTTGCGCGGCTCGAACCGGGCGATGTCTCCGAGGATGTCGCGGCCGCCGAAATCGCCGATGCGGTCGCAGGCGAGGGCGTGCATGTCGAACGCGCCTTTACGGGCCGCGCCAATCTGTTTGCGCAAACCGCGGGTGTCCTGGTCGTCGACAAGGACGCGGTCGATCGTCTCAATCGCGCCGACGAAGCGATCACGCTGGCGACGCTGCCGGCTTACAAGCCGGTCGTCGCCGGCGAGATGATCGCGACCGTCAAGATCATTCCCTTCGCGGTGGCGGGGGGCGCGCGCGATGCGGCGCTTGCCGGGGTGACCAAAAAGCTTTTGCGTGTCGCTCCGTATCGGCTACGCAAAATCGGCGTGGTGTCCACGCTGTTGCCGGGACTTGCCGGCAAGGTCGTCGATAAAACGTTGAAAATCACCGCCGAACGTCTAGCGCCGGCCGGCGCGGCGATTGTCGCCGAACGGCGCGTGCCGCACGAACGCGAGGCAGTGGCGCAAGCGATCGACGAGGTGCTTAAAGCCGGAGCGGAGCTTGTCATCGTGTTCGGCGCGTCGGCCATCGCCGATCGCCGCGACGTGATCCCCGCCGCCCTTGAAACGATCGGTGGCCGTATCGAGCATTTCGGCATGCCGGTCGATCCCGGCAATTTGCTGATGATCGGAACGGCGGCCGGCGGCCGGCCGGTACTAGGTGCGCCGGGATGCGCGCGCAGCCCGAAGGAAAACGGGTTCGATTGGGTGCTGATGCGCCTTCTCGCCGGGCTGCCAGTGCCGCGCCAGGATATTACCGGGCTCGGGGTCGGCGGTTTGCTGATGGAAATCGTCACGCGCCCACAGCCGCGCGAAGAGCCGTTGCATCCCATGCGCGCCTTTGCCGCGGTCGTGCTCGCCGCCGGACGTTCGAGCCGCATGGGCGGGCCGAACAAGCTTTTGGCGGAGATCGGCGGGCGGCCGCTCGTTCGCATCGTCGTCGAAGAAGCGCTCGCCTCGCGGGCGCGGCCCGTCGTGGTCGTCACCGGGCACCAGCGCGAGCGCGTGGAGGGTGCGCTTGCGGGCCTGGCCGTGAAGTTTGTGCATAATCCGCACTATGCTGAGGGTCTCGGCACTTCGCTCAAAGCCGGGATCGCCGCATTGCCGGCCGATGTGGATGGCGCCATCGTCTGTCTCGGCGATATGCCGCAAGTGGATGCCGCGCTGGTCGACCGCTTGATCGGCGCGATCGATCCCGACAAGGGCGCGCTGGTCGCGGTGCCTACGATCGACGGCAAGCGCGGCAACCCGGTCGTATGGTCGCGGCGCTTCTTTCCCGATCTCATGGCGGTCGAGGGCGATGTCGGCGCGCGTCACCTCATCGGCCGCTATACCGAAGCGGTCGTCGAAGTTCCGGCGTCCGGCAACGGCGCGCTCACCGACATCGATACGCCCGAAGCGCTCGCGGCGGTGAAGGCGGAGCTGGAAAAAACCTAAAGCCGCAATCGTTTCAACCAGAATCGATTGCGGCTCTAGTTGTTTGATGCGGCATGATCTATTCGAGAAATCGGTTCCCACCTCCGATCAAGTCCGAGGCAGGCTTTTCCTGGACCATGCCGTATATCCGCAGGCGGTTATTTCGCCCGGGTCTGCGCCGCGATCTGCTGCACGATTGGCGCCCATTTCTGTTGTTCGCTCTGAATGAACGCCAGCAATTCCGCAGGCGTCATCGGCCGGTCGTCGCGGCCGAGATCGGCAAGGCGCCTGCGGATATCCGGATCGTGCATGGCCTTGACGAGATCGGCATTGGCCTTGCGCACGATGTTGTCCGGCGTGCCCGCCGGCGCCAACAAAGCCTGCCAGCCGACTGATTCAAAGCCGGGAAGCGTTTCGGCTACGGTCGCAAGCTTCGGCGAATCCGGCATGCGGCTCGATGAGGCGACGGCGAGCGGCACGACGTTCCCTGCCGCCACCGCGCCGGCTATTCCCGAATAGGCGTCGAAGACAAGGCCGACGCGTTTGCCCATCATGTCGTTGATGATTTGCGCGGTGCCGCCCGTGTAGGGGACCATCAGCAATTTGATGTCCGCTTGCCGTTGCAGCAATTCGCCGGTCAGATGCGTCACGCGGCCGATGCCGTTGACGCCGTAAGATACTTCGCCGGGCTTTTGCTTCGCGAGCGCGATCAGTTCCGGAAGCGTCTTGACCCCGAGCCACGGCGCGGCCGCGATAAACATCGGCGCGCCGCCAAGATAGCCGACCGGGGTAAAATCGCGAGGCACCTGGACCGGAAGATTCTCGGCCGTTCCGGGAAGCGCAACAAAGGCGGATGCGGCGATCACGCCGAATGTGTAGCCGTCGGCTGCGGCGGTAGCCGCCGTGTGGGCGGCGAGGGCGCCGCCGGCGCCCGGCTGATTGACGACCACAGCCTGCTGACCCCAAAGGCGGCTTAGGCCTTCGGCGATAATCCGGGTCGGCACGTCTATGGAGCTTCCTGGCGCGGAGTCGCTGATAAGCCGCACCGGGCGGCTGGGATAATCTTGCGTCAACGCGGGCGGAGCGAATGCCAAAAACCAAACCAAGAACCAGACCAGAGCCGCGAGCGGCAACGATCCAACGGCGGTCCGCCGCCAAAATGAATGCATCGTTCGTTTCCTTTCGCGAAATGATCCCTAATTACATCGCCGGCGCCGTGTTACCGGCGCGGCGCCGGGCAGCCTTGCAATAAGGGGGTATGTTGGCGCGGCCGCGCAGGCTATACGTTTACCACGATGAGTGTTGCCGCGAACACCCATTTGCCGGACGACCGCGCCGCCGAACGATCCCGGCGGCTGTCGATCGGTTTTCTCAATTGGGCGCACGCGCTGGACCATTTCGTCATCCTGATCTATCCGACGGTCGTGCTGGAGCTCGAGGCCGTCTACGGCGATTCCTATTCGACGCTGATCGCGCTTTCGACGGCGTCCTTCGTGGCTTTCGGATTGTTCTCGCTGCCCGCCGGATGGCTCGGCGACCGCTGGAGCCGCCGCAATCTTATGATCGCATTTTATGTGGGATGCGGCGTCTCATGCGTGGCCGCGGCCTTCGCGCCGTCGCTGACGGTTCTTGCGCTCGCGCTATTTTCGCTGGGCGTATTCGCGGCGATCTATCATCCGGTCGGCACCGCGATGGTCATCGAGCAGGCGACGCAACGGGGCCGCACGCTCGCGTTTAACGGTGTATGCGGCAATCTCGGAGTCTCGCTCGCGGCCGGGATCACCGCGGCGCTGACAGCGGCGTTCTCCTGGCGTGGCGCATTTTTCGTGCCTGGCATCGTCTGCATCGCAACCGGTGCGGTCTATCTTTGGATCGGACCGGCCGAGCGCGTGCATGCCGCGTGGCGCTCGACGGCGCCGGACGTTTCGCTGTCGCCGGCCGTTGCCGCGGTCATTTTTATTCTCTTCGTCGTCGTTGCGCTCAGCGCCGGGCTCGTCTTCAACACGATTTCCGTGGCACTGCCTAAGATCGTCGACGAGCGCGTCGGCAACGGTATCCCGCTCGTACTCGTTGGCGGGCTGACGACGGCGGTGTTTCTGTGCGGCGCCGCTGCGCAGATTACAGTCGGCCGGCTGGTCGAGCGCGTCCAGCCGCACATTCTGTTTGCGGCGCTTGCCGTGATGCAATTCACCGGGGTGGTGTGGTCGGCGTATGCTAGCGGCGTTTCGCTCCTCTTCGCGCTCGCCTTCACCATGGCGGCGATCTACGGGCAGATTACGGTGAACGATCTGCTCATCGCGCGCTACTCCGCCGACGCCTGGCGCAGCCGCATCTATGCGGTGCGCTATTTCGTGACCTTCATGATTTCTGGCGTGGCGGTCTCGATGATCGCGCTATTGTACGGCCGGGGCGGCTTCGGCCTCGTGCTCGGCATCACCGCAATCGTCGCTATGGGTTTCCTCGTCGCCGCGATCCTGATCGCGGTGCTCGCCAACGGCGTTGAGAGGGCCCAACTGCCGCAGCCGGCGGAGTGAACATCCAGCTTTAGGGCGTGATCCGGAAAAAGCCTGCCCCGGACGCGATCCGGGGTGGAAGCCGGCTTTGCGAAAAGATCGTGCCCCATCAGACAGCTAGAGCCGCAATCGATTCAGTCTGAAACCATTGCCTTTAGGCAATATTCGCCGGATTTCGCGCCGCCAGCGCCATGGCGACCATCGCCGCTCCGCCGAACAAGAGGTTGATTCCGACCAGCAATCCAAGCGCCCAGGTCGCCGTTCCCGGCAGGCCGGCGAAGATGATCCCCGCGAGGATAAGATCGACGATGCCGCTGACCAGCATCCAGCCCCAACGGCTGGAAAGCTGGGCGCGGTGCTCAACCGCATACATGATCGTGGCGATCCCTTCGACGATGAAGAAGGCGATCAGCACCAGCGTGAGCGACACCGTTCCGCTGATCGGCCAGCGAAGAAGGACAATGCCGGCCGCGATACCGAGCAGGCCGGACAACAGCGCCCACCAGAAGCCCGGCACGCCACGCATCCAAAACGTTGTGACGAGACCGACAATGCCGCTGATCAGGAACAGCCAGCCGATGAGAAGCGTAAATGCGAGCGTGGCGACGACCGGTACGATGAGGGCGGCGATGCCCAGGATGACCAAAACGATGCCTTCGATCAGGAACAGCACCCAATGCTCGTGAATGGCGTTGACGACGGCGCGCCGCATATCCTCGCGCCCGCCCGGTTGAAGAGTGGTCATTGTCCGCTCCCTTAGAGTCCGCTCGTTAAAAATTGGAACGCCTTGCAGGGTGCAGTCTTACACAAAAGCGGGTCTTGCATAAGCGATTTGCCGTACCTATTTCTGTATATGTGACGTGAGCAGTGGTTCCGTCATGGGACGGCTACGATGGGCGACGCCGGATGTACGCGCGCCGTGTCGTTCGTGGCGTTAGCAATTTCTGGTGCTCTCGCTCGTAATCATCCCGCTTTTTCCAATTTCGCGATCAGGGCCATCGCGCCGGCGGGCGCGCGTATTTTTCCTTCGTGGATGACATAGGCGAAGACGTCGCGCGGCGTGGGCTTGGCTTTTGGTTCTGCCGCCACGCTAGGCAGGTCGTCCGGCGCCTTACCCTGCGCCCAGGATCGCAAGCGCTCCGCCCAGGCGTCGATGTCCTTCGGCGGATAGGCGGTCGCGATCGTGTCCTTGCCGCGCTGCAGCCGCGCATAGACGAAATTGCCGGTCGCATCGGGGATATTGGGATATTTCAAGTGATCGGTATAGACGACCGGCATCGCGAATTGGCGCAGCAGCGCGATGAATTCGGGATTGCGGAAACTGTCGTGGCGCACCTCGATGACGTGGCGCAGCGCGCGTCCGCCGAACCGGTCCGGCAGGAGTTCGAGAAAGCCGCCGAAATCGGCGGCGCCGAATTTTTTGGTCGGCGCGAACTGCCAGAGAATGGGACCGAGACGGTCGCCGAGTTCGGTCACGCCAGAGTCGAGGAACCGCTTGATGGAGTCCCCCGCTTCCTTCAGCACACGCCGGTTGGTGGCGAAGCGCGGCCCCTTGAGCGAGAAAACAAAGCCCGGCGGAACCTCGCTCGCCCATTTGCGAAACGTCGCCGGCGACTGCGTTCGATAGAACGTGCCGTTGACCTCGATCGAGGTCAGATGCGCGCCGGCATAAGCGAGCTCCTTGGCGTGCGGCAGGCCTTTTGGATAAAAGACGCCCCGCCACGGCTCGAAGGTCCAGCCGCCGATACCGATATAAATCGAGCCGGATTGACGGGTCATATGCCTGTCATTGACGCTTGCTAAATTTGATTTGCAAGTGGCGGTGGGTATAGTGACGAGTGCCATCGCAACGTGATTTCGAGCATGATCTATCCTGATTGTGCTCTAACGGCCACGGTGAGATCAGGCGACGCCGGATGAACGCGCGCCCCTCGCTCGTGGTCGTTTCTGTTTCGGAAGACAGAAGACGGACGACGGAGGACGGATTGGTCGTCGATCTGTTTCCTGTCGTCCGTTCTCTGTCGTCCGATAGAAAAAGGCCCGGGATTGCTCCCGGGCCTTCGCGATTACTCTTGCGGATGGATTTCCTTAGAAATCCATTCCGCCGCCGCCGGGCGGCATCGGCGGCATTTCTTTCTTCTTCGGCAGTTCGGCGACCATCGCCTCGGTGGTGATGAGGAGGCCGGCGACCGAAGAGGCGCCTTGCAGAGCCTGGCGCACGACCTTGGTCGGATCAATGATGCCTTTCTTCACCATATCGGCATATTCGCCGTCCTGAGCGTCGAAGCCGTAGCCGTACTGATCCTTTTCCAGGATCTTGCCGACGATCACCGAGCCGTCCTCGCCGGAATTGATGGCGATTTGGCGTGCCGGAGCGGACAGCGCCTTACGGACGATCTCCACGCCGTGCTTTTGGTCTTCGTTCTGCGTGCGCACCTTCTTGAGCGCCTCAGTGGCGCGCAGAAGGGCGACGCCGCCGCCGGGCAGAATGCCCTCTTCGACGGCCGCGCGGGTCGCATGCATCGCGTCGTCGACGCGATCCTTGCGCTCCTTCACCTCCACCTCGGTGGCGCCGCCGACGCGGATCACCGCGACCCCGCCCGCGAGCTTAGCGAGCCGCTCTTGCAGCTTCTCGCGGTCGTAGTCGGAGGTGGTCTCCTCGATCTGCGCCTTGATCTGGGTGATGCGGTCCTCGATGTCCTTCTTCTTGCCGGCGCCATTGACGATCGTGGTGTTCTCCTTGTCGATCATCACTTTCTTGGCCTTGCCGAGCATGTTCAGCGTGACGTTCTCAAGCTTGATGCCGAGATCCTCGCTGATGGCGGTGCCGCCGGTCAGGACGGCGATATCCTGCAGCATGGCCTTGCGCCGATCGCCGAAGCCGGGCGCCTTTACGGCCGCGACCTTCAACCCGCCGCGCAGCTTGTTGACCACAAGCGTCGCCAGCGCCTCGCCCTCGACGTCCTCGGCGACAATCAGAAGCGGCTTGCCGGTCTGCACCACCGCTTCGAGAAGCGGAAGGAGCTCGTTGAGCGCGGAGAGCTTTTTCTCGTTGATGAGGATGTAGGGATCCTCCATCTCCACGCGCATCTTGTCGGCGTTGGTGATGAAGTAGGGCGAGATATAGCCGCGGTCGAACTGCATGCCTTCGACTACGTCAAGTTCGGTCTCGAGACTCTTCGCCTCTTCGACCGTGATCACGCCTTCGTTGCCGACCTTCTTCATCGCCTCGGCGAGGAAGCGGCCGATCTCCTGATCGCCGTTGGCCGAAATCGTGCCGACCTGGGCGATCTCGTCGTTGGAGGTGACCTTCTTGGAGTTCTTCTTCAGTTCCTCGACCACGGTCTCGACCGCGATGTCGATGCCGCGCTTGAGGTCCATTGGGTTCATGCCGGCGGCAACGGCCTTGGCGCCTTCCTTGACGATCGCGGCGGCGAGCACGGTCGCCGTCGTGGTGCCGTCACCGGCGATGTCGGAGGTCTTGGACGCGACCTCGCGTACCATCTGCGCGCCCATATTCTCGAACTTGTCCTCGAGCTCGATTTCCTTGGCAACGGTGACGCCGTCCTTGGTGATGCGCGGGGCGCCGAACGACTTGTCCAGCACGACGTTGCGGCCCTTGGGGCCAAGCGTCACTCTCACCGCGTTGGCGAGAATGTCGACGCCACGCAACATCTTGTCGCGCGCCTCGACGGAGAATTTGACTTCTTTAGCAGCCATTTGTGTTCACTCCTGAAATCTACGGTTCGCTTTCCGGTCATCATCGCCGGGCTTGTCCCGGCGACCTCGATTTGCCTGGCGCACCGGCGCCCGCATCATCGGGATGGCCGGAACAGGTCCGCCATGACACGCGGGGTAGGGGGTTACGCAGCCTTCCTGCGGGCGGTGGTCTCGTCGAGCACGCCCATGATGTCGGACTCCTTCATGATCAGGAGCTCCTGGCCGTCGATCTTGACCTCGGTGCCCGACCATTTGCCGAACAGCACGCGATCGCCGACCTTCACATCGATGGGGATCAGCTTGCCCGCCTCGTCGCGGCCGCCCGGGCCGACGGCGATGACTTCGCCCTGCGAGGGCTTTTCCTTGGCGGTATCGGGGATGATGATGCCGCCGGCGGATTTCTCCTCGGCATCGATGCGCTTGACGACGACGCGGTCGTGAAGCGGACGAAACTTCATGGTGTCCTCCTAACACATTGAGAAGATTGCAAACTTACGTGGGGATAGGGCGGCCGCCCAAAAGGCTTGAGCGATGACTCGATACAGATTTCGATACAGACTTGACGTCCCCTCCGGATGACCGCTTGGCGCCGACATAAGGGCGTGGATTTTTGCCCGCAAGAGGCGGCGCAAAATTTTTTAGCACTCGCCGAAAGGGATTGCCAATATAATCGATTATGTTGCCGACAAATAAGGTAAATTTCGTCTGGCGCAATCCTGGAAGCTGGATCGTCAACGGGTGGGCTCGCCGCTTGCGCACGCCGGCGCGGAAAAGTATTCGGCGGCGGCCTGTGGGAGTTTCATTATCAGGGAGCTCGGCCCGTTTTCTGCGTAGATGACGCGTGCTGGCGCGCCAAGTTTAAATAGATAGGCTCCCACCGCTTTCGGCCGGGGTTTCGGCAGCACGATCCGTCGCGTGTCGCCGTTTTCTTTCACCACAAGGGTCGATGCGGTTTCCAAACTGAATTGCGCCGTAATGCCCGATCTCTTTAGACACTCGTCCGTAGCGCCGAGCGCGTCGCTCAGATGCCCGGTACCTTAGATAACGGCATCGTCGGGATCGTCATCTCCGAGTTGTTTGACGGGCGGAAAGAATCCAATGACGGCCGGGCCCTTCACCTCGATTGTCACGGCTCGGGTGGTCCGCGTTTGGGCGAAGGCGATGACCGGCAGAGCGATTAAGAGGAACGTGACGAAGACAATTGTTTTCATCTTTAAGGCTTTTCTCGCTTCTAAACGCGCTTGATTCCCAGCGCATGACCAAAATTTAGTGATGGCCCTGCGCAAAGCGTTTCCCAACGCCGGGCCGATCCCGCACGTAGGCACGGTCCCGTTGTTAGCAGGGATCATTAGTTGCTGCTAGTGCCTTGAAAATAAACAACTTCTTCATTTTTAAGGCTTGCAATGAAGGCGCGAGTCTCAAAACATTCCCAGTGGATGGGATGGAGGGGACCATGGTGTCGAAAGACTTCCAGCGGCAGCTCGAAGGCTATGGACTGACCACCGCCAACATTCTGTACCGGCGGCCGGATCATCCGTGGCTGCTGCAAAGCTATATCTGGCAGGATTATGATCTTTGCCCGGCATTTCCGGTGCTCAATAAATTCCTCAATTTCTGGCTGGAGACCCTGGAAGGCCCGCTGCATTCGGTGACGGTGGCGCATGCGCGGCTCATCAAGCCGGCGGAGATCCGCGCCATCGACGGCGAGTTTCGATTGCATTGAGCTACTCCACTCGTCATGCGCGGGCTTGACCCGCGCATCCATGCAGCGTTTCAGTTGCTCTCAATCCAAATGGATTGCCGGATCAAGTCCGGCAATGACGATGAGAGATGCACATGCGCATCCACTTCGATTTCGGCACGTTCACGCTCGACGCCGAGCTTCTCGATACGCCGACCGCGAAAGCGATCGCGGCGGCGCTGCCGATCACGGCGTCGGCGCTAACTTGGGGCGAGGAGGTTTATTTCGAAATTCCGGTCAAAGTCGCGCGCGAGGAGGATGCGCGCGCCGTCGTCGTGCCGGGCGAGATCGCTTACTGGCCGGACGGCCACGCCATCGCAATCGGCTTCGGCCGCACGCCGATTTCCAAAGGCGACGAGACACGATTGGCGAGCCCGTGCAACATCTGGGCGAAGGCGCTCGGCGACGTGAAGACACTGAGCAAAGTGCGTGGCGGCGCGAAGATCAAAGTAAGCGCCGTGGCATAGGCGGCGCGATCAGGTGCCGGAGCCTCGGCTTGCGATCCGGCGCGCAAAGGCGAGCAGCAGATCCCAGGCGTTGCGGATATTGATGACGAGAAGAAGCAGCAATGCGCCGGCCAGCACATCGGCGCCGAGAGGAAGCTCGGCGGCCGTGAGACCTGCCGCGGCTGCCATTGCAAGATAGGCCGCGAGCGGGAACACGCCGTAACCGAAACGGTCCGCCGTATTCGTAATCGATGCGCGCGCCAGGCCGACCAGCACGATCGTCGTATAGGCGAGGCCGGCGACCGCCACCGCGGCGATGCCGATCGCGAGCGAGGCCGGCGTGTGGCCGGGGATCAGCGCGATGAGGCTGAGCAGGAGAATGCTGCTGTAATGAAAAACGACCGGGCTCATGAAGGTGCTCGTGGCGGTGCTGCGGTCGGGGCTGATCAAACTTGCGCCAACCGATACCGCGACGAACAGAAGCGCCACTAGGGCCGCCGAAGCCGTGCCTAGCAAGATGTAAAAGTCATGCCAGTCGCCGGGCATGGACGAGATCATCCCCGCCCGACGAACGGCATCAGATTTGCCATCACCGTCATGAACAGCACATTGGTGTCGAGCGGCAGGCTCGCCATGTACACCACGGCGCGGCCGACGTCTTCGGCCGCCATGCGCGCTTCGATCATTTTGCGGCCGTCGGGTTGCAGCACGCCTTCGCCCTGCACCATGCGTTCGGTGAGCGGGGTCGCGGCATTGCCGATGTCGATCTGGCCGCAGCAAATGTCATGACCGCGGCAATCCAGCGCCGTTTGTTTGGTGAGCCCGGTGACGGCGTGTTTGGTCGCCGTATAAGGCGCCGCGCCGGGCCGCGGCGTATGCGCCGAGATCGAGCCGTTGTTGATGATGCGCCCGCCGCGCGGCTGTTGTGCTTTCATGATCTTGATGGCCTCCTGCGTACAGAGGAACAGGCCAGTGAGATTGGTGGCGACCACCGCCTGCCATTTGTCGAAGGGGATTTCTTCGATCGGCATTGCCGGCGCGCCGATGCCGGCATTGTTGAACAGAAGATCGAGCCGGCCGTAGGCTTCCTTGGCCTTGGCGAAGAGCGATTTGATCGAGGCGGGGTCGGCGACATCGGCGGCAACGACAAGCGCTTCGCCCGGCGTCTGCGCGCCTTCCTTGGCGACCGCTTCGAGCAGGTCCCTGCGGCGGCCGGCGAGTACGACCGCATAGCCTTCGCGCATCAACGCCAGCGTCACCGCCCGGCCCACGCCCGTACCGGCGCCCGTCACCAATGCAACTTTCCTTGCCGCCATCCCTGCCTCCCAATGTTCGTTGCGTGGCAGATGCTCGCTGCACGGGATAGTGACGAAGGCAATGCGCGGCGGCAATCCCCGTTCGTCGCTTGCGGAAATCGCGCGGCGATTGCCGGCGCGGCAGGCGTCAGCGGCGGTTCGCGTAGGGCGGGCGCGGTATGCCGATATGGGCGGCGCGCAAGGCTGCGGACCAGCGTTCGCGCAAGTCGGTGAAGTAAGGTTCGCCCGGCTCGATGCGATAGAGCAATTCCGGATCGCAGGTGTCGCGGCGCAACACCAAAATATCGATCGGCATGCCGACGGACAGGTTCGATCGCATGGTCGAATCGACCGAGACCAGCCCCACTTTCAGCGCGTCATAGATGTCCATTTCGTAGTTGATGGCGCGGTCGAGAACCGGCTTGCCGTATTTGTGTTCGCCGATTTGCAGATAGGGCGTGTCCACGGTGCATTCGATGAAATTGCCGGCCGAGTAGACCATGAACAAGCGCATACGCTCGCCTATGATCTGGCCGCCGAACAGAAACGAGACGTCGAAGGTGACGTCGGAGGCTTCGAGCACCTTGCCCTCGGTGGCGCGCAGCGTGCGCACGACGCGGCCGACGCGTTGCGCCGCCTGAAACATGGTCGGCGCGTTCATCAGGGTTTCGCGCTCCCCGGTATCCGGGTTGTCGTAACCCTCGGTCAAAATGCTGACCACCGATTGGCTGACCGAAAGGTTGCCGGCCGAAGCGATCGCCATGACCCGCTTTTTTGGGTCCTTGAAGACATGCAGTTTGCGGAAGGTCGAAATGTTGTCGACACCCGCATTGGTCCGCGTGTCGGCGAACATCACGAGGCCTTCACGCACCAGAATTCCGCCGCAATAGGTCATCGATTCGGCCGCTCCCCGTGCAGCCTGTATAGCATTCCTTCCGGCGTCTTGCGCCAATGCTTGAGCCACGCCGGGCGCCGCGCTAGAGGAAGGCCAGCACGGAGGTTGAACCATGGCCGACAGTACGGCCAAAACCGATGCGGTCGTCACGGCGGCCGTCGTCGCGGCGCCAGTCGTTGCGGCGCCAGTCGTCACGGCCGCCGTCCTGGTGATCGGCGACGAAATCCTTTCGGGCCGCACCAAGGACAAGAATGTCGGCTACCTCGCCGATTGTTTGACCGAGATCGGCATCGATCTGAAAGAGGTCCGCATCGTGCCCGACGAGGAGCCGGAGATCGTGGCGGCGCTGAACGCGCTGCGCACGCGCTACACTTACGTGTTCACCACCGGCGGCATCGGCCCGACCCATGACGACATTACCGCCGATTCGGTGGCCAAGGCGTTCGGCGTGCCGCTTGATTATCATCCGCGCGCGGTCGAAATCATGCGTGCGCGCCTTGCCCAGACCGGCGGCGTCATGAACGAAGCGCGCATGCGCATGACGCGCGTGCCTGCGGGCGCCTCGCTGGTTCTCAATAAAGTCTCGGCGGCGCCGGGATTTTGGATCGGCAACGTGATCGTAATGGCCGGCATTCCGAGTGTGATGCAGGCGATGTTCGAATTTGTGGCGCCGCAACTTAAGACCGGATCGAAAATGCTCTCGGAATCGGTTCGCGCCGACTGCCGCGAAGGCGATATCGGAACCGAGCTCGGTGCACTTGCGAAGAATTACTCCGACGTGGTGTTTGGCTCCTATCCGTTCGTCGACGAAAGCAATTTCGCCAACACTAATGTCGTGGTGCGCTCGCGCGACCCGCAGAGACTCGCCGCCGCAAAGGCGGCGGTGGAAGCGATGCTTGTCCGCGTGAAAGCGGCTTTGGCAAAGGCCTAGCGCCGCAATCGTTTCAAACTGAAACGCTGCAGCTCCAGATATTTGATGAGACATGATCTTCTTCGGAAAATCGGTTTCTACCCCAGAGCGCGTCCGGGGCAGGCTTTTTCCGGATCATGCCTCTGGCGCTTGTCGCACGATCGCGACTGCTGCATCGTTCGTTTGTTACGTTTTCCGCATAGGCATGATCGCATGAATTGGCGCCGCGTCGTTGTTCTCGCCGTCACCGGTGCGCTTGCAATGCTCGCATTATTTGGCGCGCCGAAGCCCGGCGGCGCGGCGCCGGCTTCCGATTTGCACGGTTTGGGAATCGTCTATCTGCACGGCAAGGGCGGTTGGCCTGGCGCGCTCGACGGCGGAATCATTAGTTCCTTGAAAGACGAAGGCGCGCTTGCCGCTACGCCGGAAATGCCATGGTCGTTTCACCGCCGCTATGATGCGAGCTACGACCAGGCGATGGCAGAGATCGATGCGGCGGTCGCCGGTCTAAAAAAAAGTGGAGCGAAACGCATCGTTATTATCGGTCACTCATTGGGGGCCAATGCGGCGATTGGTTACGCGGCCCGTCATCCCGACATCGCCGGAGTAGCCGCGCTCGCGCCCGGACATCTGCCTGAGGTCGGCAATTTGCGCGAGTTCGTCGGCGATGCGGTGGCGCGCGCGAAAGCATTGGTGGCCGACGGAAAGGGCAACGTGCCGCAGACTTTTCCCGATATGGCCCAGGGAATCCCGATGACGGCTACGGCGACGCCGATTGTCTATCTCAGCTGGTTCGACCCGGACGGACCGGCGGTCATCCCCAAAAACGCCGCAGCCATGGGCGCCGCCGCGACGCCGGTGCCGTTGCTTTGGGTCGCGGGCAAGCTGGATCCGATCGACCAGCGTGGGCCCGAATATGCTTTCGACGCCGCCGCCAAGAATCCGAAGAGCAAATATGTCGAGGTTTTTGCCGGGCATCTCACGACGCCTTTGGTGGCCCATCAGCAAGTGGTCGATTGGATCAATTCACTGTGAGGCGGCGATAGGCGCAAGTCACACGCGCGTCACGGTGCACGCCTTGCCGCGGCGTCGGCGCGTGCTTAGCTAGGGCTTGATCCGGGTCAAATGCTTAGAGCGGCGAGCGGTTCAGTTTGAAAACGATAGCGGCTCTAAGGACGACCATAACGGCGCGAGCGGGATCAGGTGAGCGAGACGGAAGCCCTCTTCGACGTGTTGCGTCAATCGGCGGATCCCGATTGTGCCGCCGCCATCGAACGCGCGGTCGCGAAAGCGCCTGACCGCGAGCTGTGCCGAATCAATCCGGTTGCGTTTGCGACCAAGAACAATTTGAACGAGGAATTGACCGTCGCGGCGTTTCTGCACGCTGCGCGGCTCGGCCTTTTCGAATTGTCGTGGAATGTGCTGTGTCCCGACTGCGGCGGCGTGCTCGATGCCGGTACGACGCTCAAGACCGTCAGGCACGACGAATATGGCTGCACGCTATGCGCCGCGGACTACAAGCCTACTCTGGATGAAATGGTCGAGGTGACCTTCACAGTCGCTCCGCGCGTACGCGGCATTGCCGGCCACCATCCCGATACGCTGCCCGAGGCGGAATATTATCGTCAGATTTTCTGGAGCTCGGGCATGGATCTGCCCGACAATCTCGAAGCGAAGCTCGCGGAATTCACGATCGATTCCATCGAATTGCCGCCCGGCGCCAAAGGCGTTCTGTCGGTTCAGTTGCCGGAGGGATCCGTGATCGTGTTCGATCCGGTCACCCACGGCAGGCAGATCCTCGCCGTCGAGGGTGAGCCGACGCGCGAGCGGCAGGCGCTGTCGATCGTATTTAACAAAGTGGCAGCTTCGCTAGGCACGGTAGAGCTGCGACCGGGCCCATTGCGCTTGTCGCTTGAAAATCGCATCGACCGGCGCGTGCTGCCCGCGCTCTGGATTGCCGGCGATGCGCTCCATCAACTTCTCGGCAAGCGGCGGCCATTCCTGACCGCGAAACGGCTCCTAACCAACCAGACATTTCGCGATCTCTATCACACCGACACGCTCGATCCCGATCAGCGGCTCAAGATCACGAGCCTCACTTTTTTGTTCACCGACCTGAAAGGTTCGACGGCGCTCTACGAGCGCGTCGGCGATCTCGCCGCTTACGACCTCGTGCGCCAGCATTTCGGCGTGTTGTACGAGATCGTGGCGTCCGAGACGGGGGCGGTGGTCAAGACCATCGGCGATGCGGTCATGGCGACGTTCTCCACGCCGGACCGAGCCCTCGCGGCGGCGCTGCGCATGCGCGAGGCGATGACGCGGATCAACGCCGAGCGCGGCAACGAGGACCTCCTCCTTAAGATCGGCATTCACGAAGGACCGTGCCTCGCGGTGCGCCTCAACAACAACCAGGATTATTTCGGGCAGACGGTCAACATCGCCGCGCGGGTCCAGGGCCTTGCGTCCTCGCGCGCCATCTTCGTGACGCAGCCGGTGATGGAGGATCCAAACGCGGCGAAAATCCTGCATGGATTGAGCTTGCATCCGTCGATGCATCGCGCGGCGCTTCGCGGTATCGCCGACGAAACGATCGTGTACGAGATTCCGTGACGTTTTGACCGTTGAAGGTTTTACTGCTGTAACGAACCGGCGGCTCCGGCGATGCGGCGAAATTCCAATGCGACAGCCCGAAACGGACAGACCCCCCGATCCCGCAAAGATTTTCCCCGTGTCGTGGGACCAGTTCCATCGCGATTCCCGCGCGCTCGCGTGGCGGCTGAGCGGAGCGGGGCCGTTCGAGGCGATCGTCTGCATCACCCGCGGCGGTCTCGTGCCGGCGGCGATCGTGGCGCGCGAGCTCGGCATCAGGGTGATCGAGACGGTCTGCGTCGCGAGCTACGACCACACCCGCCAGACCGATTTGCAGGTGCTCAAGGGCGTAGCGGCGAATATCGTTGCGCAGGGTGGCGGGGAGGGCGCCGGAGTCCTGATCGTGGATGACCTAGTGGATACCGGTCAGACCGCGAAAGTAGTCCGCGGGATTCTTCCGCGCGCGCATTTTGCCACCGTCTATGCCAAGCCCATGGGCCGGCCGGTGGTGGATACGTTTATCACCGAAGTGTCGCAGGACACCTGGATTTATTTTCCCTGGGACACCGGGCTTGCCTTCCAGCCGCCGATCCGCGAGGGCGGCTTGTAGTAGGCCGGCCTGCGATCGGTTATTACGCAGCACGATTGGGGAATTGCCGCCAAGGAGGATCGCATGGATGCCGTGACGCCTAAATCCAGACATGAGACCGCCGACACGCATTCGCATCTCGTCCGCCCGGCCGAAATGGAATGGAAGAAAACTCGCTTTCCCGGTTGCGAGGTGAAGGGCCTTTTGTTCGACAAAGGGATGGGTCTGGTCACCGCGCTGATGAAGTTCGCTCCCGGGGCGACGCTGCCTGACCATGAACATGTCAAGATCGAGCAAACCTATGTTCTCGAAGGCAAGCTTGTCGACAAGGAAGGCCCGGCGCAAGGCCTTGCGGTCGGCCCGGGCGAGTTCGTTTGGCGCGAGGCCGGCAGCCGTCACGTTGCCTGGACGCCCGAGGGAGGGCTTATGCTTGCCATGTTCCAGGTGCCCAATAAGTTCTTTGAAAAGGATGGTCGCGTGACCGATATTTCGGGTACCGATTGGGATACGTTATGGGGGCATGTGTTCAAGGACTGATGCTCGCGACAACATAGGAGAGATGAAAAGATGGGCGCGGCGCGAAAGAAATTGACGCAAGCGAAATGGAGCAGGGTCATCCTGCTAGCCGCAGCGCTCGCTGTAGCGCTGGCGGCGCTCGCGATTCCGACTAGAAGCGCTTTCGCGCAGAGCAACCCTTTCATGCCGAAAATGTCTTTGGGCGGCAAAGATGAAAAAAAACCGCTGACGCCCGAGGAGCAGGAACGGCAAAAACGCCTCGACGACGCCTACAAGGCGGCGACCAACAAGATTCCGGATCAAACGGCAAGCGACCCTTGGGCTAGCGTACGGCCGGCGCCGGTTACTCCGGCACCAAAAAAGAAACCGCAATAATTCATTCTATTTCCATCTAGGCGTAGCGCGGCAGGCGATGTTGCGAGCGCGTGCGCGGGGATATCCGTAGGCGTCGGTTCCACGATCGTGCTATAGGGTATTCCTCCGCGGACGTGGCGAAATGGTAGACGCAAGGGACTTAAAATCCCTTGGGGGAAACCCTGTGCGGGTTCGAGTCCCGCCGTCCGCACCAAGAACCGCGCCGTATGAAAGCCGTATGACACGAGTCGTCAATGTTCACTCAAAGCCGCGCTGCGCACAGACTTAAGCGAGGCCCTTGAAGCCGGTCCGGGCGCCGTTCAATAATAGTTCGTGGGGGCACGAAGCCGCGTGACAGGCATTCGGAAAATCTAAGGGGGAATCCATGACTGGCGCTACTACAGAGCAGAAATTACTTTTTCCGGGGCTTGCCGGATTCTATGCGTCGTGGCGGGACATCGCCTATACGCTGGTGCGCGTGAGTATCGGCTACATTTTGTTCATGCACGGCTGGACCAAGCTCAATACCGGCATCGTCGGCGTTGCCGGATTCATGGCGAAGAACGGGCTTGAGCCGAGCCAACTCTTCGCGGGAGCGGCGATGTTTCTGGAAACCGTCGGCGCGGTTTGCATCATCTTGGGCCTGTTCACGCGCTTCTTTGCCGCCGCGCTCGCCGTCGAGCTCGGCATCGCTTTTCTTGTCGTACACCTGCCGAAGGGTTTCGCTGCGGCGCAGGGCGGCTACGAACATGTGTTGCTGTTAGGAATTGTGATGTTCGCAATCGCGATACGTGGCGGCGGCCCGTATTCGCTCGACCGCGCGATCGGCAAGGAACTATAAGTTTTGCAACGTCACCGAAGCGGCTAACTTGGACGTGAAGACGGCCGCCTGTTAGGCGGCTGTCGCGCCCGCCATCGCGCTCTCGAAGCTGTCGATGAAGACCAAGCCGATGCCGCGGGTCAGCGCGCCTGCGGTGACGGCGGAAACGCCGAGGCCCCAGATCAGGCCGCCCGGAACGATCCACATCAGGGTCGAGCTCGCGGCGAGGCCCGCGCCGGTCGGCGCCGCGCCTGCGATCAATGCGATAACGAGCGCGCGCGTCCGATCCTGCTGAAACGGCGCTCCGTAAAGCTCGCTCAACTGTTTCACCATCCGCACGTTGATGGCGGCGATGCCGGCGATATTGGCGGCCGGCAACGGCACGAGTCCGCCGAGCGCCGCGTAGTTTTTGTGCCGCTCGACGATTTTTCGCGCCAGCGCGTGCCGCCGCGCGGCGAGCGGATCGGCTCGATCGGGTCTTCCGATCGGCGCGTTGCCCCCGGGCTGGTGCGGTGCCGCGGCGCTGCGGGTCGCGCCGTCTTTCTCAGCTGGCCCGGCTGAACTTTCAGGAAGAGGCTCCGGCTCAACCGCGTCGAATGTCATGGCGCGCCGCGGCACGCGACCTTGCTCGTCGGCGGCAAATCCCGCCGTAAGCCCGCGTAAATTGGCGATCGATCGCGTGATCGCCTTAGGCAGCGGCTTGCGGGTCATGCCGCCACCTGCTGAGCGCCGAGAACCATATCGACCTCATCGGCGATCGCCGCGATTTCGCGCGCCGCCGGTCCCTTCCAGCTGATGAGGCTCGGCGTTGCGCCCCACAGCGACGCTTCGGGATAGGCGACGCGGTTTGCCATCTCGTTGTGCAGAACCGGCAGACCGGCGGCCGCAAGCTCGGAACGGATGTGCTTGGCGATCACCGACTCGCGGGTCGTTTGCGTGAGCAGGCACCGGAACAGCGGCGTGCGGCCGTCGGCGCGATCGGTCAGGATGCTGAGCGTGTCCAGCATGCGATCGACGTCGAACGGCGACGGCTTGACCGGCACGAGCAAAAAGTCCGCCGCGGCAAGGCAGTCCAGCGTCGTCTTGGAACGAAAACCCGGCGTGTCGATGATCACCCATCCGCCGGTCGCGGCGATACGGCGCGCGGTGTTCGAGGCTTCCTCGGTTGCGTCTTCAATGACGGCGACGCCGCCGAGCGCCCGTTCGCGTGCGGCAAGCCGCATGATGGACCGCTGCGGATCGGCATCGATCAATGTCGGGCGCCGGCCTCGCAAATGCCAATGCACCGCAAGGCAGCTCGCCAGCGTGCTCTTGCCGCTGCCGCCTTTCATGGTTGCCACCGTGATGATCATGCCTGGCACCTCCACGGCCCTGGCAAAGGGCCCGCGCAGAGCGAATCAGCACGGAAACGGTATCGGATTCGCGGGAAACTGCCTATCGTTACGGCGCGCCGGCGTGTCCAGTCCGGTCGGCCGGCGGGCCGTCCGAGCGTGCCATGGCCAGCCGGCCGCCCAAGTGCGCCACACGATTCGCCGCCATGTCCTTATCGCGTCATTCGGGACGGACCGATCGGCACCGCGAGCGGCCGTCCGGCCGGTTTCAGCAACGGCCGGCGCACCCGATAGCGGGGCAGGAGATGCCGGACCAGGCCGAAACCGCCGAGCAACAAGCTCGCCCACACCGCGACGCTGAAATAAAGCGACATCCAAGGAATTTCGCCGCGCCATTGCGCAATACTGTGGGTGACGATCCAGCGGCTGGCCACATCCTGCAAGCCGGCAAGAACGCCGAGGATTTGGCGGCCGTCCGCGAGTTCCGCCTCCCAACGCGCAACGTACATCGGCACGTCGACCGTCGACATGAAGAGAACGTAGCCCGCGGCGCCCGCGGCGATTGCCGCGATGAAGAGCTGAACGACGCCACGGAAGCTTATCGCGAGCCGCGCAAGCGCCACGGCAACGAGCGCGAAAGTGACGGTCCACAGCGAATTTTCCAATACATTGCCCAGGAAATTCGTCGAGATCACCGCGTACCACGAACAAGTTTCCGCGAGCACGATGAGCGGCACGATCAGCCGGGAAATATTCCTCGCGGTGTCGGAGTGAGCGATCCGGCCCAATTCGCGCAGCACGATGGCCCATTGAATTACGAAGCAAAGTTCGGCCGCCGTCGCGATCGAGCGGCCGATCAAGACGCTGGAGAGCCAGGTATTGAAAAGGCAAATTCTCTGGACGTCGGCTCGCGGCAGAATGGAGCGAAAGGCGCAGCCGAAAACATAGACGGCGCTTAGAAGCGCGAGCGGCTCGATCGCAAAGATCGCCTTGGGTGCGCCGAAAGGGTTGACGCGGTAACAGGCCCGAAGGCCGACGAGAAGCAGAATGTTCAGAATGCTGACGGCGACAAGAAAGCTCCACCACAAAGCGACGGGGTTAGACCAATCCAACCAATCGAAACCCATCGGTTTTCACTCGGCAGGCGTCACCTCACCCTCATCGGAATGTAATAATATCGTCGACACATATGGCCAGACTGAGACCTGCCGCACATGTTATTTTGTGATGCGCCGATTGAACGGCGGCGAAGGGAGGTCGGATCGCTGGCGGCCTCGCTTTGCCGGGCATTGCCATATTTGCGGCGCGGGGGGCTGTCACACGATTTCGGAGGCTTGCCGGCGGTGGTCGAGTGGGAATGCGATGAGAAGCGGTGACGCGTGCGCCCAGGGACTCTCGCACTTGGCGGCCGGTCGTCGTCGACTGCTCGGCGCGTGGGGAGGCACGCTACTTAGCTTCGGCGTTGTCGCGCTGATGGGCGGCTGCGGCAGCGATGGCGCGGGCGCCATATTCGTCGATCCCGGCCGTTACAGCCTTTACCATTGTGACGATCTTGCCGCGCAGAAAAAAAAGCTTATCGACCGTGAAAATGAGCTGCGCGGCCTTATAGAAAAGGCCAACGAGAGTGTCGGAGGCGCAGTGGTCGGCTCGCTCGCTTATCGTAGCGACTACGAAGCGGTCCTCGCCGAGGAAAAGCTTCTGCAGCGGAAAGCGGCGGAAAAAAATTGCAGCTTTGCGTCGCCAACGCAGTTCCAAAGCGACCAGACGATCCGCTAGAGCCGCAATCGTTTCACTTTGAATCGATGCGACTCTAGCCATTTGATGGGGCGTGATCTTTTCGGAAAACCGGATTTCCACTTTTCCAGATCATGCCCTAAGCAAATCGTCGCACGATCTCCGCTATAACATCATGAGCGCAACGGCGGCGGCGGCGCCGACCACCGCAAGTCCGACGAGCGCGGCGGCGCTCGCGGCGGTCGCCTTGCCGCCGGCAAAGCAGGCGGCGTAGATCGCCTTCAAGATATTGTTGGAAGAGGCGGCAATCAGAATAGCGGCCGCGAGCGCGGCGTTTTCTATGCCGGCTACGCCACCTTGCGCCAGATTGAGAACGAATGGATCGATATCGGTAACGCCGATAATCGCCGCGAGCGCGTAAATGCCGGAGATTCCGAAATGCGACTTCGCCACGGTCGAAAGCAGTGAAGTAGCGACGAAGAGCAGCGCGAAGATGGCGGCGGCGCCAAGCTCGAGAGGGTTGCCGTTTGCGGCAAGCGGCATCGCTTCTCGCGCCTGTTCCTTGTTCGGCGCGCCGCTCCGATATTGCAGTCCGCAGATCAGGAAGCCGATGAGCGACAGCCCGCACAAGGGTAACGCCAAGATGCGCGCAAGCGCTAGATTGAAAATCCCGACGACCACCAGAAGGCGCAAATACATGATCGCCGTTGCGAGCGTGATGCCGGCTCGCGCTTGCCGTTTGAGCGCGGGCTCGGCTTTGGCCTGCCGGGCGAGAACCACGGTTGTCGCCGTGGATGAATAGAGGCCGCCGAGCGCCGCCATCCAAAGGCCGTGCGCCGCTGCCGCCCAATAGCGCTGGGCAAGATAACTCATATAGGACAGCGTCGAGACCACGACGAGCGCGAGCCAGACTTGGCGGGGTGTAATCGCCGTGAACGTCGTGACCGGCTCGTTAGGCAGGAGCGGCAGGACGATTCCAGTGAGAATCAAAAACTCGCCGGCAGTGACGATTTCCTTGATCTCGACCCGCCGCGCCAGCGCATGCAGCTGCTCGCGGCCGGTTAGGAGGAGAACCGACGCCACGGTCATCGTTACTGCTACCCATGGCGGCAACGCCAGCGCAACTGCGCCGAGCAGATAAGCATGGACATTGAGTATCGGGACGACAATTTCGACATTGGACTCATCATGCTCGTCCTCGGCACCGGCGTGCGCGCGATAGTAAACGACAAGCCAGGCCCCAAGCACGATAAGACCGCCGGTGAACGGGATGAAATGCGTGGGATCGAGCAGATAGAGGACTCCACCCCCGAGCGCGAGCATCGGGAAAGTGCGGATGCCGCCTGGCCGCCGTTCCCTGGATTGCGCAAAGAATTCCTCGAATGCCAGCCCGAGAAAGAAACTCAAGCCGAGAAGCAGCGCAACGCTGACCGGTGCCGGTGCTGTGCTCATGAGGCGCTTCGTAACAGTAAAGTCGGCTCGAAGATTGTGTTATTGTTTAATCGTGTCATTACTTATAGGGAAACACCAAGAAATGCGAGTGGAACGCTGCACACAGCCAGTGGGCGCACGGTCCCTTCGCCTCGGCGCTTCGCTTCGAGTATGCAAATCGTCCGGCAATAAGGCCGAGCAACGCCGCGGGCCGCTGCGTTGCTTGACGTCTTCTCAGGTCGTCGCCGATGAGGAAATCTAGACCGGCCGGCAAAAGAACGAACAAGCCGCGTTCGCGGCGAGCGCGCACCTCATCGATCGCGATAAAGCGCGCTTACGACCCGCCGGCGCCCCAAGACGGCTTGCGCATTCTGATCGACCGTCTTTGGCCGCGCGGCCTCTCCAAGACCAAGCTCAAACTCGATGCATGGCCGCGTGAATTGACGCCATCGACCGCGTTGCGCAAATGGTATGGGCATAAGCCGGAGCGCTTCGCCGAGTTTCGCCGCCGTTATCTTACGGAGCTTGCCCAGCAGCGGGATCGGCTTGACGATCTGCGCGCGATGGTCAAAGGCCGCTCCGCCACGCTGATCACCGCAACGCGCGAACTCCAACTGAGCCACGCCGAGGTGCTGCGTGGGCTGCTGCAACGGAAGAAGGGGTAGGCATTCCAACTTGTCGCGGTCTGTGGCCTTTCTTGCCGTTCGCCTGCCCGCCAGACCGTCAAGCTAACAGCCACGAACTTTGCGAAGTTGCCGTAGCCGTTGCGCAAAGCCTAACAACGGTACCGTTCGACGGCCGGACGACCTATGTGGCTTTTGTCGGGAATACTGCGATGAAAAACTGCGCTAGACTATTTTCGGCAACTGCCATCGAACGTATGGCAGTAGTATCCGGCATGACAGTAGTGCCAAACGCGCGAATTGCTGGCGTGGCACTCACAGGTCTTCACGGTCACAAGGCCGTCGCCGCAATGGGCGAAACGCTTGAACTTGACGGCGGCAAGCGTGTTCTGCGCAGGCAGGAACGTGGACGCGCACACAAGAGCGATGAACCACTTTTTCATGCATTCCCACCCATGCCTCAATGCGGCGCATTGTACAGCGGTGGTTTTCGGAGTCTATGAATTTTCAGCAACGGGCGCCGCCGATTTGGCAACTTGGCGTCTATTATGAGAATGAGTCGGGGCGACGAACTAGGAGGAGTAAAGAAGGGAAACATCATGCGGCAGACTGTCTGTGCATTCACAGTCGCAATGCTGATTAGCGCGACCACGTACGAAATGTGTCATGCCGCGCCATCGCATCGCTACCGGCACCCGTACATTGTCGTGCCGCTCACGCGCCATTATGGGTATAGCCCTTACTGGTGGCCTCCAGGCCAGTACCATTGGTCTCCCTTTGGCCTGGAACGCTGGGGGTATTGGTGTGAAGGAGCCGGTTCTCAGCGGCTAAGCTGCTGAAAGCGGCACGTTGCTGCCAACGTCGCCGAGTTGCCGGATCTATTGCTGAAGGATTGATGGCAGGCTCGCTACGCGGCTTTTTGACGCCATCGCGATGTCGGTTTGCTTTTATCCTCGCACTTTGCGCTTTCTTGCGGATACCGCCTCTAAATGGTCAATGCCATCAACCTACAAGCGCCGACAGCGAAACGCGAAGCTCTCGCGCTTGCTGCGGGGCGTCGTTGCGCGCCGGCGGCCGAAAGGCTCGGCATCGGCGCAGGCGGAAAGGTTCAGCCGAACTTTTTGCGGGCGAACGCCGCGCCGCGCGCGAGCGCGGCAAGCTTGGCGGCGGCAATGTCCTGGCGCATGGGCGCCATGCCGCAATTCGTGCAGGCGACGAGGTTTTCCGCGGGAACATATTGCGTCGCCGCCGTTATCACGTCGGCGATTTCTTCCGGCGTCTCGATCTTGTCGGTGGCGACATCGATGACCCCGATCAATACGTCCTTGCCCTGAAGCAGCTTGAGCACGTGCATTGGCACGTGGGAATGGATGCATTCAAGCGACACTTGATTGATCCGGCTTTTCGCCAATGCTGGGAAAAATTCTTCGTATTGGCGCCATTCGGAGCCGAGCGTCGCCTTCCATTGAATGTTCGCCGGGATTCCATAGCCGTAGCAGATGTGCACGGCCGTTTTGCATGAAACGCCGTCGATCGCGCGATGGAGCGCATCGATGCCCCACCCGGCGGCGGCTTCCATGTAGACATTGAAGGCGGGCTCATCGAACTGGATGACGTCAACGCCGTCGGCCGCAAGACCGCGCGCTTCCTCGTTGAGCAGCGCGGCAAAGGCCATGGCCATCCTAACCCGATCGCCGTAATGAGCATCGGCGACGGTGTCGACGATGGTCATTGGCCCGGGCAAGGTGAATTTCAATTTCTTCCCGGTATGCGCGCGCGCTAGCCGCGCTTCGCGGGCATGCACGCGCGCGCGCAAACGCAAAGGACCGACCACTGTCGGACACATCGCCTTGTAGCGGTCGTTGCGGATGCCCATTTCGATGCGTTTATCGAAATCGATGCCCTCGACCGCTTCGAGAAAGCCATGCACGAAGTGCTGGCGCGATTGTTCGCCGTCGCCGACAATGTCGATTCCGGCGTCCTCCTGAATCTTGATGGCCAAAATCGTCGCGTCGTCCTTGGCGGCGGCGAGTTCTTCGCCTTGCAGGCGCCATGGCGCCCAGAGCTTGTTGGGCTCGGCAAGCCAAGCCGGTTTGGGCAAGCTGCCGGCGACCGTCGTTGGAAATAAAGTTTCGCTTTTTGTCATTGTGAAAGAGATCGCGTCAATCAGGTGATCGATAGCGCCGTGGGCGGCCGCCAATCATACAGCCAATCGTAATGGTGCAAGAGTCGCTCGCCTCCGATCATGCGCATCGCCGTGTTTCGGAACATGGCGGCGATGCTGCCGAGGTGATAGCGCTCGCCGTTGCGCGCCGCCAGCTGCTGCACCCTGCGAGTGCGTCCGCGCCGAATGGCCGAATAGGTCTTCCACGCATTTTCGGGCTGGTCCGGCATGCGCGCGAGACATTGCGCCGCCACGGTTGCGTCTTCGATCGCCATGGCCGCACCCTGCGCCAGGAAAGGAAGCATCGGATGAGCGGCATCGCCAAGCAGCGCCGCGGCTCCGCGCGAGAAATTGGCAAGCGGGCGGCGGTCGTACAGCGCCCATTTCAGCCAAGCCTCCGGCGCGCGGATCAGGGAATGCGCCTGTGGCGCCCAGCGCGTCGCCGAAGCGCGCTGCAAGAGATCGATCCGGCTTGCCGCCTCGCTCCAGCCGGGCCCGCTCCAGGCGTCGGCAGTGATGACGACGAGGTTGATTAGTTTACCTCCCTTGATCGGGTAGTGGACGAAATGCGCATCGCGCGCGAGCCAAAGATGGATCATCGGTTCCCGGAACTCGGGCGCAACCTCACTCGCCGGAACGAGCGCCCGCCAGGCGGTGCGGCCAGAAAAACTTGGCTCACCGTTGAAGCCGACCCGCGCCCGCGAGGGTGACCACAATCCGTCGGCGGCGATCAGCGCTTGGCCGCGTTCGCTCCAAAGCCCGCCGCGCCCGCGCAGCGACACGGTGACGCCGTATGCATGAATAGCGAAATCTTCCAAAGCCATGCCGAGCCGAACCACGATATTGAGGTCCTGCATCGCGGCGGCGCTCAAGGCGGCCTGCAGGTCGCCGCGATGGATCATCCAATAGGGCGCGCCGTAACGCTGCGCCGCGTGTTCGCCAAGCGGGATGCGCACGATTTCGCGCCCGCTGCGCGCCCCGAGCACGCGTATCGCGGTCGGCGCTACGGCGTGAGGGCGTAGCCGATCGGCTAGTCCGAGACCAGTGAGGATGCGCATTGCATTGGGAGAGAGCTGAATGCCGGCCCCAGTCTCTTCCAGCCGCTCGGCCTGTTCGAAAACGAGCACGCGAAAGCCGTTGCGGGCGAGCGCGAGCGCAACCGTGAGTCCGCCAATGCCCGCGCCCGCGACGATGACTGTGCGCGAGGTCGGCGTCGGCATCGGAAGGCGTTCAGACCGGCTCGCTTTTCAAGGCGCAGGCCGGCGGTACGGCCTGGTTGGGCGCGAGCGCCTGATTGTATCGGTAGAGCGTCGAGCAATAAGGGCAAACGAATTCCGCGTCGCCGCCCATGTCGCAGAAGACGTGCGGATGGTCGAATGGGGGCAGGGCGCCAACGCACATGAATTCCTTGGCGCCGATCTCGATGACGGGAACCCCAAGATCGTTATGAAAATGCGGAACTATGCTCTCTGTCATGTGCGTATGCTGTCTCGATGTGCGCTTGCGTCGTTTGTGCGCTGTGGGACGGCCACACAATAGCGGCGCGAAATTGCGATTTCCACCGCTGTGTCATGAAAAAACCGCGTCGTGAAAAAAGCCGCAATCTGAGCTATGACAGGTCCACGCCAAGGCAGCAATGCCACAAGGCCATGATGCAAACCGCAAACCGCAAACGCCTTTTCGGCATCACATGCCACATGGCGCATCACGTGGCGCGCCACCCGGCGGCCGCGCTCATTGCCGGCGTTCTTTGCGCCGTTGCCGCAGGCATTTTCATTCAAGGCGGCATGACCGCGCGCGATCGATTGGCCGTGGCGGACGATCCGGTCAAGATCAGCGATCGTGCGCTGGCGGCGTCGTTTAATCGCGAAATCGCCGAACGCGAGATCCGCGCTGCGCTTGCTGCGGACGATGTCGATCTCGCGCAAAGCTTTGTCGCGCTTGCGGCCGAGCGCAACGTGCCCGTCGATCCTACGCTCGCCGCTGCGGTTGCGGAGGCCGGTAAGGCGCAGGGCTCCGTTACGTTTACGGCAGGACGCTTCGTGTACGGACTATGGACCGGCGAACCCGGCGATCTCGCAAGCCTCGCCGGAACCGCATTCGGCGACCTCTTCGTGTTCGGCGACATTCGCGACGCCGCGCGCGAAGGAACGCGGTATCTGACCGGACGGCGATACGATCCTTGGATTCTCGGCCTTGCCGGAGCGGGATTGGCAATCACCGCTCTGACCTACACCAGCGTTGGCGTCACGATGCCGGAGCGCGTCGGTCTTTCCCTTGTCAAAGGCGCTCGCCGTACCGGCCGCTTGAACCCGGTCCTTGCGGTGCGCGCCGCGCGCGAGGCCGTAAAAGTCGAACAAGCCGGCGGCCTCGTCGAGCTTGCGGAGAATGCGGGACGCGTCGAAGCCAGGGCGGGCACGCAAGCCGCTCTCGACACTCTTGCCATCGCGGAGGAGCCGCAGGATGTGTCGCGAATGGCGCGGCTCGCCGTTGCCAAGGGCGGCAAGACGCGCGCCATCGTCAAGCTTCTCGGCCGAGCCGCAATCGTGTTCGCCGCAAGTGCGCTCGACGTTGCATTGTGGATGTTGTGGGTGGCCATCGCCGTGATCGGCTTCTGCTCCTCGTGCAAAGCCGCAGTCGAGCGATTGACGCAGCGCGCGATCGACAAGCGCAAGCTGCGCTGCGCCTTGGCCTAAACGATTGCGGCTCTAGAGATCACCCCTTAACCAGCGGACAAGCGGGATTGCGCGGACCGAACGCCTGTTCTCCGGGGATGTGAGTGAGGACCGTGTAGTAGTCCCAAGGGTACTTCGATCTTCCGGTTTTTTGACCTGCGCCAGCAGCAGGTCGTGCACCATCAGCCCGTCCTCGCGCAGGTGACCGTTGCGCGCGAAGAAATCCTCAACCGGCATTTCGCGCATCCTTGCCGCCACTTTGAGCGGATCGTCGGTACCGGCGGCCTCGATCGCCTTGAGGTAATGCATCACTGACGAATAGACACCGGCCTGCCACATCGTCGGCATTCGGCCGATCTTGGCGAAGAAACGCTTCGACCATTCGCGCGTCTTGTCGTCCATGTCCCAATAGAACGAAGTGGTGAGGAGCAATCCTTGCGCCGCTTTGAGGCCCAGCGCGTCGACATCGGTGATCAGCACCAGAAGTCCGGCCATCTGCTGGCCGCCGCTGAAAACGCCGAACTCGCCGCCGAGCTTGATCGCGTTCACATTGTCGGGCGGACCGCTGGCGAGCCCGATGATCTTGGCCTTTGAGGCCTGCGCCTGGAGAATGAACGAGGACAAATCCGGCGTGGCGAACGGGTGCGCGACCGAGCCGGTCACCTTGCCGCCGTTCTGGACGATTACTTGCGTGGCGTCGTGCTCGAGCGAATGGCCGAATGCATAGTCGGCGGTGAGGAAGAACCATGTATCGCCGCCGCGCTTGACCACTTCCTGAGCCGTGCCAACGGCGAGCGCATGAGTGTCGAACACCCATTGCATCGTGTAAGGCGAGCAGAATTTGCCGTGGAAATCGGCCGTACCGGTCGAATGGTGATGAAGAGCTTCTTGCGGTCGTTCGCCACTTGTTGAACGGCCAGCCCCACGGCGGAGACCGGCACGTCGACGATCAGATCGACGTGATCGGCGTCGTACCATTGCCGCGCGATCCCTGCCGCGACATCGGGTTTGATCTGATGATCGGCGGAAATCACCGTGACAGGCTTGCCCAACACCTTGCCGCCGAAATCGTCGACCGCCATTTGCGCGGCGGCGACCGATCCGAGACCTGTCGCCGTCGGTGCCGGTCCGGACAGGTCGGTCAACACACCGATCTTCACTACGTCATCGGAAAGCTGGGCGAGCGCAAGTCCGCTGGAAAGAACGATCGGAATTGCAAGGCAAGCGAGCCATACACGGCGCATGTGTTCCTCCCGCTGCGATTTACTTTAACCTAGCCCGATCCGCGGACGACATCACGAGACTTTCCTGCACCTTTCCCGCATGGGCGATCCGATCGTATTGTCTCGGCATGCCGCGGTTTACACATGACGGGGTCGAAATCGCTTTCTTGGACGAAGGGGAGGGCGAGCCGATTGTGCTCGTGCATGGCTTTGCGTCGAACAAGGAGGTGAATTGGGTCGCTCCCGGCTGGGTGACGACGCTCGTGCGCGCCGGACGCCGGGCCATCGCGCTCGACAATCGCGGCCATGGCGATTCCAGCAAGCTTTACGATCCGGCGGCCTACCACAGCGCGATCATGGCGGAGGATGTCCGGGCGCTGCTCGATCATCTTGCGCTCGACCGTACCGACGTCATTGGCTATTCGATGGGCGCGCGGATCGCCGCGTTCCTGGCGCTCAAGCATCCCGACCGGGCGCGTTCTGCGGTGCTCGGCGGCCTCGGCATAGGGCTGGTTGAAGGGATTGGTCTGCCGCAATCGATTGCGGCTGCGCTCGAGGCGCCATCGCTTGCCGATGTCACGGATCCGACAGCTTATATGTTCCGTGTCTTTGCCGAGCAGACGAAATCCGATCTGCATGCGCTGGCGGCCTGTATGCGCGGCTCACGCCAGACGCTCAGCCGCGCCGAAGTCGGGAGTATTGCGGTCCCTCTTCTGGTCGCGGTTGGCAGCGAGGATCGCATCGCGGGTTCGCCCGGAGAACTCGCCGCGCTTATTTCGGGGGCGCAGGCCCTTGTCATTCCGGGCCGGGACCACATGTTGGCCGTCGGTGACAAAGTCTTTAAGGCTGGCGTGCTGGAATTCCTGGCAAAGCGGCCATAACTGGGACATGACCCGTAAAAGTGGAAACCGGTTTTCTGAAAAAGATCACGTCTCATCAAGTACCTAGAGCGCAATTGATTCAACTTGAAACGATTTGCGCTCTAGGTCATTGGCCGAGAATAGCTAAGTCATTGGCCGATCATCCGTGTCTGCTCGTTTTGCCCTTTCCGGCGGCCGATATGATAGAAGATTCCGCTACTTCCGGGGAGTTACTGTGATGGCGCAGCGTCAGGCGAAGCCGGTTCTCGACAAGCTCGATCCGGTCTGGGGGCGGATCCGCCGTGAAGCCGAGGAGATCGTGCGGCGCGAGCCGGAGCTCGCGACCTTCATCTACTCGGCCGTACTCCACCATGACACGCTCGAAGCATCGATTGTCTATCGGCTCGGCGCCCGGCTCGATCACCCGGCGTTGTCCGGCGAATTGATCCGCCAAGCCTATGCGGATGCCTTGGAGGACGTTCCGGCCATCGGCGAGGCCTTCCGCGCCGACATTATGGCGACCGCCGATCGCGACCCTGCGACCCATCGCCTGATCGAGCCTTTGCTGTATTACAAGGGCTTCCACGCCATTCAGACCTATCGCTTGGCGCACTGGCTGTGGAGCAAGGGCCGCCGCGACTTCGCGCTCTACCTGCAAAGCCGCGCGTCCACGGTGTTTCAATGCGACATCCATCCCGCGGCGCGGATCGATCGCGGCATTTTCCTCGATCATGCCACGGGCCTTGTCGTCGGTGAGACGGCCGTGATCGAGGACGACGTGTCGATGTTGCACGACGTTACGCTCGGCGGCACTGGCAAGGAAGGCGGCGATCGTCATCCGAAAATCCGATATGGCGTTATGATCGGCGCCGGCGCCAAAATTCTCGGCAATATCGAAGTCGGTCATTGCGCCCGCATCGCGGCCGGTTCGGTCGTGATCAAGCCCGTGCCCAACAATGTCACCGTGGCCGGCGTGCCGGCCAAAGTGATCGGCGTTGCAGGCTGCCCGGAGCCCGCGCGATCGATGGATCAGATGTTTCAGGACGAGCCGTGACGACTGGATTGTTGCCGCCCGCCGCGCGTGCTATGCGGACGCGGAAATGTACCGTGGAAATCCCTTCCGAAGCTCTGATGGATTTCCGGATCGTCGGTTAGGAGAGGCGGCTGTGGACGTCCAGGAAGTTCGTAAGCTCGACGCGTATCTGAAAAAGCTATTCGGCAATACCCGTATCCGCGTCGTGCCGAGACCGAAGAAAGAAGATTCGGCCGAGGTTTATGTCGGGGATGAATTCATCGGCGTTTTGTTCGTCGACGATGAGGACGACGAGCGTTCCTACAATTTCCAGATGGCCATCCTCGGCGCTGATCTAGAGTAGCGCCGCTATCGCTTTTGGTCGGGATGTAACTGTTCCGTTAAGCGATCGAAGCTTGCGGCGACGTTGCGCCAGTCGACCAACCGGTCCCGCGGAAAGCGCATCGTGATTTCGGCCGCGTCGAGCGCGCGCTCGTTGATGCATGTTCCGGGCACGGCGCGGTCTTGGCGCGTGCAGCGCGCGAAAAACCGCTCGGGATCGGTTCCCCCATAGATCAGGTCTTCGCCCTCGTAGGGCGTGCCGCTGCGAAACGGCACAATGACCAGTCTGTCGGGACCGGCGGCTGCTTGCGCCTCGACGTAGCGGGGATAGATCGTTCGCAGCCGCTCAAGCGGAGGCAGTGCGCCATTGAGTCCCTCGATCGTCACGAATAGACGCTCGTTTTCGGGTTCGGCAGCGGCGGCGATCGCGGTATCGGCGCTCAGGGGCGGTTTCTTTTCGGACTTGTTTTCGACTGGCGGTGTCAGCGACGGCCAAGCGAACACGAGATCGACGCGTTCGTGCTGTCCGGGATGCCGCTGTACCGTCTCTCGGATCGCCGCAGGAGGAATTTGGAAGAGCATCCCGGCGACGGTGATCGGAAGTGCCGGCGCGTCGAGCGCAATCGGATCATCCGGCCAGGTCGGCCACAATGCATAGGAGACGAACGTCGTGGCAGCCGCGACGAGCAGCACGGCAAAAGAGAAAGGCCAAGTGAAAATAGCGCTTTTCCGGCGCACTCCGCGGTGGGTCTTGGCGCGAATCACGGCGCCAGTATGACATGCGCGGCGGCGTTGCTAAGGCTCACTGTGGCTTGGCGGGCGTCGGCGCGGTCGATTCCGGCGCGGCGCTGGGTTGTGCCGGCGCTGCGATTTGCGCCGCGAGGATCGCCGCGATTTTGGCGTGCGCCATCGCGTTAAAGTGAATGCCGTCCCATTGATAAAAATCGCGCGGGACCGGGTCAGGATCGTAGACGATAACGCGGATCCCGCGCGCGCGCAGATGCTGCACCATCGCCGCGATATTGGCCGTGCGCGCCTGCTTGGTGCCGAAGAAGCGAAGATCGTTGGCGCCGGGCTGCAAAATCACGATGTCGGTGCCTTTGGGAACGGCGGCGTCGAGCCGGCTGCGCATGCCGGCAGTAACATCGCCAAGACGCCCGGCATTGGTGACGTGGGCGTCGATCCCCTTTTTGCGCAGGAGGGCCTGGAGGAGCGCGGGATAGGCATTCTGTTCGCCAACGCCCAAGCCGGACGTATTGCTCGCTCCGATCGCAACGATGTTCAGCGCTTTCGCCTTGACGGGCAAAGCAAGGGTCAGAACAGTCGCAATCACCAGGCCCTTGAGCGCCAAGCTCTTGACGGTGAAGCCTTTGACGCGGAATGCCATCGATCGATCTCCGGCGAGGCGAGGGAATTTACCGCATTAACGTTTCTTTAATCATGTCGTAGCGGCGGCCGAGGTCCTCTGCAATGGCTTGCCCTTGCGGAGGTCGCCTATGCTCGCAGCTCTCCTGGCGCTGTCGCCAGAAACGATCGAGTCGCTGTTTTCGCTTGCCTTCGGTTTTGCGGTCGCGGGCCTTTGCGCGAGCGGATACCGGCTGTTCAGCCGGCATTTCCCGACCTTTCGCCTCCTTGAAGTGGGTCCCGTGCCGGCGCGGTTCGCCGCGATCCCGCTTTTGATGTTTTCCGCGCCGTTCATCATCATGCGCAATACCGTGCGCGGCCGGCGCGTTGATGGCCGGCGCGCCGAGATCGTCATGCTGGCGACGCTGATCGCGGGATTCTGGAGCCTGATGTCGGGAACGGTGGTCGTGCTCGCCCTCCAGGCGCTTCTCTAAGGCATGATCCGGGTGACGGCGGCTTGCGGGCGCGCCGCCGATTTCCGATCCTGTGCGTGTGGATGAGCGGGTCGAGGCCGCGAAAATTCGAACCCAGAAGCTCGCCCTGCATGTGGCAGAGAGACAGGCATGATTTACGAACTGGACGGAATGCGTCCGGAATTTCCGGAGGAGGGCCGCTATTGGATTGCGCCGACCGCGACGCTCATTGGGAAGGTACGGCTCAAGACAGATACGAGCGTTTGGTTCGGCGCGGTTCTGCGCGGCGATAATGAGTGGATCGAGCTCGGCGAGCGCTCGCAAATTCAGGATAACGCGACGCTGCACACCGATCCCGGTTTTCCCCTGACCATAGGACCGGATTGCGTCATCGGCCATAACGTCGTCCTGCACGGTTGCACGATCGGCGCCAACAGCCTGATCGGGATGGGCGCGATCGTGCTTAACGGGGCGCGTATCGGCGAAAATTGCCTCGTCGGCGCCGGCGCGCTGATCACCGAAGGCAAGACGTTTGCGGAAAAGTCGCTCATCGTCGGCGCGCCGGCGCGCGCCGTCCGCACGCTCGACGAGGCGGCCATCGAAGGAATTGCCGCGGGAGCGGATATTTATGTCCGTCGCCTCAAGCAATATGCGAGGGGACTCAAACCTCTTCGCTAAGCCGGAGTCTCCCGCTCACGATCTGATGCATCAAAAGCGATTCGCCGACGGAAGGATGGCCTCCCGTCGGCGAACGGATTTTTCAGACGCTGCGATCGGGCGAAACTAGAACTTCGATGTCAAGCGTAACATCGGGCCTTGGTAGTACCGATTGACGTCGGCGAGATTGCCGCTCGCGTTCACTGTTCTAATCGCATTGAAATAGCCGTCGAAGCGGTAGCTCGCCGTCATTTTCAAGTTTGGGTTAAACCAATAGGAGAGACCAACCTGGGCGTCCACATTGAAGACGGTGGCGTTGTCCGAATTGCTTTGGCTGATTGTGATCGCCGACGGGTTCTCGCTGATCGTCGCCGATAGATTGATCGTACGTTGACCAAATAGCGCAGCGGCTCCCGCCAGCCAGTCGAAGCTCCAGTTGCCGCCGAGTGGGGTTTCGCCGACAACACCTAATCGCGGACCGGCACCCAAAATGTGCTCTTTTGCTGGGCATTAGCCGCACCCGCAGTGGTGGTGCCGCCGCGCGCCGTGGCGTGCAGCGCGAAATTTCCGTTGATGTTCAATTCTGAACGAAGGTCGGCCACGCGCACGCCGAGTGTCCATTGAGCATTGCTGCCGTTGCCAAGCCCAAAGTCGCGGCCGACATTAAAGTCAACCAACCAATGATCTTCGCGGAGAGTCTCGTTAGCCGTCGCGGTGCCAGTGAAACCGATACCACTTTGGGCCGTGCCGTATCGGAACTGCGCGCTCAGGTGCCAAGGTGCAAAGGCAGTGCCTTGCCAATCGAAACCTATGGCGCCTTCACCGCCCCAGTTTGGCTTTATGCCAAGCCCCTGTACGCCAAAAGGAGCGCCGCCACTACCAATGCCGCCAGTTGTGAAAGCGCCGCCCTCGATCCACCAGCTCCAGGTGTCTTTCGCAATCTACAATTGAAACGCCGGCAAGAAGATCATTGTTCGAAGAGATTCTCGGCTTTGTTCCGACCGACAAAGATCGAGACAAGATCACGGCGGCGCGTGCGCGCGTGCACCAGTATATTGCCGATTCAGTCGAGGGACTTACCTTCATCAAAACCCACCAGGCGATCGTCATCGACCGCGGCCATCCGACGATCAATTTTTCCGTTACGTCGGGTGCGATTTATATCGTCCGCAATCCGCTCGATGTCGCGATTTCCTACGCGCACCATCTTTCGCAATCGATCGAATCGACAATTGATTTTATGAACCTGAAGAACGCCGAGACGTCGAGCACGGGAAAACAAGTTTACGAGCTCTACGGATCGTGGAGCCAGCACGTCGTGAGCTGGACGCGAAAGCCGCATCCGGCGATCTATGTCATGCGCTACGAGGATATGCTCGGCGAGCCGGAAAAGACTTTCGGCGCATTAGCTCGGCATCTGTTGTTCAGGCCGACTGAAGGCGAGCTCGCCAATGCGATCAAGCGCTCGTCATTCGAGCAACTGAGAGAGCAAGAAGAAAAAGACGGCTTTCGCGAGCGTCCGGAAAATGCCGAAAGGTTTTTCCGCGAGGGCCGCGCCGGGCAGTGGAAAGAGGTTCTCACGCCCAAGCAGGTCAAACGTATCGTCGACGCCCATGGCGAGCAGATGGCGCGTTTTGGCTAGATGCCGGAATGAAATTTCGGGGTTCTCGCCGCTCGATCGCGGCCGGCGATTCGCGCATTGTTACTCTGACATTCGCGAAAAAAGGCTTGCGGCCGGCTCCTGGGGGAGAGCCGGCCGCCGCGAACCCGGTCTGGGGACGGGGAGGGGTGGGGACAGTGACCGGGAACGCGTGTCTCTTGTTTTCGTTGCCCTATCGCGATGTTGCAGTCGCAGGCGTTCCTCGTGGCTCGCCGAGCGAAACCCAAAGGTTCGGATCGGATTGCGACTGGCGCTTTACGAAGCGGTAGCCGGTGTCCGTCCACGGCAAGATTTCTTCGCTCTCGTTGTCGAGGATGTATTCGCCCTTGTCGGTTTTGACGGTGAGAACGGCATGGCCGTCGCCGTTTCGGTCGCGCACCACGGTCATTAAAAGCGCTTGGCGCGGCCAGCCCGCCTGCATCAGCATCTTGCGCTTCTGCAGAGCGTAGTCCTCGCAATCGCCGTAACCGTCGTCCGGATAGTTCCAGCGTTCCACGACGCCCCAATGATCCATGTCGGTCATCGGCTTGACGTGCGTGTTGACGAAACGATTGACGCGCTCGAGGTCCTTCCACGCCCGCGGCGACAACACGATGTCGCGCGGCGTCAATGGCGTGGTCTTGCATTCCGGATGGTATTCGACGCAGAACTCGGCCCAGCCGACGGGCGGGCGGGTGACGCCTCCGACGGTGATGAACGAGGAGCGCTCCTGCGCCGCGCTCACGGTCGGTGAGGCAAGCAGCGCCGCGATGGATGCCACGAGGACGGTCGCCGCTGCCGCGGCGCGCTGTCCGATTGTGGCTCCTGCAACCGAATTCATGGTGACCCCTTCCCGGTTTTTGTTGGGGTCACCTTTCCCACAAAGCTTTTGCAGGGCCGCTAAGTTGATCGATGCAATTTGAAGTAAAAGCGCTTCGAGCATCGGTTAGAACTTAGAAAAGCGATTAGATAAAATTCGAACGATTTGTCGTTTGGGGCATGATCCGGAAAAAGCCTGCCCCGGACCCGATCCGTCGTGGAAACCTCTAGAATCGCAATCGATTCAGTTTGAAACGATTGCGCTCTATCACAAATTTTACGGGCGCGGCGGCGTCATTCGCCGCGCCAGCGGCGCGTCGCCAATGCCAATCGCCGTTTGCGGATTTATTCGCCGGTAACGCTGTCTTCGAGGAAATCCGGATGCAAGAGGCGGGTAAATTCGATGGCAAATCCGTCCTCGAGATGGCGCACGACGCGCCCCTGCACCTTGCCTAGCGCGACGAGCGTGCCGATCGCCGGGCGTTCGCGCGTCGCGATGCCGGCTCCGGATTGCGACACGTCGATGACGCGGCAGGTGACACTGATTCCGTTCGGCATGATCAGGCGGCCGACCGGATTGCGTGGCACGATGCGGCCATGGCGGCGGTCTTCGGGCAAGCCGAGAATGTGGCGATTAGCAAGCCAGGTCAGTTGTGCGGCGAGCTTGTCGCGCTTGCGGACCGTGGCGGCAATGGTCATCGCAAAGCCGTTCTCAAACAGGCGCGCGATGGTGCCTTCAAGCCGGCCGAGGTGATCGACATAGGCAATCACGCGGTCGCCCATATTGCCAGCGACCGGAGCGATCACGGCCATGCCACCCGGCGACATGTCCACGACCTGGCAAGGAAATTCGCGGCGATCGACCAGCATGTACCGCCCGAGCAGACTCACCTTGACCCGCTGATGGCGGCGGCGGTTCTGGTTCAATGTACGCAGCGTTTGTCTTCGTTCGGCTAATCCCATTGAATGCCAGAGCTTTAATTGGGTGCGGGTATGTTCATAAACATAGGCGGGCGGTGTTAACGCCGCGTTAGTCGCCTCATCGTGCGGTCTAGCATTCGAGCGGCGCGCTAGGCACGGTCGCCCTCAACGACGATCAGGCGCCGTTGTCGCGGGGCCAGAAACCGCGGCAGCCGGCGCCTCTCGATCGAGGCGCCGATGTGACGGCGCGGACCCATTGTCAGCGAACCGATGGAGTTCGCGGCAAGCCACGGGGGTGTCGCGAACGGGGCCAGAATTCCGATGGTTCGCGCCAGGTTCGACCGGGCGGCGGCGAGCGGCAAAAGGAGAAGTTCGAGTTCGATGCAGCCTCCATTTGCCGTTTGACCCGTCACGCCGGCGACGGTGCCAACCTGTTCGTCTTCAAGCGCGGTCAGAAGATCCGACACGACGGGCTGACTTGCGCTCGTCCACAATTCAACAAAGCGTTCGCCTTTAAGCTCGCGGCCGAACAGGGCACACACGCGCGTGCCGGCAAGGCGGAACGGGTGTCCCGCCCTGCGGTCGAGTGCGAGAATGAATACATCGCCGAGCACTTGGCGAATGGGCCCGGGCTCGATCTCCGCGCGTTCCGGAGCCGGACGCTCGCCGCGCCGCTGTTGCCAATAAGCGTAAAGTTCCTGGCTGGCAGCGTGCTTCATGGACGCTCGCTCACGACGCGCCTGCACGCTTCAAAGCGGTCAATGCGATCGCCTGTCCCCGAATGGGACAGGCATGGCCGCGCAGGTCCATTCGGGCTGAGCCGGAGCATGGCGCGTGCCGAACTTCTGATTGGCGCTTTACGAGCCCCGCCCCCGCCAAATTAAACTTAATGAAACCTTGACGTTGGCTGAGATGCGCCTGACCGCATAGGGTGGATGAACTTGCCGGATACGGGAGGCGACGGGATGTGACCGGCGTCGCGCCGTGCGGTTAGGCACCAGAGATTGGCCGCGCGAGCTTCGGCGAGAGCGCTGGCAAAAGGGAGGATTTTCATCCTCCCTTTTGTTTTCGTCGCCATAAACTCAGGCTTTAAGCTCGCGCCTCGCTTGTTCTGACCGCAACACTCGCCTATCTGACGGCAATCAGGTGCGACTTGACCGAGCAGTCCCGGCCCAATTTCTCCGAGCCCATTTTCAACATTCCGGCGGTCGTGGTGGTGACTGTCGCTATCCTTGTGCTCGTCCATCTGGTGCGCGTCTACTTGCTGACCGACGAACAAGACCTCGCGTTCATCCTCAGTTTCGCATTCATTCCCGCGCGTTTTGGCGGCAGCGACGTCACTGTGAATGCCTTCCCCGGCGGCTTTGCCGGCGACCTGTGGACGTTTTTCACTTACGCCTTCATTCATGCCGACGCGATGCATCTAGGCTTCAACTTAGCCTGGCTGGTGCCGTTCGGCAGCGCCATTGCGCGCCGCTTCGGGGCCTGGCGCTATGTGGCGTTTATGCTGACGGTGGCGGCGATCGGCGCATTGACGCATCTGGTCACGCATATCGGCGCGCTGGAACCGATGATTGGCGCTTCGGCGGCCATCTCCGGCGCGATGGCTGCGTCCCTGCGCTTTGTTTTTCAGCGGGGAGGGCCGCTGGGGATGTTTCGCGATGACGGAACCGGCTATCGCGTCCCGGCGAGGCCGCTTCGTTCCACCCTTCGCGATCCTCGGTTTCTGCTGTTTCTTGCAGTGTGGCTCGGACTGAACGCGCTGTTCGGTTTTGGGACGATTTCATTTGGCGCGACGGCGGGGCAGGAAATCGCCTGGCAGGCGCATGTCGGAGGATTTTTTGCCGGGCTTTTCCTGTTCAACGCCTTCGATCCGGCTCCGACGCCCGCGGAGTTCAACAGCGAGTTAAGCGCCTAGCGCAACGCCGGAGCGCTATTTTGCCTGACGTGGTGCAGCGCAGCGTGCATGCCGCGACGATTTGTGGAACAATGCCGCGCTCAGAAACATTAGGGTCATTACCTCGCCCGTCGCCGACCGCCTCGAACGAACGGCGGGTAGGGTGGAGTCTAGGGAGGCTGCGATGACCATCAGCAAGATTCTCGCGGACAAAGGCCGCGAGGTCGTCAGCATTGAGCCCGCTGCGACGCTACAGTCAGCCGCGACGCTGCTTGCGGGAAAACGCATCGGTGCTGTCGTTATCCTGGGTGCCGACCGTCGCATTGCCGGCATACTTTCGGAGCGGGACATCGTGCGCGCCATCGGCGAACGCGGCGCTTCCGCGCTCGAGGAGCCGGTCAGCCAGACTATGACCCGCAAAGTGTCGACCTGCACCGAGAGTGAAACGCTCGTCAGCATCATGGAACAGATGACTGAAGGTAAATTCCGTCATGTTCCTGTCGTCGATCAGGGGCGTCTTAGCGGTATCGTGTCGATCGGCGATGTGGTCAAGCATCGCCTGCAGGAGATGGAGCGGGATTCCGCGGCGATGCGCGACTACATTCTCACCGCCTAGAACACAATCGTTTCAAACTGAATCGATTGCTGCTCTAGATGTTTGATGGGGCATGATCTTTTCGGAAAACCGGTTTCCACCCCGGATCGGTGTCCGGGGCAGGCTTTTTGCGGATCGTGCCCTAGCGCGCAACGGCCGCAATCGCTTGGGAATTGCGTCGCATTCCCTCGGGTTGTCGTTTGCCGCTATGATGGTCGACGCGATACGGGAGACGGTTATGCGGCGGGTGCCTATTCTGCTTGTCATCGTGCTTGGCGGATTTGCGATCGGCAATTGCAATTCCGCCGTAGCGAGTTCCGGAAAAATTCGTATCGCGCAAACTTCGGCCGTCACGAATTGCATGATGGCGTGCAATTCGCAGGCGGCAACGTGCCGGACGACTTGCCTGGTCCCGGGAACCGCGCCGACCAACGCCGCAACCACAACCGGCAACGCCAATCAAAATACAGTGTGCCAGGTCAACTGCTCGACGCAGCAGATCAATTGTCAGACGACCTGCGCGGCAACGTCGCCTTCGCAGTAACTCCGATCAGCCGAGAACGGCAACGGCTTCCGCAATCGAATCTATCGCTCTTTCGGTGGCAACCTTGCCAACGGCGATGGATTCGGCGGCGCGATGGAAATCGAGCCAGCCGATATGGTCGATGCGCGGAGTGATATGGACGTCCGGCGGGTCGCCAGCGAGCCGCATGCGGGTGAGACGATCCTGCATGATGTTGAAGGATTCGACCATGATCGTCGAGAAACTCGGCCGGCTTTCGCTGGAGATGATTTGGCGCTTGAGTGCGCGCTCGGCGCTGAACATGCCACGCAAACGCGCCAAGCCGTTACGCGAATGCCCGTTCGACGGAACCGGCGGGCCATCGCCCGGGGCCGATCCGTGGCTGGCTATGGTCGTGCCGCGGCCGAAGCGGTCGGCGTCCATATTGACTGCGATCACGACACGCGCGCCGAGCGCGCGCGCCGCCGAGACCGGGACCGGATTGACGAGCGCGCCGTCGACCAGCCAACGGCCGCCGAGATGCACGGGCGGAAAAATTCCGGGCAGCGCATAAGATGCGCGCACGGCAAGAGACAACGATCCACGTGTCAGCCACACTTCGTGGCCGGTGCCGATTTCGGTCGCGATCGCGGCGAAGCGGACCGCAAGATCTTCGATCGCGGTTTCGCCGATCGATTCCTGCAGCCGGTTGGCAAGTCGGCCTCCGCCGATGAGACCGGAACCGCCGATCCTGACGTCGAGATAGCCAATGATGCGCCGCATGGTCAGCGAGCGCGCCCAGTCCTCTAGCGTGTCAAGTTGATCGGTCGCATAGCAGCCGCCGACCAGCGCGCCCATCGACGTTCCGACAATGATATCCGGCCTGATCCCATGCGCTTGAAGGGCGCGCATGACGCCGATATGTGCGAAACCGCGCGCCGCTCCGCTGCCGAGCACAAGACCGATCGTCGGTCTGCCGCTTTTGACCGGGAGATGACCGCGATCAAGCGTTTGGTTCGGAATGTCGATGGTACTCAACTGAATCCTCGCACTCCGGCCATCGCCGCTTGCTGCGCGGTTTGGAATGATCCATCGACTGAACATATGGGGAAGATGCCCTAATTCGGCTATAGGCTGCTCCAATCGCCTTGCGCATTCCTTAACGCAGCGGCTGTGGCTTGAAATTGCCGCGATTGAGATCGAAAAAAAGCGCGATGGCTGGGCGGCATCTGAGCACGTTTTGGCGATGCACTATCGCGGCAGTCTTGATCGCGGTAGCGCTCGTCTTTCCGCCGGTGCGAGCCTCGGCGCAGATGCCGGCACAAACATCAGCCCAGACAGCCGCCCAGACAGCCACCCAGGTGCAAAGCCTCGTCGCGCCCCAATCGCTGTCCGCCGCTCCGCTCGCCCCAGGTACCGGATATCCCGGCTCAACCATTGTCATGCCGGTGCCGGGTGGGTC
>Ga0187780_10000073_pt1 | contig 77573 bp, 70 predicted proteins | sample 1015_Q2_SP10_20__FD_132429 | JGI IMG/M metagenome (GOLD analysis project Ga0187780, IMG submission 132429) | Tropical peat soil microbial communities from peatlands in Department of Meta, Colombia - 1015_Q2_SP10_20_MG | ecosystem: Environmental > Terrestrial > Soil > Wetlands > Peat | place...
CCGGCGACGTCTTGGGCGCGCTCGAGCAGGTTAGCGAGATCCTGGTCCTGCTTGCCGCTTTGGCTTAGAGCATCATCAAAATTCCAGAGCCCCAATCGATTCAGTTGAACGATTACGCTCTAGCTGCAATCAAACACCGCGGTTTCAAGCGGCAGCTTGACCGGCTGTTTGAGCTTTGCCGACAGATCGAGCGCCTTGGTCAGCATCAACCGGTCGTGCGCTTCGGCGGCGGTGGCCGCCTGGGTCGGCAAGCCCAGCGACACGCGATTGAGAAACGAATCGGTCTCTTCGCGCATTGGCCCGCGCAACTCGCCGAGCGCCATGTCGCCGGGCGGATAGGAGCCGAGAAAATCGACGAGCCGGCTCGCGTCCGGCGCGTAGCCTTCGCTCTGCGGCGCGGAAACGGCAAGCACCATGTCGCGATGGGTATCGTCGATCGTCAGCACGCCGTGGGTGCCGTTGATGCCCACTTCTAGACTATATACCGCACCCGGCCAGGTCACGGGCAGCGCCCAGGAAATGTTGAGATGATAGATGGTGCCGTCGGCGCACATAATCATGCCGGCGGTGGCGTCGATGCCGTCATAGAGCGGGCCGAGCACCTTGTCGACCGAACGCGCGAAACATTCGACCGGGCGCTTGCCTTCCAGATACCACATGACGATGTCGAGCGCATGCGTGCCTGAAATCACCATCGGCGAGATCGCCGCCGGATCGTCGGTGCGCTTATAATTATCGATCGCGACAAGCCGATTCATGAAGGCGCGCGATGTCACCATAGTAACGTCGCCGAGCGCGCCGCTCCTCACCTTCTCCTTGCCGGCGAGCCATTTGCGCCGGAAGCGTTGGGTATAGCCGACGACGGCGTCGAGCTTGGCATCGGTGATCGCCTTGAGCACGCGCGCCGATTGCGCAAGATCGGTGGCGAGCGGCTTTTCGATCAGCATCGGCACGCCGCACTCGACCGCCGCCAGGATCGGATCGACATGCAGATGCTCGTCGGTGGCGATGATGGCCGCGGTCACTTCCGGGCGCGCCAGCAATTCGCGATGGCTGGTCGTGACGAAATCGGCGCCGATGCGGGCGGCGACGTCGCCGCCGCGATTGTGATTGAGCTCGGCAATGCCGATCCATTCCACCGCGGGATGACGCGCCGCCACTTCGCCGCGAAAAAGGCCGACACGCCCGGCGCCTATAATGGCAAGACCGACGCCCTTGGCGTTCTTCTTCATACGTTCAGTCCCGCGCGGTTTCTCTGCTTGAGTTCCGCTATTCCGGAAATCGTCTCGTTGCTGAGCGGTAAATCGACCGGCGCGTTGCGATCGGCGGAAAGGTCGGCGGCGCTGTAGGTTTCCATGACACGGCGCGCGCTTTCCGGTGTCACCATCACCGCCGTGTCTCGGATGCAGGCTTCAAGGAAATGAATCGTCTCGGGCCCGATGCCGCCGGCGAAAACGTGATCGACCCACTCGCCGGGCATCGTCGACATCGTAAATTCTTGGCCGCGTTTGGCGGTATTGAGCCAATTGTCGCGCTGGGTGTCGTCGAGTGTCAACGCGCCCTCGGTGCCGGTGATCTCGATCCAGGTCGAGCAGTAATTCGGATAGCTCGGCGGGAAGTTCCAGCCGCCGCCGATCATCACCACCACGCCATTGTCCATCGTCACGGTCGTGAACATGATATCGTGCGAGCCGTTCACCGGCTTCATGTAGCCATAGGCGCCCTGGCTGTAGACGCGGATCGGCTTAGCAGGCTCCAACAGCCAGAAAACGAAGTCGAGATCGTGGGTCGACTCCATGACGACCGGCGACAAGCGCACCCGGCTTGCGATCTTCTTGCCGAGGTCGCGCGACAGATGCCGGCTGACCAGCACGGACACGACATTGCCCAGCGTGCCGTCGGTTATTTTCTTCTTGGCGAAGGCGACCTTCGGGTTGAAGCGCTGCGAATAGCCGATGGTGAATTTGAGATTGTTGCGCTTCGACAATTGAATAAGCTCGTCGGCTTCCCACAATTCGAGCGCGATCGGTTTTTCCAGCATGACGTTTTTGCCCGCTTTCAGGCAGTCGCGAGCGATCGGATAGTGGTTCGCTTCCGGCGTGGTCGAGATGTAGACGACCGAAATGCGGTCGTTGCCGATGATGTCCTTATAGGCGAGCGTGGCGCTCGCCGGCCGGTACAGCTTCGCCACCTCGACAAGCCGATTCGGCTTGATGTCGCAGAGATGCAATTTGTCGACCAGCGCCGTGCGCGAGAGCGTGTCGGCGCGCAGGCCCCCGATCCATCCGACGCCGATCACCGCTGCTTCCACCGTTCTCACAAGAACTCCCCGTCGTTTTTGTCGGTGCATAGAAACCACGACGGCGCAGCCAGCGCAAATGTCGTTTGATCATTCCGGAAGCCGCCAACGGGTTCGGCCGAAGTGGCCGGCCCGATGACAAGCTCCGGGGCTATCCTGAATCCACGATCGCCAAACTGGCACCAATTGTTACGCAGGGAGTATGGATTGCGGGTTCGGAGCTTCGCTCCGCTCTGGAATGACGGAGCCGAATACCTTGCGCGCAAATTCCGGATAGACTTCCGCCAGCATCGGGGCGACAGCCGTGCGCAACAAATGCAGCGTCTCCGCGCTCGGCGTCAGCGTGGTCGCCACCTGCGAAGGCCGATCGAAATCGAAACCTGTGTTTTCGACGACCTCTTCGGCAGTGTGGCCTGGATGAACGCTGACGAGACGAAACCGGCGGCGGGCGCGGTCGAACTCGAACAAGCAGCGATTGGTGACGAGTGCGATCGGACCGCCGGGACGAAAAACGTTGTCGGAACTGCCGCCCGGCGGGCTGATGAAATCGACCTTCGGCACCAGCGTGCGCCGTGAGTGCTCGAGACGGAAAAGAATGACGCGCGGCACGACATAGTAAAGATAAGCCGAACCGAACGAGCCCGGGAAACGCGCCTTGGGCCTATCGTAGTCGCCGACGCTGACGAGGTTGATGTTACCCTCGCCGTCGATCTGACCGCCCGAGAGAAAAAACACGTCCACGCGGCCCTGCCCTGCGCAGTCGAACAGCTCGCGCGCGCCGTCGGTGAAGAAACTGTGCGCCCGGCTGCCGAGGAGCGACACGTAAGGCTTGGCAAATTGTGAAGATTTGCGCGTTCGCGCGCCAAGAGTGCGGCGGTCGCAGGAATGGGCGACGCGGCGCCCACCGCAACATGCCGCGCGTCGCCGATCAGCCGGCAGATGACGTCGGCAAGCAGCTCCTCGTCGCGGAATTCTTCAGGCTGCGCGTTTTTCATACACGTACGATGGTTCGCTGCGCCGCATGAGCCATCGTAACCAGCTCGCGTTGCGTGCCGATGAAGACGTTGCCGGCGCGGTCGGCCATCGGCGCATGGAATAGAGCAACATCCGGTCTGAGCGCCGGCAAGAGCACGATCGGATCGTCGTTGCCGAAAGGATTATCTGCGATTCTCCAATCCGGGCGATGCGCCAAGAGATCCGAGCCGATCAGCCCGCGCAAGGGCATGAACGGCACGCCCTTTTCGGCGGCCTGGAATTGCGCGTGCAAGGCCGGACAGGTCGCGTCGCGCATGCGCAGAGCGCCGGCAAGGAGCGCCGCGGTGAAGCGCGGCGCGGGACCGAATTCGCCGAGGCTGACGGCCGAGGTTTCCAGTGTGTCGATGCATCCGGCGCCGATCAGCAAATCCGCCTGCAAGGTCGAGGTCGGCAAGGTGATGAGATGCAAGCGCTTGACGCCGCGCCGAATCAGCGCGCGCGTCGCCGTCATAGCGACACCGGACGTCTCGCGCGGCACTGCGAGCATGCAGCCTCGGCGATCGAGGCGAGTGCTTCGTCCAGCGAACGGATGATTCCAGCCATTAAGCAAAGCTACTCCCTCTGCCCGCGAACGGGGAGAGGGAGCTTTGTCTAGGACAGTGCCGCCTTCACATATTCGGGAGAAAACGGCACCCGCCGGATACGCACGCCGGTGGCGTCAAAAACGGCGTTAGCGATCGCGGCCGCGATCGGACGGCTTGAAGGCTCGCCGGCGCCCGATGGCGCGATCTCCGGGTGATTGATTAGCACGACATCGATCTGATCCGGTGTCTCGGTGATGTCGAGAATCGGATAGCTCAGCCAATCGACGCTGGTCACGTTCTTGTTGTCGAACTTCACTTCCTCCCACAGCGTGCGGCTGATGCCCTGCACGATGTTGCCTTCGATGGTCATGCGCAAACCATCGGGATTGATGATCTGCCCGCAGTCATGCGCCACCGTAAATTTGCGCACCCAAATCTTGCCGCTGCGGCGGTCGATATCGATTTCCGCGATCATCGCGACCCGCGTGCCGTTACGCTGCGCATAAGCGATGCCTCGGCCCGAGACTTTGTCGCCGGTCTGATCCCGGCGCGGCGAGGGTCTGCTCTGCCAGCCGGCTTTCTCCGCGGCCGCCTTGATGACGGCAACATCGCGCGGGTCCTTCACATAGCGCAGACGGAATTCGACTGAATCCATATCCAGCGCCGCCGCCACTTCGTCCATGAACGATTCGCTGGCGAAATGGATCTGCGGGCCGACCGGATCGCGTAGGTGCGACGTGCGAAGCGGCGACGCGCGGTCGAGCAACGGCGGGATGACCTCCCAAGCGGTCCGTTTGTTGGCAAAGCCGTAGGATTCGGCCGGGATGCCGAAGCCGTCGCCCGATTTTAGATCGACCCCGAGGAGCTGACCAGCGAGTGTGTCGTTGGGCTTGCTCCCGTTGGTATCGACATCGACACGCGAGAAAGCCTTGCTGAGGAAGTCGTAGGCAATGACATTTCCCGAGGCATCAAGCGCGGCGCGCACCTGATGCACCGAGGCGGGACCCTTCGGGTCCCAGCCAGTGCCCTGATTGCGCATATATTGCACGCGGACCGGCTTGCCGACGGCCTTGGCCAGCACGGCGGCATCCATCGCGGCATCGTCGGCGTCGTTGCGGCCATAGGAGCCAGGACCCGGGGTCCAGATCACGTGCACATTGTCTTCCGGCATTTGCAGGATGGCGGCGACGCCGGACCGTGCAAAGTGCGATTTCTGGGTTCCGCTCCAACACGTGACGTGACCGTCCTTGATCTCCACCAGCGAACAGGCCGGTCCCATGCTGGCATGTGACTGGAACGGCCACTCATATTCGGCCGCAATGACGCGCGCCGCCGTGTCAAACGCGTCATCGACATTGCCGGCTTGCTTACCTTCCACTTCGCGTTTGCGCGCCGGCGTCTTGCGGATGTGATTGTAGAGCGCCGCCTGGTCTGGAAATGGCGGCTTGGCATCCGACCATTCGACTTTGAGCTGCTGCGACGCCTTGATCGCGTCCCATTCCTTGTCGGCGACAACGCCAAGGAAGCCCTGATTCCAAACGACCCTGGCGCCGGGAATATGTTTCAGCGAGTTTTCGTCGACGCTGACCGGCACCGCACCGGCAATCGCCGGCCGGATCACCCGCCCATGGACCATGCCGGGCACTTTGACGTCAGTGCAAAAATCCTGCTGGGCAAAAACTTTCGGCGCGACGTCTCGCCGCTTGATCGGCTGCCCGACGATGGTGTGCGTCTTCGAGTCTTTCGGCTGTGCCTTGCCCGGAGCGTAGAGCGGATTGCCGTATTTGCCGTTCCAGTCGAGATGCACGTTGAAGTAACGGCCGCCGATCAACTCGGCATAGCTGACGCTCTGCGCCATTTCCGCGACGTTGTGCACGATGCCCTTGTCGACCGAAAGCTGCTCCGCCGGAACGCCAAGTTTCTGCGCCGCCAGATCGATGAGCACGCGGCGCGCCTCGGCGGCCGCGACACGCATCTGCTTGCCGCCTTCCTGAAGGCCGGTCGAGCCGGACGCGCCACCTTGATTCACGCTGGTGGCGGTGTCGCCCATGAAGACTTTCACGCGGTCGAACGGCACATCGAGCTCTTCGGCCACGATCTGCCCGACCGCAACGAACAACCCCTGGCCCATGTCCATCTTGCCAAAGTAGGCCGAGATCGTGCCGTCGGCATTGACGGCGATGTAGCTCGAAAGCTGATCCGGAGTGAGCGCGGGTTTCACCGTTGCGCTCATGCTCAAAGCATCGTCGGCACGCGCGAAATCGAACGATACCGGCGCGCCGACCGAAACGACGAGTGCGCCGCCGGCCTTGAGAAGGCCGCGGCGGGAGAAATTAACCGGTTTTTCCATCCTGGTCATGGCGGCCCTCCTCAACCCATCATCGCGGCGGCACGCTTGACCGCACGGAGAATGGCAACGTGGGTGCCGCAGCGGCATTTCAATCCGGATAGCGCGTCTTTGATCTGCGCCTCGGTCGGTTTCTTGTTGTCGCGCAGGAAGGCGGCGGCGGTCATGATCCAGCCGTTGATGCAATAGCCGCATTGCGGAACCTGCTCTTCGATGTAAGCGGCTTGCAGCGGGTGCGGTTTTTCCGGCGTGCCCAAGCCGGCGAGCGTGACGATCTTGCCGTCGCCGACGGCCGAGACCGGCGTGACGCAGGAGCGGATCGCCTGGCCGTCGAGCTGGACCGTGCAGGCGCCGCATTGCGCCAGACCGCAGCCGAAATGCGGATTGTTGAGGCCGAGATCGTCGCGCAAGGCGTAGAGGAGCGGCATGTCCGGATCCGCTTCGACGCTGTGTGCTTGGCCGTTGACGTTAAGTGAAAATTTCTCGCCCATCCTGGCGTGCCCTCCGGAGCGCGTGGCGCGGCGGTGTTGATCGCATACCCGCCTTGTGCGCGATGTTCCGCCCCCATCTGGGCGGTCATTCAAATTATTATCAAACAATCCTGTTGGGAACTACAAACCAGCAAAGCGAATTCCTGCCATGCTTTTTATTCGAGTGTTGAGGGGATGAAGGACGCTTGGTCTTATTCTTTTGCCAGCGCTTCCACCGCGGCAAATAGATCGCGCACTTGAGATTCCGGAACTTGCCGCATGATGAAGACGACGCGACTCTTGAGATTCTGGTCCGGCAAAGAGTCCGGCCAGTTCTGCAGCTCCACGGGCGGATGGGCGAGGTGCTGAACATATTGCACCACGACCGGGCCCTGGCAGCCGGCGACGTTGAGAATGCCCTTGACACGCAAGACATCGGCACCGCGTAGCGCGGTCAGCGTTTCCATGGCGCGCGCGAAGACCCGCCAAGCGATCGGGTCCTGCCGCTCGAGCACGAAACTCACGATGCCGTCGCTGTGTTCGGCTTCGGCGATAAAGCCGCCGCGCTCGCCGGCCGCCGGCTCGACGAAACGATCGGCGTCAAGCGCGCCGGCGACAGCGACGTCGATCGCCGCGCGCGGGTTGAGATTTTGCAAGCGCCGCGTCAAGCGCGCGAGAGTGGTTTCGGCTGCGAGATCGGCCTTCGTGACAACGAGCCGGTCGGCAAGGATTACCTGCTTGCGCGCTTCGGCGGCCTTTTCGAGCGTCGCCTCGCCGTTCACCGCATCGACCGCCGCGAGCATGACGTCGATGTGAAACTCGCCGCCCAGAGCCCGGTCGGTCGAGAATGTCTGCAGGATTGGCGCCGGATCGGCCAGCCCCGAGGTCTCGATGATAATGCGCGCAAAGTTCGGCACCATGCCGCGCTCACGCTCGAACAGGAGCCGGCGCAGCGCCAATTGCAAATCGGTCCGCGTGATGCAGCACACGCAACCATTGCCCAACAGCACGGTCTGTTCGGCGCTGTCGCGGATGAGCGCATCGTCGATGCCGACGGCGCCGTATTCATTGACGATCACCGCCGTCCCCTCGCCTTCCGGCGAGGCAAGAAACCGGCGGATCAGCGTCGTCTTGCCGGCGCCGAGAAAACCGGTCACCACGGTCACCGGAATTCGCGCGCCGCGCTCGCGCTTTACCCTGCGTCCGAACGGGCTTGCCCCGCGCGAGGGAAAGAGGTCGAGCATTGCATCATCCCTAACGCTCGTGATGGCCGGGCTTGACTGGGCTCGCCCCGGCCATCCACGCCTTTCTTGCCGTCGGAAATAGCCCAGTACAAGGTCGGGCGTGACGGATTAAAAATCCATCTCCAGAATATAGAGCCCGCCGACATGGCGATCGACCGCGTAGACGATCTGGCGTTCGTCGACGAACACGTCATTGATCTGAATCGTGCCGGTCGGCGCGCCGGGAGGTGCCGGCGGCATGAAGATGCCGACCTCTTTGGGCTGATAGGGATTGGAAATGTCGTAGGCGCGTAAGCCGCCGTTAAAGAACGTGCCGAGGACGATCTGATCGGACTGCCAGGCGGTCGGCAGCGGCACATTCTCATGAATATTGTGCGCGCCGAACCGCCCGGCTTGCGCGTAAATCCGGTGATCCGGCAACGGACAGGTCGCGATCGGCACGAGATTGGTCTCTTCCCGTGCGTCCAGGACCCAGATCAGCTTCGGCCAGTCCTTGGCATTGTTCTCCGTCGACTCGTCGGTCACCAGCATCAATCCGCGGTCGAACAGCGGCACCACGGTATGCATGAAGCCGGTATAGGGCGGCGAATTGGTCCAGTGCGAAACCTTCTTTGGATTGGCCTTGTCGGAAATATCCAGCACGAACATGCCGCCGTCGATATAAGCGAGATAACAGCGGTCGGGACGCTGCGGATAGACGTTGGTGTTGTGGGCGCGGAATCCCTTGTCGATAGGGTGACGCGTCGGCGGCATCACATTATCGCCCTGGCGCGTACCCGGCATCCACCAGCGGCCGATTTCAACCGGCTTGGATGGATTGCGCACATCGACGCAGCGATAGAATTGGTCGTCGTTCGGATTGGTCGGAACGAAATCGCGCGAACCGGAGGCGCAATGCACGAATTCGCCGTCGCAGAACCAAAGCTGATGCACGCCGCGGGAATGGGGCCCCGAGCAGTCGAAAAACGAAATCGATTTCGGGTTTTCCGGCTTTGAAATGTCGAACAGTTCGAAACCGGCGGGCGTGAGATCTTTTTTCGAAGTCTGGTAGGCGACCGCCATCATGTTTCCGCAGGTTTCGAGCGAATTCGACCTCATATTGGCATGCGGCAGATCGGTCTGGCAGACCACTTTCGGCTTGCGCGGATCGGAGACATCGACAGCGGTGAAATTCTTCGGCGCGCTTTCATGCGCCAGCCAGATAATGCGGCGGCCGTCGGGCGCGATCTGCACCGACATGCCTTCGCCCATGCCGCCGAAGCCGCCGAGCATATCGTGCGCCAACAGCTTGAAATTCCAGGTGACGGGTTGATAGCCCTTGCTCAACGGACTTTGGTCTTTAGTGAGCATTCGAAAACTCTCCTGTTGTGACTTTATGCTCTTGCGCGCGCGCGTTCCATGAAATCCGGACGCAGAGCTGTGCTCCAATTCGGAATTGCGCCGATCTTTTTATCCTGCAACAGGATTTGCGCCTGCTCTTGCATGTAGGGCTGCAGATCGCCGGGGAAGCCGGGGTTCACCTCGACGCGAGACAGCGCCTTGGCGAAAGTATCGAGCGACATGTTGTAGCCTTTATCCGCATAAAATTTATAGATGACGTCGGCGACTTTTTGCGGCTCTTTCTTAAAATCCTCGGCGACGTCGAGCCACGCCTTCAGATAGGCGACCACCGTATCCGGCTTGTCTTGCACAAAATCGGGCGTCGCCGCCATGAAGACCGGCATCGGATCGATCGCGGAGAAGCCCATAAGATCGCTGCCGATGCCGTCGGCGACGGCAATGACGTTATAAGGCTCGACGTTCACCATGGCGTCGACCGTCTTGGCGGCCAGCGCCGCGACCATGTTGTTCACGTCCATACGGACTTCCTGGTAATCGCCCTTGTTCAGACCATGCTGCGGCATGATGGTGTCGACAAAAACATTGCCGACGGAAGAGCCGGTTTGGTTCGCAATCTTTCGGCCGCGCAGCTCTTCGACCTTGGTGATATTCAAATCCTTGCGCGCGGTGATCCGCGCCGTCTTACCGACATGTTCGATCAGCGCAATCGCCACGAGACCGCCCTTGGCATTGCCGATGATGAAGGATTGGCCGGCATAGGTGCCGAGATCGACCTGCCGCGCCACCATCTGCTGCATGGTGAGATTGCCTGAGGGCACGGCGAATTCTTCGGCTGCGATTCCGTGCTTTTCGAGATAGCCGGATTTCAGCAAGTAATAAGTCGGCATGCCCCAGATATTGGTCTGATAGCCCTGCCGGACGGTTTGCGCGCCCGCGGCCGTGCGCGTCGCGGCAAAGCCCATGGCGAGAGCGCCCGCGCCAGCTGCGGCAAGGCACGTTCGCCGTGTGATCGTCGATTGCTGTGTCATCGTTTTTCCTCCGGCTTTTTGTCTTTTCTATCCGTTATGCACCTCGAACGGCTCCGCGCATTTCCGTCATACACGCTTCTCCTGCCCAAGCAGGTGGAGCAATTGCTTCTGATAATCGAGAAATTCGACGCTGAGCGGATCGCGCGGACGCGGCAAGCGAATGGGGATCTCGGTCTTCACCGTGCCGGGATGCGGCGTCATGACCACAACGCGATCGGCGAGATAAACCGCTTCGGCGACATTGTGGGTCACATAGACCACCGTCTTTCGCGTCGTGCGCCAGACATCGGCCAGGAGGCGCTGCATGTCGTCGCGGGTCAAGGCATCAAGTGCCGCGAACGGCTCGTCCATCAACAGCACCGCCGGATTGTAAGCAAGCGCGCGGGCGATCGCGACCCGCTGCTGCATGCCGCCGGAAAGATGATGCGGATAGGAGCGGGCGAATTTCTCAAGCTTGACCAGCCGAAGCTGTTCGAACGCGATCGCTTCGCGTTCCGCCTTGGGCCGGCCTTTCATCTCAAGCCCGAACGCCACATTGCCGAGCGCCGTGCGCCAGGGAAAAAGCTGAGCGAAATCCTGGAAGACGACGCCGCGATCCATCCCGTATCCCTTGACCGGCGCTCCGCCGATCCGGATTTCGCCCGCGGTCGGGGTCAGAAAGCCGGCCATGATATTCAGCAGCGTCGACTTGCCGCACCCGCTCGGCCCGACGATGCAGAGAAATTCCGAGGCTTCAATGCCGAAGCTGACACCGCGAATGCCGGGCACGGCCCCATTTGGCGTGTCGTAAGTTAACGTGATGTCGCGCGCCTCGATATGAGCCATCGCTGCTTTCCGCCTTCGCGTCCCTACCCTAACATGCAGGCTTCGACCGGGGCGGGGCTTTGTGCCAGAAGCCATCGGCCGCGGCCAGTGAGCAGCGCCGCGCAAAGGGAATTGCCGCGATGAATGTCTTCTCGCCTTTGCATGCCGCCGCCGCGGCGACGCTAGCGATCGGTCTTTCTGGCGCAACGCTGCCGGCATGGCCGGACGCTTTTCCCAGCCGGCCGATTCATCTCATCGTCAATTTCGCGCCGGGCGGCACGGGCGACATCGTGGCACGGCTCATTGGCGCTAAACTTTCCGGCGCGGTCGGGCAATCGGTCGTGGTGGAAAACCGGCCAGGCGCCGGCGGCACGCTGGGCGCACGCGATGTCGTCAACGCCGAACGCGACGGCTATACGCTCACGGTCGCGCAGACGCCCGAGATCGCGATCAATCCGTTCTTCATGAAGGACGCCGGCTACGACCCGCGCAAAGACCTGCAGCCGATTGCGCTCGCCGGCGTCGTGCCGCTGGCCCTGGTAGTGCCCGCGGACGCGCCCTATTCGACGATGGCGGAATTCGTCAAATTCCTGCGCACGACCGATCGTCCGGTGACCTTCGCCTCCGCCGGCATCGGTACGCCCGGCCACTTGGCCGGCGAACTGATGAAGCTCAAGCTCAACAACAGGCTAACCCACGTTCCTTATAAGGGCGCCGGACCGGCATTGAACGACGTCGTCGGCGGTCACGTCGATTTTTATTTTCCCGGATTCCCGGCGGCGGTGCCGCTGATGCAAGGCGGCAAGGTGAAATTGCTCGCCGTGTCGTCGGCCAAGCGGTCGAGCACGGCGCCCGACATTCCGACGGTGGCCGAAGCCACCGGAATCGCGAATTTCGACTTCACGCTGTGGGTGGGATTTTTCGGTCCTCGCGCATTGGCCCCGGACATCACCCGGCGCCTGAACGCCGAGATCAATAAAATCCTGCTCGATCCGGACATCAAGTCCCGATTGCAAAACGACGGCGCCGAAGTTTCCGTTTTGTCGACCGATGAATTCGCCGCCTTTGTCCGCAAAGAAATCGACAAATATCAAGCCATCATCAAGGCCGCGGACCTCAAACCGGAGTAAGCGTCATCCTCTCGCCGACCGCGCCATGCCCCAGCGGTAAATGGTGGCGCGTTCGATCGAGCCAAACACCAGACGCTCGGCGGCGAAGCCGATACAGCCGATGACGATGAGCGAGGCTAGCATCACGTCGGTGTCGAGAAATTCCTTGGCGTCGAAGATGACCCAGCCTAATCCCCAATCGGAGCCGGCCAGCATTTCGGCACCGATGACCGCGATCCAGGCGCGCAGGAAGGACTGGCGCAGCCCGGCAATGATGAACGGCGAAGCGCCGGGAACGATCACTTTCCAGAACAGCGCGCGCTCGTCGGCGCCCATGGCGCCGGCCGCGCGCAACCAGATCGGATTGACCGATCGCACGCCCGACCAGGTGTTGATCAGCATCGGAAACAGCGCGGCGTAAAATACGATGAGGATGCTCACGGTATTGCCCAGGCCGAACCACAAAATGAAGACCGGCACCCAGGCGAGCGACGGAATCGGCATCAGTGCGCTGGTCAGCGGCAGAACGAAACCCTCAACCGGCCGGAAACGGCCCATCATCACGCCCAGAGGCAGGCCGACTGCGACCGCAAGTCCGAAACCGACCAGCACCCGATAGAGCGTCGCGGCCGCATGAACGACCATAGTGCCGTCGCGCAGAGAGACAAACAAAGTGTACGCGACTGTGCTGAGCGTCGGCATCAGAGCCGGCGGGAAATAGCCGCTGCGGGCGACCGCCTCGTAACTCGCCGCCAACAGCACCAGCGTCAGCGCACCCCGCCGCAACGATGGCGATGGCCGAAGCAAGGTCAGTCGTCCGCCCATTGTCCCCTCATGCCATCATGCCCCATCGCACCACGGTGTAATTTTCCAGTGGCTGGAACACGAACTTCTCGAGCGAGAGACCGATCAGTGCGATCACCGCGATGCCGGCAAGCATAACGTCGGTATTGAGGAATTCCTGGGCGCCGAAAATGAGCCAGCCCAATCCCCACGGCACCGCAGCGAGCATTTCGACCGCGACCAGAATGCGCCAGGCTTGCGCCAAGCCGAGCCGCAGGCCGGTCACGATGTAGGGCAGCGCGCCCGGCAGCACGACGTGACGGAACAAGCGGCGATCGTCCGCCCCCATGGCTTGGGCCGAACGGAGCCAGATTTCCTTGACCGCTTTCACGCCGGTCCAGGAATTGTAGATAATCGGAAAAGCGGAAACGAAGGCGACCAGAGCGACAGCCGGAACGTTACCGGGGCCGAACCACAAAAGAAATAACGGCGCATAAGCAAGACCCGGGATCGGCGCGCCGATGCTCACGAGCGGCAGCAAGATATCTTCGGCGCGTCGCGAGCGCCCCATCAGGACGCCGATCGCTATGCCGAGGATCGCGGCCAGCGCGAAGCCGAGAATAAGTCGAACGAGCGTATCCAGGGCGTGATGCGGCAGAGCGCCGCTCACTGTGAGCCGCGCGAACGCGCCAGCGATCGCCTCCAGTGGAGGGAAAAACTGAGCGGGAAAGATCCCAAGATGCGCGACGGCCTCCCATAAGACGCCGACGACGACGAATGGATAGGCGCCGCGCCAGACGCGTCCGATCGGACCGAGGCCGCCCGCGGCCGCTCCATCCCGGAAATCGTCATGTTCGATGACATCGTGCATGGCGCTCGAAGATAATGCGCGCACCAAGCGGTCGACAAGCCGCGTTTCGGCCGCGACATTGCGGCGGTCGCGTCCTGTGCTAGGACATCGCCCCAGGGCAAAGGAGTTTGGCGATGGCGACAACAAATACGCAGAAGATCGGGTGGATCGGCATGGGCCGCATGGGATTTCCCATGGCCGAACGGCTCATCAAAGCCGGCCATGACGTTTCGATCTGGAACCGCACGCGTGCCAAGGCCGAGCCGCTGGCGAAAATTGGCGGCAAAATCGTCGATCACCTTTCCGAGCTGAAATCAGTCGACGTGCTGTTCTCGATTGTCGCCACCGGCAAGGATGTGCAGGACGTCCTTTATGGCAAAAACGGCGTCTGCTCGCAGGCCGGCAAAATCCCGGCGGTTGTGGTCGATTGCTCGACGATTTCCGTCGAGGAATCCGCCGCCATCCGCAACAAGCTCAAGGAACTCGGCGCCGATTTCATCGCCGCGCCGGTGAGCGGCAATGCCAAAGTGATCAAAGCCGGCCAGCTCTCGGCCGTCGTCTCGGGGGTAGAGGCCGCGTGCAAAATCGCAATGCCGCTGATCGAAGTGTTCGCGCCGCGCGGCGTGTCCTATGTCGGCGAAGGCGAGCTGGCGCGGGTGTGCAAGATCGCGCACAATGTCATGCTCGGGGTTGTGATCGAGAACCTGATCGAAATCACGCTCTTGACCAACAAAATGGGCGTCCCGCGCCACGCCTTCCTCGCCTTCCTCAACAATGGCGTGATGGGTTCGATGTTCACGCGCTACAAATCGCCGGCGCTGGTTAATCTCGACTGGACGACGACCTTCACGCCGGAATTGCTGCGCAAGGACCTCGATCTCGGTCTCGAACTCGGCCGTGAAATGGACGTGCCGATGCCGGTCACGGCGGCGACGCGGGAAGTACTGCAGAGCCATTTCGGCGTGGCCATGCTGCAAACGAATCCGCAAGAATATCTGCAGAAGGATTTCGCGGCGCTTGCCGAAACCATGGCGCTTGCGGCCGGCATGAAGCTGACCAGCGAGAACAAAAACGTGCCGACCGGATTGGAAAGCTAGGGCATGATCCGGAAAAGCCTGCCCCGGACACCGATCCGGGGTGGAAACCGGTTTTCCAAAAAGATCATGCCCCATCAAACATCTAGAGCCGCAATCGATTCAACTTGAAACGATTGTGCTCTAGCCCAGGAAAGCCATAAAACCGCAATCGTGGGAGTGGAGGACACCATGCACCGGGCACTGCATCGCGGTTTCGCCTTTGCGTTCTTCTTCGCCCTGGCGATCGCAATGCTAGCGCCGGCGTGGTTTTGCGCGTCCGCGGCCGCGGCGGATGACGCCTGGCCGACGCGGCCGGTGAAATTCATCCTGACGCTTGGGCCGGGCAGCGGCGCCGATATCGGCGCGCGGCTCTTCGCCGACCGGCTCGCGCAACGATGGGGCCAGCCGGTGGTGGTCGAGAACCGGCCCGGCGGCGACGGCATCGTCGCCATTAATGCATTCGTCAGCGCGCACGACGATCACCAGCTGCTATTTTCGCCGACTTCTTCGTTCACGGCGCATCCTTTCCTGCATGATCACCTACCCTACCGGCCGAGTGATCTGGCGCCGATTGCGCGCATCTCCAACACCGTCATCGCGATTGCGGTGCCGGCGAGCTTGAACGTCAATTCGCTCGATCGGTTGGTGGCGCTGGCGCGCACGGAGCCCGGCAAGCTCGACTGGGCTGGCGTGACCGGCGCGCTCGATTTCATATTCGCCGGCTGGCTGAAACAAGCGGGTCTGGACATCGCCAAAGTCGCTTACAAAAATCCCGTCGATGCCGCCAATGACCTCGCCGAGGGACGCGTGCAGGTCTACGAGTCAGCGCTTGCCATAGTACGCCCGCAACTGCAGTCAGGCAAAATCAAGCTGCTCGCGGTCACCAACACCGTGCGGGCGCCGAGCGAGCCCGATGTACCGACGGTCGAGGAAGCGGGCCAGCCCGCGCTTACGATTGATGGATTGGTCGGTCTGTTCGGGCCCGCCGACATGCCGATCGCGCTACGGCGACGGATCGCCGCCGATATCGCTGCGGTGGCCGACGACACGATCAAAGAACGGCTGGTCACGACCGGGCAGCTCCTCAATATCGGCGGCCCGGAAGAGTTCACGAAATCGATCGATGCGCAGCGCAGCCAGGTCGAGGCTTTCGCCAAGGAACTCGGTATTGCGCAGATGCCGCAAAACTAGGCCATGATCCGGAAAAAGCTTGCCCCGGACGCGATCCGGGGTGGAAGCCGATTTTCCGAAAAGACCGTGCCTCATCAAACATCCGGAGCCGTAGTCGATTCAGTTTGAACCGATTACCTTAAGTGCCTTTGCTTTAAGGAGTTTGGATGTCGGTCTGCACGCTGATCGTCATCAGCCATTGACCGTTCCGCCTCACCCACATGCGCGCGGCGCGATAGGGCGGCCGGGAACGATCCGGCGCGACTTCCGTTGCGATCATCGCGGCGGCGTCGCCATAGACCCAAAGCCGCGCAGTCTGAATTTCGCCGACCGTAACCGCGCTGCCGTTTTCCTTCTGATGTTCGATCTCCGCGATCGCCGCTGCCTTGCTGATCGGCACGTAGCCGGATCGATACAGCACAAATCCATCGCCGATATGCTTCGACCATTCCTCCGCATCGTAGGCGATCCTGGCCTTTTCGAGCGCGAGAAATGAGTTGACCACCTCCTGCTCGGCCGGCGAGCGCACGCGATAAGGCATGGTTTGGCACGGGTTTTTGCATTCGGCAGTTTTGTCGTCGCCGGAGCGCGGTTCGGCCGCGGAGAGAGCGGCGGCTTCGGCCGGCACGACGTTCTGCATGGTCAAGGCGCGCCACGCGCCCTTCTGCTTGGCCCAAATATCGAGAAAGAACGCGTTCTTGCCTTGCGCCGATTTGCGCTCGCCGGTAACGGCCGCGAGCTGGCCAGAGATTGACACTTTAGGATCGCTTGCCGTGGCGGCCGCCATGCCTTTCAGATCGGCGAGAAAATCCTTGCGCGCGTGGGTGTTGCCGTCTTCATCGGTAAAGGTGAATTGCAACGAAAGCAGGCGCCGCGCCGCCGATTTGTCGCCACCGCGCATGGCGTTCGCGAGCATGAGATCGGCCGTCAGTACCGCGGCGCCCTCATCGGGACCCGGTTGCGCCCGAGTCTCGGCAAGAACCGCTGTCAGCAGACTCACGACGAAGACGGCAAGTCCACAACAACGTACGGCTCGTCGGCTCGCCAATTCCTTGGCCGAACGCATTCGTCGCCCTCGATTTGCCGAACTGCGCCGGCGGTCTCAATCGCTCTCTTCGATCGGCACAATGACACTTTCCGGCGCGGCCCTTCAAGCCGCTGGCCCGCCTCGCGACGCACGGTCGCAGGCCAAGGCGAGTGTTACGGTCGGCGACGGCGATGATCAGGTGCAATGATGACAGTGCTGGGAATAGCGATGATGGCGGTAAGCCCGATGATGTCCGCTCGGGCTACTGCGCATCGCCAGCCGGCATGGCTCGGAGAGTTGCCGGGACTTCGCTTTCATGCAGGCTGTGACTCTCGCCACGTCTGGAATGACATCTGCACACAGACGCATCGCGTCCGGGGTGCATGCCTCGCGAGTCGCGTCGTTACCCTGGGCGGCGGCGCCGCCGGGACGCAATGCGAGCGCGCCGGCCAGCAGTGCAAGCGTGCAAGCCAAATGGACAATCCGCATGTGATTACCCCAGCTTTGAGAGTGCTCTTTCGCCGCGGCGATCTAAAGCGGACCGGTATTTGTCACGCAATCGGCGTGCATGCGTGTCGCCGGCCGCCGGTCCGGCACCTGCTCGCCTAAAGGTGGCGAAAGTACGATCTATTGGAACCACCTCTTGGAACCGCGCCGCATAGTACTTTAAGACACTTGACCGATACGGTCGCTGAACAAAACAAAGCATAGGAACATGAGAACGCAAGTCGTCATCGTTGGCGCGGGTCCTGCCGGACTGTTGCTCGGTCAACTTCTCCATAAAAACGGCATCGCCAATGTCATTCTGGAACGGCAGAGCGCAGACCACGTGCTAGGCCGCGTTCGCGCCGGCGTGATCGAACAGGTCACGATGAACCTTCTGGACGAGGCCGGCGGCGGCGCTCGCATGCACACCGACGGCCTCGTGCACGAGGGAGTGCAAATCTGCGTGGATGGCGTGCGCCATCGCCTCTCTTTTAAGGAACTGACCGGCAAAACGGTGATGGTCTACGGCCAGACCGAAATCACCAAAGATCTCATGGACGGCCGCGCGGCAATCAGGGCTCCGAGCGTCTATTCCGCCCAAGACGTGAGCGTGCACGATATTTCGGGCGACAAACCGCGTGTAACTTACCGGACCGAAGGTCAGACGCACGAAATCGCTTGCGACTTTATCGCCGGCTGCGACGGCTTTCATGGCATCAGCCGAAAAAGCGTGCCGGCGCGCGCGATGAACGCCTATGAGCGCGTCTACCCGCTGGGCTGGCTCGGCATTCTGTCCGATACGCCGCCGGTTTCGGGAGAATTGATCTATGTGCGCCATCCGCTCGGCTTTGCGCTTTGCTCGATGCGCTCGCCGACGCGCCGCCGCTACTACATCCAGTGCAGTCTCGCCGAGGACATCGAGTCTTGGCCGGATGAGCGGTTTTGGGAGGAGCTCAAACCGCGGCTCGATGACGAGGCGCGCGAACGTCTCGTCACCGGTCCTTCGATTGAAAAGAGCATCGCCCCGCCGCGCAGCTTCGTCGCCGAGCCGATGCGGTTCGGCCGGCTGTTTCTCGCCGGCGACGCCGCCCATATCGCACCGCCGACCGGCGCTAAGGGGCTTAATCTTGCGGCAAGCGACGTGCAGTATTTGTCGCGCGAATTTATCGAGCACTATCGGGAAAAATCGAATGCCGGACTTGACCATTATTCCACGCGCGCGCTCGCGCGGGTATGGAAGGCCGAGCGTTTCTCATGGTGGATGACAATGACGCTGCACCGGATCTCCGACAATCCGTTCGATCATCAGCTCCAGCTCGCCGAGCTCGATTATTTGTTCCGGTCGAAAGCCGCCGCGACCGCGTTTGCCGAGAACTACGTGGGATTGCCGTACTAGAGCGCGATCGTTTCAAATTGAATCGATTGCGGCCCTAGATGTTTTTCGGTGCATGATCTTTTCGGAAAATCGGTTTCCACCCCCGCATCGTGTCCGGGGCGGGCTTTTCCGAATCATGTTCTAGCTTCGGATTTTGCAACATTGCCGGCAGATCGAGCCGCCTGCCGAACTGCGTTATGCCACGGCGCGCCGCCTTATCATGCCGAGCAGGCCGCGCGGAAAAAACAGCACCACCAAGATGAAAATCACGCCGACGAACGACATCCAGTTCACCGTCATCGACGAGATGTAGTCCTGCAGCATCACGAAGACCGCCGCGCCGAGGAGCGGTCCCCAGAACGTGCGCATGCCGCCGATCACGGTCATCACCACGAAATAGCCGGACAGCGAATAGTGCAGCGTCAGCGGATCCGCGAAATTGTTCAGAAGCGCATAGAGCGTGCCGGCAAGCGCGGTGAAGAAACACGAGATCGAGAATGACAGCCATATATGGCGCTCGACCGGAATGCCGAGGAACCGCGCGCGGCGCTCGTTCTCGCGGATCGCCAAGAGAGTGCGGCCGAACGGCGAACGTAGAATAAAGCCCATCAAGCCGACCGCGACGGCAAAGACCGCTAGCAGAAAATAATAGAACCGGGCGCCGCCTTGGGTGATGTCGAGGGTCAGCGGGCCTATTCCGATCGGTTCGCGATGGAAATCCCGCAGCCCGTCGAAGCCGCCGGTGACGCTGTTCCAGCTATAGGCGAGATAGTACCAGAGCTGTCCGAAAGCGATGGTACACATCGCGAAGTAGACGCCACGCCGCCGCACGATCAAGAGGCTGAACAAAGTCCCGGCGAATCCGCCAAGGAGCGTGCCGGCCAGCATCGCAGCCGGTGTGGAATGCACAAGGTAGCGCAAGGTCAGTCCGGCACCGTAAGCGCCGAGGCCGAAATAGGCCGCGTGCCCGAAGCTCAACACTCCGGTAAAGCCCAGAAGCATATTGAGGCCCATGGCCGCGAGCCCGAAGACGAGGACGCGGCCGGCAAGCGCGGTGTACCCGCCCAGGAGCGGCAGCCAGAACGGCACGGTGAGCAACGCCGCCCATATCGCAACCAGCATCAGGCCACGCCGGCCTATCGTGCGGCCTTCGCCCGCGGCGACGACGGCAGTGGTCATGACATCATCCCTTCTTCGCCGATGAGCCCGCGCGGGCGAATGAGCAGCACCGCCATCAGAATGGCGTAGATCACCGCCTCGCTGGCGGCGGGATAGACGACCGTGGTCAGGGCCGCCGCCATGCCGATCAACAATCCGCCGAACAAAGTGCCGATAAGGCTGCCGACGCCACCGACAATGATGGCGATGAAACTCGGCATCAAGAGATCGTCACCCATATTGGGATTGAGACCGATCTGCCCAGCCGCAAGAACGCCGCTTAGCCCCGCCAAAAGACACCCGACGGCGAAATTGAAGGTCCGCAGCTGGCGCACATTGACGCCGAGCGTCGACACCGTTTCGAGATCGAACGTTCCGGCGCGGATACGCAGGCCGATGCGCGTGTAGCGCAGGAACGCAAACAAGCCGACCACCGCAACGATGACGACCGCCACCATGAAAACGCGGTACCAGGTAATGAAGAACAAAGTTGACGTGATCGGCTGCGCCAAGGCGGCCGGCAACCCCATCGGCAGGCCGTTCGGCCCCCAGATATATCGCGCCGCGTCTTGCAGCACGAAAGCAAGCCCGAAAGTCAGCAACAAACTATAGACCGGGTCGCGATTGTAAATTCTGCGGATCATCAGCCGCTCAACCGCGACGCCGAGCAACGCCGTGAGCAGCGGCGAGATCAAAAGCGCGCCCCAATATCCCAGCGTAGGCGATAACGTGAATGCAAGATAACCGCCGAGCGCCAGGAAATTGCCGTGCGCGAAGTTGATCACGTTGCTTAGATTGAGAATGAGCGAAAGGCCGAGCGCCATGAGCACGTAAAACGCGCCGATGATCAGACCGTTCGTGACATTGAACAATATAACTTGCGTCACCGGGCCCTCCCCCCGCCGCGCATTGTTCCGGCAAAGCGAAGCAATCCCGTCATGCCGCGGATTGCTTCACCGCTTTACTCATGCAGCGACGCAAAAACGGATTTTTCCCGAAAGCAACTGATCAAGTCGGTTGCACCATCTTGCAACCGGTATCGGCAACCGAACCGGCGGCTTCTTCGCCGGGCACCAGCACGGCCGCGGTGAAAACGTCGTCGGCGCCCGACTTGGGCGGATGCACCTCGCCAACGAAGAGGTTCGGCATCAGTTCATGATCGCCGGCGCGGTAGCGGACAGGTCCGGGCTGCAAGGCCACGTCCGGCGGCAATTCGAGGTCCTCCAGGGCCACCGCAAGCTTTGGGCCGTCGAGCGATTTCGCTTTTTCGGCGGCAAGCCGCACCGAGTGCATCGACACGTAACCGAACCAATCGCGCGCCGAGGGCGTCTTGTTGGTCGCCGCGCGATAATCCGCGACGAATTTCACGACTTCGGCGACATTGGACTGGTTCCAACACCATTCCATATCCCACCAGCCGGTTTGCGCCTCCGGCGGACAGCCTTTGACGCTCTCCAGCTCGAACAGTCCGCCGCCGAGCGCCATCTCTTTCTGCATGCCGAATTGGGTGAATTGCTTCATGCAATTGATCTGCGTCAGCCCGCCCATATTGTTAAGGAGCACGTTCGGCTTATACGCCTTGGCCTTGATCAGCGTCGCCGAGAAATCCGTGTTGTTGATCGGCAGCATGTCGCCGTCATAGCTACCGCCGGCTTTGGTCAACGCCTTGACGAAAGCTTCCTGCAAGGTGTGGCCGTAGGCATAATCCGGCGTGATGAAGAACCATTTTTTGCCGAACCGCTTGACCAGTTCGGGGGTGACCGCGTTGGCCTCCATCGACGTCGTGTTGCAGACGCGGAAGACGTTCCATTTGCAATTGGTGCCGGTGATTGGATCCGTATGCCCGCCCGGCACGATATGAAAGACCTTCTTCTCGTTCGTCACCTGCGACATCGCGTAGGCGATGCCGGAGTTCACGTCGCCCAGGATCACATTGACGTTGTCGCGATCGATCAGCTTGCGCGTCTTCTGCACGCCGGTGCCGACGTCGTTGGCTGAGTCCTCGACAAGGAGCTGGACCTGACGGCCGATGATCCCGCCTTTTTTGTTGATCTCAGTCTCGGCGTATTTTGCCCCATCGACCTCGCTTTGCGCCAAGGCCGACAGCACGCCAGTCAGCGGATTGACCATCCCGATCTTGACCGGTTCGTCGCCTCGAGCGGCGATGATGAACGGCGCGCCAATGACCTGACTGGCGCCGAGTGCAAGGCCAGCCTGGATAACGGTGCGGCGGCGTACCGGCATATCGATCTTTGGCATCTCAAACTCTCCCTAAAGGCCGATGTTTGGATTTCCTTTTGTTTTGTTTTTGGCGGTTTGCTATCAGCCGAGCCCGGCCGTGAGATTGTCACGGCATTCGCGCGCTAGCGGCCCGGCAAGAACCCCCGCGACGCCGTGCCTCGGCGCCGAATATCTTCTACCCCGCTTTTGATGGGGTCAAGAATAAGGGCGACCCAAGGCGACGATGACGGCGCGACCAGGCGCGCTTTAGACTTCCGTCGCACGGCGGAAAACCGGCGGTTCGAACGAAGCCCGGGCCTTTATGGAGTCCCGCTGTGGCCGATATCGGCCGCATGCTTTTTGCGCGCCCTCGCCTGTTCGGCGAGAAAGTTCGACAAGCGCGCGCGGACCGCTTCGGCCTGTTTGGGCGTCCATTTCCGCATCCCCTCGCCTGTCCTCATGCCGAGCTTCCCGGCCTTGACTTTATCGCGCAAAAACGGATGCGGGCCGGCGGTGCGATCGAGATGCTCATAGAGCACCTGCGCGATGTCGAGCGCGAGATCCAAGCCGACGAGATCGGATTGCTCCATGGGGCCGAGCACGGCAGTGCGCGCGCCGAAGCCTTCGCGCACCACGGTGTCGATCGTTTCCGCATCGCAAACGCCTGCGGCAACGAGCGCGATCGCTTCGCGCTTCATCGCATGTTGAAGCCGGTTGCCGACGAATCCTGGGATATCCCGCTGCACATGGACTGGCGTTTTTCCGGCTTGGCGCAACAAGTCCATGGTCCGCGCTACAACGTCGCCCGCGGTCTTTTCGTTCTGGATGACTTCGACCAGCGGCACCAGATGCGGCGGATTCCAGAAATGTGTACCAATGACGCGCTCGCGATGAACAAGATGCCGGCCGATCTCGGTTGACGGAATCGCGGAGCTGTTGCTGGCGAGAACTGCCGTCGGCGCTACGACGCTTTCGATCTCGGCGAAGATTTTTTGTTTGAGCGGCAACTTTTCCGGCGCGGCCTCAAAGACAAATGCTGCATCGCGCATCGCCGGAGCGAGCGCGTCATGCGATTCGATGCGTTGCAGCAGTCGCGGATCGTCACCGAGCAATTCGGCGATCGACTGCAGGCGTTGCGGCATCGATGCGCGCACTTCCCGCGACGGTTCGACCACGCCGACGCGATACCCTGCCGCGGCGAACAGATAGGCGATGCCGTGCCCCATTAAGCCGCCGCCCACGACGCCGATTTTCAGTTTCTTTTCCTCGCCCATCTTTTCCTCGAACAAATAAACCATCGGAACCGCGGTCACGCTAAAGCGTTCTATATAGGAAGTTCAAGAGTGACCGATCCGCAGAGGAGGAAATGGTCATGCCTGTCCTTCTGTGGGTTGCGTTCTGGTCTTCGCTTATGGGTTCCGCCGCATGCGTCGACGAAATTGCGCGGCCAGTCCCGATCGAAAAGCGCAGGCGGCACTAGCCACGACCTAGCCCGATTGGCGGGTTCATCGCGCCGACCCCTCGCGGGGCGGGGCGTGAAAAATCGCTGCCGCGTTAATGACCCTAACACGCCGATATTGCGGACGGCGGACCTTGCCGGTATGAATGCGCGCTTTTCGCGCCGTTCCGGCGTGGGCCGGCGCATTTGCATGGCATCGCCGTAAACTTAAGCGCGCAATCTGAGCCCAATTTAAGCCAATGGCTCGTCTTGTCATGAAATTCGGCGGAACGTCGGTCGCCGATATCAGCCGCATCCGCAACGTCGCGCATCACGTCAAGCGCGAGGTCGGTGCCGGGCATGAAGTTGCCGTCGTGGTCTCGGCCATGTCCGGCACCACCGACCAGCTCGTGCGGTGGTGCGAAGAGAGCCTCGAGCACCGGCGCATTTTCGACGCCCGGGAATATGACGCGGTGGTGGCCTCCGGCGAGCAGGTCACCGCCGGGCTGCTTGCGATTGCGCTGCAGGACCTGGACGTGAATGCGCGCTCATGGCAGGGCTGGCAGTTGCCGATCGCGACTTCGGCGGCGCACGGCTCCGCACGAATTCTCGACGTCAACGGCGAGGCGCTGATCCGGCGCTTCAAGGAGCGTGGCGAGGTCGCGGTGATCGCCGGCTTCCAGGGCGTACACCCGGAAACCAACCGCGTCACCACGCTCGGCCGCGGCGGATCGGATACGTCGGCCGTGGCGATTGCAGCCGCGATCCGCGCCGATCGATGCGACATCTATACCGACGTCGACGGCGTTTACACCACCGATCCTCGCGTCGTGCCGCGCGCGCGGCGGCTCGAGCGCGTCGCGTTCGAGGAAATGCTTGAACTCGCCTCGCTCGGCGCCAAGGTGATGCAGGTGCGTTCGGTCGAACTCGGCATGGTGCATAATGTTCGCATCTTCGTACGATCGAGCTTCGATCCGCCGGAAAAAATCGATCCGCACGGAAATCCGCCCGGAACCCTAATCTGCGACGAAGGGGAGATCATGGAGCAACAGACCGTCACCGGCATCGCCTTTTCGCGCGACGAGGCGCAAATCTCGGTTCGCGAGGTCTTGGACAAGCCCGGCGTGGCCGCCGCCATTTTCGGACCGCTCGCGGAAACCAACATCAATGTGGACATGATCGTCCAGAACGTCTCAAGCGACGGCAAGACCACCGACATTACCTTTACGGTGCCGGCGGCGGACTACCAACGCGCGCTGGATGTCATCGCCAAGGCGAAGCGCACGATCGGCTATGCGCGGCTCGACGGCGCGACCGACGTCGCCAAGATTTCGGTGATCGGCATCGGCATGCGAAGCCATGCCGGCGTGGCGGCGCAGGCGTTCAGGGCGCTGGCCGAACGATCCATCAATATCCGCGCCATCACCACCTCGGAGATCAAGTTTTCCCTTCTGATCGATGCTGCCTTCACCGAGCTCGCGGTGCGAACGCTGCATTCGCTTTACGGCCTCGACAGAGCGGCCTGATTCCGACATTTGGGTTGCGGCGCACAATAGCGTCCGCATCGTCATATCATCGTCTTGCCATTGTCTTGGCTTGCGGTTTGCATACCGCATTCGCTATAGGCTTTGGGACATTCGCCGCGGACCGGAATCCGCGGGAATTCCTCTTTGATCATGACCGGTGCGTCGCGGGCTCCGCTCCGGTCAAAGCCAAGCCCGAGGGACCTCACGCCATGCGTGGAGCGCTCGGCGGTCCGCGCGTGTTGTTACGCCGGCTTCGCGAAGTGATGGCGGAGCCGGTCAGCGCGCAGGAACGCCTTGACAAGATCGTGGTGTTGATCGCCGCCAACATGGTTGCGGAGGTTTGCTCCGTCTATGTGTTGCGCGTCGATTCGACCCTCGAGCTTTACGCCACCGAGGGCCTCAACCGCGACGCCGTGCACCGCACCGTCATGCGTTCCGACGAGGGCTTGGTCGGCTTGGTCTCCAGCCAGGCAAGTCCGATCAATCTGTCGAATGCCCAGGCCCATCCCGCCTTTTCGTACCGGCCGGAAACAGGCGAAGAAATTTATCACTCCTTCCTGGGCGTGCCGATTTTGCGCGCCGGCAACACGTTGGGCGTGCTGGTCGTCCAGAATCGGGCGCGCCGGACCTATTCGGAGGAAGAGGTCGAGGCGCTGCAAACCACGGCGATGGTGCTTGCCGAGATGATCGCCTCCGGCGAGCTCTCCGCGCTGGCGATGCCCGGCGCGGAGCCGGCCGCGCGACGCTCGGTTCACCTCAAGGGCTCGGCTTTGAGCGAAGGCATCGCGCTGGGACACGTCGTGCTGCACGAGCCGCGCGTGGTCGTCACCAACTTCATCGCCGACGACGTGCCGAAGGAGCTGGCTCATCTGAAATCGGCCGTCGAAACGCTGCGGACCAGTCTCGACGAAATGCTCGAACACGGCGACGTGGTCGAGGGCGGCGAGCACCGTGACGTCCTCGAGGCCTACCGCATGTTCGCTTACGACCGCGGCTGGGTCCACAAGCTGGAAGAAGCCGTGATGACCGGACTGACCGCCGAGGCCGCGGTGGAGCGCGTGCAATCGGACACCCGCGCCCGGATGCTGCGGCAAACCGATCCGTTCCTGCGCGAGCGATTGCACGATCTCGACGATCTCGCCAATCGCTTGATGCGCCAGCTCACCGGCCGCGACCATGCGCCGTCGCGCGAGAACCTCCCGGAAAACGCCATCCTCGTCGCCCGTTCGATGGGCCCGGCGGCGCTGCTCGACTATGACCGCAAGCGCTTGCGCGGCCTGGTGCTGGAGGAAGGCGGCCCGCATTCGCATGTCACCATCGTCGCCCGCGCGCTCGGCATTCCCGCGGTCGGTGAGATCGACAACGCCACCGGCATCGCCGATCCTGGCGACGCTATCATCGTCGACGGTTCGACCGGAGACTTGCACGTGCGGCCGTTGCCCGACATGGCGGCCGCTTACGCCGAGCGCGTACGCCTGCGCGCACGGCGGCAACAACAATATTTGGCGCTGCGCGATAGACCGTGCATCACGAGGGACGGCGAGGAAATAACGCTGCTCCTCAATGTCGGATTGAGCGTCGACCTACCGCACATCGCCGACACCGGTGCCGGCGGGATCGGCCTGTTCCGCACCGAATTGCAATTCATGGTCGCGCCGAGCTTCCCGCGGACGAGCGAACAATACACGCTGTACCGCGCCGTCCTCGATGCCGCCGGCGACAAGCCGGTGACCTTCCGCACGCTCGACATCGGCGGCGACAAGCTCTTGCCCTATATGCGCAATGTCGAGGAAGAGAATCCGGCGTTGGGCTGGCGCGCGATACGGCTCGGCCTCGATCGGCCAGGTCTGTTGCGTACGCAATTGCGAGCGCTGCTGCGCGCCGCAGGCAGCCGCGCCTTGAAGATCATGTTTCCCATGATTTCGACCGTGCAGGAATTCGACCAGGCGAGGGAACTCGTCGAGCGGGAGCTGACGCATCTTCGCCGCCACGGTCATAAATTGCCCGATGCAGTCGAGGTCGGCAGCATGGTGGAAGTTCCGTCACTGCTCTATCAGCTCGACGAACTGCTCGAACGAGCCGATTTTCTGTCCATCGGCTCCAACGATCTGGTCCAGTTCCTCTACGCGATCGACCGCGGCAATCCGCGCGTATCGGGCCGTTTCGACGCGTTGTCGGCGCCGGTGCTGCGGGCGCTCAAAGACATCGCCGACAAGGCCCGCGCCCATCGCAAGCCGGCGACGGTGTGCGGCGAACTGGCGTCGCAGCCGCTCGGCGCCCTGGCGCTGGTTGCGATCGGCTACCGTTCGCTTTCATTGACCCCCTCGGCCGTCGGCCCGGTCAAGGCGATGCTGCTCGACGTTGACTGCCGCAAGGCAGCCGCGTTCCTTTGCCCGTTGATCGAAAAGCCGTCGGGCAACACGCCGATCCGGACGCAACTGGAAAAGTTCGCCGCCGACAATGGATTGCAGATTTAGGCAGAGCCCATAACTATCGTGCCACGAGACCAAGATGTTACCCGATCAGAAACTCGACGCTCTGCTCGCGCGTCACGCGGCGCTGGAACGCGATCTCGCCGCCGCGCTGCCGACCGAGACTTACGTGAAACTGTCGCGTGAATTCGCCGAGCTTGCGCCCGTGGTCGAGGCAGTGAAGTCCTATCGTGCCGCGCAGAATGAGCTCGCCGGGCTGACCAGCCTGATCGCCGATCCGTCGACCGATTCGGAAATGCGGTCGATCGCGGAAGCGGAAAGGCCTGACCTCGAAGCGCGGCGGACGGCGCTCGAACACCAGTTGCGGCTTGCGCTCCTGCCCAAGGATGCGATGGACGAGCGCAACGTCATTCTCGAAATCCGCGCCGGCACCGGCGGCGACGAGGCGGCTTTATTCGCAGGCAATCTGTTCCGCATGTACGAACGCTATGCCGCCAAGCAGGGCTGGAAAGTCGAAGTCGTCACCGCGAACGAAGGTTCAATGGGGGGCTACAAGGAAATCGTGGCCGAAATCCGCGGCCGCGGCGCCTTCGCCAAGCTAAAATACGAATCCGGCGTGCACCGCGTCCAGCGCGTGCCCGACACCGAGGCGTCGGGCCGTATCCATACGTCGACCGCAACGGTGGCGGTTTTGCCCGAAGCGCAGGATCTCGATGTCACGATCAATGAAGCCGATCTTAAGATCGATACGCTGCGTTCGAGCGGCGCCGGCGGCCAGCACGTCAACAAGACCGAATCGGCGGTGCGCGTTACGCATATTCCTTCCGGCATCATCGTCATGATGCAGGAGGACCGCTCGCAGCATCGCAACCGCGCCAAGGCGATGGCCGTGCTGCGGACGCGGCTTTACGATCTCGAGCGCCAGAAGCAGGAGGCGGCGCGCGCCGCCGAGCGGCGCGGTCAGGTTGGAACCGGCGACCGCTCCGAGCGCATTCGTACCTACAATTACCCGCAGGGGCGCGTCTCGGATCACCGCATCAATCTGACGCTTTATAAGCTGCCCCAAATCCTGGAAGGCGAAGCGCTCGGCGAAATCGTCGATGCGCTGGTCGCCGAAAACCAGGCGGCGCAACTTGCGGCAGAGGACGTCTGATAGTGGACTTTCGTTGAGGAAACGCCGCTTTGGAACGTGTTGGATCGGAACATGCTACCGCTGCCATCGCGATGAACCGTCCGACTGTCGACGATTCACGACGCATTTGGGCGAAGAAGTTTCGCGCTTGCGGCATCGATTCGCCCGAACTCGACGCCCGTGTTCTTATCGGCCATGCGCTGGGCTTGGATCACGCCGCACTCGCGGCGCGCGGCGGACAAATTCTCAACGCCGAACAACACCACGCGATCGACGCGCTGGCGCGGCGCCGGCTTGGCCGCGAGCCAGTCGCCCGCATCACCGGCATGAAGGAATTTTGGAATCTGCGGCTTAGCGTCAATCAAGCGACGCTGGTGCCGCGACCGGACACCGAAACGGTCGTCGAAGCCGCGCTCGCGGCGCTCGACAAGCGCGGCGCGCGCTCGCATGCATGGCGCATCGCCGATCTCGGCACCGGCTGCGGCGCCATCTTGCTTGCGCTCTTGACCGAACTTCCCAAGAGTTTCGGCGTGGGCACCGATATTGACCCGGCCGCGCTCGCAACCGCCCGCGACAATGCTCGGCGCCTGCGCCTGACCCGCGCAGCTTTTCTTACCTGCGACTTGGCCGCGGCTTTGCGCGGGCCGTTCGATATCGTCGTTTCCAATCCGCCCTATATTGCCACGGAAGCCATCGATAGCTTGCCGCCGGAAGTGCGCCTGTTCGATCCGCGTATCGCGCTCGACGGCGGACGCGATGGGCTTGATTCGTATCGGGCAATTGCAACAGCGGCTGCGCCGCTGTTAGCGCCCGGCGGCGTTCTGGTCGTCGAACTCGGGATCGGTCAAGCGGAACCCGTCGCGGATTTCGTTGCCGCGGTGGGGCTTGCGCCACTGCCTTCGCATCCCGATCTTAATGGTGTACCGCGCGCCCTCGTTGCAGAGAAAGCTGCGTAACATGTATGACGCGTAACATTGCAGCGCCGACAAAAACGCACTTGGGATAAAAAAGCGCTTGGAATATTGACCGGAACCGACTAGTTTGCGGCCTACGGAGTCGCCCCTGGATGAGGGTGCCGCGTTGCCGTGAACGCCCGGAGCAAAATCCGACATTTGGCTCCAAGAGGTCGGCAGCGCAGGTCAGACAGAAAACGAAACTGAACAGCGAAAGCCGAATTGGACGGCATATATAGGATCGCCAGATTCAGATCGTGACGCTTCATGGGTTCGGCGCGGACCGTCGTGAAACGGTTGCGTGCGCCATTACCGAGGTTTTGACACGCGGCGAGCATAACTGCCGCTGAGGGCTAGTTACCGGGGTGGTGATATTCAGGGCGCAGACTGAGAGCGGCTCGAAGCCGAGACGGCGGAGCTTGAGCAAAATTCGGTGAAACCAAACGGCGGCATCGGAGCCGTCATAGGATACGGGGGTTGGCGAACAGCAAACCATGAGAAACGGTCAGAACAAGCGTATGCGCGGGCGAAACCGGAAGGGCGGTCATCATCAAAATCCGCTGTCGCGAATGTACGAGTCCAATGGGCCGGACGTAAAAATTCGGGGAACGGCATCCCACATCGCCGAAAAATATCTCCAGCTCGCCCGCGACGCGCAAAGTTCCGGAGATCCGGTCGCCGCGGAAAATTATTACCAGCACGCCGAACACTATTTCCGCGTCATTGCAGCCGCGCAGGAACAGCTTCGCCAAAGTCAGCCCTATTATCAGCAACCGCAGCCCGGTGAGTTGCGCGGCGCCGACGACAGTTTCGACGACGGCGACAACGAGCAGCCTCACCTCGGCGGCGAGCCATTCGCACCGCGCGAGCCGCAGCCGTACTATCCGCGCGAGCAACCCCACAATCAGCCGCAAAATTACCAGCCGCAGCAGCATCAGCCGCAGGACACACAACCGCGTCCGCAGCGAATGTCGGACGACGAACGTGACGTGGAGCGGCTCCCGTCTTTCATTACCGGCGGCCAGCCGCAGCACCAGCCATCGCAACACGGCCAAGGCGGCGGCAGTCCGCACGGGCCAAACGGTCCCAACGGTCCGAACGGCTATGACGGACCGCCGGATCGGTTTCCGCTGCATCGGCGGCGGCGCCGGCATCGCGGCGGCGGCGGGCCGCGCGAGCATTCGGTGATGGATCATTCCATGCCGGCCGATGACGACGGATCGCCCTCCGGCTCGCATTCCGCGGACGAGTAAGCCGCGGCAGAAAGAAAAACGGCCGAGATTAAGTCCGGCCGTGTCCGTCCCGTTGCTATCTTTCTGACTCACCGGCGCGCCTGACAGGGCCATTTCCTGCTGGCTTGCCCTGCGGCGACATCCGAGCTGTCGTCACAAATGCATCTTCAACCAATTTATCGTTTTATTAAAATATCGCCACAGCTCGTCATGTGCCGCGTAGTGTCATGCGATCACGCCCATGAGTGCGATGATCCCGACGTAGATTTATTGGGTTTCACAATCCGCGCGGCGCTTTAGCGATGCGCACCAGAAGCCAGATTGGCAGGACGATCACGGCGCCGAGCAGGAAGTAACGCCACAGCCAGCGCACGGCATCGAAGCCCATGTTCCAGATTTGCCGAATGAGCCGTTCGACGGATTCGATGATGTTCCACGGATCGAGCCCGATCGCAGCAAGAATGACGCCGACCAGGATTGACAACAGAACGAGCCGGCCGATCACCGCAAGCGGCGGACCGCCGAAAAAGCGCTGAACGTTGGCTTGGGACGTCCGCGATTCCAGGGATTCTTGCGTCATCGAAACCTCGCGCACCGTCAATTAAGGACTCGCCGGGCCAGGCGCAAGCGGCGTCCTAGAGTGGGGGCATGATCTTTTCGGAAAACCGCTTTCCACTTTTCCGGATCATGCCTAAAGGCCCACGCTGCCATTGCCGCTATGACATTGCCTCGCCTTCACAACTGGCGCTAAGTTGCGTCCGCCCGCCGTCACCGGGGGCATTCCGAGGACTTTCCATGGCCAAAATCGAAGATCGCACCCTCGCCCCGAATGCGAGCCTCAGCGACGATATCGGCGAGGAGATGCGCCTTCGCCTGTATCGCCTTCAGGTCGAGATTCGCGAGGCCGAGCAGCGCGCCTTCGACCTGTTTCTGCAGAATCTGGTCAAAGGCACGAGCCATCTCTCGCTCGGACAGGAGGCGGTCGCCGCCGGTTGCGCGGCCGCCATGAAACCCGGCGATCTTTCGTTCTGCACCTACCGTGGTCATGCGCACACGCTCGCGCGCGGCGTCTCGATCGAGAAGGTGCTGGGCGAGCTGATGCAGCGGGACAATGGGCTGATGCGCGGTAAGGGCGGCTCGATGCACCTGACCTCGGCCGAGCACGGGGTCATGGGCTCTTACGCGATCATCGGAGCGCATCTGCCGATTGCCTGCGGCGCGGCTTGGCGCGCGCAATATAAAGGGCAAAAGGACGTCTCGGTCTGTTTCTTCGGCGACGGCACCACCAATATCGGCGCTTTTCATGAAGCGCTCAACTTCGCCGTGGTCTGGAAGTTGCCGGTGATCTTCGTCTGCGAGAACAATCTGTACATGGAATATACGCCGATCGCCGACGTCACCGCCGTGTCGCACCCGGCGGCCGACCGGGCCGCCGCCTATGGCCTGCCGCGTATTCTAATCGACGGCAATGACGCCGACATCGTCTATCGCACGGCGAGCGCGGCCTACGAGCAAGCGCGCGCCGGCAGCGGTCCGTCGCTGATCGAGTGCCTCACCTACCGGCACAGCGGACATTCGCGCGCCGATCCGGCCAAATATCGCCCCGAGGGCGAGCTGGAAAAATGGAAAGAGCGCGATCCGCTCAAGATCTATCGCGAGCGATTGAAGCAATTTGGCGTTGGCGAGGACGTCATCGCCGGCATCGAGGCCGACGTGAAGCGCCGCGTCGACGAGGCCACGGAAAAATGCAAGGCGGCGCCGCCGCCCGCGCTCGACATTCTCACGACCGACGTTTACGCCGACGGAGGCTTCGCATGGCGGAACTGACCTATCGCGAGGCCGTCGCCCGCGGTATCGCGCAGGAAATGGCGCGCGATCCCGACGTCGTTTTCCTCGGCGAGGACATCGGCAAGGCCGGCGGCGTGTTCAAGGCGACAGTCGGCCTTTACGAGCAATTCGGACCCTTGCGCGTGCGCGACACGCCGATTTCCGAACAGGCGATCCTGGGCGCCGCCATGGGTGCGGCCATGACCGGACTGAAGCCGATCGCCGAAATCATGTTTTCGGATTTTTTCGCCGTCTGCTTCGACTACATCGCCAACGAATTCGCCAAGAGCCGCTACATGTCCAACGGCCAGCTCAAATGTCCCTTGGTCGTGCGCACCGGCAACGGCGGCGGTGCGCGATTCGGCGCACAACATTCGCAGAGCGTGGAAAACTGGTGCATGATGATTCCCGGCCTGAAAGTGGTCGCGCCGTCATCGCCGCGCGACGTCATCGGGCTTCTCGCCGCGGCGGTGCGCGATCCCAACCCGGTGATTTTCCTCGAGCACAAATCCCTTTATCCGATCAAGGGCGACGTGCCGGACGGCGAGATTGTCGATCGCCTCGGCGCCGCCGCCATCGTGCGGCCGGGCAAGGACGCCACCATCGTGGCGCTGGCCCTGATGGTGCCGCGCGCGCTCGCGGCGGCGGAGAAACTTAAGTCCGAGCACGGCATCGACTGCGAAGTCATCGACGTGCGCTCGCTTGTTCCGCTCGACACGCAAACGATCCTCGGCTCGGTCGCGCGCACCCATCGCTTGTTCACGGTCGAGGAGAACCCGCGGCTGTGCGGCTGGGGCGCGGAGATCGTTTCGATCGTCGCCGACGAAGCCTTCTACGATCTCGACGGTCCGCCGGTGCGGATCACGACGCCGCATATCCCACTGCCCGCCGCCGATATCCTCGAAGATCTCGCGCTGCCGACTGTGGATCGGATTGTTGATCGAGTAAGACGCGCGATGGAAAGTTGATCGACGGCGTCATCGCCGGGCCTGTCCCCTTGGCTCCGATAGATTTTGCACGCTGGTGCCGAATTGGTCGGGATGGCCGGGGACAAGCCCGGTCATGACGCGAAATAGAATGAGGTACCATCATGGCCATGTACGATAACCTTCTCGCCAACGTGCCAACCGATCTGTGGATCGGCGGCAAATGGTGCAAATCCTCCGACGGCGGCCGCTTCGACGTCATCGATCCGGCAACCGAGAACAAGGTGGCCTCGGTCGCAAGCGCAACCGTCGATGACGCAATGGCCGCGCTCGACGCGGCAACCAGCGCGTTTCCTGCCTGGGCCGCCAAGAAACCGCGCGAACGCGCCGAGGTCTTGCGCAAATCCTACGAACTAATCATGCGCGACGCCGAACGGCTCGCCAAACTGATCACCATCGAGAACGGCAAGGCGCTGCCGGATTCGCGCGGCGAGGTCGCCTATGCCGCGGAATTCTTCCGCTGGTACGCCGAGGAGGCGGTGCGCAATATCGGCCAGAATTCGGTCGCGCCCTCCTCGGGCGCGCGCATCTTGGTCCATCACAAGCCGGCCGGTATTGCCGTGCTGGTGACGCCGTGGAATTTTCCCGCCGCGATGGCGACGCGCAAAATCGGGCCCGCGCTCGCCGCCGGCTGCACGGTGGTACTCAAGCCTGCATCCGATACGCCGCTCACGATGCTGGCGCTGATGCCGATCCTCGAAGAGGCCGGCGTTCCCGCAGGCGCGGTCAATGTGATTCCGTCGCGCTCGTCCGGCAAGGTGGTCAGCGCGATGCTGCACGATCCGCGTGTGCGCGTGGTGTCGTTCACGGGCTCGACCGAAGTCGGCCGCAAGCTTTTGCACGAAGCCGCCGATAACGTCGTCAAGCCGGCAATGGAGCTCGGCGGCAATGCGCCCTTCATCGTGTTCGATGACGCCGATATCGATGCCGCCATCGACGGCGCGATGATCGCCAAAATGCGCAATATGGGCGAGGCCTGCACCGCGGCCAATCGCTTTTACGTGCACGAGAAAGTGCATGACGAATTTGCCAAGAAACTGACCGCGAAGATGGGCGGCCTGAAAATGGGAAATGGACTCGACGACGGCGTCGCGCTCGGGCCGCTTGTCAACAAGGACGGGCTCGACAAGGTGATCGAGCTTGTCGACGATGCGGTCAAGAAAGGCGCCAAGGTGCTCACCGGCGGCAAAGCGCTGGTCGGTCCGGGCTTTTTCTATCCGGCTACCGTGCTCGCCAACGTGTCCGACAACGCCAAAATGCTCAACGAGGAAATCTTCGGCCCGGTCGCGTCGATTCAGTCCTTTAAATCCGAAGACGAAGTGATCACGCGGGCCAACAACACTGAATACGGCCTTGTCGCCTATCTCTACACCAAGGATCTGAGCCGCGGCATGCGCGTATCGGAAAAGCTCGACTTCGGCATGATCGGGCTCAATCGCGGCCTTGTCTCCGATCCGGCGGCGCCGTTCGGCGGCGTTAAACAATCCGGACTCGGTCGCGAAGGCGCCCATGAAGGCCTGATGGAATTCATGGAGACGCAATACATTTCGGTGACATGGTGATTCGGTGACATGGCGAGAAGAGCGCGAGCGCCGGGACTGAGAACACCATGACCGAAATTAACGTTGCCGGAAAGCTGCTCGGCGCCTGGCGCTACATCGGCACCCGAATCAATGGCGGCAACTGGGATCGGGGCGCCAACCCGAAGGGCATGATCTATTACGGTCCTCATGGCGAGATGGCGGTGCAGATCGCGCCGGACGTCAAGCGCACGCGCGCCGGCGCGGTGATGACGCCCGAAGAGGCCAAAATCGCGCTGACCGACTACATCGCCTATTTCGGCACCTATACGATCGACGAGCGGGCCGGAACGGTGACGCGTCATCGCCACGACAGCGTCCAGCCCGGGGACAACGGCGATCTGGTGCGGCGCTTCGAATTGGATGGCAATCGTCTGGTGTTGCGCGCACTCAACTCGACCCTCGAAGTCACTTGGGAACGGATCAAGTAATGGACGTGTTGATGCCGCAACTCGGCGAGACCGTCGCCGAAGGCAAAATCACCAAATGGTTCAAGTCCGCCGGCGAGCCTGTTAAACCGGGCGACAGCCTTTTCGAAATCGAAACCGACAAGGTTTCGATGGAAGTGCCGTCGACTACGACTGGAGTTCTGGTCGAAATCCGCGTGCTCGCCGGCGCGGTCGTACCGGTCGGCACCGTCGTCGGCGTGATCGGGGACGGCACGGCGCGGACTACCGCCAATCCGTCGACTGCTTCAGCAGCCGCGCCGTCGGCTCCGAAAGCGGCGCCCGCCGAGACTCCACCGCCGCCGATCGTTGCAGCAGCACCGGCTGCTCCGGTGCCGCAGGAGATGGCGGCAGAAGCGGCACCGCCGCCGGCCCCTGCGGCGCCCCGCCCGTTCACTCCGCCTTTGACGGGCGCCGAAACCGTAGATTCACGCGCCGGCGACGAGAAATCGGCAACGGTTTCGCTCGATCCGTTCTTCGAAGTGCGCACGCCCGAACGCAATTACGGCCCGGCGCAGTTGCCGGGCGGCATTGTCGTCACACCCTTGGCGCGGCGGCTGGCGAGCGAAGCTGGCGTCGAGTTGTCGCAGCTTCATGGCTCAGGACCGCATGGCCGCATCGTCGCGCGCGATATCGGAAATGCGCCGCGATCTCCGCGCGCAACCCCTACCGCCGTTGCCGCGGAATCGTCCGCCGCAGAGATCAAAGCGCTCTACGAACCCGGCAGCTATGAGGAAATGCCGCTCGACGCCATGCGTCGCACGATTGCGGCCAGGCTAACGAAGGCCGCGCAAACCATACCGCACTTTTATCTCACGGCCGACATCGATATCGGCCGGCTTATCGCGCTGCGCGAAGAAGCAAACAACGCCGTGGCCAAGGACAAGGACGGCAACCCGGCTTTTAAGCTTTCGCTCAACGATTTCATCATCCGCGCTCTTGCGCTCGCACTGCAAGCCGTGCCGGCCGCCAACGCGGTGTGGGCCGGGGACCGTATTCTGCGTTTCAAACATTCCGACATTGGCGTGGCGGTAGCGCTCGAGGGCGGCCTTATCGCGCCGGTCATTCGCAGCGCCGAGATGAAGTCGCTGAGCGCGATTTCCGCCGAGATGAAGGAGCTCGCGACTCGCGCGCGCCACAAAAAATTAAAACCCAGCGAATATCAGGGCGGCGTGTCGGCGATTTCGAATCTCGGCATGCACGGCGTGCGCGAATTCTCGGCCATCATCAATCCGCCGCAGACGACAATCCTGGCGATCGGGGCCGCGCGCAGGCAGGCGGTCGAAACGGAAAATGGCGGCCTGGCTTTCGCCAGCATGCTGAGCGTGACGCTGTCATGCGACCATCGCGTAGTGGACGGCGCGCTGGGCGCCGAGCTTTTGGTAGCGATCAAGACACTCATGGAGTCGCCCATGAGAATGCTGGTGTGAGGCTTTACGATGAACGTCGACAAGCGCGAGATCATTCTTATCGGGCCGCTAAAGTCGGTCGTCGTTAAGGGGCTGGATGCAGTCGGCACGGTTTACAAAGCAGTCGAGGCAAAAGACAACAACGCCTTTTTTGCCGCTCATCCCGACGTCCGGGCCATCGCCTGCAGCGCCACGACCGAACGGATCGGCGAACAATTCATGGGCCGCTTTCCGCAACTGCAGATCATTTCGAGCTTTGGCGTCGGCTACGACCACATCGACGTCAAATCGGCGGCGGCACGTGGCATCGTCGTAACCAACACGCCCGAAGTTTTGACCGAGGAAGTCGCCGACACCGCGCTGGGATTGCTGCTCTGCACAGTGCGCGAATTTCCCCAGGCCGAGCGCTATTTGCGCGCCGGGAAATGGCTGCAGAAAGCCTATCCGTTGACCAATGCGACGCTGCGTAACCGCACCGTCGGCATGGTCGGCATGGGCGCGATCGGGCAAGCAATCGCGCGGCGGCTCGACGCCTTCGGCGTGCCGGTCGTCTATCACACGCGCCGCCCGCGCCGCGAAGTCGCCTACCGGCATTACCCGAAGCTCCTCGATATGGCGCGCGACGTCGACACGCTGATGGTCATCGTGCCCGGCGGAGCGGCGACGACGAACATCATCAATGCCGAGGTGCTGGACGCGCTCGGGCCGAACGGCATTCTAATCAACATGGCGCGCGGCTCGGTCGTCGACGAGCCGGCCTTGATCAAGGCGCTGACCAAAGGTCGCATCTTGGCGGCGGGCCTTGATGTCTTTGCCAAGGAGCCGGAAGTCCCGAAAGAATTGATCGCCATGGAGAACGTCGTTCTGTTCCCGCATGTCGGATCGGCATCTGTTCATACGCGCGAGCGAATGGATCAGCTTGTCGTCGATAACATCGCGGCTTGGGCCGCGGGCAAGCCGCCGGTGACTCCGGTACCGGAAACACCCTTCAAATCCTGGCGCCGGTGAATTGTGCGCCATGCGCATAGGTTTCTCTCATGCCCGGCGCATGACGCAGCGCCGCGAGCGTGCTAGTTTCAATCGCATGAGCGCCGGTAAATTCGCAATCTTTGCTGCCTTTGCCGCGAGCCTCTGCGGCGCCGCTTTAGCGCAGGAAACGCAGCCGAGCGGCAATCCGCCGCAAGATGTGGGAAATCGGCAACCGCAAGCAAGTAAGGACGACGACGCCAGCACCGTGATCGGCGCCTGGGAATTCTCCAATGCGGATCACGACAAAACCTGCCGCTTCACGTTCCGCGCCGAGACGACATCCAACGGCCGCCGGCTCGATATCGACAAAAACTGCGCGAACCTGTTCCCATCGACCAAGACTATCGCTGCCTGGGCGGTCGACAATTACGGCGATCTGCGGCTGCTCGATGCGCAAGGCGAAGCCGTAATCGAGCTCACTCAGGTCGAAGGCGGCATGTATGACGGTTTCTCTCCGCAAGAAGGCCGCTACATCCTGCAGACCGCGGCCGCGGCGCCGGTGCGTTCGGCCGACAACTTGGCCGGCGAGTGGGCGATCGCGCGCGGCGCGGGCAAGCCGATATGCATGATCACGCTCGCGAACAGCCCCGCCGGCCCCCCTGCCGCCGCCGACACGTTGGCGCTCAAGCTCAAGCCCGGCTGCGATCCCTTTGTCACGCGTTTTAATCCGGCCGGTTGGCGCATGCAGGAAGGCGAACTGATGTTGCTTTCGGCGCGCGGGCAATCCTGGCAATTCGAAGAGAACGACGCCAATACCTGGCAGCGCGTGCCTGAATCGTCCGATTCGATTCTGCTGGTGCGGCAGTAGCGGGCGCCGGCGTCAGCAATCGAAATCCGCAAAATGAAAAAACGGCATCAGGTCGTCATCGTTGGCGGCGGACCGGTCGGCGTCGCCCTTGCGGTGGAACTCGGCTTGCGTGGAATCGATTGCGCGCTGGTCGAGCAGCGGCGTGAACCTCAACGCATCCCCAAGGGGCAGAACCTCACCCAGCGCTCAGTGGAGCATTTTTATTTCTGGGGCATCGCGGAAGAGCTGCGCGCCGCGCGCCTATTGCCGCCGTCCTATCCGATGAGCGGAATCGTCGCGTATCGCGACCTCAACAACGAATATTGGTACGCGCCGCCGCTGCGCGAAATCGTCAATTCCTATTACTTCCAGGAAAACGAGCGCTTGCCGCAATATCAGGCCGAATACGTCCTGCGCGCGCGGATGGCGCAACTTGCCAATGTAGAGGCGCGGTTCGGCTGGGTTGCGGAAACGATCAATCAGGATTCCGGCGGCGTGGAAATCGCCATTGCCGAAGCGGACAGCGGCACGCGCGACATCCTGCACGCCGATTATGCTATCGGTTGCGACGGCAGTCATTCGATCACGTGCAAGCAGATCGGGATCGAGCGCGGCGGCGCCGACTTCGATCAGCTGATGGTGCTGGCGCTGTTTCGCTCGCGCGAACTTCATGAGAAGCTCAAGCGTTTCCCGCCGCGTTCCACCTACCGGGTGATCCATCCCGAACTGCACGGCTATTGGCAATTTTTCGGGCGCGTCGACGTCGGCGAGAGTTGGTTCTTTCATTCTCCCGTGCCGGCGAACACCACGCGCGACAATTACAATTTTCACGGTTTGCTGCAGAAAGCGGCCGGCTTTTCGTTCGCGTGCGAATTCGACTACGTCGGCTTCTGGGATTTGCGCATCGCGGTCGCCGAGACCTATCAGGTTGGGCGTGTCTTTATTGCGGGTGACGCCGCACATTCGCATCCGCCTTACGGTGCCTACGGTCTCAATAACGGACTCGACGACGTCGTCAATCTCGGCTGGAAGCTTGCGGCGAAGCTCAAGGGCTGGGGCAACGATGGGCTGCTCGCGACCTACAGCCAAGAGCGGCGCCCGATCTTCAAGGAGACCGCGGAAGATTTCATCGAAGCGGGCATCCGCCGCGACCGGGAATTCCTGCAGCGCTATAGCCCCGAGCGCGACCGCGCCGAGTTCGAGCGCGCCTGGAGGGAGCATGCCAACTCGGCCGCACCGCGCGTTTTGACTTACGAGCCGCATTACGAAGGATCGCCGCTCGTCTATGGACCGCCGCACGGCGTGAGCGGCGCTTCCGGCGCGCACACATTCAAGGCCCGCGCCGGCCATCATCTGCCGCCGCAGCGGTTGACCTCCGGCCGCAATGTGTTTGAGGAGCTCGGCAAGGACTTCGCGCTATTTGCCTTTGACAGCGAAGGCGCAACCGCCGCCGCCTTCGCGCAAGCCGCCGAAGCGCTGCGCGTGCCTCTAAAAATTGTGCGGGACAGTTATGAGGACGGCCGGAAACGCTATGAGGCCAAGTTCATCTTGGTCCGCCCCGACCGCTACGTCGCCTGGACCGGCAACGATCCGCCAGCGGACACGGCGGCAATCCTCGGCAGGGCGGTTGCGTGCCTCTGAGTGCTCGGAATGTCAGTTCGTTCCAAGCCTCGCTCACAATTTAGAATCGAACAAATTATTTGGGTCTGACCGCGTCCTATCAAAATGGGCGGGATGAAATTACCGCTGTGGCGTCGCACACCTGTATGATCGGACTCACAGTGCGGTATTGATTGCGGGTGGAAAATGCCGGGCGCCCCCGCGGCGGCGCACTGCCGCGTCAGCGCAAGTAAGCCATGAGAGACGATCAGAACAGATAAGCGAGGCTGACGACAAGGATGCTGGCTGCGGCAAGCATCAGAATTTCAGGGCCGTCGAAGCTTCTGAAGACACGAAACATGGGCACCCTCACAGTGCCCGACACCGATGCTACCAGTATCCCGGTTGAATGACGGCGGAATTAAGGAGAATTCGGAACGTTGTGGATAGTTTGCGCCGAGTCCGACGGGCTCCGTCCACCTCCGCCGGCCATCTTTCGGTTCGAAATGATTTAGACCAAATAGCGGCGAATGATCTAGCGCCGCACGGGAGCTGCCTATATGCGGGTAATAGTCACCATATCCGCCGATTCGATCGGCAGAACGAACTGAAACAAAGCGCCGCTTTTGCCGTCCGACGAAGCGACGAGTTGGCCGCCATGATGTTCAATAATCATGCGGCAAATGGCCAGTCCCAGTCCTGTCCCCTGTGACTTCGTCGTGAAAAACGCATTGAATATTTCGTCCAATTGCTTGGGATCGATTCCGGGCCCGGAATCTCGCACCGCCACTGCAACCGATTCACGATCGCGAAGCCCGGTCGTTACCTGCAAGACGCGATCGCGATCGGCGACATTTTCCATTGCCTCGATCGCATTGCGAACGAGGTTAATAATCACCTCTTGCAATTGACCCGCATGGCCGTCGATGAGCGGCAGTTCTGCCGCCAGCTCCGAACGAAGTTCAATGACGCGATCTTTGAACTCACCCTGTAGCGACTGCAGAACACCGAGGATGAGCTTGTTGATGTCAACCGGCTGTCGTCCCTGATCGACTTTGCGGAATAACGCACGGATGCCGTCGAACACTTCGCTGGTGCGGTGACCGTCATTGACGATCCGGTTCAGGGCTGAACGAACTTCGTCACGGTCCGGCGGCTCCTTATCCAGGAAGCGCAACGCCGCATTGCCGTTGGCCACGATTGCCGCAAGAGGCTGCCTCACCTCATGAGCGATGGCGACCGTAATCGCTTCCACATTCATAAGCTTGTTGTCCCGTTCGCGCTCAAGCATCATGTTTGAATGGGCGAGACGCGCCTCATTCTCCCTGCGTTCGGCAAATAGCGCGGCAAGAACCGATGCGCCGAGCGCAACAACCAAGATGACCGCCTGCGCTTGCAGGATGCGATCGTCGATCGGCAGAGCGACGTCGCCGAAATGGCCGATGCCGAGGATTGCCGTCCACACGACCGTGAGCGAAACGAGGAACGCGCCGGACGCCGCGAAGAGCGGCCGACACCGAGCAGCGAGCCATAACAAAGTTGGGAACAAGAGCGCGCCCGGAACGACAGTTTGCCACGGCTCCTGCGGCAGCGAAATGATGACAGCCGTCATGGCGGCCAGGATCAACAGCGCCACCGTGCCTTCTACGAGTTCGCCGCGAGGCGGCCGGTCCCGCGCCGCGGCGGCAAGCCCGATCACGAGCGGTGCGACTGCGATGATGCCGACGACATCAGACGCGAACCAGTGCCGCCAAGTGGTAAGCATCGACACCGTCGGGCTGTGGAACAATTTGTACCCAAGGGCTCCGCCGATGCCCGAAATGGCAGTCCCAGCAACCGCCGCCACGAGCAAGCCGAGCACGTGGCGCAACCGATCGAGGCCGATACGCGCGCCGAAGTAGTGTTGGATCAATCCGGCCGTGATCAAGGCTTCCGCCGCGTTGCACACTGCGAAGGCGACGGCAGCCCAGAGGTTTCGATCCCCCATCAAATTGGCGGCGACGGTCGCAACCATCGCTCCGGCCGCGACGGGCCACCTCGCGCGAGGCCCGAGAGCGATCAAGACGCCCGATGAAATTCCGGCTGCGGGCCAGAACACGGCTACGCCATCCGGTTTCATCAGCAAGCCGAGACTGAGCTGGGCTGCCAGGAAGTAAGCGGCGCCGACTGCCGCCGCCAGCCGGATGCCGTCTATCCATTGCCGACCTAATTGATCGACGATGGACTGCTGCCGCTCGTAAAGCGTTGCCAATGCCGTTCTCGCGAAGTTATCAGGACTGAAGCCGCTTGGCCCCCCAACAATCACCCACCAACCAGCATTCTACGCCCGCATTGTTTTGGAGTCACAAAAGTGATGCAAGCTATGCGTTGCCGGCTCCAAGCAAGGCCTGTCCAAGCAAGGCCTGGCGCGTTTATTCTGATCGTGACTTTCCCTTTGACTTATCTACGAGAATCGGCGTGGGGAGGAGTGAGGTTGGCCCCGGACAGGGGTGTCGGGGGATGGGGTGTCCGGGGCCACTGGCGCGATCGGGGGGTTGGTGGGGACCAACAACCCGTGGCCAAGCGTGAAACTTGGCGAGCCACTGCGGTACCGTCTGTCAGGTCCGCAAGCTCCATTTCTTAGTCGCGGCAACTGTTATAAAGGTTCACTGCCTAGGAGTGGTTGATGAACTCGGGCATCGAACAACAACCGGTTGTATTTATAATCGACGATGACGCCTCTTTGTGCGAGGCGCTGGCGCGCTTGTTTCGGTCGGTCGGTTTGCAAGCGAAAGTCTACGGCTCGGCGCCGGAATTCCTGCAAAGCAAGTTACCGGACGGACCGAGTTGCCTGGTGCTCGACGTGAGGTTGCCGGGCTTGAGCGGACTCGATTTTCAGTCCGAGTTGGTCAAGGCGAACATCCAGATTCCCATCGTTTTCATGACCGGACACGGGGACATCCCCATGACAGTGCGCGCCATGAAAGCCGGAGCGGTGGAGTTTTTACCCAAGCCATTTCGCGATCAGGACATGCTCGACGCCGTGCAAGCGGGTCTTGAACGCGATCGTGCCCGGCGCAGAAATGCGAGCGATAGTTCCAGGCTGAGAACCAACTTCGATTCGCTAACGCCGCGCGAACAGGAAATCATGGGCTTCGTGACCGCGGGTTTGATGAATAAACAAATTGCAGGCGAGATCGGGGTCAGCGAGATCACCGTTAAAGTTCACCGCGGCAATGTCATGCGAAAGATGGGCGCTAAATCGCTCGCGGACCTGGTACGAATGGCGGACGCGCTGGGCGTGCGGCGAACCAAGTGATAGCCCCCTATACGCAAGTATAGTTTCTTGACCATTTCCGATACATGAGACTTGCCGAGGCACAATGGCGAAACTCGGCCGAGCCCGCTATTTCACCCCACAATAAGGACTAGAAAATTGCTGAAGGCTCCCGTGATCAGCATCATTGACGATGACGAATCGGTTCGGGAGGCCACCAAAGGCCTCATTCGGTCTCTAGGATACAACGCCGCCACCTTCGCATCGGCCGAGGAATATCTGCGGTCCGACCATGTTTCGGACTCCGCCTGCCTGATCACCGATCTGCACATGCCCGGCATGAGCGGGGCCGACTTGCAGGATCGCTTGATCGCAGATGGCCGCCGGATCCCGATGATTTTCATGACCGCTTATTCCGAGGAGAAAGTCCGCGCCCGGGTATTGGACGCCGGCGCGTTCGGTTTTCTGCGCAAACCGTTTGACGATGAACATCTGATCGAATGTCTCGATAAGGCCCTCAAAAGACACGACACCGTCGAACAATAGTTGTTCGCGTTCGCGAGCGCCCACTCCCCGAGTCTTGAATTTTAAACCGGTCGTGCACGATCAGGTCGGTTCCTATACCGACGTATAGGATCGATCATCCTTTTCGGTAAGAACCTTTTACCATCGCTCAATGGAGTGTTTACCAACATACAATGGAGGAGATTCGCCGAGGAATTCTACGCTCCCTGGCAAGAAGCAGAGAATGCAACAGGGGTGTCAAACATGCGTACGAATGCCGCAAGCCTCCGGGCTGCCTGCGCGCCTGAACCCGTCAAGGGCGCACGAAAAGAACGCACAGTCGTCCTCTCCGATACACTGAAAAGCGAGCCTTGCTTCGGAACGCAACAAGGCTTTGACGAAAAGCTGCTCGAACGTATCGCCAAGGGCGACTCGCTGGCCATGCGAGCCATGTTCGCCCGCCACAATATGCGGGTCCACAGATTCGTCCTGCGGCTCGTCCGCGACGAAGCGCTGGCTCAGGACGTGGTCAACGACGTATTTCTCGATGTGTGGCGAAATGCCGGACAATTCAAAGGCGAGACCAGCCAGGTTTCGACGTGGATCATGGCAATCGCGCGATTTAAGGCAATTTCATCGCTGCGTCGGCGCAGGGATGAGCAGCTCGACGATGCCGAAGCGACAACCATTCCGGATTCGGCCGACGACCCGGAGACCGCGATACAAAAGAAGGATCGCATCGCCATCCTGCGCAGGTGCATGAGTCACCTGTCGGGCGTCCATCGCGAAATCATCGAGCTCGCCTACTATCAGGAAAAGTCCGTCAAGGAAGTCGCCGGGATGCTCGGCGTGCCCGAGAACACCGTCAAGACGCGTATGTTCCACGCACGAAAGCGCATGTCCGAATTGCTGCACGAGGCTGGCATCAACCGGACCTATCAGTAAAACTGCCGCGCACGCGCGGCAGCGATTAGCGAACGGATGCCGTCCGTGGATTGAAATGCGCCAGCGCGGCGCGACACTCCGCCGAGATGCGAGTCCGGTTCGACAATAGGCACGCCGCGACGCGCTCACGGTCAGGGATGGATTGGCTGCAAACAGTCATGGCATCGTTCATGCACGCCTGCCGATCCAGTTGCGAGTCGGCCTTGACGGCGACGGTCGAAACCACCAGGCCAAACAGTGCAAGTGCAGCAGTTCGGATTTTCATAGCCCCTCCTGTGAGACCGGTCCGGCCTTCATGAGTCAAGCCCCTTGACTCAATCCCTTAGACGCAGCGCGAACACATGTGGTTCATAAAAGCGGCCGGCACTGCAGCGCACAACGGACCGCGAACATTTTTTGTCGGCGAAGCCTAGAACCTTCAGCAACGAGACCGCGACTAACAGAGTAGGAAAACGGATTCTCTTTCGTGGGGTAACCAGTTAGCGGAGACGTACCCATGGATAAGATCGTGGCTCGTCTGAACATCAACCACTTTCGCAAGCTCTTGACTGAAGAACTGGACCAGACAAAACAACAAACGATTCTTCGTCTGTTGGCCGAAGAAGAAGAAAAACTAAGGGCGCTGTGGAGTCGGGCGAGCGAGCGAAAGCTTCAAGCTTGCGGCGCCTGACATTATCGGGTGAGTTGATTTGGCTGCGGTCCCAGGCGGATCCTGCAGCCTAGCCGAGGCCGGCCGCGCGATGCGGCCCGTTCCTTCCGATTGCGGTCCTGCTTAAACCGCGCGTTTTCGATCTTTCTTTGCGCCTCCAAGCTCTACTGGCCGCATGTCCGTCGCGCTATGCTGACTGACGGCGCGACTGGCTAGGCTGACAATGGCGCGTGAAGAATTAGATACCGAGACGAGGCTGGTGAACCTGCCGCCGACGCCGCGGCAGCGTCATGCGGCATTCGCCGTCGGCGCGCTGTTGCTCGTCGGATTTCTCGTCACGGCGCCGCTGGCGCACAGTACGCTTCCTCGGATTGACGCGTTTTTGCCGACGGCGGCGTCGGCAATTTCCGTCACCGACTTCATTACTTCGGTTCTTTTATTCGCGCATTTCTCGATTTATCGATCACGCGCGCTCTTGGCGCTAGCGAGCGGCTACCTTTATACGTCGCTGATCGTGATACCCAACGCGCTGACGTTTCCGGGAGCATTCTCGCCGAGCGGTCTTCTGGGAGCCAGTCCGCAAAGCGCCGGCTGGCTGTATTTCTTCTGGCATACCGGTTTTGCCGCAGCGCTTCTGATCTATGCGTCACTGAAGAGCCAAAAGGCCGTAAGGGACGAAGTCCGATCTTCGCCTCTTTTCGCCATTGGCTGGAGCGTTGCAATCGTCGTGGCACTGGTGTGCGGGATGACCTTGCTTGCCACCGCGGGGGCAAGCGCGCTTCCCCCGCTTTTTCTCGATAAAATCCATTTTACTCCGGTGGCGGATCATCTTTTCCTATTCATGCTGCTGATTTGCGGCTTTGCGTTTTTCGCGACATGGTCGCGGCGGCGGTCCGTGCTCGATTATTGGCTTACGATCGTCGCTCTCGCGCTGATGTGCGAGGTCGCGCTGTCTTTAACCGGATCCGGGCGCTTCAGTCTCGGCTTCTATGCCAACCGCACTTTCTCGCTGGTCACCTCGGCCATTATTCTGGTCGTCCTGCTCGCGGAGACGACCAAGCTCTACGCCCGTCTTACTCGCTCGAACATGATGTTGCGGCACGAGCGGAGCAACAAGCTGATGAACATGGAAGCAATGGTTGCTTCGATTTCCCATGAAGTGCGTCAACCGTTGACGAGCATCGTGGCGAATAGCAACACGGCGCGCCGATTCCTCGAACGGCAGACTCCCGATTTAGCCGAAGTCCGATCGGCACTGGACAGAATCGAAAGCAACAGTCATCGCGCCAGTCAGATTTTCGACAGTTTTCGAGCCCTGTTTGGACGAGGCGGTCAGGGACAAGAAACCATCGACGTCAACGAGATGGCTCTTGAAGTCCTGCAGATCTTGCGCGGCGAGTTGAAAGATAACGAGATCGCGACCAGGATCGAGCTCATGCCCGAATTGCCCCTTATCACCGGCCATAAGGGCCAATTGCAGGAGGTCCTGATCAACCTCATTCACAATGCAATAGAAGCGATGGGCGCGATGCCGGATGGCGATCGAGCGCTGCGAATAACGACTGCGCGGCACGGCAGCGATGCAATTCTCCTGGCCGTGGAAGATTCCGGGCCCGGAATCGATCCTAAAAAGGCCGACAGCATATTCGACGCATTCGTCACGATGAAACCGCAAGGAATGGGATTGGGGCTAGCCATATGCCGGATGATCATTGAGCGACACGAGGGGCAAATCTCCGCTACCTCGGCGCAACCGCGGGGCACCATGTTGCGCGTCGTGTTGCCGGCGCGATGATTCAAATCGGATCGGCTCAGGCACGGCTTGGGGAGGCGGCTTGGGGAAGCAACTTGGTGAACAACTTGAAAGCCGCTTGGCGAATCGCCGCCGGAAGACCAGCGGCAAAGCTAAAAAGGCCCCGGCGTGAAATACCGGGGCCTCTTGATAACGAATTGCAAAATTTAGCGCGTGTAGGTCGGAATCGGCTGCAGCACTTGAAGGCTTCGCTGCCACACCGTTCCGTTGTCGAATTGAATTGTCATGCCATCCGGTGAATAGACTGCGCCTTCGTTCCAGCTTTGCGCCCAGATGTGACCCGGCCAGTCGATCCACGCTCTGGTGGGTTGGCCCAGTTCATTGACCAGATTGAGCTGCCAGCCATTCTGCGTAACGAAAGCGAGACCCGGCACCCCTCCAGCGCATCCCTGGATGCACTGAAATTGACCCGAAACATTCAGCACTTGCCCTGGGGCGGTTACGGGGATGATCGGCGTGACAACCGCCTGCGCTGGGGGCGGCGCGGGCGGCACAGCAGTATCGTAAAGCGGCCGCGATGAATTGACCGCCGCGACATGGTGTATGGTCGTCCGCGTCGTCACGATCCTGTGGCGCACGGCCGGTCGTGTCACCGGGACAGTCGCGATAGTTTGGACCGTCTGCACCGGCTGGACAGTTCCGGCCGGAACGGCGACCAGCGGCATTTGCATCATCAGCGTGCCGCTTGGTTGGACAATAAAGGCCTGATACGGCTGCGCGCCCTGATATGGCTGCGTGACCAGCCACTGGGCATTCGCAGCCGGAGTGCCCGCAACCAAGGCAACGCCCAACGCCAGGCACGAGACATAAGTTCTCATTGGCTCGTCTCCATATGAAACGTCCACCCCGAATTATCTAAGAAAGCGCGGTCAAGAGCGGCATTGATTTAGATCAATGCCGTGCGGGGCGACTCGTCTTTCCAACCATTTAGAGTCTGATGTGGCATGATCTTTTTCGGGAAAACCGGTTTCCACCCTGGATCGGTGTCCGAGGCAGGCTTTTCCGGATCGTGCCTAGTGCGTTCCGCCGCACCTGCCGATGCGTTCTTCGCACGGCTATTATTGCGTTCACCCGCGCTGGAAGCCCTTGGCGGTTAATACGGGCTTTGCCATCGCTCCGGTGAGAAATTGGATGAACGACTTCGCTCCATTCGGGTCCTTGCTCGAAGCATCTATTGCACCCGTAAAGACCGTCGTGCTGGCAAACTCTCCCGGCAGTGGACCGAGCTCTCGCGCGCCCGCGACCGGCACGATTTCGGAAGTTTGTCCGACGCCAATCTCGGCTTCGCCCTTGGCAACCATTTCGACGGCCTGCGCGCCCGGCACCAAAATGGTTTTGGAGTTCAATTAATCGGCGATACCGCGCGGTATCGCCCATTCATACGACCGGCGACGCGACAAGCGCGCGTCACATCCGCTGTGATGTTTGTTGCGATTTTGAGTAATGCAGAGCACGATTGCGTGCTGCTGACCGGGAGCGATGGATGTTCGAGATCACATACCTATTGGTGCTTATTTTGGCGGCGCTGCCGCTGGCCCTGGCGGTGCTGCGAGGGAGCCGCGATCACGTCGCATTTGTTCACCGGCTCTATCGTGACGCCGCATACCTTCTGGCGGCGCTCCTTGGCATCATTTGTCTCGAAGCTGCGCTCACTATTTCGCTTGAGAATTACTGGTTTGGCGAGTTGGCCTATAGTCACCGCTTTTGGCTGTCGATTGAATACCGGGTCGGCATTTTCCTAGCGACCCTGTTCGCGGTCGGCTTGTTTCTCGCCGTCAATCTTCGGCTGCTATGTCGGCCGTTTCTCGTTGTTCCCAGAAGCGCTCCATGGATTGGCGGTTTCGTGATTGCGGGCTTGATCGCCTATCTCGCGACGCCGCTTTGGATTCCGCTTCTGCGCTTCCTCGGCATGACGCCGGCGGGACACGCCGATCCGGTTTTCAGTAGGGACCTTTCCTTCTACCTGCTCGCGCTGCCGTTTTACGACGACGTTCTCGACATCGCCATCGCGATCCTTTCGCTTATGGTCGCGCTCTGGTTTGTCGCCGGAATATTCATGCACCGCGGCAGAACGGCCCTGATCTACGGCTTAAGCGGGAGCGGAGCCTTTTTGCATGGCTCCCCAGTCCTCGTGCCGCAAAGCAGAGGCGCCCAGGTAACCTGGTTGCGTCAGGGCATGCTGCTGGGAGCTCTGCTGTGTCTAGCGTTCGGCGCGAACCGGTATCTGGCGCGTTATCATCTCGTCGTGAACGGGCATTCGAAAGTCGTTGCCGGCGCGTCGTATGTCGACGTCAATTTCTGGATACCGGCCTATGATTTGCTCGTCGCCTGCTGGCTTGCGGCCGCATTTGTCTTGATGCTCGCAAGCATCTCGCCGCGATTTCTTGCCTGGTTGCTGGAGCGCCGCGTGCATTGGCTCGCACCGCTCTCGGTCTTGGCGACTGTATTCATCGGCGCATTCGCGCTTCCTGCCGTCATAGAAGCTGTGTATGTCGGCCCAAACCAGATCACCCTCGAGCTGCCGTATTTCGTCAGAAGTATCGCCGGGACCCGTCAGGCCTACAATCTCGCGGGACCGTCCATCGAGGAGCGCGAGTTCGCTGTCTCCCGCCAACCGCTAGCCGCCGCCGATTTGGAGAAGGACGCCTCGACGCTTCGGGATGCCCGCATCTGGGACTGGCGCGCGCTTGAGCCGCAACTTCAGCAGATTCAGGGCCTGCGCCCGTACTATTCGTTCTCCGGTGTCGATATCGACCGCTATGAGATCGACGACGCCAAGCGGCAAGTCATGATCACGGCGCGCGAACTTGACGTCACGCGACTGCCCGAGCCGGCCAAAGTCTGGGTCAATCTCGCGCTCAAATATACTCATGGTTACGGCGTCGTTGCGGCGCCGGTGAATGAGATTGACAGCAGGGGCAATCCCATTCTTTGGGCGCACGATATTCCAATCGTCGCCAAGAAAAATCTTTCGGTCGCGCATGGCGAGATTTATTTCGGCGAGCAAACCGACGACCGAGTCTATGTGCACACGACCGAAAAGGAGTTCGATTTTCCGCAAGGCCAAGCCAATGCCGAGACAACCTACCAAGGCAACGGCGGCATTCCGCTGTCCAACCTCTGGCGCAAGCTCGTTATAGCGCGCCAATTCGACGGACTGCGGCTTTTCATTTCCGGATATTTCACGGCGCAAAGCCGGGTCATGCTGCGACGGAATATCGTCGAGCGAGTTCAGACATTGGCCCCATTTCTGCGCTTCGACAGCGATCCATATATCGTCGCGGATTTGGATCATTATTCTTATATCCTCGACGCCTATACCACATCGCAGAACTTTCCCTACAGCGAGGCTTACCAGGGATCGCTGCCGAACTTCCGGGGACAGAATTACTTCCGAAATTCGGTCAAAGCGGTCGTCGACGCTTATAACGGCTCGGTGACATTCTACATTTTCGACCGGCGCGACCCAATCATCAACGCCTATCGGCGGATACTGCCTGAAATGTTCAAGGATGCCGATGAGATGCCGGAGAATCTGCGCCGGCACATCCGCTATCCCGAAGACATATTCACCGTGCAGGCCGAGATGTACGGCACGTACCACATGACTAACCCGACGACTTTCTACAATCGAGAAGATCGCTGGGAGATTCCGCGCGAGCTTTATCGGAACGTCGAGATCGAAATGCTGCCGTATTACGTCACAGCGCAACTTCCGGGCTCCGCAAAGCCGGAATTCCTGCTCATGCTGCCGATGTCGGTCGCCGGCAAGAACCAGATGGCGGGATGGCTTGCCGGCCTCTGCGACGGCGATAACTACGGGAAGATGGTAGCGTTTCGCTTCCCCAAAGGGTCCTTCATCGACGGCCCCGCGCAGGTCGAATCACGGATCAATTCCGACAGCCGGTTCTCGGGCGATCTCACGCTCTGGGACCAGCACGGCTCAAGGGTCATCCGCGGTAACCTCATCGTGTTGCCGCTCGTCGACAACAAGCTCATCGCCATCGAACCGGTTTACATCGAGGCGGAACAAACCAAGATCCCGACGCTTGCCCGCGTCGTGCTGGGGCAGCTTCTGCCGGATGACCGCAAAATCGAATGGGCAAATACCCTTCCCGAAGCCGAGCGCCTTCTGGTCGGCGCGCCGCAAGGCGCGGTCAACACATTAAACGCTACGCCGGGCAACGACACGCTTGAACGGGCGCGAGAGCTGTTCGGCGAGATGCAACGCGAATATGCCGCAGGCAACTTTGCGCGCTACGGCGAGCTTCTCCAACAGCTCGGGAAGCTTCTCCTGTCACAATAGGGTCTAGGGCATGATCCGGAAAAAGCCTGTCCCCGGACACCGATCCGGGAATGGTCGAGCCAATTCAATTCGCGTCTTTCAAGCTCAGGATATAAGCGACGAGATCGCTCATATCGCTGCCTTTGATGATGACATTCGGCATGGTCTCATGTGACGTCCTGAGCGCCGCAATGAGCGCGGTGCTCGTCATGCCGGGAACATTGGCAATGTGCTCGAATGTAGGCGCGTCGGCATTGGGCGATCGGCCGGGCACCTTATCGACCAGATGACACTCGGCGCAAATTGCTCGAGCGATCTTGAGGCCCTGCTGAGGGCTGCCGATTGCTTGCGCCTGGGCGGCTACCGGGCACATGGCGAGGAACACGGCAAGGCACACGGCAAGGCACGTGGCAAGGATCAAACCGGTTTTTGACATTCCCGTTGCTCCTTCGGTCTTTGAGCGGAGAAATTATATGACCTTCACTTGTCGGCAACAGCCCGGTAGGCGATAGGAAATCTGCTTTCGAGCCAAGATGGACATTGAAGGGCAATTTACCGCAATCGGCAACACGATGCGCCGTCCCAACGATGTGCTAGGGTGCCTTGAGTCTGGGGAAGGCTTGCGTCCGCGGGGGCCGCCAGCGCCCGTATTTACGGGAGCCGGGAGACAATGAAACGTCGCGAGTTCATGACGATCGTAGGCGGCGCGGTCGGTTGGCCGCTTGTCGGTCGCGCGCAGCAGCCCGCAATGCCGGTGATGGGCTTCCTCAGCGCCAGGACGTTCGACGATTCCAAAAACCTGCTCGCTGCCTTCCGCGAAGGACTAAATACAAACGGCTATGTAGAGGGCCAAAATATCACGATCGAATACCGATGGGCCGAGGGTCAATACAATCGACTGCCGGACCTGGCGAACGACTTGGTCCACCGCAACATCGCGTTGCTCGTAGCGACTGGCGGCGAGCCTTCAGCCCTTGCCGCCAAGGCGGCAACCTCCACGATTCCGATCGTGTTTACTGTAGGAGGCGACCCTGTTAAGGCCGGGATCGTCGCCAGCCTCAACCGCCCCGGCGGGAATGCCACCGGCGTTAGCCTGTTGACCATTGCGCCGGAAGCGAAACGGCTCGGCTTGCTGAACGAGCTGGTGCCAGGGTCGGGCACTTTCGGCATTCTGTTGGATCCCAATTATACGACATCGGAAGCCACCTTGCAGGAAGTGCGGGACGCAGCTCGTGCGATCAACCGACCGCTGCAAATTGCGAAAGCGTGCAACCCCGCAGAGCTGGACGCCGCTTTTGCGATGCTTGCCCAACAGCACGCCGTCGCGCTGCTGGTGACAGCAGATCCATTTTTCGATACGAGGCAAAGCCAGATCGTGGCCTTGGCCGCGCAATACGAGCTGCCGGCGGTCTACCAATTTCGCGATTATGCTGTCGCCGGCGGGCTGATGAGCTATGGCATCAGTATTACGGACGGATATCGCCAACTCGGCGTCTATGCCGGCCAAATCCTCAAGGGCGCCAAACCAGCCGATTTACTGATCTATCAATCGATTAAATTCGAGCTGATCATCAATCTCAAGACGGCGAAGACACTCGGCATCAAAATTTCGGATAATCTGATTTCGATCGCCGATGAAGTGATTGAGTGAGACGTCACCGATGCGAGGGCCCGGGGCGCGCAGTTGGCGGCGGGGCGGACTCGCTCCGGCGAAGGCATGATCCGGAAAAGCCTGCCCCGGACACCGATCCGAAGCCGGTTATCCGAAAAGATCATGCCTCATCAAACAGCTAGTGCTGCAATCAATTCAGATTGAAACGATTGCGCTCTAGCGCTGCAAACCGCGAGTGTCCTAAACCTGACGGCGATACATACTGGGAGGATCATGATGAACATTCCCCGTCGAATGTTTATTGCCGGTTTTGGGGCGGCGCCCATAGCGAGCTTATTGGCGCGAAGCGCTTTTGCCGCCTATCCGGATCGGTCGATCCACCTGATCGTTCCGTTCGCGGCAGGCGGCAATGCCGATATCGTCGGACGTATAACGGGTGACGTGATCAGCAAGGCCTTGAACCAGCCGGTCGTGGTGGAGAATAGAGGCGGCGCCGGCGGCAGCGTCGGCGCCGAATTTGTCGCGCATGCGACGCCGGACGGCTACACCTTGTTGGTCGGGTCGAACGGGCCGCTCACGGTCAATCCGTTCATCCATACCAATCTCGGCTACGACTCGCTGAAGGATCTTGTCGCGGTTGCATTGACGAGCTACGTGCCGCACGCGCTCATTTTGAGCGATAAAGTCCAGGCAAAGACCGTGGCCGAACTCATCGCACTGTCGAAGACCTCGCCGATCACGATCGCCACCAGCGGCATCGGCAGCGCCAGCCATATGACGCTGGAGCGCCTCAAGGCCGCCACCGGCGCGAACATCACGCACGTGCCCTATCGCGGCGGCGGTGCTCTGATGCCCGACTTGATCGGCGGCAATATCGACGGTGCCATGACCGAATTCTCGACCGCGCTGCCGCTGCACCAGGGCGGCAAGGCGCATATCATAGCCATAGCCGCGGCTCATCGTTCCAAACTCGCACCGGACATCCCGACCTTCGACGAAAGCGGCGTGAAGGGCTTTACGGCGCAGAGCTATATCGGCGTCGTCGCCCCGGCAAACACGCCGGCGGATGTCGTCGCCAGGTTGCAGGAGGCAATCGAAAAAGGCTTAAGTCCGGGAAGTCCGGCTGCGGAGCGCCTGATCGCGCTTGGCTCCGAAGTCGCTTCGCCGGAGCAGATGACCTCCAAGGGATTCGCCGCGTTCATTCGCGCCGATTACGAGAATATGCGCGAAGCCGCGAAGCTTGCTGGCATCACACCGGAATGAGCGCGCAACGGGCACCATTTCCGCCGCAGCTAGAGCGATCGTTTCAGATTTAATCGATTACGGCTCTAGATATTTGATGAGGTATGATCTTTTCGGAAAAGCCAGGCTTCCACTTTTCCGGATCATGCCCTAAATCAGCTTTAATCCCTTGAGGCTGGCGTGGCCTTCCTTGCCGACGATGATGTGGTCGTGCACTGAAATGCCGAGCGGCGCCGCCACCGCCATGAGGCGTCGGATCGCCGGAAGGATGATTGTGCACCAGGATGATGGCGGTTGCCGATAGTTCGAGCGCGCGCTTGACTACTTCGCGCGGATAGACCGGCGCGTGATCGACGGTGCCGACTTGCTGCACCTCTCGGCGACGAGCTGGTTGCGCTTATCGAGAACCAGGACGCGAAATTGCTCGCGGTTGGCGAAAGCCTGCGCGGTGCGGCAATAGTCAAGCACCGCCGACCACGATGACAGCACCGGACGCTTTCTCACGGCGCCGTGCAACAGCCGGTTGGCCGCCGCCTGCACGATCTTAAATTCGGTGATGCAGGCGTCGCCCAGACCCTTGATCTCGCCAAGCCGCGCCTCCGGCGCGGCAATCGTTTCCGCAAACGAGCCGAATTTCGCCACCAGCGCCTTGGCGAGCGGCTTGACGTCGCGGCGCGGCACCGCACGAAACAGCAACAATTCCAAAAGCTCGTAGTCGGACAGCGCTTCGGCGCCGGCCTCGCGAAAGCGCGTGCGCAAGCGCTCACGATGGCCATGATAATGCGGTGCGGCCTCGGCCAGGCCGGCTTCGCTCTTATGCTTCTTTTCCGGCATGAAATTCCGGACGCCACCCCGATCGGCTTACCTTCCCCGCGGCAAGGATGACTGGATTACGGGATTTTGCAATCGTTTGCGGGTTGCGTCTTAGATCACGCGCGATAGGGCGGCTTGTTAAGGCCCTTTGGCGAGAGCGTGAAAATCTCGACGCCGGTCTCGGTGACGCCGACCGAGTGCTCGAATTGCGCCGACAACGAGCGATCGCGCGTCACCGCCGTCCAGCCGTCCGACAAGACCTTCACGTGCGGCCGGCCGAGATTGATCATCGGTTCGACGGTGAAGAACATGCCCGGCTTGAGCAGGATACCCTCGCCGGGGCGGCCGATATGCACGACATTGGGCTCGTCATGAAACAAGCGGCCGAGACCATGGCCGCAAAAATCCCGCACGACGCTCATGTGCTGGGCCTCGACATAGGCCTGGATGGCATGACCGATATCGCCGGTCGTGCCGCCAGGCCGGATCGCGGCAATACCGCGCATCATGCCTTCGTACGTGACTTCGATCAGCCGCTCGGCGCGTCGCGGAATTTCGCCGACGGCAAACATGCGGCTGGAGTCGCCGTGCCATTGATCGAGAATGAGGGTGACGTCGACATTGACGATATCGCCCTCGCGCAACGGCTTGTCCGAGGGTATTCCGTGGCAGACCACGTGATTGACCGACGTGCAGGTCGCTTTGCGGTAGCCGCGATACATCAGCGTCGCCGGCAGCGCGCCGTGGTCGATGCCGAATTCGAACACTTTGCGATCGATGTGCTCGGTCGTTACGCCCGGCTTGATCTCGCCGACCAGCATGTCGAGGCATTCGGCCGCGAGCCGCCCGGCCTTGCGCATGCCTTCGAAGGCGGCGGGGCCGTGAATCTTAATCTGCCCGGTTTTGCGCAGTGGCGCACAGGCTGCATCAACATAGGTCATGGCGTACCGGAATGTCTACGAGGTTCAGCCCGCAATGTAAGCATCGGCGGCACGGCGCGCAAATGCTCCGTCCGCGGCGTCAGTTTGCTATTTTGCCGCCCAACTCCTCCTCGATATGGACCCGGATGATTTCGTCGAAGGACGCTTCGCCGCGAAAGCCGAGCGCCAGCGCGCGCCGGGGATCGAAATGGCTCGGCCAACCGGCGACGATCCGAGCGACGAGCGGATCAGGCTCGCGGCGGATGCGGGCCGCAACCTTCTCGCCAGCGATCCGGCGCAACGCCGCGATCTGCTCGGCCACGGTGCAGCATACGCCGGGCATGGTGAGATTGACGCGCGGGCCGAGCTTGGCGGCGTCGAGACCCGCGGCATGAACGAGAAAGCCGACCGCCGCCCGCGGGCTGGCGTGCCAATGGAGCACGCTGTCCTCGACCGGCAGCACCGCCTCCTCTCCGGCGAGCGGCTCGCGAATGATCGAAGAAAAGAAGCCCGAAGCCGCTTTGTTTGGCTGGCCAGGCCGCACCACGATGCTCGGCAGCCGAATGCCGACGCCGTCGACAAAGCCGCGGCGTGTGTAGTCGGCAAGCAGAAGTTCGATGACGGCCTTTTGCGTGCCGTAGGACGTGAGCGGCGTCAAATGAAAATCGTCGCCGATAGCGTCGGGAAACGGCGCGCCGAACACCGCGATCGACGAGGTAAAGACCAATCGCGGACGATAGCCGCCACCGGCAGTGCGGATCGCTTCCAGAAGCTCGCGCGACCCTTCGAGATTGATCCGCGTGCCTTTCTCAAAATCGAGTTCGGCCTCGGCCGACACCACCGCTGCGAGATGGAAAATGACGTCGGGCCTCGTGCCGACCGCCGTGCTCATTATGGCTCGTTCGGCGATATCGGCCGCGATCGTTTCGACCGCGCCGCTAAACCGATCGGGTTTATCCGGCGCTGTTATATCGACAAGCGTCAACTTCTCGATTCGCTTGCCGTTGAGCGCGCCGTCAGCCACGAGTCGCGCGGTCAGCTTGCGCCCGATCATTCCCGCGGCGCCGGTCATGAGAATGTGCATATGTCCCAGCCAAATTCCAGATTGTCATTCCGGGGCCGAGCGCAGCGAGGAACCCGGAATCCGTAGTCTCAACTCTCTCGAAATTGCGCGCCCTACATCGCCATGCCGCCGTCGACGAGATGCGGCTCGCCGGTAATGTAACTTGCCTCCTCGCTCGCAAGAAAGAGGGCGAGCGCGGCGACCTCCTGCGCGGTGCCGAGCCGGCCCATCGGTTGCCGATCGATAAAGGACTGTCGCACCCCGTCCAAGGAGCGGCCAGTTTCCTTCGCTGCCGTCGCGATGCGCTCTTCCAAGGACGGCGATTCGATCGTACCGGGGCAAATCGCGTTGCAGCGGATGCCTTGCTTGATGAAATCGGCGGCGACCGCCTTGGTCAGACCGATGACCGCCGCCTTGGTGGCGCCGTAGACATAGCGGTTGGGAACGCCGCGGATCGACGATACCGCCGAGGAAATATTGACAATGGAGCCCGATTTTTTCTGAAGCATGGCCGGAAGGAACGCCTTGATGGTGCGGTGCATGGATTTGACATTGAGGTCGAAGGAAAAATCCCAGTCATTGTCGGTGCAATCGAGAATGCTGCCGTTATGCACGTAGCCGGCGCAATTCACCAGAATATCCAGCGCGCCGAATTCGCGCGCAATCGCGTGCGCCATTGCGTCGACATCGCCTTGCGCGCGCACGTCGAGTTTGACGCGCTTCGCCGCCTTAAGATCCCGGACCTTTTCCTCGGCGACATCGGTAGCGATGATTTTCGCTCCTTCCGCGATGAAAGCCTCGGCGATCGCCCGGCCGATGCCTTGGCCCGCTGCGGTCACCAACGCGACCTTGCCTTGTAGTCTGTTGCTCATCCCGATCTCCCGAAGCGCGGCAATCAATCTGCCGCGGCGTTGAGCGTAGCGAGGCTGACCTTTTGCGCACCCTGTTCATCGAAATTCTCAGGATCGAGCCAGCGTTCGAAATTGCGTTTGCGGGCGGGCCATTCGTGATCGAGCATCGAATACCAGGCATCGTCCCGATTACGGCCCTTGGCGATCATGTGCTGGCGGAAGGTGCCCTCGTAGACGAAGCCGTAACGCAGCGCGGCGCGGCGCGACATGGCATTCAATGCGTTGCATTTCCATTCGTAGCGGCGATAGCCGAGCGCCTCGAAGACGTAACGCGCCAGGAGGTACTGGGTTTCCGTGCCTAGCGGCGTGCGCTGCAGTCGCGGCGAATAGAGCACATGACCGACTTCGATCACCCGCATCGGCGGATTGATTCGCAGCAGCGTGACATAACCGATGGCGCGGTCACGCGTATCGAGGATCGCGTAAGCGTAAGGATCCTCGGCCGCCGCGCGTTTTACGATAAAGTCGGAAAAGTCCGAAGGCTGAGCGAACGGACCGTCGGTGGAAATATAAGTCCAGACGTGATCGTGACCGGCAAATGCCTTCCACAAATCCGACCAATGGTCGGGCCGAAGTTTCTCCAGCCGGCCGTACCGGCCCTGCAGCGTCACCGGACCGGGGCGCGGCGCCGGCGCGGGATCGACCGGCAAGCCAATCGGCTGCCCGGTTTTCGGATGTGTTTCGAAGGCGGTCATCATGGGAATTATGGCGCAAGCGGTTAAGCCGGAGAAGCCGACGGCGCAATCAGGCTGCGGCGCCGTTCATTGCGGCGAGGCTGCGTTTTTGCCGGCCGTACCGGTCGAAATTGTCGTCTTGCAGCCATGCTTCGAAATTGCGTTTGTGATCCGGCCACTCGCCGTCGAGCATCGAGAAATAGGCGGTGTCGCGGCTGCGGCCCTTGGCGATCATGTGCTGGCGGAAAATGCCTTCAAAGGCGAAGCCGTAGCGCAACGCGGCGCAGCGCGACGGCGTGTTGAGCGAGTCGCATTTCCATTCGTATCGGCGATAGCCGAGCGTCTCGAAGGCATAGCGCGCCAAAAGATACTGCGTTTCGGTGCCGAGCGGCGTGCGCTGCAGCGCGGCGCCATAGACGATACTGCCGATTTCGACGACGCGCATCGCGGCCCGGATGTGCATCAGCGCGATAAGACCCAGCGCCCGCCCATCCGGGCCATGCACCGTGTAGTAATAGGGATCGCTCTGGGTCTCGCGCTCTTCCAACCAGGCCGAGAAGATTCGTTCGTCGGCGAAGGGGCCGTGGCCGGAAATGTAAGTCCAGAGTTCGTCACGCTTGCCAATTTCCCGCCACAGCGGCGCTGCCGTGCCTGCGGCGTTAAGCCGAACGACCGCGCCGAACCGGCCGGTAATCGTTACCGGACCGGGATGCGCCGCGGGTGTCGGATCGACGGCCGGCCCGACCGGCAGCACGGGCTTGCTCATGATTGCAGTGACTTGCGATCGTCGCCGAAAAACTTGTTCAGCTCCGGATTGGTGATCAGGGCGGCGAAACAGTCGAACTTTCCATCGCGGGCGATTTCAGTCGCGGCGCGGATGAAAGCGTGCATGGCGACGCGGGCCAGCGAGCCGCCGACGCTAATCCGGCGAACTCCCATCGCCGCAATATCGCCGACCGTAAAACCGAACGCGCCGCTGTTGAGGAAATTCACCGGCTTCGGCGCCGCCGCTTTCACCACCGCCTCGATTTGCGCACGCGTCTTGATGCCCGGCGCATAGAGACAATCGGCGCCGGCATCCTTATAGGCCTTGAGGCGGCTGATGACATCGTCGAGATCGGGGACGCCGCGGATGAAACCTTCCGCCCGCGCGGTGAACACCACCTCGCCGCCGGAACGATCGAGCGCCGCGCGCGCGGCGCGCACGCGCGCAACCGCAACGTCGAGCGGGTAAAGCGGCATGGTCGCGTTGTTGGGTGAATCCTCGATGGACAATCCGGCAATTCCGGTCGCGACACAGCGCGTCACGTTTTCGGTAAGTTCATCGAGGCCTTCGGCCAGCCCATCCTCGAAATCCGCGTTCAGCGGCACATCGGCGGCATCCGCAAGCTCGCGAAAATGCGCGAGCACCGCGTCGCGGCCGAGCGCGCCGTCGGCGTAGCCTACCGAGTGGGCGTAGCCCGAACTCGTCGTCGCCAGCGCCTTGAAGCCGAGGCCTTGCAGGTAACGCGCGGTGCCGACATTCCACGGATTGGGAATGACGAAGCAGCCAGTTTCGTGAAGCTTGCGGAAGGCTTTGCGTTTGTCCGTAGTCGACGGTCGGCTCATGGGAATCTCATAGCGGTCTGTGCGGTCTATTTGGCGACGTCAGTGATTGTCGCGTGGCACCCATTTTTGCGCGACACGCTGATATTTCACCGCCGGCTCGAGCACCATGCCGTCGCCAAGCTGATCGACCATGGCGCGTTGGATTTCCTGCCACGGCGTTTGGCTCGGCGGATAGCGATAGCCGCCGTTTTTCTGAAGCTCCGCCCGGCGCGCCGCCATTTCGGCCGGCGCGACCAAAGTGTCGGCGCTGCTTTTGTTGAGGTCGATGCGCACGCGGTCGCCGGTTCTAAGCAGCGCGAGCCCGCCGCCGGCCGCGGCTTCCGGCGACGCGTTGAGGATCGACGGCGAACCCGACGTTCCCGATTGGCGGCCGTCGCCGATGCAGGGGAGCGACGTGACGCCTTTTTTAATCAGCGCAGCCGGCGGCTGCATGTTCACGACTTCAGCCGAGCCGGGATAACCGATCGGTCCCGCGCCGCGCATGAACAGGATGGTGTTTTCGTCGATTGCGAGCGCCGGATCGTCGATGCGCCGGTGATAGTCCTCAGGCCCATCGAACACGACCGCGCGGCCCTCAAACGCATTCGGGTCTTTCGGGTTGGACAGATAGCGTTTGCGGAACTCGTCGGAGATGACGCTCGTCTTCATGATCGCGGAATCGAACAGATTGCCGCGTAACACTTTGAACCCCGCCTTCGCTTTCAGTGGCCGGCCGTAAGGGCGAATGACCTCCGTGTTACACGCTTTCGCCTGCCCGGTATTCTCGGACATCGTCTTGCCGTTGACGGTGAGCGCATCGCCGTGCAGCCGTCCAGCCGCGTTAAGCTCGCACATCACGGCCGGCAGACCGCCGGCGCGGTAATAGTCCTCGCCGAGATAATCGCCGGCCGGCTGCATATTGACGAGGAGCGGCACGTCGTAGCCGATCTTTTCCCAGTCGTCGATCGTCAGCGCGACGCCGATATGCCGTGCGATGGCGTTGACATGTATAGGCGCATTGGTCGAGCCGCCGATCGCCGAGCAGGCAACGATCGCGTTCTCGAACGCCGCGCGCGTGAGAATGTCCGAAGGCTTGAGATCCTCGCGCACGATTTCGACCGCGCGCACGCCGGTGGCATAGGCGATTTGGCCGCGCTCGCGGTACGGCGCGGGAATCGCGGCGCAACCGGGCAGCGACATGCCGAGCGCTTCCGCCACCGCATTCATGGTGGAGGCCGTACCCATCGTGTTGCAGTGACCGATCGACGGCGCGGAGGCGGCGACGATGTCGATGAATTCCTTGTAGTCGATTTTGCCCGCCGCCTCGTCCTGGCGCGCTTGCCAGATCAAGGTGCCGGAACCCATCAGCTTGCCGTCTTGCACATGGTTGAGCATCGGGCCGCCTGAGAGCACGATCGCCGGCGTGTTCACCGTGGCCGCGGCCATCAGACAAGCCGGCGTAGTCTTGTCGCAGCCGGTCATCAGCACCACACCGTCCAGCGGATAGCCGTAGAGCACCTCGACCAGGCCGAGATAGGCAAGATTGCGGTCGAGCGCCGCGGTCGGGCGCTTACCGGTCTCTTGAATGGGATGCACCGGGAATTCCAACGGGATCCCGCCGGCGTCGCGAATGCCGGCGCGCACGCGATCGGCCAGTTCAAGATGATGGCGGTTGCACGGGCTCAAATCCGAGCCGGTTTGCGCAATGCCGATGATCGGCCGGCGGGACGTCAATTCCTCGCGGGTGAGACCGAAATTGAGATATCGCTCCAGATAGAGCGCGGTCATGCCCGGATTGTCCGGATTGTCGAACCACAATTGCGATCGCAGTCGCGGTTCTTTTCCGCTTTGTGAATTCTTTTCTCTCGGCATCGATTGTCTCCGGACAATTCACGTCATCTCGGAACGACCTGTGGCGCGTTTTTCGTGGGCTCGTTCACTAGATATATCGCCTTTGCGTGACTGCGAACTGCGTCCTATTACGTCGCGCGGCGACGCTTAAGCTGCACAATGCAGGTTGCGGCGCGCCGTCGGTATAAACGCTTGATTTTGCCCACATAAATCTGATCTCGGGCCCCAGCGATTTGGCGTCGGCGAGACGCCGATCGCCTGCCACGCGCGGGGTTTGCATTTGCTGGGCGATTAGGCTCAAGTGCCGCCCGAAAACGGGGGAACCGTCATGCTCAAGACTGTCGCCGCCTTCGACCGTATCGGCGAGGAGAATGCCTTCGCCGTCCTGGCGCGCGCTATGCAACTTGCGGCGCAAGGCCGCGACATCATCAATCTCGGCATCGGCCAGCCCGATTTCCGCACCCCGGAATTCATCGTCGAGGCTGCGGTAAAGGCGTTGCGCGACGGCCATCACGGCTACACGCCCGCCGTTGGTATTCTGCCGCTGCGCGAAGCGGTCTCGGCCGATCTCGCCAAACGCTTTGGCGTGAAGGTCTCGCCCGACGAAGTGATGATCATGCCGGGCGGCAAGCCAACCATGTTCATGTCGATCCTGATGTCCGGCGAGGCCGGCGTGGACATCCTTTATCCCGATCCCGGTTTTCCAATTTATCGCTCGATGATCGAATTTACCGGCGCTCGGCCGGTGCCAGTGCCGATCCGCGAGGAGAACAATTTCGCTTTCTCCGCCGACGAGACGCTGAAATTGATTACACCGCGCACGCGGCTTTTGATCCTCAATTCTCCCGCCAATCCGACTGGCGGCGTGACGCCGAAAGCGGAAGTCGACAAGCTTGTCGCCGGACTGGAGCGCTTTCCCGACGTAACGGTGATGTCGGACGAAATCTACGATCACATGGTCTATGACGGCGAGACGCATGTCTGCCTGCGCGCCTATCCGTCCATCCGCGATCGCCTGATCCTGCTCAACGGCTGGTCCAAGACCTATGCCATGACCGGCTGGCGGCTCGGTTATGCGGTGTGGCCTGGCAAGCTTTACGACTATGCGCGCAAACTCGCGGTGAACTTGCATTCCTGCGTCAATGCCTCGGCGCAATATGCCGGGCTTGCCGCGCTCACCGGCCCGCAGGAGGAATCTGCGAAGATGGTGGCCGAATTCGACACGCGCCGCAAAGTCGTGGTTGCCGGCCTCAACAAGCTTCCGGGTATCTCCTGCGCCACGCCGAAAGGCGCGTTTTATGCCTTTCCGAACATCAAGCGGACCGGCTGGAAGGCCAAGGCGCTGGCCTCGGCGCTGCTCGAAGACGCCGGCGTCGCGCTGATCGGCGGGCCGGATTTCGGCATTCTCGGCGAGGGCTATATGCGTGTGTCCTACGCCAACTCGACCGAGAATATTTTGAAGGCGCTCGATCGCATCGGCGAATTCCTGGTCTCGCGCAAGGCCGCGTAGTCATTGCGGAGCCTCGAATCCGGAATCATGGTCACAGCCGAAGAAACTGCAGCACAGACTGCGGCTATTGATTCAAGCTCGCTGCGTGAGCCGGAAGCCGACGATGACAATGACGAGCCCGGCCAGTTGCGGCACGCTCGGCGCTTCACCGAGCGTCAAGTAGCCGATCAGGAGCGTAAACGGCGGCACCAGCGAGGGGAACAGCACCGCGCGGCTCGCTCCGAGCAGCACGACGGCGCGGGTGAACAAATAAATCGCACCAGCGCCGGCAAGCACGCCTTGCACGACGGCCTGCATTGCATTTTCGTACCAGCCGGCGGCAAGCATGTTGCCGAAATCGAACAAAAGAATCGGCAATCCGGCCAGGGACAGCACGCTCGTCACCGCCGCGGCGCGCATCGCCGCGACCCGCCATAGCCGCACCAGCACCCCGAAAATCGCAAAGAAGCTTCCCGCCGCGACAAATAAAAAATCGCCGAGCAGTCCGTTGGCGCCCATCGTCCGCAGCGCTTCGGCGCCGATCACGGCGAGGCCTGCGAGGATGACGGCCGCGCCGACGATGCGGCGCACCGGCAGATGTTCCTTGAGAACGAGCCGCGCCAGAATGAGGCCGCCGAGCGCGGCGCATGACGGCTGGATGACCGCGCCGTGACCGAGCGGAACGAGCACATAGCCGAGATAGCTTAGGAGCGCGAGCGGCAGTCCGCCGAACAGCGCGAGCGCCGCGCCGCGGCGCAAGCCGATCATGCGCAGATCGGCAAAACTGTTTCTGGCGACGAGCGGAAGCAACGCCAATCCCGGCCAGGCGAAACGGTGCAGCGCGATGACAAAGGGTGACAAGCCCGAAGTGACGCCTTGCCGGGCGGCGACAAAACCTAGCGCCCAACACAAAGCCGCACCGGCGCCGCAAGCGACGCCGCGCGCCGTTGCGTGTTTGGCAAGCAGCGGGGAAACGCTCTCCATCGAGTTCAGCACTGCCGATGATCCGACCGTTGGGACGGCTTTAAGTGGTTTTTGCACCGGGGCAAACGTCATCGCTACTCACACGCGCATAAAAAAGGATAGTCGGTCGGCGTTTCACATGACAACACGTGAATTCTTGCCCCAGCATTCGCCACGCGCGAAGGCGCGTCACTCCAAGGCCTCCACCTCGGCGCCAGCGAGAAGTTCGAGCCCTCCGGTCGCGACAACGCGTCCGCCGTCGAGCCGCACCACCGTCGTCGCGATGCGGCGCACTTCCGCCGCGGTATGGCTGACATAAACCATCGGAATGGCGGCCTCATCCCGCAAGCGCACGAGGTAGGGCAGGATCTCGCCCTTATGGCCGGAATCGAGCGAGGCCAGCGGCTCGTCGAGGAGAAGAAGCCGCGGGCGCATTAAAAGCGCGCGTCCGATGGCGACGCGCTGGCGCTCGCCGCCCGACAGCAGGCGCGGACGGCGATTGAGCAGATGCGTGATGCCAAGGAGCGCCGCGATGCGTTCGAATTCGCTCGCATCGCGCGGGCGTTTGCTCATCCGGCGGCCGTAATCGAGATTCTGCCGCACGCTCAAATGCGGAAACAGCCGGCCTTCCTGAAAAACATAGCCGATGTGCCGCCGGTGCGGCGGCACATCGATGCCTTCCGCGGCGTCGAACAACACCGTGTCGTCGAGCGTCATGCGGCCGCGATCGGGCGTCAGCAGGCCGGCGATCATGTTGACGATCGAGGTTTTGCCGGCGCCCGATGGGCCGAATAAGGCCGTCACGCCGCCTGCGGCGCGAAAGTGCACTGCAAGCTTCAAGACGCCGAGCTGCTTATCGACATCGACGGCCAGCACCGTCATTCCCCGTGAAACCGCGTGGTCGCGCGCCGGCTGAGCCATTCCGCGCCGACCAGCGCGACGAGCGCCAGCACGATAGCGATGACGACCATCCGCGCCGCCGGAGCGTCACCGTCCGGAATTTGCAGGAACGTGTAGATCGCCGCCGAAATGGTTTGCGTCTCGCCGGGAATATTGGAGACGAAGGTGATGGTGGCACCGAACTCGCCGAGCGCGCGTGCAAAGCACAACAGCACGCCGGCGATGATGCCGGGTAAGGCGAGCGGCAAGGTGACCGTGAGGAATACCAAAACGCTGTTGGCGCCCAGCGTCGCCGCGGCGTCTTCGAGGCGGCGATCGATGGTTTCGAGCGCCAGCCGGATCGGTCGCACCATCAGCGGAAATCCCATGACGGCGGCCGCGAGCGCCGCGCCGGTCCAGCGAAACGCAAAGACGATGCCCAAATAATCGTGCAGAAAGACGCCGATAGGTCCTCTGCGGCCGAACCAAATCAGCAGCAGATAACCGGTGACAACCGGAGGCAGCACGAGCGGCAGGTGAACGAGGCCGTCGAGCATCGTCTTGCCCCAAAAGCTCTTGCGCGCCAGCAGCCAACCGGTCGTCACGGCAAAGGGCAGCGCCCATGCCGTCGCCACCACCGCGATGCGCAGCGACAATTTTAGTGCAGTCCACTCAGCGACGGAGAGATCGAACATGAGCAGTGCCGGAGTCGGTCACCGAATGCGCGGGATCGCGGCGGATATATCGCCCGTGACGCCGCTCACGAGGTTGGCTTGATAAGGAAAGCAAAACCGTAGCTCTCGAAGATCGATTTCGCAGCCGCCGAGCGCAGGAACGCCAGATATCGCGCGGCATCGGGTTTGGCCGATTTCGTCGCCGCCACCGGATAGATAATCGGCTCATGCGAATCGTCGGGAAATGTGCCGAGGATCTTGACCCCCGGTTCGACTTTGGCGTCGGTTGCGTAGACGATGCCGAGCGGCGCCTCGCCGCGCGCGACCAGAAGAAGCGCCGCGCGGACATTCGCCGCCATCGCCATCTTGGATTCGAGCGCCGCCCATAGACCGAGCTTCTCCAAAGCGGCCTTGGCATAAATTCCGACCGGCACCGCCCGCACGTCGCCGGTGACGATTCGCCCATCGCCGGCGAGTTTGGCGAGATCGAGACCGGGCGCGATCGTCACCGGCGCGAGCTTTGAATCCTTGGCGGCAATGAGCACGAGCTTGTTGCCGAGCAGATTGACCCGCGTGTCCTCGTCGATGAGCTTCTTCTGCGAACCGTAGTCCATCCATTTCAGATCGGCCGAAACGAACACGTCGGCGGGAGCGCCCTGTTCGATCTGTTTCATCAGCACCGAGCTTGCGTCGTAGCTGGTGACGACTTTGATGCCGCTTTGTTTGGCAAGAGCCTCATCGACGTCGTCGAGCGCGTTTTTCATGGAGGCGGCGGCAAAAACGGTAATGGATTTTTCCTGTGCCTGCGCCTGCGCCGAAAGCAACCATGAGGCAACGAAAAACACGGCGGCGAGCGCCGCAAAAAGAGAACTTTTATTCGACACGACGGTTCTCCACTGGACTTGCCCGCACCGATCATGCGCGGCATCCCGCGAATGCTGACGATGATTGCGACGACGCCCGGGAACCGTCGTTCCAGGCCGGAAACGGCGCGCGCCCGGCGCGCCGACTGCCGCACGCGGATCATAATCCGGTGCCCGTAAGCGGACAAGCGACGGCGCGTGCCGAGGCCGACCCCTTTCCCTACCGGCTCACGCTGCTATGTTCCGGGCCGATCTTTTCGGGAGCGCAACGTGACCCAAGCGCAGGCGGTCAGCGGCGATTACGACTACATCATTGTCGGCGCGGGCTCGGCCGGCTGCCTGCTCGCCAACCGGCTTTCCGCCGATCCCGGTAAACGCGTGCTCATCCTCGAAGCGGGCGGCCGTGACAACTGGATCTGGTTTCATATCCCGGTCGGCTATTTGTTCGCGATCGGCAATCCGCGTTCGGATTGGTGCTTCAAGACCGAACCGGAGCCGGGCCTCAACGGCCGCAGCTTGAATTATCCGCGCGGCAAGGTGATCGGCGGCTCTTCGGCCATCAACGCCATGATCTATATGCGCGGCCAGGCCGCGGACTACGATCATTGGCGGCAACTCGGGCTTGCCGGCTGGGGCTGGGACGACGTGCTGCCGTTTTTCAAGCGCCACGAAAATCATTTCCTCGGCGAAAGCGCCGCGCACTCGGCGGGCGGCGAGTGGAATATCGAAACGCCGCGGGTGCACTGGGATCTTCTCGATGCATTCCAGGCCGCTGCTGCGCAGGCCGGCATCAAATCCATCGCCGACTTCAACTGCGGCGACAACGAAGGCTGCTGTGCTTTTCATGTCAATCAAAAGCGCGGCCGGCGCGTCTCGACGGCGCGCGCCTTCCTCAAGCCCGTGCTGCATCGCCCCAATCTGCGGCTCGAGACCGGCTGCCTGGTCGATGGCCTGACATTCGAGGGTCGGCGCGCGGTCGGCGTGCGCTGGCGGCAAGGCGCCGGACGAGAGGCCGGGCCGCGCATGGCGTGCTGCCGCGGCGAGGTCGTGCTCGCGGCCGGCTCGATCGGTTCGACGCAAATCCTGCTCCTGTCCGGCATCGGGCCGGCCGATCATTTGCGCGAGCAAGGCATCGACGTTCTGCTCGACCGGCCCGGCGTCGGCTCCAATCTGCAGGATCATTTGCAGCTACGGCTGATCTACAAGGTCGATGGCGTCACCACGCTCAACGAACGCTATCATTCGCCGCTTGGATTGGCGCGCATGCTCGCGGAATATGCGCTGTTCCGGCGCGGTCCGCTGACCATGGCGCCGTCGCAGCTCGGCCTTTTCACACGCTCCGACCGCGACCAGGCGCGCGCCAACCTGCAATATCACGTCCAGCCGCTGTCGCTCGATCGGTTCGGCGAGCCGCTGCACAAGTTTCCGGCCTTCACCGCGAGCGTGTGCAATCTGCGGCCGACGAGCCGCGGCACTGTGCGGCTGCGCTCGCGCGACGCGGCCGACCCGCCGGTGATCAAGCCGAACTACCTCGCGACCGACGAAGATCGTCGCATCGCGGCGAGCGCCATCCGCCTGACCCGGCGGATCGCGGCGCAGCCCGCGCTCGCGCCGTTTCATCCCGACGAATATTTGCCGGGCGCCGCCGCGCGCGACGACGACGAACAGGGTCTGATCAAAGCGGCCGGCGACATCGGCACCACGATTTTTCACCCCGTCGGCACGGCGAAGATGGGCCTTGCCAGCGATCCGATGACGGTAGTCGACGATCGCCTGCGGGTTACCGGAATCGAGCGCCTTCGCGTCATCGACGCCTCGGTGATGCCGACGATCACGTCCGGCAATACGAATGCGCCGACGATGATGATCGCGGAAAAAGGCGCCGCGCTCCTGCGCGCGGACGCCAAAGCGTTTGCAGCATGAACGTCGCCGCGCGCGTCAAAGCGATCCTGACCGACCCGATGACCGCCTGGGCGCGGATCGAAAACGAGGCCGACGATCCGGGCTTTCTCTTGAGCCGTTACGCCGGGGTGCTTGCGCTCATTCCCGCTTTAGCCGGCTTTGCCGGCGCGACGCTGATCGGCGTCATCGTGCCGGGAGGCGCCACGGCGCGCGCCAGCCTGTTTAACGGAGCATCCGGCGCGGTCTTCGGTTACGTGATGAGTTGCGCTACCGCGCTTGTGCTCGGACTGGTCATCGATCTTCTTGCGCCGCTCTTCGGCGGCGGGCGCAATTTCAACAACGCGTTTAAGCTCGCGGTCTATTCCTTGACGCCGGTCTGGATTGCCGGGATGTTTCTCGTGCTGCCCGGGCTGCGCTTCATCGTGCTGACCGGCTGTTACGGCGCCTATCTGCTTTGGCTCGGCCTGCCGCGGCTCGCCAAAGTACCCGAGGAACAAGCCGCCAATTTCACCGCCGTGATCGTCGTTTGCGCTTGGGTCCTGCTTTACCTCACGGCGGTGGCGCAGCGCGTGATGTTCGGCACACCCGGGCTTTGATCGCCGCGCGCGGGCTGCGCTCGCGCGGTTACGGCGCCCGAACGATCTGCTTGCACTCCGTGGGCAGGCCCGCCAGCGTCAGCGGCGGTTTGGGCTTAGCTGGAATCAAAGGCGGTTTGGGAAACAGCGTCGATTCCTTGAACCAGAAGTCGAGTTCGTGGCCGCAGCCGTCGCCCGCTTCCGGCGGCGGTTGCGGCTTGCATTCGGGACTGTCTCCCGGACAAGCGATGCGGACGTGAAAGTGCTCGGCGTGTCCCCACCAGGGCCGCACTTTCGACAGCCATTCGCGATCCGTTCCGGCCTCGCGGCACATCGCCTTTTTGATCGCCGCATTGACGAAGATGCGCGTGACCGCGGGATCTTGGGCGGCCGTGCGGATGAGATCGGTGCGGTTGCGCGTCCACACTTGCGGATCGATGTCGCGCCGATCCTTGGCCACCATGTCGATCGCCGAAGTGAACTCGCGCTCCTGCGGCGTTTGCACATGGTCCGGCATCGGCATGAACCAGATATCGGCGTCGAGTCCGACTTGATGGCTGGTATGACCGCTGATCATGGGACCGCCGCGCGGCTGCGACATGTCGCCGACCAAAAGGCCGTTCCAGCCGACTTTCTTGGCATTGTTGCCGAAGCGTTCGAGGAAACGAACGAGCTGCGGGTTGCCCCAATTGCGATTGCGCGATAGCCGCATGACTTGCCAGGAGGGGCCGGTGATCGGCAGCGCCGCGGCGCCGGCGAGGCAGCCATCGGAATAGCCGCCGATCGACATCGGTCGCCCGGGAAACGGCGTTTCCTTGCGCCCGAACAATTCCCTGGCCGGCGTCGACGGCGCATCCGGGTTAGCGAGCGGCGGCAGGGGCTCGGGATGGAGCGTGCCGGGCGGCGTCGGGTCGAGCGTGTCGGCGTCTTGCACGGGCGCATTTTGCGCGGGTGAGGGCGCCGCCACGTTTTGCGCGGCGGCGGGACCGGCTGCGGCGAGCAAAAGGAACCCGACCAACGGGAGCGCGATAATGCGGGCTGTAGCGAACATCAGCGATCCCTGGTGTTGGCCGAGCGCTTTTTGCTGTTCCCGCGCGCAACGTTGCGGAACGCAACCGCGCGTGCCCGGCGGCGATACGCTGCGGCGATTCTCTCGTCCTGTCCAGTCGCGAAGAGGTCGCCGTTTGCACTCTCAAGTTCGAAAAGCCTCTGTTCCGTCGCCGCATGCGGCTCGACCGCGCCGTCATGCAGAATATGTCCGATAGTCAAGCCCCGCGTAGCAAGCGCGCGGGCAACGAGGAGACAACGGTGGCAATCGAGCGGATCGCGCTCCGAACACATCAGACACAGCCGATGGCTCCCCGCGTCGGCCACAAGACGATCGACGCCGGCTTGAAAGCCCGGCTCCCGCGCCATCGCTTCATAGTCGGCGATGCCGTCACGATAGAGCGTTGGATCGCGCGGCCGGCCGCCGAGCGCTTCGCCGAACTGGAGATAGGCGATGTTTTCCCTGGCAAGCATCGGTGCGAGGTTCTTCGCCGAGAACCAGGGGCAAAACCGCGAGGCCGGCACCGAACGCACGTCCGCGACAGCGTCCGCGCTGGCGGATTGCAGCATCGCCGCAAAGCGCGCGGCGGGAAGATTGGAATGCCCGATGCTGAACAGATCAACGCCGGTCATTTTCAGGATCAGCGCGATTAAGATTAACCTTTATCACAAATCAGTGCGTGGCCGCCGGTGGCGCGCCGAACTGCTTTACAAGTCTGGCAAGCTGCGATCTGATTGCGTTGTTGTTGTGGCTGTGTGGTGTTGCGGCTGGGGTTCGCTCGTGTTGCGTCTGTTCCGCGTATTGGCCGCCCTCGCATTTGTCGCGCCGCTCGCAACGCGCGCGGAAGCTTCCGTCCTCGTCCAAATCGACCGGTCCGTGCAGCGGATGTCCGTCAGCGTCGACGGCGTGGCGCGTTACAATTGGCGCGTCTCGACCGCGCGGCGCGGCTACGTCACCCCGCCCGGCAGCTATCATCCGCAAATGCTGGCGCGGCGCTGGTTCTCGCGCAAATATTACAATTCGCCGATGCCGCACTCGATCTTCTTCTACGGCGGCTTCGCCATTCACGGCAGTTACGAGATTTCGCAGCTCGGGCGCCCGGCGTCCCACGGCTGCGTGCGGCTCGACCCCGCTAACGCCGCCATCTTGTACGGCATCGTCGAGCGCGAAGGCATGGACGCGACGACGATCGTGATTCATTAGATGCCGCGCTTTGCGCCCCCCCACGACAGCGGCGGGGAGGGTCGGCGAATTTCACAAAGTGAAATGAGCCGGGTGGGGGCAAAGTACGAAAGTCCCTCTCACACATCCACCTTGAGCGCGGCGATGAAGGCTTCCTGCGGAATGTCCACCTTGCCGAACTGGCGCATGCGCTTCTTGCCTTCCTTCTGCTTCTCCAGAAGCTTGCGTTTGCGGGTGACGTCGCCGCCGTAGCATTTGGCGGTGACGTCTTTGCGGAAGGCACGCACGGTTTCGCGGGCGATGATCTTGCCGCCGATCGCGGCCTGGATCGGCACCTGGAACATGTGCGGCGGAATGAGCTCCTTGAGCTTCTCCGCCATGGCGCGGCCGCGTTGCTCGGCGCGGGTGCGGTGCACCAGCATTGCCAGCGCATCGACCGGCTCGCCGTTGACCAGCATCTGCAGCTTGACCAGATCGGACGGCCGGTAATCGGTCAGGTGATAGTCGAACGAGGCATAGCCGCGCGACACCGATTTGAGCCGATCGTAGAAATCGAACACAACCTCGTTCAGCGGTAAGTTGTATTTCACCAGCGCCCGGTTGCCGACGTAAGTGAGCTCCTTCTGCTCGCCGCGGCGGTCCTGGCACAGTTTGAGCACGGCGCCGAGATATTCGTCGGGCGTGAGGATGGTCGCCTCGATCCAAGGCTCGCGCATCTCCTCGATATGATTCGGGTCCGGCATATCGACCGGATTGTGGATTTCCAGCTCCTGCCCGTTGCGCAGCTTGATCTTGTAGATCACCGACGGCGCGGTCGCGATCAGGTTGAGATTGAATTCGCGTTCGAGCCGCTCCTGGATGATTTCGAGATGCAACAGGCCGAGAAAGCCGCAGCGGAAGCCGAAGCCGAGCGCGGCGGAGGTTTCCATCTCGTAGGAGAAGCTCGCGTCGTTGAGCCGGAGCTTGCCCATGGCGGCGCGCAGCGCCTCGAAATCGGCGGCATCGACTGGAAACAAGCCGCAGAACACCACCGGGATCGCCGGGCGGAAGCCCGGCAGCGGCGCGGCCACCGGCTTGCGCTCGTCGGTGATGGTGTCGCCGACGCGGGTGTCGGCGACTTCCTTGATCGAGGCGGTGAGAAAGCCGATCTCGCCTGGACCGAGCTCGTCGGTTTCGACCCGCTTGGGCGTGAACACGCCGACGCGATCGACCTCGTAGGCCGCGCCGGTGCCCATCATGCGGATGCGCTGGCCCTTTTTCAGGACGCCGTCGACGACGCGGAACAGAACCACGACGCCGAGATAGGCGTCGTACCAGCTATCGACGAGAAGCGCCTTGAGCGGCGCCGACGCGTCGCCCTTGGGCGGCGGCAGCCGGTGCACGATCGCCTCCAGCACTTCCGGCACGTTTTGGCCGGTCTTGGCGGAGATCAGGATCGCGTCGGAAGCGTCAAGCCCGATCACGTCCTCGATCTGCTGCTTGACTTTGTCCGGTTCGGCGGCCGGCAGATCGACCTTGTTGAGCACCGGCACGATCTCGTGATTGTTGTCGATCGCCTGATAAACGTTGGCGAGCGTCTGCGCCTCGACCCCTTGCGAGGCGTCGACCACAAGGAGCGAGCCCTCGCAGGCCGCGAGCGAGCGGTTGACCTCGTAGGCGAAGTCGACGTGACCGGGCGTGTCGATGAGATTGAGCACGTAATCCTTGCCGTCGCGCGCCCTGTAGCTGAGCCGCACCGTCTGCGCCTTGATCGTGATGCCGCGCTCGCGCTCGATATCCATCGAATCCAGCACCTGCTCGACCATTTCGCGCTCCTCCAGCGCGCCGGTGAGCTGGATCAGCCGGTCGGCAAGCGTCGATTTGCCGTGGTCGATATGGGCGATGATCGCGAAGTTGCGGATGTTTTCGATGGGAACCGCGCTCATGGCGGCGCAGATAACATTCGCACCGGCGAGCGGCAAGCGGGCTGGAACGCGATTGTTTCAGGTTGGATCGACTGTGGCTCTAGGTTTTTGACGGCGCACGATCTTTTCGGAAAACCGGTACCCACTTTCCGCATCATGCTCTAACGGTTCCCAAACCGAAGCCGAACGCGCTAAAAGTGCGCCTGCCGACGCAATATCCACCGCCGCGCGGCAACAACGGGCGATCCGACACGAGTAGAGACCGATGAACGTCGATACTATGCGCCGCATCGATCGCCTGGCCGGCGTGCCGCTCTGCGCGCTGGCCACGCTCGCGCTGCGCCTGCGCGGCCTGTTTCGCTCCCGCCCGCCGCGGCCAGTACGGCGCATTTTGTTTGTCGAACTCTCGGAAATGGGGACGACGGTTCTCGCCGAGCCGGCGATGCGCAAAGCGCGCGGGCGATTTCCCGCCGAGCTTTACTTCGTGATATTCGCCCGCAATGTCGGCTCGCTCGAACTCTTGGGCACCTTTCCGCCCGACAATATTTTCACCATTTCGGACCGTTCGCTCTTTGCGCTTGCCCGCGATACGCTCGCTTTTCTGCGATGGACGCGGCGCAAAGGGATCGACACCGTCGTCGATCTCGAATTGTTTTCGCGCTTCACCGCGCTCATCTGCGGATGGTGCGGTGCCGATCGGCGCGTCGGGTTCTACCGCTTTCACAACGAGGGTCTCTATCGCGGCGAAATGCTCACCCATCGCGTCGCCTACAACCCGCACATCCACATTGCCAAGAACTTCATCGCGCTGATCGACGCTTTGCTCGCCGCCGCGCCCACGGTGCCCTATTCGAAGACTTTGATCGGAGACGACCAGATGAAGGTCGAGATCGCGCCGCCTTCGCCGCAGGCGCGCCAGCGCGTGCTCGAGCGCATCCGCGCGCTCGTTCCGTTCGATCCGGCGACACAGCGCCTGGTGCTGATCAATCCCAATGCGAGCGAATTGCTGCCGCACCGGCGCTGGATGCCGGAGCGCTTCGCCGAACTGATCGGCCGCATTCTTTCCGGCCATGCCGATGTGGTGGTGCTCGTCACCGGCGCGCCCGAGGAGCGCGAGCGGGCGCAACAGCTTGCCGCCGCGCATGCGCCGCGTTCGGTCTCCTTCGCCGGCCAATCGAGCCTCGCCGACCTGCCCGCGCTCTACGCGCAGGCCGCGCTGATGGTGAGTAACGATTCCGGCCCGGCGCATTTTTCCGCCGCGAGCGGGCTCCCGACCGTCGTGCTGTTCGGCCCGGAGACGCCGAAACTCTACCAGCCGCTCGGCAATTCGCGCGCCATCTATGCGGGACTGGCCTGCTCGCCCTGCGTCACCGCGCACAATCACCGCAAGACGGCCTGCACGGACAATGTCTGCATGCGCGCGATCGGAGTGGACGAAGTCTATGCTGCGGTCGCCGAAGTGCTGGCCGTGCCAACGACCAAAGTTGCAACCTCCCCCTGAAACGGACGTAGAGTGGTTTTCCTCGCCGCATGACCGTCGCCGCAACCGCCCAACCGGCCCGCAATCCGTTCGAACGGCTTTTCGATGCGCTGATCGATCCGGCGCGCAGCGAGCGCACCATGGCGCTCCTGCTCGTCGGCTATGTCGCGGCCTGGTCGGCCTATGGCGCCATCGCCAAAGGCAGCCAGGACCTGCATTTCGATATCGGCGAAATGTTCGCCTGGTCCCACCAAGTCGGCTTGAGCGCGCCGACACACCCTCCGCTCGGCGCTTGGCTGGTGCGTATCTGGTTTGCCGTCATGCCGAGACAAGACTGGGCGTTCTATTTGTTCGCGATAGTGGTCGCGACGGTGGCGCTATGGATCGCCTGGCGGCTCGCCGGCCGCTACCTCGCGCCGGACAAGCGCGCGCTCGGCCTAGCGCTCTTGACGCTCTTGCCCTTCTATAATTTTCACGCGCTCAAATTCAATGCGAGCTCCGTCCTCACGCCGTTCTGGGCGGCGACCACCTGGTGGTTCCTTAAGTCGTTCGAAACGCGCCGTCCGGGATCGGCGGCGCTCGCCGGCATCGGTGCCGGCGCCGCCATGCTCGGCAAATATTGGTCGATCTTTCTGCTCGCGGGGCTTGGACTTGCGGCGCTGCTCGACCCGCGCCGCGCCGCCTATTTCCGTTCGCCGGCGCCGTGGATTACGATTGCGGCCGGCGCGGCGGTGCTGGCGCCGCATTTGATCTATATCGCGACGCACGGTTTCACCACGGTCGGCTTTGCCTTCACCTCCCATGCGACGTCGCTTGCGAACGCAGCAATAGCCTCGCTTTATTTCATTGCGAGCGTGCTCGGCTATATCGCGGCGCCGATCGTGCTCGGCGCGCTGGCGACGGCGCCGAGCGCGACCGCGATCAGGGATACGCTCGCGCCGGCAACGCCGGAGCGCCGCATGGCGCTTATCGCCTTCGCCGCGCCGCTCATTCTCGCCGCGGCAACCGCCATCGCCACCCGCGCGCAGCTCGATCCCCTGTGGTCGATGTCGGCGATGACGCTCCTTCCCGTCGTGCTGCTCTCCTCGCCGCTCGTCGCGGTCAAGCGCGCCGCCGCGGTCGGCGTTTTGGCTCTGGCGACCGTTTTCCCGCTAGTGATGGTCGCGGCCTCCCCCGTCATCGCATTCGTCATCCATCGCCAAGGCGTGCCGAATTATGCGAGCCATTACCAATTGATTGCGCAAGCGGTGGAGCAGGCCTGGCGCGCGCAAACCGACCAGCCGCTGCGCATTGTCGGCGGCAACAGGCCGGTCGTCGACGGCAGCAATTTCTATTTCACCGGCGAGCCGGCGACCTTCGTCCTCACCGAGCCGGCGCGCACGCCGTGGGTCGATCGGGCTCGCATCGAGCGCGAGGGCATCGCTATCGTTTGCCCGGCGGTCGAGACTTCTTGCGTACAGGAAATGGACGCCTATGCCGAGCGCTATGGGGCCAAGATCGAGGAGGTCACCATCGCGCGCCGCTATTTCGGCACCGCCGACACGCCGACGCAGTACCGGATCGCGATCATTCCGCCGCGGTGAACGAGGGCGCATCCGGCCTCATGTCCGCAACGGGTCATTGGGCGACATGCACTTGTATTCAATCGATGTCCGCTCTTACCCCAACATCAGAGATCCGTGGACGCGCCTTCGATGTCCGTTAAGTGCCATAAGCGGAAGTTGCACGTTCAATCGACCACCTTGTCCGCGCGCACTTCGATGGACG
>Ga0187780_10000076_pt1 | contig 75765 bp, 71 predicted proteins | sample 1015_Q2_SP10_20__FD_132429 | JGI IMG/M metagenome (GOLD analysis project Ga0187780, IMG submission 132429) | Tropical peat soil microbial communities from peatlands in Department of Meta, Colombia - 1015_Q2_SP10_20_MG | ecosystem: Environmental > Terrestrial > Soil > Wetlands > Peat | place...
AGGACAATCAGATCCCCTGCTTTGACGTGATGGAGCGGCGTGCAGAGCGCTCGTCCGTCGAGAACGGTAATCATGCAATCCATTTCAATTTCTTCGACGGGAATCCAGTCGCCGCGATAGTGTATGTACGTCGGATGGTTCGTTGTCGAATAAAATCCTTGGGGGACCACCTTGTCTTTCTCAGCCGCTCCTAGTCGGACATCTTCAATTTCAGGAATCTGCGCCCCGAGCCGATGCAGCTCGCTCAGTATGGCATCGAGGTGTGCTTCGTCTTGTCCCCTCACGGCGAGCCTCACGTAGCTCGGATCGCTCTTGTGTTCCCCCACCCTGAACGTGATGATATCAAACTCGCCGTCAAGATCCATGATCTTATCGAGCACCTTGGTTAGCGTCAGTGAATCAATAACGTGGCCTTGTAACTCAACTTCTCGAATGGTCGTCATCTGTCCTACCGTAGTGTTATTTGCGAGGTGCGGACGCGCCTCATATTCTCACGATCATGGTCCCGATGCCGTGATCCGTGAATAGCTCGAGCAAGAGCGCGTGATGAACGTTGCCGTTGATGATATGCGCGTGCTGCACCCCCGCTTCGATTGCCTGCATACAAGCGTGCACTTTCGGGATCATCCCGCCGCGTATGCTCCCTGCCTCGATCTCGTACTGCACTTCTGCTAGTGTAAGGCGCGGTATGATAGTGCGGGGATCATCGAGGTCTCGCTGAATGCCGTTCACGTCCGTCATGGCGATGAGCTTTTGCGCCATGAGGGCTGCGGCAATGTCTCCAGCCACGGTGTCCGCGTTGAGATTAAGGCTCTGACACGCACTATCGACGGCGATGGGCGCAATAACGGGGATGTACCCTTTGCCTGCCATTATCATGAGGATCTCGGGATTTATAACTTCAGTTTCACCAACCCAGCCCAAGTCGACCTCGTGTTCGATGCCCCCGTACATCACCTTCTGTGGGGGCTTCTTTCGCGCCGTAATCATGCGCCCGTCCTTCCCCGATAGGCCGACCCCCTTGCCACCGTGCTTACCTATTAGTGCGACGAGACGAGTGTTGATGTTCCCCACGAGCACCATGCGGGCGATTTCAAGTGTTTCCTCGTCGGTGATGCGCAAGCCACTTACAAATTCTGGTTTCTTGCCCATTCGTTTCATTTTTTCGCTGATCTCTGGCCCGCCTCCGTGAACAAGGATAGGCTGCATCCCGACATACCGCAGGAGCACGATATCTTCGATGATACCCTCCATAAGGCGCCTATCGACCATAGCGTGCCCGCCAATTTTGATGACGACAAAAGAGCCGTAAAACTCACGGATGTAAGGTAGCGCCTCGATGAGGATTTGCTCGCGTTTCATTTACCTGTAGTTCCGATTAAAAATAGAAATATTTTCCTGCGGCGAAACCTCTTCACAGCGCTCACGATACCGATGACCCGATCTGCCAGCCCTTAAAGGCTATAAGCTAAGACGCCCATAGCGTGAGCAACGGCCATCGTGTGAGGAGATACAGGCAAATTCTATGGAACGTACGATTGCGTGCATACAGATGGGAGCGATCGGCACATGGGGTGATAACGTCGAACGCGCTGTTACGCTAATCGACCAAACGGATGCCGATCTCATCGTCCTTCCTGAACTGTTCGCTCAGTGCCGGGATTTTACCGCAGGAGAACCTATTCCTGGACTTACAAGCGATGTGTTCACGCGGCTTGCTCAGGAAAAGGGGATCTATCTCGTCATGGGAAGCATGTTGGAAAGCGATGAGCGTAATCACGTCTACAACACGAGCCTTCTTATCGATAAGCGCGGGGCGATCATCGGACGCTACCGCAAGATTCATCTCTTCTCGTTCCGCTCGAAGGAGAGGCGCTCTCTCGTGCCAGGGAAGGAGGTAACGGTAGTCCCGACCGAGCTTGGTAACATCGGGCTGTCGATCTGTTATGACTTACGCTTTCCTGAGCTCTACCGTGCCCTCGTAAAAAAAGGAGCGGAGATAATCGTATGCCCCGCGGCGTGGCCCTACCCGCGCACCGAGCATTGGATTACTCTCAATCGCGCGCGCGCGATCGAAGAGCAGTGTTACTTCGTCGGGTGCAACCAAGTGGGCACACCAGTGCCTAACTACACCTTTTTCGGTCACAGCATGATCACGGATCCGTGGGGAAACGTCGTCGCTTCAGGGGGGGCCGCCGAGGGCATCATTACGGCAACTATTGATGTTGCCGTTGTCCACAGAATCCGCGAAGAGTATCGGTTCCTGAACGACATTGTTGCGCTTTAGGGATACGTCTTTGTCGCTTCAGCGCGGAAAGGCAATGATGCGAGCCTTGGCAGCAAACGGCTTTCACGCGACGTGATCTCCGAGGGACGCGTGCTCGTCGTGCCGCGTGTGCGAGGAAAGTTTAAGAGCCTGCGCGTTATATCCAAAGACGGGCTCCGGTAGTGTAGTCCGGCCAATCATGAGGGACTCTCACTCCCTCGACTTGGGTTCAAATCCCAACCGGAGCATCGCTTTTTCTTTCCGAGCCGCTCCCCTATGGCGCAACTCTCCTATCGCTAAACGAAACGCCCACATCTCCTCATAAAGATGCGGGTTCGGACCGTAAGGTGCAGGAGCTCTTGATAGCAGAGATAATCCGTGTTACTGCTTTTGCCTAGCCGTCAGCCGAGGCGCAACGCCTGCTTTGCGGTATGCATAGCATTGATTGCTGCCGGGAACCCGGCATACACTGCTATCATCAGGATCGTCTCGATTATCTCCGTTGGCGTGCACCCGACGTTTAGTGCTGCCTCAATGTGATCGTGGAGCTGCTCGTCCCGGTTGCCGAGTGCTGTAAGTGCGGCGATGATGCACAGCTCCCGCTGCTGATAGTGCAGTCCCGGGCGCGCATAGACATCTCCATACGCAAACTCTACGACGTACCGCGCAAGGTCAGGTGCGATCGCATCCAAACTTCGCACGAGCGCGTCCATGCCCTTTGCATTAACGTCCCCCAGAATCTTGGCTCCGTGCCTATATCGCTCGTTTTCCATAGCTACCTCCAAGAGCATGGCATCAAGCACCATAAGCGCTTTCATCACGCGTGTTGACTACAGCTTCACGCAACAGAGCTAATCCCAGTTGTCTCTCGCAAGTGGAAGCCACACGCTGATAGCCTACTGGTAGCACTGCTCTTTAAGCCTATGGCGCAACGTCGGCGCGCATGCGTTGCCCTCGCGGAGCGACGACGTGGACAAACTCCAGCTTCTGTCACTATCTTTTTATAACACAAGCAGATCTGTTGTAACCGATAGAACTGAATAGGTGACTATCACTGCCTCTTGTTACGGATTATGGCCTGCTTGAGCTGTTTCTCGTAAGCGCGACGTCATCAGTGCTTCCCATTCCTACAGAACCGACGATCGCACTCTTACTGAGCAACAGCACCAGCCCCCTCCTTATTCTGCTCATCTTGATCCCCGGATCCATAATCGGGGCCTCTGTGGGCTATCTCTTGGGAAAATACGGCATAAGAAGAATCATTCCGTTTCATAATCGTGAGCGCGAAAAGAGAGTCCAAGACTGGTTTCGCAAGTATGGCGCGGCGCTGCTCATTATCTCCCCGTGGATTCCTTTCGCGGGTGATTTGGTGCCCATAATCGCGGGGGTGGAGGGCTATGATCCTACCCTCTTTCTTGTGGCGATATCAGTTGGCAAAGCCATTAAAGGGGCCGCAATTGTCTATGCCATTGCCTTTTTCCTCCCCTTCGTAAATCCCTTGATGAGCCTTCATATTTAGCGACGATGTGTTGACAACCTCGACAGGTGGAACGGGCGGACTCTACCAGAGAAGAGGTTGTCGTCTTTTTCGAAAGCAAAAAGAGAGGGGGACCTTACAAGGCAAGAAGTAGTCACTCTTCTGCAAATGATATCGCTTCTGTAGGGCAGCTATCCGCGGCCTCTTGACAGTCACACTCGCTGCAGGCGCTGGCATCAATAACATGTGATAGGCCATCATCTTGAAGCTCAAAAACGTCAGGACAGACGTCTTCGCACGCCCCGCAACCAACGCAGAGCTCAGCATCTATTTTGGGTACAGGCATAGTTTTCTAAGCATGCTGCTTACTCCGGACGTTTATACCTGTCGGTCACCGCCCAGCGATATCTTCACCAAGGTCTACGCGATCGTCCGTTCTCGACGAGACCAAAAGCATAAGAGTGAGCACGGCCCAGTTCTGTTCGTGTTCGACACCCACGCTCACATGGATACCCGACCCTACGAAGACTTTGAGTTGATGGGAGTTGCGGGCATCACTCACGTGCTTACGCTCGCCCACGATCCGATGCGTATGTCGGCGTCTCCCGTCCTGTTCGATCATTTTCACAAGCTCGTGGAAGGCGAAGTACGAAGAGGAGCAGAGAACGGCGTGGACGTGCACGTCGGCTTAGGCGTGCATCCACGCGCGATCAACGATAACGTCGATGAAGTTTTGCGAATGCTACCCGAGTACCTTACGCATCCCGACGTTGTCGCTGTGGGTGAAATTGGGCTTGATCGATGCACGGAAGTCGAAGAGCGTGTGTTTCGCGCCCAACTTGCCATCGATTATTACCCCAAGGTCATACATACACCGCGGCGAGGAAAAGAGGCGGCGATTCAGCGCATCATCCCGATAATCGAAGACGTGGGGGCAAAGGACGTGGTCATCGACCACGTTGGTCTGTCGACCATTGAGTGCGCGCTTGAAGCGGGCACGTATATAGGCATTACCGTGCAGCCGGACAAGACCTCCGTACGTGAGGCGACCGATCTTGTCAAGGCGTACCCGAAGGCCAAGTTTGTGATCAACAGCGACATGAGTTCACAGCGATCAGATTGTCTCTCGGTCGCGCGGGTCATGCATGCCCTTGTGACTGAGGGCTACGCCGATCTTGCGCGCAGGGCATGTATGCAAAACGGTCACGACCTTTTTCTGCGATAAATGATCGGTGCTTCTCGTATCGTGCTCCGTTCGTGAAAAGCCCCTTTTCCTTACGTATGCTTTATAACTAGCAATGAGCTATTTAGTATGGTGAAACTATGACCGACGACAAAAAAGAAGAGAAAAGGATGACACCTAGGGACTACTGGATGACCGATCCCTTCGCCGAAATGCGCCGCATGATGGACGGTTTCCGGGTGAACATGGAGGATATGATCGAGCGCGTGTTCCCCTCACAAGGAATAACGCCGGCCTTAAAGCGGCCGCGTGTAGACATCATCGATCTGGGCACCGCGTTGCAGGTCGTTGCCGACTTGCCAGGCGTTCAAAAGGACGACATCGAGATCAATCTTACGACCGAACGCCTTGAGATCACCGCAGAATCAAAGATGGAGACCGAGCGAAAAAAGGAGGAATACACGTACCGCGAGCGCGGTTACGCGTCGTACAAGCGCACGCTCGACCTTCCTGTCGAAGTGCTTCCTGACAAGGCGGAAGCGAAGTTCACCAACGGCGTGCTCGAAATAACGATGCCCAAGAAGGAACCGACGGCAGTCGAAAAGAAGACGCGGGTGAACGTGAAGTAGCTCAGGTGCGTCATGGAAGAACGACGGAAGTACCCCTTTGAGGTCACGGTCACGCCCGAACGGCTCGAACGAGGGCGCCACTGGATCACTGTCGCGCTGAGAAACGTATCAACGGAGCGCGTGACCGACGTGAGCGCGACGCTGTACACGTACAACTCGCACGACATCGACGTGCTGCCCAGCGGGTCGTTCCACTTCGTAAAGGAACTGCGTCCGCAGGACACAGCAGCCCTTAATTTTCACGTCTTTGCGAATCACACGGGGAGGGTGTACCTTCACGTCACAGCGTACCGCGACAGCAACCTAGTGAGCTGGTACTCTCCCGATCAGGAGCTGCGCCTTACGGAAGACCCTGCCGAGATCCAGACCTTCTTTGTTAACCGTCCTTATTGGGCGTACGAAGAGACCATCGAGACGGAGACGGTGGTTCAGGCCCATCAAGATGTAGAAGCCCTCCGACTGGAGGTTGCGGCGACCCCGCCCTCGAAGGATCACACCCTCATGGACGTCATCGCCATCGACTTCCTCGCCGCCGGCGGCACGAAACGGTTCGTCAGTGAACTCTTCGCAAGCGAAGAGGGCACCTATCTGCTAACAGCGCGACTGTTTTACGAGGGAAAGCTGATCAGCAGCAAGCAGGCGTCCTGCTACGTCGCACCCTTCGAGGAGTAAACTCACCTCAGACTCGCTGGAGCGAGGAATCCATATCCATTCATACGTGAAGTGCCATACAGAGGTTCGATGAACAGAAACGCGCGAGCCCTTCGCGGGTATCTCTCCAACTACGTGCGACGAGAATTCGACAACCCGTTCTACGCGTCATTCAAGATAACGCACCGGTGCAACTTGCGCTGTGCCTTCTGTAACGTGTGGGCGGACAAAGTGCCTGACCTGAGCACGAGCGAGGTCTGCGCCATCATCGATAACCTCTCACGATCGAGCACGTTTACCATCAGCTTTGAAGGGGGGGAACCCCTCTTGCGAAGAGATATCGGCGACGTTCTGCGCTACACGCACGATTGCTCGAACTACATCTTGTTCACTACCAATGGCCTTCTTATCGACAAAAGGCCCTTTGAAGCGTACGCTCGCTACTTCGATTTTCTTGAGCTGTCGATCGACGAGGGACACGGCAACGTGCACCTGCTAGATCGGCTCGATTACTTCGCCGATCTCGGCCTCAAAACGACCATTCAAACCGTCGTGACAAAACACGATCTCGACACGATCGAGGACAAGGTCGAAAAGGTCCACGCACAGGGTCACAAGATCCTCATCATGCCGGCGTTCAACTTTGAAGGCACCGAGGATCTCACGCCGGATCTCATACGGCTGCGTGAGATCCTTACTCGTTTGAAGCGTGAGTACGGCACGACCTTGACCACGAGCAGCTCGTACATCGACAGCTTCGACCAGCCGTACTCGTGCAGAACGCTCTCGATTATGATCGAACCCAACGGCGATCTCGTCTATCCGTGCATGCCAATCGGCACGAGGTTGGGCAACCTGCTCGAAAATGACCTCAAAACGCTCATGACCTCCGCACGGGCAAAAGCGGATCGACAACGGATGTTGCAGTGTGACAAGCACTGTCTCATCTACTGTCACGCGGAATCATCTCATCTCATGTCGTTGCGCAAGCTCCTGCCCTATGCGAGAAACATCGTAGGCTTCCGACTGTTCGGGTAGCGTGAACGATGCTTGCGCGCAGTACTTCAGCACGTATGTTACGCTCTTTTTACCGTAGATGTGCTGCTTCGACGAGAAAGGATGATACCCCTACAGCGCGTCATGAAAAAAGGATATGACTCGCGAGAAGCGTGACCAAAAAGCATCGATGGAACGGCTCGCACAAGAGGTGCAGCAGTCGCTCGACGAGCTCGAGTTGTACCTCGGAGCGGAAAGTGCGCGGGCGCTGCAGGCGTATATCACCTCTCAGATCGCCCTGCTGACCCTCGACTTCAAGGCACTTGCGACCCAGAGCGAAGAGGAAGAGTTGGGCGTGACGCCCGCGTCTCGATCCGTGGCAGAGACAAATCGCGCGGCACGGAAGACGGAGCACTTGAGGCGGTGAGGACGTGATACGCGACGCGATGCTCTGGGAGCCTATAGGCGATGATGCCGTTCACTGCTACTTATGCGCGCATCAGTGTAAGATCAAGATGTGGGGACGCGGGAAATGTCACGTCCGACAAAACCTCGACGGCAAGCTTATGACCCTCATTTATGCCGAGGTGAGCTCGATGAACGTCGACCCTATCGAGAAGAAGCCGCTGTTTCACTTCTATCCTGGATCACGAGTCTTCTCGCTTGGCTCGGTGAGCTGCAACTTCACGTGCGAGCACTGTCAAAATTACAACATCTCCTTTGCGCAAGTCGGCGAACTCGGCACCATGGAAATCCCGCCAGAGCGCTCGATCCAACTGGCGCTCGAGCGTAACTGCCGGGGAATCGCGTGGACGTACAACGAGCCGACGATATGGTTTGAGTACACTTATGACGCCGCCATCCTCGCCAAGAAAGCCGGTTTGTACACCGTGTACGTGACAAACGGGTACATGACCCCTCAGGCTCTCGACAAGATCGACCCCTACCTCGACGCCGCAAACGTCGACGTGAAAGGCTTCGATAAGTCGTTCTACAAGCGCGTTTGTGAGGCACGTCTCGCCCCGGTGCTCCGAACGTGTGAGCGCATGCACGAGCACGGTACGCACCTCGAGGTGACGTACCTTATCATTCCTGGCCTAAACGATGACGACGAGCAGCTGACCGCGTTTAGTGAATGGGCGGCGAGCGTTGACCCGGATATTCCGGTCCACTTCTCGCGTTTTCATCCCGATTGGCGTATGCTCGAGCGCCCGGCGACGCCTCTGGAAACGCTCGAAAAGGCCCATCGTATCGCGACGCAAGCAGGGCTCCGCTACGTGTATCTCGGAAACGTCGCGTCGCGCCACGAGAACACCTATTGCCCCGGGTGCGGAGAGACCGTCATTGAGCGAACGGGCTACGCTACGAAAAAACGAGGAAAGGACTGTCCGAAGTGCGGGCATTCCCTGCCTATCATCGATCAGTAGGCCTTCCAGGTGATGGTGAGGCAGACCTTCAGCACTTTTTTCAGTCGGTCGATGCTGAGTTCTTTGCGAGCCATTACGATGTCGCTCAGTAGGTCTTTCCTACTCATGTGCTTGTAAAGGCCCTATCTTTCTATTTAAATGATTCGAAATGGGTTTAACCGGCAGATGGACGCACGCGTATCCATAAAGGTTAATATCCCCTCGGGTACTATCCGGTTGTGATTGCATGATCTGTAAACGCTTGTCTGAGGTAACAAACGACGAGTTTCGACGCCTTACTGATCGTGGAGCAGCGGTGCGCGAGGTCATGGACGATGTGACAAAGATCGTCGACGACGTCAAGGCGAACGGCGACACGGCCCTCATGAAGTACACTCTGCAGTACGACAAGGCCGATATCGTTGAGTTGCGGGTGACGGAAGGAGAGCTCCTGTCAGCGTACGAAAACGCTTCGCAGGACGTGATCGACGCGCTCTATCATCTCTCTGATAACATCACCTCGTACCACATGCGCCAGGTACAAAACGACATGTGGCTCCACGAGGTTGCTCCAGGTGTGGTCTTTGGACAGAAGAGCACCCCTCTTGATCGTATCGGCGCGTACGTGCCCGGTGGATTTGCGGTATATCCGTCGACAGCGCTTATGAATATCGTTCCCGCAAAGGTCGCGGGGGTGCGCGAGATAGTGGTGTGCATACCACCGATGCCCGATGGCACAGTGCCTGTCGCAACGCTCTTAGCGGCCGATATCGCTGGGGCAAACGCCATTTATAAGCTGGGCGGAGCGCAAGCTATCGCCGCCATGGCGTACGGGACGGAGAGTGTAACGAAGGTGGATAAGATCGTCGGACCAGGAAACGTGTACGTCACCGCTGCGAAGCTGCTCGTGCAGAGCGAGGTTCCGATCGACTTCCCCGCGGGTCCGAGCGAAATCGCTATCCTGGCTGAAAGCGGCAACCCGGCGTACATCGCCGCCGATATGATCGCTCAGCTCGAGCACGGGCCGAAATCATCGAGCTTTCTGCTCACCACCTCGCCTGAGCTCGCGCATCGCGTCGAAGAGGAGCTCAGGCGACAACGCGAGTCGGCCTCTCGAAAAGAGCTCATCGATCTGAGTAGCAGCGCCATCTTCATCGGAGACACGCTCGAGATGTGCGTCGCGTTCATTAACGACCTTGCGCCAGAGCACCTTGAGCTCATCGTCGACGATCCTCTCGGCGCAATAGGGGGCATACGAAACGCAGGAACCATCTGCATCGGCGAGTACGCGCCGGCGGCGGCGGGAGATTACGCCACCGGAACGAGCTCAACGCTGCCGACCGGGGGGTTTGCCAAATACGTGAGCGGCCTTAACGTCGACCATTTCACCAAGAAGACGAGCGTACAGCTGCTTACGAAAGAGGGATTAGGGAGCCTATCAGACCTCATTCGTTCGCTGGCGCAGCTCGAGGGATTGCCCGCGCACGCGGCGTCAGTGCTGCTGAGGCTCCAATGAAGGTGACGCGCTCAAGCAACGTTGTTCCCGATACCGATGTCACCGTCGCTGGGTGGGTGCACGAGCTTCGCGATCTGGGTGGCATCACCTTCCTTTTGCTCCGCGACCGGGACGGCATCATGCAGGTCACCATGCCAAAGAAGAAGGTCCCTCCGCACATCATCGAGCGCGCCCGAGGCCTCAGCCGCGAATCCGTCGTGCGCGTGTCAGGACTGGTAACGGCGGAGGAAAAGGCCCCACAAGGCTATGAGATCATTCCGTACGAGGTTGAGCTTCTCAACGCTGCCGAATCGCCACTGCCGCTCGACGTGACTGGTAAAGTGGGTGCCGAGCTCGACACGCGGCTTGACGCGCGCTTCATGGACGTGCGACTTCCCGCGACGAAGGCGGTCTTCTTCGTCCGAGCCAGGGTACTCCAGGCGGTGCGGATCTTTCTCATCGCCCGCGATTTCATCGAGATCCAGACACCTAAGATGGTCGCCACAGCGACAGAGGGAGGCACACAGCTCTTTCCTATCGCCTACTTCGATCGTGAGGCCTTCTTGAACCAGAGCCCCCAGCTCTACAAGCAGATCATGATGGCGGCGGGTTTGGAGCGCGTCTTTGAGATAGGCCCGATATTTCGGGCGGAGGAACACGATACGCGAAAACACCTCAACGAAGTGACGTCGATTGACGTGGAGGCCTCCTTTATGGACGATCAGGACGTGATGACGCTCCTTGAGGAGTGCATACACCACGTGTACGTGGCGGTCGCCGAGACCTGCAGCGCTCAGCTCCAGGCGTTGCGCGTCGATCTTTCGGTCCCCTCCATCCCCTTCAAGCGCATCACGTACGCCGAGGCCATTTCGATCGCGGATATTCCGTGGGGCGACGACCTCGATACCGCGGCGGAGAAAGCGGTCGGCGAGGAGATAGGAGAACACTACTTTATCGTGGACTGGCCCGTTGAGCTGAAGCCCTTCTACGTGCAGCCGCACGATAATCTCTGCTATGCGTTTGACCTCATGCACCCGCGCATGGAGCTCGCTTCAGGGGCTCGGCGCGTTTATCAGTACGAGCTGCTCCGTCAACAGCTCTCTGGCAAGTTACTCGCGCCCGAGAACTTTGCCTTTTATCTTGATGCGTTCCGCTTCGGTATGCCGCCCCACGCGGGATGGGGCTTAGGGGCGGAGCGCCTGCTCGTGACGATGCTCGGCTTGGGAAATATTCGAGAGAGCGTCCTCTTTCCGCGCGATCGCCGCCGCATTACCCCCTAGGTATTTGTCACCTTTTTGGTTCGGGTGCATATCATAAAGTATAAGCCGCAAACACCGCAGTAAGATACGGTGTAGGGCATGCGTTACCAGGACGATCCGGATGCGGCGTCACGCCGTTTAAGGGTCAAAGAAGGAGCTCAGCGATCGACCTTTGAGCAACGGTTATCTATCCTCGAACGCAAAGTCAGCGAGCTGTCTGGCGTCTTAAACGGCATCACCCAGCAACTCATCGACGTGAACTCTGTCGTCCGAGACCTACAGCGCGCTGCGAACGACGAGCAGACACTCCCTGGGATCGAAAAGGAACCAATCGAGGAAGCTCCTGTGAAACGGCGCAAAGGAAAGAAGACGACCTACGTCATCGCGGAAGGCGAAGCTCCTCCGGAGCCTCGGCGGCAGCTTAAGGACGACGTGATTGTAGCTGATCGCGATACGTAGGCGGCGGCGCGACGGACCGATGTTTATTAAGGAACTGGAGATTTACAACTTTAAGTCGTTCGGAAAAAAGGTTAGGATCCCCTTTTTTGATGATTTCACGGCGGTTTCCGGGCCTAACGGCTCGGGGAAGTCCAACATAGTTGACAGCGTCCTCTTCTGTCTTGGCCTCTCGAGCTCGCGAACGATGCGCGCTGAGAAGCTTACTGATCTCATTTTCAATGGAAACGGCGCGCACGAGGCGACGGTTAAGGTGAAGTTTGACAACTCAGACTTCGAACTCCCGGCCGATACCGAAGTGACGATCACTCGAAAGGTGCGCCGCACGGGGAGCGGGTACTACAGTTACTATTACCTTAACGGGAAACAGTGCACGCTCGCCGACATCCACGAGCTTCTCTCCAAGGCGTGCATCACGCCCGAGGGGTACAACGTCGTGCTGCAAGGAGACGTCACCCGCATCATCGAGGTCAGTCCGCTCGAACGCAGGAAGATCATCGATGAGATTGCCGGCGTCGCCGAGTTTGACCGCCGGCGTGACAGGGCGCTCGACGAGCTCGACGTCGTTCGGGAGCGCGTCGATCGCATCGACATCGTGCTCGGCGAGGTGGGACTTCGCCTCGAACAGCTCACGGTTGAGCGCGAGCAGGCCCTCAGATACCAGGAGCTGAGGGAGAAGAAGCGACACTATGAAAAAATGGCGTTCGCGTCAAAGCTCAGCAAGCTCACCGGCGATATCGAGGCGCTGGCGAACGACATCGCGCGAAAGCAGCGGAGTAAGGACAAACTCATCACCGAGCTCATCGGAAGGCGAGACGCGATCTATGAGCTCGAAGGACAGCTGAGCGCTCTGAGCAACGCGGTATCTGAAAAAGGCGAAAACGAACAGCTCGAGCTGACAAAGCGCATCGAACGCATCAAGGCGAGCATCGGGCAGCACCAACACCGCGTCGATTTCGTGGCAAAGGAGGCCGAGCACCTCGAGTCGCAGAGACGAAAGGCGTTTGTTGAGGTCAACGCCCTGAAGCAGAAACAGGAAACGCTACAGGGTGAGATCGGCGCGGAAGAGGTGAGACGCGGGAGTCTCGCCAGCGCGCTCGATGAGGAGGAGCGCGAGCTGAGCGCGCTCACACAGCAACTGTCGACGCTTGACGCTGACCTCACGTACGCGCGCGACGAGCTTTTCGAGAGGCGAAAAATGCTTGCCGAGGAGAAAGATAAGCGCAGCGACGTCATACGCGCCAAGGACCGCGTCCTCGATATCATACGCAGAGCGGCGACGGACCTCCACGCCCTTGAGGCGAAGATAGACGCGCTACGGGCGCAGGCCGCGGCTGCCCAAACCGACGCGGAAACGATCCACCGAAGCGGCGTCGCGCTGACACGACAGCTGCGCGACACGCGTGAAGACGTGAAGGATCTCGAAACGCGTCGCGAAGATCTCAAGCTTGCCGTTGAGACCGTCGAGCGACGGCTCACACAGGCGCACCAAGAGCTCGTCAAGGCCGAAGCTCGACTGAAGGAGAGCTTCGGAAAAGCGGTCGAAGCGATCTCGACGGCGCGACTCCCCGGAGTGCGAGGGGTCGTCGCTGAGCTCGGCCGGGTTGATCAGCGGTACGCAACCGCCCTTGAGGTCGCGGCGGGCTCGCGCATGCGCAACATCATCGTCGATACCGACGAGGACGCCGCGCGCGCCATCGCCTACCTCAAAGAGCACGACGCCGGAAGAGCGACCTTTTTGCCGTTGAATAGGATGACGCCGATCCACCGCGAACCCCTTGGCGCGGGCACGGGCGTCATCGACTACGCCATCAACCTCGTCGAGTACGACGAGGCGTACGCCGCGGCGTTTTCGTATGTGTTTGGCAGAACGGTCGTCGTCACCGATCTTGACGCGGCGCGTGCGCACCTCGGCTCGTACCGCATGGTGACGCTTGAAGGCGAGCTCCTGGAGATGAGCGGAGCGATGACCGGCGGTATCGACAGGCGGGCGCTGAAGTTCGTTGCGGGCGAAGAAGCGGCACTGCACAAGCTCGGCCGACAGGTACGGGACTACGAGAAGGAGCGCACGCGCCTCCAGCAGGAGCTCAAGGGCGTCGATGATCGCATGCTGCAAGCTCAGCACGAGCTTGTGAAGGCCGAAGGCGATCAGGAACGTCTGGCCCGGGAGCGCGCCGCCCTCGAGGCGCGACGGGCCGCCGTTGAGTCTGAGGCACAGGAAAAGGCGAGCCAGCTTGCGACGCTGCGCGAGGACAAGGCACAGGCCGGCAGTACGATCAACGAGCTCGAAGAACAGGAAGTCGTGCACGCGAACGCGGTCACCACTCTTGAAGGCGATATCGCCGGGCTTGAAAAGCAGCTCGCGGGCACGGACGCGTCGAAGCTCACAGAACGCCTCGGCACCGTCGGCGACGAGGCGCGGCGACTGCAAGACCGCGTCAGCCGCTGTGATGCGACCATCGCCGAGCTGCGCCTTCAGGAAGAGTACAACGACAAGAAGCTCACCGATGCGAAGGAACAGCTGCACACGACAGAGGCGCGGATCAGGGAGCTCCGCGAGACCATGCGAGACCACAGCGCGTCCGCAGAGCAACTCGAGCGGGAGCTCGCCGACGTCTGTGGGCGTGAAAACGCGCTGGCGCGCGAGTTGACCGAGCTGCGAGAAGAACGCGACGCGCTGCTCGCGCAGATAGGCGTCAAAGAAACCGAAAAAGCCGATCGTCAGCACAAGATCGAACGGGCTGAGCAGGCGATCGCCACGCTCGATTACCAGCGCTTGGAGCTTGAGGCGCGGCGCGATGAGCTGCGCGCAGAGGCAGGAGAACTGGGCGACGTGCCGTCAGACGAGCCGTACGAGGCCGTTGTCGCCGCACTCAGGACGCTCGAATCGCAGATTGAGTCGATGAACGACGTCAACATGCGGGCCATCGAGGACTACAGCACCGTCGAACGACGGAAGCACGATCTCAGCGCCCGCAAGGAGACGCTTTTCAGCGAGCGAGCCGAGATCCTCGAGCGCATTGATCGTTACGGCCAGATGAAAAAGGACGCGTTCCTCACGGCGTTTGAGAGCATCAACGCGAACTTCAAGGAGATCTACTCGGAGCTTTCTGGTGCGACGGGCGAGCTCGCCCTGGAGAACGACGAGGACCCGTTCGACGGCGGCCTCTTCATCCACTCGTGGCAGCTCGGTGAGCACGTGCAGCGAATCGAAGCGATGTCCGGTGGGGAGAAGAGCCTCGCGGCGCTCGCGATGATATTCGCCATCCAGCGCTATATGCCGGCGCCCTTCTACATGTTCGATGAAATCGACATGTTCCTCGACGGCGCAAACGCGGAGCGCGTCGCACGAATGATCAAGAAGCTCGCCGCGAACGCCCAGTTTATCGTGGTGTCACTGCGGAAATCCATGATTGAGGCGGCGAACCGGACCATCGGCGTGTCCATGCAGGAGGGTAACATCTCGAGCGTCACCGGGGTGAAGCTCAATTGACGAGCGACGGCGGCCTTGAGAGCGGAACGCCGGACGACTACGACGAGCGGTCGATCGACATCCTCGTCTCGCTCGCGAAAAACGGGGAGATCGACCCGTGGGACATCGACATCGTCGACGTCACCGACAAGTTCCTCGCGCAGGTGGCTCGACTGGAAAAGCTCGATCTGCGCATTTCAAGCAGGACGCTCCTCTTTGCCTCTATACTGCTCAGGATGAAATCCGATGCGCTCGAAGAACCCGAGCCTCAAGACGAAGACGAACCAGAACCGCTCGAAGACGACGCTCACGCGTGTTTCCCTGCGCTGAGGCCGAAGGTGCGGCGGCACGCGAAGCGTCGCGTCACCTTCTCGGAGCTCATCGAAGAGCTGAAAAAGGCGACAAAACGAAAAGAACGATCGGACGAACGGCGGTTGCGGCACGCGCAGTTGCAGGAGTTCGACGCGCTTGCTGTTGCTCATACGGAAGACATAGAGAAACAGGTCGTGCGGGTTCAAGAAGAGCTCAGGCGGCGCTTTGATGAGCACGATCACGTTCGCTTTAGCGAGCTCCTTATGCATCGAACGCCTGAGGATATCGTCGAGACCTACATCCCGCTACTGTTTATGGCGAACCGGCGACAGATACAGCTCGAGCAGAAGGAGCTGTTTGGCGACATCTTCATCACGTGCAAAAACCTTTAACGCCTTGCTGTGCTCATGGTCGGTGATGAACGACAGGGATCTCATCGAAGCAGCGCTCTTTGTCGCGGGCAGGCCGCTCAACCTCATCGACCTCGAGGCCATCGTACGCCCAGAAACCGATGTCGAAGCGCTCGTCGAGTCGCTCATCGAGGAGTATCGCGGAAAAGGCGCCATCGAGATCGTCCAGACTGACGAGGACGTGGTGATGCAGGTGAAGGCGGAGTACGCGGACGCCGTCCGGGCGATCGCCCAGCGCGATCTTGAGACGCCCGTCCTGCGCACGCTCGCTGTCATCGCGTACCACCAACCGATCACACAGTCGAAGGTCGCGGACATTCGAGGAAACAAGGCGTACGGGCACGTGCACGAGCTCGAGGCGCGAAAGCTCGTCGAGTCGGTGCCCCACGGACGAACACGGATGTTGCGCACCACGAAGGCGTTTTCGGAGTACTTCGGTTTCGAAACTGAAAATCTTGAGGAGATCAAACAAAAGATTGGGCTTCTTTTGCGCTAGCGGCGAGTGACTATCCGCACATCTGTCTCACGCCCTAGGACTGGCGTCCACGCTTCCTACGCGGTGGTGCCGCCGTCCGGTTGACGATTTTTGCCGCAAAAGCGCCGGCCACGAACCCCGCATCGACGTTCACGACTGCTAACACCGAGCACGACTGCAGCATCGATAGCAGGGCCGCCTCCCCTCGACCACCGAAGCCATACCCGGTGGACACCGGAACGCCGATGACCGGTACATCGGTCAAGCCCGCGATCACGGTCGGAAGCGCCCCCTCTCTACCCGCAAGCACAACGAGCACGTCAGCATCAAGGAGCTTTGAGAGCTCCGGGTAGAGCCTGTGAATACCAGCAACGCCAACATCATACGACGTGATCGTCGTGCAGCCGAATTCCTCTGCAACAACGCGTGCCTCCTCTGCAACTGGAATGTCGGCAGTGCCGGCGCATACTACGCCAACCACTCCCTGCGGGTGCTTAACGCGGGCTGTCTTCCCTATAACCGCGATGTGGGCTCGATCGTGCCATTCGACGTCAAAGCGTCGCAATGCCTGAAGCTGTGGCTCTGAAACCCGCGTGAGAATCGTCCTCCCTTCCGCTGTGAGCTGCGCTTCGACGATGGAGATAACATCTTTGGTGCTTTTGCCCTCAGCTAAGATCACCTCTGGGATCCCGGCCCTATGCACTCGCGCCGTATCTAGCTTCGCAATTTCGGCAACCCTTTCGTACCCGTCGATTCTGATCTCACGCAAAATTAGGCGTTCTGCCTCCTCTCTTGTGAGAGTTCCTTTCGAAAATCTATCGAGTATTCGTCCTAACGGAAGCATCGGTGTTCATGTGTTGCAGCCGTAGTATTAAATCTAGTGTGACTTGAGAACGCTGTGAGAGCGTGCGTCAATACGACCCGAAGCAATATGACACGCACGCGTCACACGACTATAAATAGCACTCGAAGAGAGTTCTATCCATAAACGCGACGAGGCTCAAGTCAGGGACGCCTATCAATCGCCACACTCTTGGTTTAGATAGTGATTGCGCTATTGCTGCACATCGCTCTGTCAAAATGTACATCAAGAACTACAAGCGATCATAGTGCAAGTCAGATTAGAGCGAAGATTGCGCGGTACCACGCACAAACAGACAATTGCACCAATGCCCCATTTGAGAAGGTTGTTAGACACGGCAATATCCTACACTGGATCGGCTAAGCGATTGCTGACGTTCCGACACAGAAACGTATTTAATAGATTGATAATATATAATAGAGATTAATTTTCTTAACCCGTTGACATACGAAGAAGTGTATCAGCATGACGCACGACGTGTTCATCTGCTACGCGCACGAGGACAAGACTATCGCTGATGCCATCTGTGCGAAGCTTGAAAAGCAGAGCTTGCGCTGCTGGATCGCTCCTCGTGATATCTTGCCGAGCGCTAACTACGCTGAAGCGATCATCGATGCCATAGACAGAAGTCGGATCTTCGTGCTCGTCTTCTCGTCGCACGCGAACAAATCCCAGCACGTCATGCGCGAGGCAGAGCGCGCGGTGCACGACGGCCATCCCATCATCCCTTTTCGCATCGAAAGCCTGAGTCCTTCCGGCGCGCTGGAGTACTACATCGGTCCGCAACACTGGCTCGACGCGATGACCCCGCCTCTTGAGGCTCACCTAGGGAGACTTGCCGAAATAGTCGGCCTTCTCTTAAAAGAGCCGAAGAAAAGACTAGGCAAGCCTGCGAAAAAAAGGCGAAAATCTGCCAAATCAGAGGACGAGGGCCATCCGATACGGCAGAAGCCTGAGACTTTGTCATCGGAGCAACCGGATCAGCAACTGCGTTGTCCGCGATGCGGACAAGAACTCGAGATCAGCGCCACATCCTGCGGTCAATGCGGCGCGGCTGTAGCCGAAATCCCCACCACAGCAACTGCTGCATCAGATACGAAGGCGAAGCATACGCCATTCGAAGGAGAACGCAACTGGCGCGAGCCCTCGTATGAAACTCTTCAAGCCAAAGAACGTGGGCTAGCGAGAAAGGCAAATGAACAAGCGTCTTTTACTAAAAAGCAACGCTTTGATATGGGCCAGCGCAAGAATAGACTCGTCGTAGCGTGCGCTCTTTGGATCATTCTGATTCTGTCGACGTCTATTGTCGCAGGGTACACACTACTGCCAGGACCTACCGCCAGAATTTTTGGCGTGGAAAGGGTTGGAGACGGGCACTTACACATTAGCGTCGGCGATGGCGGGGCTGTGGATATATGGTTCAATAAAGATAGAACTTACCTCATGACTACAACACCGGTCAACGCGCAACCGCAGTCTCTCTCTGGTGGTTACACATTTCGCACATTTTTAGATGTAGGAAGCTTGATATTGAAGAATCAAGACGGGCAGACGTTTTTTGCGACGCTAAGAGATGGAAACTTCAATATGGTCTCGGATCGAGTCCAGCTTGTCGGCCACTATGATTGGGCACCTCAGCTTAGCTAACATTGAGAGCCGTTCCAAGTTACCAGTTTTCCAGAGGCTATCCTACGTGCCAGTGCAAATTTTCTTTAGGGCGTAGCAACCCATTTTTGGTCCTTGTATACGTCCGAGGAGAAGCACGACCAGGAACACAGACCTGACGAAGCGCACGATGTGCCGACAACAGGATATGAGCACCAGATGGACGAAAGGAGACAGTATACAATAATGGAATTGCTGGATCTCCTTGAAATCGCACAGAGTGCGCAAAAATGGCACGGAAATGCATCGGCCAATCGTTCCTTCGCCCTGCACGGAAAAAATCAATACGACTTCGAGGAATGTTTTGATGAAGCTCTCAATGCTTCATTTTGGTAATAAGGAATAGATAGAAAATACAAACAGAACTAGGTAGGGGATGATGAATAGGATAGGGACGACTTCTACTACTTGTGTCGGGGTAAAATACTTCTTCTCCTTGGCACGTCCCTTCATGAGTTCCCACTCGCGCTTGTAGCAAGCGTATGGCAGACTTTGTTCCATTTCATTTATCACGAGAAACTTTGCTTTGTTGAGTTGTCGGTAAGAGCGGATGGTTCCAAACCAGAGCGTACACATAGCCATGCCCAAGAAGCCAGCTGACAGGATCACTTCCCATTTAATATCTTGAAAAGCCGTTCCTGTGCGCGTTCCTACGACGAGGGTCAACAAAGCGAGCAACGCAGAAAGCAATGTGACATAGAATCTATTAGTCTCTTCTCTCCTACTACTGATCTTGTCTTGCATTTCTACGTATAGCTTGTATTCGTCCAACAGCAGGCTGCATTCGTGATCAGCTGTCTGAGCTTGCATCATGACGATACTAATAGAGTCGACGTAGATAAGGCATTCTAAGAGCGCATGCCGTAAAATCTCCTCTGGTGCGTGATGGGTCGGTTAGGGCAAAGCTGTCTTTGCTTTACATGCTTCACACAAACGCTTCTTCCTTTCAGCGCTGGTTAGCGTGACGAACGCTCAACCTTCGCACGACGAAAGCAGTGTCGCAAATTGGAGAGCAACAGCAAGGTTTTTCATCTTGTTGTTCACGTTAGTTATTTACTGCAACCAACCGACTAAGCGATGTGGCGAGATGTGGGTTTATGGCTCATGATGTTTTTATAAGCTATGCAGGCGAAGACAAGACCGTTGCGGATGCCGTTTGCGCTAAGCTAGAGGAACGCCGTATAAGGTGCTGGATTGCGCCGCGTGACATTTTGCCTGGAATGAACACCGCCGAAGCAACCGTCGACGCGGTCGATGAAAGCAGTGCAATGGTCGTGGTTTTTTCGGCAAGAGCGAATGAGTCACCGCGCGTTATGCGCGAGGTTCAGCGTGCTGTACACGACGGCATTCCGATAATTCCGCTCCGCATACAGCAGGTTGAACCTGCGCGTGCTATGGAATACTTCTTGGGCAGTCAGCATTGGCTCGATGCGTTAACCCCACCTCTCGAAAGCCACATGAACAAACTCGCCGATATTGTAGGGCTACTTTTGGGGCAAAAGCCCTCCGCAGCGCAGCCTCTTGTCGATCTTTCAGTTTCATCAGGAAGTAAATCACTTAAATCTCTGAACCATCCTCCTATTAAACGGCGTAACGTCCTGTATGTTGCTATTATTGCCGCGGTGCTGGCGGTGATACTCGCGATAGCTATAGTCCCAGGAATGCTGCACCCTCCCGCCGCAAATAATACCGAGGCCGTCAAATCCCCTTCGAACGTAGCTTCGGCATCAAACCCGCAGGAGCAACAGGTAACACCTAATGAGGGGCCTCCTTCGCCAAATCCCACGATCTCTCCTTCGCCCGTGACCCCTTCGCCCGTGACCCCTTCGCCCGTGACCCCTTCGCCCGTGACCCCTTCGCCTCCTTTCAACAGAACGTAACAAAAACGTATGGCTTGCGCTCTGCTGTTCCGCTAGCGCGATTCAGACTCAACCTGTCGATCTCATTACTGCTCTGCTCCTGCACGAAGACTGAACAGCTACGGAGACGTTAAATACGTATGGTCCGTTCACTTCTACGACTCAGCAGCTTTAACTAGGCTCAGAGAAAGTGGGAGAGATGTGAAGGCCTCAGAAGAAAATCTGCGCACGAAAAGAACGCTTGCAAAGCCGCGCGGAACGCGTGATATGCTGCCCGACGAGATGGAAAAGCGCCGCGTAACGGAACTTCAGTTTCGGAACGTCGCTGAACGGTGGGGCTATCGTGAGATTGCTACTCCGGCCTTCGAACCGCTCGACCTTTTCACCATCAAATCGGGCGAAGCCATAGTAGAGGAGCTGTACAACTTCAAGGACAGAGGCGGTCGGTCGTTAGCGCTACGGCCTGAGCTCACCGCCCCGGTCATTCGGATGTACGTCAACGAGCTCCAGTCTGCTCCTAAACCACTCAAGTTCTACTATTTCGGCGACTGTTTCAGATATGAGCGGCCGCAATCAGGACGCTACCGTCAGTTCTGGCAGTTCGGCGTGGAACTCATAGGCAGCGCACGGCCAGAAGCGGATGCAGAGGTCATCGCGCTCTCACAGCACATGCTTCGGAGCATTGCACTCAACGCTGATATTCACGTCGGCTCACTCGATGTGCTCAGAGCGGTGTTCTGCGACCTCGATAGTGAAACGTGCGCTCTTGCGATGCGCCTGATCGATAAAGGGGACTTCGATCGCTTGCAGGAGCTTCCTCAGGGTGACAGGGCGATCGGCATCATCGAAGCTGAGGACCCCTTGGACGAAGCGCAGAACGTGACGGAAATCGATCACCTGCTGCACGTTCTCGAACTCCTCGATACGCTCGCGGTGTCCTACACCGTCGACTTCGGGATCGCCCGTGGCCTCGAGTACTACACGGGAATCGTCTTTGAAGCCTATGCTGAAGGGCTCGGTGCTCAGAATCAAGTGTTGGGCGGCGGCTCATACCGGCTCGCCCATCTCTTTGGTGGCGATGACGTGCCGGGGACAGGGTTCGGCATCGGGTTTGATCGGATCATGGACGCCGTCGATGTGCAAGTCGATGAGCAGCCACGAATCCTCGTTGTGCCCACTGAAGAAGGGCGCGCCTTTGCGCTTCACGTCGTAAACGAGCTGAGGGCGTGTCTTTGTGCAGATATCGACGTCATGGGACGAACGGTACGCGCGCAACTGACGTACGCCAACAGCGCCAATTTCGATTATGCCGTGATAGTCGGAAAGAGGGAGAAGGAGACGTCGAAGCTGACGCTCAGAAACCTAAAAACTGGTGAGCAAGAATCGTTGCGATTAGATGAGATTATCGAACGTGTCTCAACGCAGGAATAAGCGCGAGTCACGCTAAAAAGGGAGGGAAAGATCGTATGAATGTAGTGCAAAACGCGCTGTGGAAGTTGCTAAACCCCATCGCGATTGTGACGGGAAGCTATGATGGAAAAATGAGCGGCTTCATCGCAAGCTGGATCACACAAGTCTCCTTTATCCCGCCACTCATTATGGTGGCGATAAATCCGAAACACTACTCCTATGAGCTCATCACACGAAGCGATGCATTTGCGGTCAACCTTCTCCGAACCGATCAGATTGATCTCGTCGACTGGTTTGGCAAGCGCTCAGGTAAGCAGGTAGCGAAGTTCGAGTCAACATCGTACGAGCTGGGGAAAACCGGCTCGCCTCTGCTTAAGGACTGCTTGGCGTGTATCGAGTGTAACATTATGTGGGCAAAGGAAGCCGGTGATCACGTAATCGTCGTAGGTAAGATCGTTGATGCCATCGTGAAATCGGATGGAGAAACACTTCAGGAATCGCGTTCGATGTACTCGCGCAGCGGATCGCGTTAGCCCTCACAGGAATTAGAAACATGGTTAAGCTTACATTCAAAAACGGCGTCATCCCGGTCGCGACGCAGGATTACGAGACCGGCGAAGTGCTGATGATCGCGTTCATGAATAACGAGGCGTTCGAGCTGACGCAGCAGACAGGCTGCGTTCACTATTGGAGCCGAACAAACGAGCGCGTATGGAAAAAGGGAGAAGTATCGGGTCACTTCCAGTGGGTGAAGGAGATCTTGGTCGACTGCGATGGCGATGCGCTTGTCATTAAGGTGGACCAGGTCGAAGCGGCATGCCACACCGGTTTCCGATCGTGCTTTTTCAGAACCATCGAGGGGAAGACGATAGGAGAAAAGGTCTTCGATCCTGCGAAAGTCTACAAAGAAAGCACGTAACCCCGCACGCACTCGACGAGAGAGCTAGCACACTTCTGTGCAGCATCGATCAAGCACACCCCCTGTTTAGTTCTGACTCTTTGAATACGGCGCTCGTAAGCGCATAGCTCGCTTGTGGGACTGACCCATCCCGCACATCGCCAACCACAGCGGAACCATCACCTCGTTCCGCTTAAGATGACAGTGCCTTCCGCCGCATACACTTCACTCGTCCTTGTAAATCCCGTTTCACGTAGCGCTAAACCTAATTGCTCGCGGCTTATCCCCGGCTTACCTCGCCGCGCGTATCGTTCGAGCGCGCTCACCGCCGACCAGATATCCGATGCACTGTCGACGGCAAAGCTGCGGAGGAGCACCACGCCGTCACTGACGAGGAAGGTTCGAGCCCTTGTCAGAAGCGACAACAGCTCTTCTCGTGACGAGGTGACATTGCTTACGAATATGACGTCGAACGCGCGGTGCGGTTCAAAGGTGTGATAGTCCCCGGCGATCGCCGTAACCTGCTCAGCCATACCGTGTTTCACGATATTCTCTCGCGTGACCCCGATAACTTGGGGAAGGTCCAACACCCAGGCTTTCAAGTCAGGGTGTTTCTTCGCAAAAAAGATGCTGTACAGGCCGTGGCCGCCCCCTATGTCAAGCAAGCTCGTGCGGCCTGCGAGATCAATCGTTTTAACGGCGCTTTGGACCCCCCCGAGCAACGCAATTGTTTCGAGTTTCTTGATTATCTCCGGTGACCAGTAGTCTGATGTTATAGGCTCGGTCGGCGCTTCGTGTCTGATATATCGTTGAAGCAGATCCCGGATCTCAACATCTTCGAACAGCTCACGACCGAGGTATAACGCGCTCGCGGGGCTCAAATACTGGCGTGCGATGGGCGTGCTTTGGTACGCTCGTGGCTCTTCACCCCTCTCGTGTTCAACGAGGCCAATTGCACACAACGCGTTAAGGAAGTACCGCACGAAAAGCACATCGAGTTCCACTGATCGTGCTAGCTCTGTCGCCGTCGTGCGCTGCTCAAGCAGAGCATAGATATCCAAATCGACCGACAGTCTGAGTATTTCGAATAGTTTTCTATAGTTTATGATCTGCCTGATTGAGTCGGGCTCCAGTTCAACATCGTACATCTTATTATCCCAGAAAGCGGAAATTAGGGGCTGTTGCCACACAGTTCAGTTACGAGGCTTGACTAAGAGTCACGCTGCTGCGGTACTTCAAGCAATGCGCTGTTTACCACGTGAATGTTTCGCCTAACCCTATGCTCACGTTTTATTCGTTGGCGCAAGCTGGATGCCTTGTCTTCCTGCTGCGCGCTGCCCGGTTTTTTAACCAAGGATCCTACGGGAGCGCTGAGCGTCCAAGCGCTGCGTTATCAAAACGGCACCGAAAACGTTTAGATATGTGAGATTCAAACTTTTACTAGATATGACCCGAAAGTGCACAGAAAGAAGCTGTCTGTATCACGCTGAATGTCAGGCATATTTCGAAGACCAAAATCTAACCGGCTATCAGAAATCGAAAACCGCTACCGGTGAGGAACTCTGTGTGTTTCAGTGGGGTATCGGGTTTATGCGCGCTATGAAGAAATGCAGCACGAAAGCAACCCTATCCTAGACGCAGCGGGCCGGTTGCATATTAGCGCTCGCGTCGATTGCGACTTTCGGCTGGTGACGCCGATGCGTTGGGAGATAGATCTATCTCCTCCTCTTGGTATGGAGATGCCCACCTTCTAATTTGGTAAGGCTCTCCGTTGTCCTGGGATCGTCCGAGTACGTCACCCTCTTTGCGGGCTAGGGATGTATGCGGGGATCATTACGGTTCCGCAACGCGCTGTCCGCTGCAGAGCGAGATCGCACGTCACGGGCTGGTGACTAAGAACTGCGCGTGGTACTGTGACGGCGCGTAAACGCTGTCGCCCAAGAAATCAATCGTAAGCGTATGCCACCCCGGTGTCAGCTTCGCCGTATCAGCGGGATACAAGTACAGCCCTCCCGCTCCGCCGGCAAGACCTCCCGGACAGCCTTCCCAATACTGGGGCTGCGGTTTTGTGATTTCCCACCTGCCGCCTGCCGCATAGTCATCTATATAGTAATTTGATGCGGCGCACGGGTGTTTGCCGTTCGCTCCGTCAATGACGTAGCGGACTTGCTGTGCGGTTCCTTGCACGACTGGGTGATGCAGTGGGTCATCGAGCCAGAACGCGGGCATGCCCATATACCCCGCCCACGGGTGAATGGATGTGGCAATCTTGGCCGACGCGGAGCTCGGTGTAGCCGACGCGGCGGGCACGTTCGTTGGCTGCGCGGTTGCTATAGCACTCGGAGCATTTGTGGACGCATTTGCTCCTTGCGTCGTCGCTTGCGCTGTCGGTGTGCCAGTCGCCGATGGATTAGGGCTCGTACTTGGAGAGGTGCAGCCAGCGATCGCTACAAGAACGCTGACGAACATTAGCACGACGCACACTGTCACGACCTTTTCTTTCACGTATTTCACCTCCTTGACGCCATTTGTTGAACAAACGAAGGTGTAAGAAAGGGGCTAGGTGACTTAAGCGTTCTCCTTTGATCGTAAATTACCCTTGCACGTTGGTTGCGCGTCGCCCAACTCGGGCTCCCAAATTTCAAAGGAAATCACAAAAGCAGATAATTCAAAAGCTTCACACAATGTCTGGGCCGAGTTCGGCAAGAGATCCCAGCGTTGTTCGGATGTGGCACAAGGAAGCGCTATAACAACATCTCTCACAACCTGAAGAAATCGCAGATTGACGTGATCGCGAGAGACAGCCGCGTGTAGTATAAAGGCATTGCCTGTGCGGATGCTCTGGCGATTCAGCATGCGTGTTGATGAACTGCCGCACATCTATTTAGGAAAACAACGGCGGCATAACTGCGTCGTGAATATGCCGACGGCAACGGCACGCTGGCACGAGCGAAATAGCCGCCGCCACGATAGCCGTGACAAGCAAGCCCGCACGCTGGTAAAGACTAGGCTGCAGTGAGGCTACCGTCGTGCAGGCTAACAGTAACAAAAATAAGAAGGCAAGGCATCCGCTCTTAACCACGAGTACGAAGAGCTTCATACAAATAGAGACTGAGTCCTTGAGTTTAGGTCTCGCACCCGCTTTTTGGAATCAAAGAATAACGCACTGAGGTCGCACCACCGAGGTCAATAGTCATCCGTATGAACGGAAATGCGTGCTGCTGGCTTATATCGCCTCAAACAAAATCTTTCCTAGCGCGACGGTTACGATGATAAGGACGATGTAAAAAGCAGCGAAAAACTTGGGAAGAAACGAGTAGTTGAGATCTATCATCACGCGGTTCTTGAACGTTCCTTTCACAGATTTGTTGATTTTTGCGTCCATCCTGGCTTTAAACTCTTGGATCGGGTGGGACGGCAGGTTAAAGGAGTCCTCCATATCCGCTAAGACGCCCAGCTGAAGGTCAGCGAGAAGGCGCAGAGTGGAGAGTTTGAGCCACCATACGAGGGAGATGACGAAACCCCCGATGAAGGTAGCTATCAACAGGACCACGGTAAGATTTGTTATCTTGGTCTCCTTCGACACCCAGAATGTCGCGCTCAGTATAGCGACGATCGCGTCGATGAAAAGCAAAGAGATGAAATACTTGTTGTAATCTGCTCGTTCGTCGCGAGTCTTTGTCCAGAATTCAAAAATTGTACCATATAAGCTGACCTTATTGTCCGCTGACCAGTCAGATGGCACAGAGGCCTGCGAAGAATTCAGCGGTTGCGACGAAGCAGCTCCCACGCAACTGTCACTCCTTTTGAGGCAAGACTTTGAAACTGTTGTATTGTAAGCTCCGCTTTAATTAATGTTGCCCTATCTGAGTCAATTTACGTCAGGCAGTGAAAGAACGACAGTGGGGAGTCTGAAATTTGTACAGCAGATGGGACGAGTCCATCCGCTGAGACGAACAGAAGCTCTCTTGATACCGTTTGCGAGAACAGCGGATAAATCGAGGCGGTGAGCCTCCGGCAGGAGGCCGTACGATGCTGATTGTCGAATACGACGATAATACTGAGGTTCGAAACCACAAGGCGCTTCTGATCAAAATTCGTAGTCGGCCAGCTGGAGTATGGATGATCATGGATAACCGCCTGTAATCCGTGCTAGAAGGATGCGAGATTGATCTTGAGACGCTCTAGCGATCGTCTCAACTGGAACGCGGAACCTGCAAATCGCGCAACCATCCATACGGTGAGCAGTTGCCGTACGGCTTGGTTCGAACAGAACAGGCATAAGCTTCTCTTAATTTCAAACTCCATACGCGTTTTCCGATCCTTTTTGGCGCTGCATCGACGTTAAGGCCCCCTCCTGTCTTCAGAAGTACTACGAACACAACGCGGGAGACGCCGAACCCGCGTTACACCGACACAAGCTTTTTAAGCAAGCGCCACACTCACCATCTGAAAAGCAGCGGCGCTAATGACGGCGTGACTATAGGCGGAAAACTAAACGCCATCGAAGTGTGCGTCAACGGTCTGAATAAGTGGCAGGAGGGTTATGCGCAGAATTAAGCTTGCGGTAGGTGAGCAACACGTCTTGAGGTTATCCCCAATTGCAAGTGCGGGCTATGTATGGGATTATGTCGTAGAGGGAAAGCCAGGAATTATAGATATAACGGTGGCCACAGCGGGTACGCCATCTATCACAGGACCTGATGGTTCACCGCCACCCGGCTTCAGCTTTGAAACACAGTTCACCATTAAGGGCACAAATCCGGGCCGTGCGAAAGTACGGTTCCGGCTGCATCGACCTTGGGAACACGATGAGTCTCCGTCAGATGAGCGCGTTCTTGAAGTTAGCGTCTATTAGAAGCCCAGTGAACTGCTCGCCTGCTTTTAGTGCGCGCACGCCGCTAGTCAGCACTGCGCCTCTTTCAGAGTTCCCCCGCGCGCTCTTCCCTTATCCCCTGCCATTTGAACGGCGTAACTCGTTCGTTTGGGTAGGGCGTCTCTTGATCACGCGTGGAGGGCGCTTCGTTACCCTCGGCTCTTAGTCCGCTAGGACACCTTTCACGTCGCCTTTCGGATCGTGAGGGTATCTTTTGTGCTACTCTCCCCCGCCGAAACCTCCAAGGTCAATCCAATCCTGTTGTATCAGAGACCACCAGTCGACAGCCAATCCTTTCAGGACATAATCATAGGGCAGCCATCCGTAGCCCTGCATACCCCATCCGGTTCCCCACGAGTTTCGGATGAGCAGAGCCCCTGTGGTCGTTTGATTGCACGCGTTGACAATCTTTATTGAGTCGTCATAGCCGACGGCGACGATCGCGTGGCCGCCGAGCACGTTTTCGTACCCACACGGAAACGGTATCTTTCCGTCGCCTGCCACCCGTCGAATCGATTCATAGACAGTAAAGCCGAACATGGCGGGGAGCTGTGCCGCTAAGTTCGTTTTGATGCGGCTGAGCAGAACGTCTTTCGGGGTTGCGGGCGGATCAAGACGGTAGTACTTTATCGCCTTGTAGTCTTGGCCAAAGGCATAGCAAAAGGCAGGGGGTTCGGCGTCGAAATCTGGGTCTTTGTCGGTGTACGGCCAGTACTCTTCTGGAGGTGCACCAAAAAGCGTTAATGCCTTCATCACATCTCTGAGATTCGCCCCGGTGTCGCCAGTCAGATGTAGCAAGTTTCTCGTCGCTTTGTATAAAAACAGCCTTGAAGCGAAAATGTACGTGCCAAACGCTTTATTCTCAAAGTACCCCACTATGCCCGCGCAGGCGTTCGCGGTGCATGAGCCGAGCTGTTTTTGGTCTACGATCGGAGAGCACCATTGTCGGAGATCGACACTACTAGGCGGGCTTGGTGCCGTCGGCTCATAGGCTCCGACCTTATCAAGGGTTGGCTTGACATTCTGTGCGTCGTGCGTGAAATCCCGATAGTCTGGCAAATCGCGAAGCCATCCGGTTCCATATCCGTTAATCGTCGTTGGCATAATAACACATCCTTTACGTTTCTATTTTAGCGCCAAGAAAGCACCGAACAGGACTTCCAAGGGCTAGACCTTCAAAAATGCGTTTCGTGGATATTTAAGTCCTTGTGACGCAAAGTTGTCTGATAGGCTCGCGTTTCCGGTTAAGAGCGGCAGCAGCACTTGTGATAGGTACGCGTGCACGTAGTGAGAAGATGAAGCTGGTCAACTATGGTGCGAGACCTAATAACCGCTTCCACGGACGGCGTGACGCTTGCTCTCATAATGGCCGACTTCAGCGGCTAGCAATCATTCTAACCCAAATTGAGGCACGTAACGAACCGTCCCCACGGCGCATTCTGCCAGTGCGACCGGGCATCGCGGATATGCACTGTTGCTGGGATATGTGGCTAAGAGTCTTACCCTCGTGAGTCCCAGGTCGGTCGCTTTGTGGTGAAAACGAAGAGAGCCCGACGATATGTGCGTCGACAGCGAGCCAAAAGCGTGCACGAGCATCAAATGGCTTATATAACTACAACGCGTGTAAAGTGAAGCAGCATCGTAATGGCGCAGGCGCCAGCGCGCGCTGATCGATGCGACACGTTACACTCGGGAAATGTGAGCTACATGATTCTTGACGAATTAGTGCGGCTTAAGGAAGAGCGAAATGCCGTACTGTTGGCGCACAACTATCAGCTAGGAGAAATTCAGCAAGTGGCTGACTACGTTGGCGATTCGTTTGAGCTCTCGAAGACGGCCTCACAGAGTGATAGCGACGTTATCGTTTTCTGTGGAGTGGACTTTATGGCGGAGAGCGCCGCTATCCTTTCCCCTCATAAGACGGTGCTACTGCCGGTGTTAGAAGCGTCCTGTCCTATGTCACACATGATTACTGCGGCAGCTGTGCGACAGCTGCGGGCCGAGTATCCTGAGGCCACGGTCGTGTGTTATGTCAACACGTCCGCCGCGGTGAAGGCCGAAAGCGATATCTGCTGCACATCCGCGAACGCGATCCGCGTCGTCAATGCGGTCGATACGGATCGGATCATATTCGTTCCTGATCGGAACCTCGCGCACTACGTGCAGATGTGGACTGAAAAGGAGCTCATAGCGTGGGATGGGTATTGTCCGACCCACGAGAATATAACGCTGCGAGATATCGAAGCACAAAGGCGCGCGATGCCCGACATCGAGGTGATCGTGCACCCTGAGTGCAGACCTGAGGTAATCGAAGCGGCCGACTTCGTATACGGCACTAGCGGCATGCTCAGCCACGCGAAAGCGAGCACCGCAAGGCGTCTCCTCATCGGCACTGAGATCGGCATGCTGTACCGGCTGCGTAAGGAGAATCCTGGGAAGGAGTTCTATCCTCCCTCGGCGCACGCCGTATGTCCCAACATGAAGCTTACGACCCTTGAAGCAGTGGTAGGAGCGCTTGAGGAGATGAGGCATCAGATCACCGTTGACGAAAACATACGGCGCAGGGCCAGAAAAGCGCTCGAAATGATGCTTCAGGTTTAAGAGCGGTGAGCTCGTAAAGAGGTATCATGCTGAAGAACACGTTCTCGATGAACGTCTCCGATATGAGTGAAGATGAACTCGACGAAGCGGTATCAGCTGCGTTACACGACATCGTCAGGGATGCGGACTTATGGGAGGAGAAAAAGGCTTTTCATAAGGAGGTGACTAATGCGCTTTTCGACCTGCTGAACGAGCGAGATCTCACTATATTCGACGTGCAGATTAAGCGGGACGAGAAGGTATGTCCGATCTTGGATGAGCCTATGAGGGATATTCCGGAGGGCAAATTGCTCGAGGGCCCTATTGACGCTGAAAAGGTGAGGATCTACAACGTCAAAGCCAAGGATACGGCGGGCAATCTTGAGCTTCTTTACGAACGCGAATTCAAGAAGGACATCAAGCTCACGCTCTATACGAAGCGTAAGCGGATCAAGATGTAGCGTTTCAGCTGTCCGGCGTTCTTTTTGTAAGGAGAGCGCGCGTCGTATGAGCGTGGAGCGGGGAGGAAATAGATTGACGCACCTATCTGAATACGACCGGGTACGGTATCACCGGCAAATAATGATTCCCGGATTCGGGGAAGAGGGGCAAGAACGGTTAAGAGATGCGACGGCGTTCATCGCCGGTTTGGGGGGGCTAGGCTCGCCGCTTGCTCTGTACCTCGCAACGGCCGGCGTGGGGCACCTTCAGCTTGTTGATTCGGACGTCGTCGAGCTGAGCAACCTAAATCGACAGGTGCTGCATTGGGACGAGGACATAGGCAAGAAGAAAGCTCGCTCAGCATCGGAAAAAGTGCTGAAAGTCAATCCGACAACGCGCGTTGAAGCGTTCGATCGAACCATTGAAGATAACAACGTCATTGAGCTCACACGAGGCTGCGACATAATCCTGGATGCGATGGATAATTTCTCGGTTCGCTACATGTTAAACAAGGCAGCGATAGCCCACCACGTTCCGCTGATCCACGGCGCAATCTATGGCTATGAGGGGCGCCTCGTTACCATACTGCCCGGTCAGACCGCGTGTCTTGAGTGTATCTATCCCCACGCGCCACCCCGCGCCGTTTTTCCGGTACTCGGCACGACGCCCGGCGTTATCGCGCTGCTCCAGGCGACGGAAGCTATCAAGTGCCTAGCCGGCGTGGGCGTGACGCTAAATGATGAGATGCTCATTTATGATGGCGAAATGATGTACTTCGATACGGTTGCCGTCTCGAGAAATCCATTGTGCAAGACGTGTGCCATCCTTGAAGAGGAATAAGGGCATTGTGACACAAGATACGCACCTGCTCGTTGTGCCCTCATTGAGTCGCAAAGGACGCACAAACGCGCCTAGCGTCTGAGTTGAGAGGATGTGATAATGTCATCTGCTGCCAAAAGTCAGCGAGGTTCGTTGTGAAGCCGACAATGGCGGAATCAAAAGGGCCCATTGCTGAAGTGGGCGTTGCCCCGACTCCAATCGACCAAGTGCGCCGCCCACGCCCAATCAAAGATGAAATAGCTCCTCTTTCGTCGCGCTTTTTCGCCACGTTTATCGATATCCTGTTCGTAAGCTTCGTAGTGCTCCCCTTGTTGTTGCTCGTGGGCGCGGACATTTTGAACGGTCACGTGACTGTTCGTGCTCTAGCGTTCGTCCTGAGCTTCGCGGTTGTCTCGATCGGCTATCACACCGCCCTCGAAGGTGCGAAGGGTGTGACCCTAGGCAAGTGGTTAATGCAGATAGCCGTCGTGAAAGAGGATTTGACTGCGATGGGAATGCGCCGCTCGGCGATCAGGAACACAATGCGCCTCGTTGACGCACTGCCTTACGTTGTGCCATACCTCCTGGGAGCATTCATTGCGAGCGCGAGTCAAAACAGGCAGCGATGGGGTGACCGTATTGCGAAGACTATTGTCGTCAACGTTTGATGCGGTGGTCGTGTATCCGCTCAAATCACTTGCGAGGGGGATGCATTTTCTGGATGCTATCGAGATCAAAATCGATGTTTAACCGCTCAGGCTCGGAACCAACGTCAGTTTGTCTCGATAAGGTAAAAATGCGCCATAGCACAAGGGCTAACGCCAGCGCGGCGATTCCTATGATCCCGATAAATCTCCTGTTCCCGGCATAGATCGCATAAGAACTGGCAGCGATGACCGCTATTACGATGATCAACAAGATGAGATCTAGCTTTAAGACTCGACTTAGTGCCATTGCTTCTACGTCGCGTGTGTTCTCCTCGTCGGAGGTCTCCGATAGTAACGACATGTGTAGACAGTACATAAAGCTTGTTTTCTCTGATCTGCGGCGAAATCGAGGAAATAGATTCAGTTTGGCTGCTCCTACGTGAGTAAGACTGCTATTATGCCAGAAAGGAAAACTCCATCAAAGGTACCAGCGCCTCCAATCGAAGCAACGGGTGCACCAATCTTCTTTATAGCACCTAAATTCGTTAAGTCCGCGCCGATCAGGGTGCCAAGGACGCCACAGACATAGGCTAAGGCGAAAGCACTGTCGATATTCGAAAACTGTGTTGACACGACGATAGCAAAAACGGCAGCTACGATCGGAGAGACGAATGCCGGCGAGACTATGCCCACCCCTGTTACCGGCTTTGCTATCATGTGGGAGATGATCGCTACGAGGGCCACTCCCACGATTGCAAAGCCAATCACTGCGGGGAACCGCCACAAAAGATAAAGCGAAACGATGGTGGGTATGAGGGCGCCTCCGACGTTTACAGCAATGACCGTTTTTCGCGAGCCTTCGCTTACGGCGGGCACACGGTACGTCATGCCGTAAACGGTGACATAGGCATCGGTCATGACAGGCTCGTGTGACTCTAAGGTAAACAGCGGTATGTTGATAAAGCTGCCTATGAGGGTGGCAAGAAGCAAGAGCACGATAGCTTGCGAAGAAAACCCAATCCGCCCAAAAGCCGCTCCGATCAATCCAAAAAAGATGAAGATAAAGAGTATGAGCAATGCGAAGACGATAAGCGCCGTTGTCAGGCTTGAGAAGGGATTATAAATGTACCTTCGATGATCTGGCACCGCACTACCCCCACTATACGTCGTATTTGGCCGCACGTCAATGGAATTAGCTGCTTACATGTAAGCCGTAGTAATTATACGTTGCTGACGTGCCGATCGGATCGCGCCGCAACGGGAAATGGATAAAGAAATCTCAACGGTGAAACGGATTAGCTCCGAGAGACGCTCCTGTTCGACGATATGAGCTTCTGGATTAACCAGACGCCGGGCGAACAACCAAAAGCTATTTGTTTGCTAGGCATATCGCGTGCGAGCTGAAGTCGCGTGCGTTGTTTTTCAGCAGTATGAAAGCGTGCGGATACGCGTTGAGAAGACCCCTACTAGTCAGAAAGGCGCATAGTATGAGCAGGACCGCGAGCAGAATCCATTCTCCGTCCAATAGTAAATCCATGGATTTACGCACCGCAGCATCCGAACAAAAATGATGGATATACCAGTATCCATAGGGAATACTCGAACATAGAATTATAACGAACTTGAGCACCAAGCCGTGAAAAATTGCGAAAGTTGCCCAAGGGATGAATGTGCTATTTAAAACGAGCAGGACGTTTTTGGTTTTCACCTTGCCCAGCCACGTAGGAATGGTCACTATACCCGCACGCCGATCACCCTCCACGTCTCGAACGTCGAACAGAACCGTATTGATAAAGAGTTTCAGAAAAACTAAGTACGCGACTAGTGCGATAGCAACATAGTCACTCGAATTGACGGCTAACGACATAAGAGCGGTTCCAACGACAAAGGTCCCAGAAATTGTCGCATTTTTGACGATAAGGACGTCCTTCAGTCTTAAGTCAAGGAATCCCACGCTGTATAGGCAGCCCATGCAGAACCCAAAGGCCACGATGACTACGGCATACAAATTGTACAGAAACCCACAAAAGAACGCGATAGCCCATGTACTCACTACGCTCGCAATAACAAGCTTACGGTGCCTTTTCACAAAGCGTGCTCTTTCGGGTGTATTGATCAAGTCCAAATCGAGATCCGTTAACTTGTCCGTGTTGTATACGGAAAGAGTGCAAAAGAAGCAAGCGCATATTAGTTGATAGTTGAAGATACCCTGAAGGAGGAAACACACATACAGTATCGAAGCTCCTGTAGTGCCAGCGAGTATAGAGTTCGCCGCCAAGAACGCCGAGGCTTTTCTTAGCAGTGAACCGACGGGCTGATCAAGAGGTGCGTCCTTGGACCCCCGTAAGCGGTTCACACTCTTCAGAAAGCGGAGATTTGTGGCACTGCCAATGATTGCATCCTCCCGCTTCAATCGTGGGCTGATTCTCCTCTCATTTCACGCTAGGGTTCAAATCACGCCAGTCACCATTATTTTTCCAAAACGACCGCCTCGCATTCTGCGACGTAGTGCGCAAATAACTTCTCTCCCCATCTGAGCCCGTCGCTCGTGTAACACAGCAGATCGCTCGTGTCGTCGTAGGTGCCATCCCACCTGAAAAGTCCCATCGTGAGAACATAGTCGGTTACGGTAAAAGCGATCTTTGGGTTGTATTCGATCACAAAGAGCTTTAGTGTCGCTTCAAGCGCTTTTTGTAGTTCGTTACGATCAGTTAGCTCCAGCATTTTGTCGAGCACTTCGCGAGTGACGACAAGCTCCGGTTTTTTTCCCTTGGCGACAAGCCCAACGAATACGTCGATTAAATCGGGGAAAAAGATGGGGGAAACTCCTCTAATCTCGTTAGCATTGCCAAGTAAAGTGGCGAAGGTGGAAAAGACCTTGTACACCTCAGTTGGACTGCTTGTTATGAGGTGTGAGCCCTTCAGGCAACCCAGCCGTCGGAGTGAAGTCTGCGGAATTCCCGTTAAATCGTGTTCGAGCCAGAATTTCCTGTGCTGATCAAGTATACCGACTGTGTCGGTGAAACTGCCGATTTTTGCGGCCATAATCTGGCCTATGTTGGTGAGCAAATACTGTCGCTTATCATCTTGATAGGTTACATTTTGCTTTTCCAGCTCTCTTAAGGCATGTATCGCAGCTGCTGAGCTCACACCCACTTGTGCGCGCAAATCAGCCACTGTTGCTTTGCCGTTACCAAGCGAGAGAACGAGCTGTCTTCTGAGATCAGAACATATGAGCAGCCGCAGTAGGTCTTCGACGTTTCGTCCTGAGTCTATTGCGTCTTTGTCCATTCTCTCCTGAACTTGCATCATTGATCTACTGTGCGAGGCACCGACGTATGGTACTCATCAATGATGCAAATCTTTATAAACCTTGTTATCACGTTCTTTTTGTCTCAGCGAGTCAAACTAGCGATAGATTCAGTAAATATTAACTAATTCGCTACATATTAATCATGATTGTAAATATTGATATTCTTAATCAATATTGATCGTTTTTAGCAACTCCACTTACGGGAAAGTGCGGCACGTGAAACAACGGTGAAAACGAGAGACCTGCCAGACACGCAGCGAGCCTCAGGACTGTACGCATCCTCTGCTTAGCATCTTGCCGCACAAAAAAACAGTTCCCGTTTGTGCAACCTAGAGGATCGAAAGTGCCGCCGAAGTGCGCGGCGCGACCCGCTCTTGGTGATCTCCGCTGGACAATCGCCTTTTCCACGTCGACGTAGTTCGTACGGAACAGCGTGAGCAAATCTGGAACTACGTAACAACAAAAATGCCCGTGATACGGCAATAAGGTGGATTGAGGTGCGGGAGAGGTAGGAAATCACTTTCGCAAGGGAAGCTCTCACGTCGTGCTCTCGACGCTCATTCGTAAAGCGAGTTTCTTGCCCAGCTCGTAGTATTCGATGAGCGCCTCCTCTGAAGGAACGTAGTCGACCTGTAGATCCTCGACTATTTCAAATCCGCAAGCCGAAAGCGCCTCCGCGAGCTTCTTCGTAGCGCCTCCGCTCCATCCCATAGAACCGAACGTGATCGCCAGTTTCTTTTTGCCGGTCTTATCGAAGCGCAGCCCCCGAAGATAGTACACCAAGTCTCCTATGCTTGGGAAAGGTTCGTTGTGCATCGTCGGCGCGCCGAAGAGGACGAGCTTGCTATCGAGGATATCCTTTACGATTTCGCTCCTCTCGTCTTCGTGTAAGAAGTACATTACGACGTCGACGCCCGCGGCTATCAACCCCTCTGCGAGCGCGTGTGCCATTTTCTGTGTTGAATAATGCATCGTATCATACACGATCGTTGCCTTGTCGCTTGCGACGCCGGTTGCCCAGTTCGTATACGCTTCGACTATTTTCGCGGGGTTAGTCCAGATCTGCCCGTGGGAGGGGGCTATCATTCGTATTTTTTCGAGCAGCCCGCGTTTCTTGACCTCATCAAGCTTCCTAAGCACGAGGGGCGACAACGGCGTAATCAGATTGGCGTAGAACTTTTGTGCCGCATCCATCAGCACGTACTCTGCAATATCAGCGTCAAAGCGCTGAGTGCGACACAAGTGCTGGCCAAAGGCATCGTTTGAGAGGAGTATGCCTTCTTCGTTTAGAAAAGTGAACATACTATCCGGCCAGTGAAGCAGCGGCGCCTCGAGGAACGTGCACGTTTTTCCGCCCAGCGCGACCTCAGTGCCCGTTTTGACCGCCTGGAAGGGCGCCGGTTCCAACGCAGGATAGTGATTCTTCAAGCCCTTTACAGCGACTCCTGTGCAGTAGATAGGCGCGTCCGGAAACTTGCGATAGAGCTCCACCAATGCGCCGCTATGATCCATTTCAATATGGTTCTCAATGATAACGTCGAGCGCAAAGGGCCTACCTTCTCTCTCAAACGCGTCACGGATCCTCGCCCACATTTGAGCGGCGGTGCCGGGGTACGTGTTATCGACAAGAGCGATATGGTCCTCCCCAAAGATGAGATACGCATTGTACGTCGTCCCGTGAAGCGTGTAGCCGTGGTAGGTTCGTATATCCCAGTCTAACACTCCTACCCAGTAAACGCCGTCTGCAATCTTTACCGAATCTGCTCTCATGTTTTTACCTGCCGTATATAACATGAAATGCCCTGTTATTAGTGCTTCGCTGTAAGTTGCTCACGGGAAGTCCGAGACGCAACGCAAAAAGGATTTTATATAGCTAGTCCATAGTGTTCACAGAATATTTGTCGCATTTCAGGCGCGACTATCAAAGATCGAAGAGTATCCTTTTTGACGTTGAGGCGCGGGGCATGGGATCCACGATAATTGTAGGCGGATTCTTCGGAGACGAAGGGAAGGGCAAAATAGTCGCCCATATCGCTTTCTGTGACAAGCCCCGAATCATTGCGCGGGGAGGAATCGGCCCGAATGCCGGACATACAGTCGAGGTCAGCGGCAAGAAGTACGGCGTGCGTATGATACCCTCTGGTTTTGTCTATCCGGACGCGCGATTGCTCATAGGCGCCGGCGTCCTCGTGGATCCGCGCGTGTTAGTAAGCGAAACAGGGCTGCTGGATGTAGCAAAACGGCTGGGCGTTGATTATCGATGCGCGATAATCGAAACCAAACATATAGAGGCGGATAGGAGTGACCCGTACCTTTCGGAAACGATCGGCTCAACAGGAACTGGTTGCGGGCCAGCGGGAGCCGATCGAGCGAGGAGGAAGACGGTTCAGGCCAATCAGATGCCAGAGCTCTCGCCCTTTTTGACGGATGCTGCCGCCGAGATAAACAAGGCACTCGATGAGGGGGATAGCGTAATTCTTGAAGGATCGCAGGGATTTGGAATCTCCCTATTCTACGGGACGTTCCCGTATGTGACCTCAAAAGACACAACGGCTTCGCAGATAGCTGCGGATGTAGGCGTGGGTCCTACAAGAATCGACGACACGATCGTCGTCTTCAAAACGTTCCCTACGCGCGTGGGTGCTGGGCCTTTTGACACTCAGATGAGTGAGGAGGAGGCCAGGCGGCTCGCTATAGAGGAATTCGGCACAGTAACAGGACGACCGCGGCGACTCGGATGGTGGGATCCTAAGATGGCGAGGTACTCGGCAATGATTAATGGTGCCACGCAAATTGCTATAACAGGACTCGACAAGCTGGATCCGTCAGTGAGGGGCGTAGACCAGTACGATGATCTATCCTCACGGGTAAAGGCCTTTCTGCAGCGGGCCGAAAATGATGTTGGCATTCCCTTCACCTTGCTTTCAACGGGACCAGAGTTGTCCGAGATAATTGATTTAAGAAAGGAGAAACTATAACGTTAATGATCTATCACAGTAATTGTGACTGTGCGGGCCGGTTTAAATGAAGAGGGATCTGCTTGACATCTTATGTTGTCCGATCTGCAAGGGGACACTTACACCGGAAATAGAGAGCGAAGAATCCCACGAGATCATTAGAGGAACGCTTTACTGCGTAGCGTGTAGCGTATACTACCCGATAGACGAGGGAATCCCTAATTTATTGCCGCCAGGGGTGAGATAAGATGATGCAACACGTATACATCAACAGGAGAGGGATGCAATCAATTGAGATAGAACAGCCGGTCATTCGCATTCCACTCAAGCCTGGTGATCAGACGACCCTTGACATCGACGTAGTCAATTATGAAAACCCGACTCACATCTACCTTTCATCGCAAGGAGACATTAAGGATAAAATAGCGTTCAACCGCAACAATCCTTACATTGACGGCGAAGAGCTGCTGACCTTAACGGCTACAAATCCTCCCGATCAAAACGCGTTTTATGAAGGGGAGGTAACCATATCAACTGGGTATGGCTCAAAGGAGGAGAGCTTCGTTCTGCAAATTGGGCAAATGGAAAATGAACCTGCGCCTGATGCAATCGAGGTCGATGAGTCTCTCACGAGCATGAACTATCGCAGCAAAGCACGCAGTCCGTCAGTTCGCCGACCCACGTTTAGCATAGGAGCGAATATACGAAGGCCTCATTTTTCTGTGAACGTCGACAGGATCAGGGGAATGAGCAATCTGCCATATATTCTGCTCGCGCTTGGGGTCATCATCGCGCTCATATTGCTCGCTGCCGGCAGCGTTAGTTATGGGGTGCTGATCTTGGGACTCATCATCATCGTGGTTTTGGCCTACTATACGTGGAGACTACTAGATTGATAGCTCGAACGCACATCGCTGACTGAGCTTTGAGACGAACGCGCATCGTTTAAGGCGGAGCTGTACAAGCTTTATGGCACTTTCACCACTTACGAGGCCGATGAGAAGCTTCATTAGAGACATAGATAACATACCAACACCGTATTAGAATGAAGACATGAAATGTGAACAAGGAGTGCCAGAACTATGCGATACGTTGTAGTCACCGGCGGCGTGATGAGTGGCCTCGGGAAGGGCATCACTGCAGCCTCAGCGGGTAGGCTCTTGCTCAATCGTGGCTACAACGTCACTGCGATAAAAATCGACCCTTATATCAATATTGACGCCGGCACCATGAACCCGTTTCAACACGGAGAGGTGTTTGTGCTGAGGGACGGCGCCGAAGTCGACCTTGACCTTGGAAACTATGAGCGATTCCTCGATATCGAACTCACCGGAGATCATAACATAACCACGGGCAAAATCTACAAATCGGTGATCGAGAAAGAGCGGCGAGGGGATTACTTAGGAAAAACGGTTCAGATTATCCCCCACATAACTGATGAGATAAAGAACACCATTGCCACTGTGGCTGAGAAAGCGAAAGCCGAGGTGTGCGTCGTTGAAGTGGGCGGTACAGTCGGCGACATCGAGAGCATGCCTTTTCTGGAAGCAATCAGGCAGATGCGCAGTGAAGAAGAGCATTTTGTGCTGCTTCACGTAACGCTCATCCCGGAGGATATGACAGGAGACCATAAAACAAAGCCGACACAGCACTCGGTTAAGAGCCTCAGAGAGCTTGGACTTAGTCCCGACGTGATCGTCGGGCGAGGAAAAACACCGCTGAACAAGGACGCGCGATCTAAAATATCGCTTTTCTGTGATGTGCCTCAGAACGCCGTTATAAGCGCTTACGATGTGCCTGATATATACCAAGTGCCATCGCTGCTTGAGCTTGAAGGCTTGGGTGATTATCTTGTGGAGAAGCTTGCGCTGGAATATAGGGCTGCAAGACCGTGGGACGTCATGAAAACTCCTCCTATCTCTCGATCAATTGCGATTGTCGGTAAGTACATGTTCGAAGATGCCTATTTTAGCATAAAGGAGGCGATCAAGCACGCGGCAAGCTATCTTGGGGGAGGCATCGATGTCAAGCTTATCGACGCTGAAAACCCAAATGCTCTTGCTGCGCTGGAAACCGTTCACGGCATTCTGGTGGCACATGGTTTCGGCTCTCGCGGCAGCGAGGGGAAAATAGAGGCGATTCGGTTTGCGCGCGAAAAAGACATCCCTTTTCTAGGGATCTGTTTTGGGTTTCAGCTTGCCATCGTCGAGTTCTGTCGTAGCGTTTTGGGACTTGAGGCGACGAGCGCCGAAATTGATCCTACCGGGGTGCACGTTATCGACGTCTTGCCGGAACAGCTGGACGTCGATCATATGGGTGGCACGATGAGGCTCGGGAACTATGACATCATCGTATCGCCAGGAACACGTGCCGCGTCTATATACGGCAGCGATCTAGTAACTGAACGACATAGGCACCGGTTTGAAGTAAATCCCGACTACATCGGACTTATTGAGGGGAATGGCATGGTCTTTTCCGGAAGAGCCGCCGATGGCATAAGGATGGAGATTGCGGAAATTCCCACCAAGCGGTTCTTCGTAGCAACGCAATTCCATCCCGAGTTCAAGTCGCGACCAGGGAAGCCCTCACCGCCGTTTCTTGAGTTCGTGAGATCGGTGCTGCATATGAACGCAACCGCGTAAGGCGTTCATCTTGGATAGCTAAGGCGGACAGCAAGGAAGAAGAATGGGCTTATGGTACACAGTGAAAAATTCATAGGCGAAGCGGTCAGCGAGATCAAGAAGGAAGTAGGAAACCATCGCGCAATCATCGCGCTCTCTGGCGGCGTGGATAGCTCCGTATGCGCGGCGCTTGCCTATCAAGCTTTAGGGACTCATCTCTACCCTGTGTACGTAGACACAGGACTTATGAGAAAGGGCGAAACAGAGAAGATCAAAGAGACCTTTCACTACATGCCGTTGACGATCATCAACGCCAGGGAAAAGTTTATCCATGCCCTTAAAGGCGTTTCTGACCCAGAAGAGAAGCGAAAGATCGCTGGCGAGATTTTCATCCGCGTATTTGAAGAAGTGGCGAAGCAAAAGCGAGTGGATTACTTAGTGCAGGGGACGATCTATCCGGATATAATTGAGTCAGAAGGACAAATCAAATCACATCACAACGTCGGCGGTCTTCCTTCCGTAATAGAATTCACTGGGGTCGTTGAACCGTTAAAAAACCTGTACAAAGACGAAGTACGCGAGATTGCTCGCGCCCTTGGGCTACCACCAGAAATCAGTGAGCGCATGCCATTTCCGGGACCTGGGCTTGCCGTGCGGATTGTTGGTGAAGTGACGGCAGAGAAGCTTCACGTCGTTCGCGAGGCGAACGCAATCGTCGAGCAGGAAATATTGGGCTACAAGCCATGGCAGACCTTTGCGGCGCTACTAGAAAAGGGAACAGGCGTAAAGGGTGATGTACGGGTGCACGGGTGGATAATTGCAGTCCGAGCGGTTCAATCAAGAGACGGAATGACTGCTGATGTGCTGGAACTCCCTTACGAAACACTTCGCAGAATCGGCTCGCGTATAACGAGCGAAATACCGGATGTTACGCGCGTGGTATACGATATAACGCCCAAACCACCCGCCACCATTGAGTTCGAATAATGCGCGACACACGAGCGCATTCTCTCGAAGCTCATTTTGCGTTTTTGGCAAGCGCCAGGAATCTGCATTGAACATGGGAAGGACGTGGTAACGGATGGAGGAGAGCAAAAAAAGACACATAATGAAACAGGAATCTGAGCACTACATGCCAGTATTCACGCGCCAACCAATAGTTCTCAAAAGCGGCAGAGGGGCTGTTGTTAGGGATGTCGACGGCAAAGATTATATTGATTGCGTCGCAGGGATCGCAGTCAACAATATAGGACACTGTCATCCGCGTCTGGTCAGCGCCATCAAAGCACAATCCGCGGAACTCATTCACACATCGAATCTATACTATACGGAAGTGCAAGCCCTCTTGGCGGAGCGTATGGCGTCGTTGACCGGGATGGAGCGCCTCTACATGACAAACTCCGGAGCTGAATCAAACGAAGCTGCGATGAAGCTTGCACGAAAAGTAACGGGAAAAACGGGCTTCATTTCGACGAAAAATGCGTTTCATGGCAGGACAATGGGCTCACTCAGCGTCACGTGGAAGGAAGCACTTCGCAAGCCGTTCGAGCCCCTTCTTGTAGATGTCACCTTTGTCGATTACGGCGATGTGAATGCGATTTCGCAAGCAGTCGATGCACGGACTGCGGCGGTGATTGTGGAGCCCATTCAGGGAGAGGCGGGAGTTATCGTGCCGCCTGACGACTATTTGGCAGCGGTTCGAGAGCTCTGCACAGAGCGCGATATTCTGATGATAGCTGACGAGGTGCAAACTGGTTTTGGGAGAACGGGAAGATGGTTCGGATGCGAACACGCCGGTGTGGTGCCGGACATCATGACGCTCGCAAAGGCCATGGGCGGAGGTTTTCCTGTCGGCGCAATGATGTCACGGGAAGCGTACCAGTTCGCTCCGGGTGATCACGGAGGGACACAGAGCGGGAGCCCTCTCGCTTGCGCTGCGGCCCTCGCGACTCTCGCCATCATTGAAAGCGAGGGCCTCGTTGAGCAATCACGAAGCAAAGGTGAGTATTTGAAGAGATTGCTGGCTGATCTTGGATCGTCTTGTGCGGTCGACATCAGGGGAAAAGGGCTTATGATCGGCTACGAGCTGTCAGGCTCTGTCCTCCCGATCGTTAGCTACGCGCGCGACAATGGTGTCTTGCTCAATAATACCTCAGAAAACGTTTTAAGGTTCGTACCCCCTCTTGTGATTGAAAAGGAGCAGCTCGCGAAGGTTATTGCGGTGGTGGAACGTGCCATCAACTTATGTCCCTGGTAGATCTTCAGAAGAAGTAGCACGAGTCTACGGAATCCGTCCCGAAGAGATAATTAGGCTCGGATCGAATGAAAACGCGCTTGGGCCAAGCCCGAAAGCCGTTGAAGCGATACGGAAACACATCAACGAGATAAGCGTTTATCCATCGCCTGGATACGCTGATCTGAAGGACTCGATAGCGCGGTACATCGGCTCCTCGGCTGAGCACATTGTGGTCGGCAACGGGTCTGACGATCTCCTCAATACCCTCCTGCGATACCTCGTCATGCCTGGCGATGAGGCGATCATTCCTATTCCCACCTATTCGTACTACGGTGTTATCGTGGAGGCTGGGCACGGCAGCTGTGTCTATGTCGATCGATCGCCCGATTTTTCGATCGACGTCGAGCGAATTATCGAGGCGATCACCGAGAGGACCAAACTCGTTTTTGTGTGCTCACCGAATAATCCGACGGGAAACACGATACGCAAGGCGACCCTGGAACGCCTACTCCGATCGACCGACGCCCTAGTCGTCCTGGACGAAGCCTATGTCGAATTTGCATCGGCGAGTCATGTCGAGTTAGTGAACCACTTTGACAACCTGCTGGTCTCCCGAACTTTCTCAAAGGCATTCGGCCTTGCTGGACTACGTCTTGGTTATGCGGTGCTCAGCGAGGAGTTGGCACGTTCCTATGACAGGCTCATGCTCGCTTTTTCCGTAAATCAATTAGCCGTTAGGGCGGGCATAGCAGCGCTTTCTGACCACGAATTCCTGGAGAAAACCGTCGCAATGGTAGCACAAGGACGCGAGTATATCACGGATAGATTACCCTTTAAGACATACCCGACTGAAGCGAACTTTGTCTTCGCCGACACTGCTCCTTATACGTCTTATGAAGTGTCAGAATACCTGTTACACCGCGGTGTAATCATCCGCAATTGCGAAACATTCCGTGGATGCTCGCACACGCACGTACGCATCACGATAGGACAGCCGTGGCAAAATGCGAGGCTGCTCGACACGATCAACGAATTCATCAGAACAAACCAATAACCTCGCTTATGAAAGTAGCTCTCACAGGAACGCCAGGAACCGGAAAGACCGCCATAAGCATGATGCTCAGTGAGAGATATGGCGTTAGAATTATCGATTTAAACGGTGTCATTCGCACCCACGCGTACTACGCGGGCTGGGACAGTGACCGCGGCTGCTTAATCGTCGATCTCACCGCGCTCAAGGCACATCTGTTCCCAGACGACGTCCTCCTCGAAGGACACCTCTCTCACCACCTTGCGGTCGACCGCGTCATCGTTCTCAGGACAAATCCCGTAGTACTGCGGAGACGCCTGCATCAAAAGGGCTTTTCAAATGAGAAGGTGGATGAAAACGTTCAAGCGGAAATCCTTGATGTCGTTCTTACTGAAGCCCTTGCCGCGAATGATGACAACGTGTACGAGCTCGAATCTACAGGCGCGCTCGATCAATCAGCGCAGCTCGCATGGGAAATTATCCAGGGGCAGGCTCTCGAACGATTTGTCCCAGGCCGATTCGATTGGATGGGGTATCTTGAATGACGCTTGATGCGTATCGCGGAAGGATGGGGCGAATTTTAGATCCGGTCGCTCTGACCCTTAGCAAACACGGCATTAGTGCGAATCAGCTCAGCCTACTCTCGCTCCTGTCTGCAATAGTCGCAGGAGCTTCATTTTATGTGCAGGCGCTCTCTCTAGCTGCCATAGCAATCGCATTCAACGCGCTCTTCGACGCGCTCGATGGGTGCGTCGCACGAAGTTCCAATAGTGAATCTCGGAAGGGCGATATGATAGACCACGTCATTGATCGATACTCGGACATCTTTATATTTGGAGGCATCACTTTTGGGGGCTACGTCGCGTGGCAGATTGGATTAGTAGCACTCTTGGGAATTCTCATGACAAGCTATCTTGGAACGCAGGCCCAGGCGATTGGGGTTGGGAGGAACTATCGAGGGCTTCTTGGCCGCGCGGACAGGCTCATCATCGTTTTTGTCGTCACTATCGCTACTGTACTGTTCCCTGCGAACATCGTTTGGTTCCCGTTGCTCGGTTGGATGATGGTCGCATTGGCGGTGGCAAGCAACCTCACGGCACTGCAGCGATTTTATCTCGCTTACCAAGAGCTTTAGAAAAAGTTCACGATAGCCTCGCCCAAAGCTCCCGCTGAAAGCTCTTCCATCACCACGTGAACAAAAGACATTCTCGCAGAAACGTATCGAACAGGATCTTTAGCATCCGCTGGACGTTACGATATTTTCACGAGCAGCCCTACAACTCAGGCGAACATCGATCCCATCTGATGCGATTCTATTTTGGGCATGCCCATAACTTTGCGCACGGCTTCATCGAAATCGGCGGCTGTTACTGACTCCCGATCTGCTCGTATGGCAAACATGCCGGCTTCCATGGCAATCGCTTTCAAGTCGGCGCCGCTCGCACCTTCTGTGAGCTTAGCGATCTTCGCAGCGTCAATTTCATGGGCCAAATTCATTCCGGCGGTATGGATTCTGACAATTTCAACGCGCGCTTCGTATACTGGCAGCGGAATGTCAATGAGGCGATCAAATCGGCCCGGTCGGAGAAGCGCTGGGTCCAGTATATCGCTCCTGTTCGTTGCTGCGATAATCCTTACATCGCCGCGATTTTCAAACCCGTCCATCTCTGCAAGAAGCTGCATAAGCGTTCGTTGCACCTCGCGATCGCCGGACGTTGCGCTGTCAAGGCGCTTCGCTCCGATAGCGTCGAGCTCGTCGATGAAGATAATGCTCGGAGCTTTCTCACGTGCCATCTCGAAGAGCTCTCGGACGAGGCGCGCTCCTTCGCCGATGTACTTCTGGACGAGTTCGCTTCCCACAATTCGTATGAATACCGATTCGGTGTGCTTTGCAACCGCCTTTGCTAGGAGCGTCTTTCCTGTTCCCGGAGGACCATAGAGCAGTACGCCCTTGGGTGGCTCTATCCCCACCCTTTCAAACAGCTCAGGCTTCAACAGTGGCAGTTCCACGGTCTCTCGCAGCTCTTGGATTTGCGCATCCAAGCCACCGATGTCACCGTAACTCACGGTGGGGCTCTCTATTATCTCCATCCCGTACACCATCGGGTCCTTTGAAGGTGGTAATGCACCAACGATGGCGAGGGACTGCTGATTCAAGGCCACGCGTGACCCGGCGATGAGCTCCTCCTCTATAAATTGCGACGCATTAACGACGAATTTTGGACCGGTTGAGCTTTTGATGACGACGCGGCTATCCTCAAGCACGTCGAGTACTGTTCCGACTAGCAATGGAGGACTTTTTAGTCGCTCAAGCTCACTTCTCAGCTTTCGAACCTCTCGCTCATAACGAACCTTTTGGTTCTCAGCTGACCTTTTTTCGTTCTCAATCTTGCGATTCGCGTCACGAAGCTTGAGATTACGGTCTTCTAGTTGACGAACGCGATCCAGGAGGTATTCAGAAAAATCGTTACCCTTCTTTTCGCTTTCGTCAAACGAGTCTTCCACTGTCTTCCTCCTCCGCATATTATTTAACAATGCATGCTATATATCCTTTTTTCGAGGAAACTTATGCACTGTGAACTATGCGGGAAGGAAATCGTAGGAAAGCCCAAACGCGTCGCTATTGAAGGAGCGGAGCTCGAGACGTGTTCTTTTTGCGGGAGCTTCGGGACCGAAATACGGCGAACGCAAGGCCTGACAGAACCGAAGGGAAAAGGTGCCCTGCGCACCCGCGCGCGTTATAGGGACATCTACCGTCAGATGGAGGGTGAACTCGATCCAGACTTTGACGAAATCGTCAAGGGGGCTCGTGAAAGAGCGAATCTCACTCAGGAGCAACTCGCAGGCAAAATCATGGAAAAGGCTTTAGTAATAAAGAAAATCGAGCGAAAGGAGCTTACCCCTGACGATAAGCTGCGAAAGAAACTCGAAAAGGCGCTTAACGTGAATCTGCTCATCGAACTTGGTGCGGAGAAACCGAGACCGGACAAGCGGTCAGGAAACTTGACTCTCGGAGATGTGGCGGTGGTGAAGCGGAGGCATTAGTCTATTCTCTTGTTGCTGAATCTTCTTGCACAAAGTGCGTTTTTAGACGAGGAGCGTAATCGAGGGTGGTGACGCTTACGCATAACGTCCGGAGCGCCGCCGCTGTGATCAAAGCCGGCGGCGTCGTTGCGTATCCAACCGAAACGGTCTATGGAATTGGTGCGCTGGCGTTACACGAATCGGCCGTACAAAAAGTCATCGCCTTAAAGAAGATGACACCGAAGCCGATATCGCTTGCGGTATCGAGCTTTGATATGATAGAGACCGTTGCACACGTGGAAGACAGAGATTTGCTCCGACGGTTGCTTCCCGGTCCCGTTACCGTGTTACTACGAAAGCGGCACAACGTTCCTGATATCCTCACCGCAGGTTCGTCGCTCGTCGGTATCCGCTATCCCTCGCACCCTCTCGCCCGTGCACTGGTACACCTTGTCGAGGCTCCCATCACCTCCACGAGCGCGAACGTGACCTATGGAAAGCCCGCGATGCGTGCAGAAGATGTCACAATCGACGTCGATTGTGTCCTTCAGGGAGGTCGGGTGTGCTTAGGCCCCTCAACAGTCGTCGACCTCGTCGATCGTGTGGTGGTGCGTAAAGGTGCAGCGTATGAAAACGTCCTTGAGACGCTGGGAGTACCACGCACGAGCGAGCAGAAGCGTTAATCGCGCGCTCGCGAAGGCGCGGCGTTCGTTGCGCCCAGGAACACCGCTGCTCAGCTTAGCTGAGCTTATAGAGAAGGAAATCGTCTGTCAGGGGGCGCTTCCTGCGTTTCCTGTTAGCTTGGCGGTAAATGAAGAAGTCGCGTACTGTAGCCCCACAAGCGCGGCGGCAACTACCCTCGAACGCGGCGATCTTCTCAAAATCGATGTCGGGGCGCACGTCGCAGGGTACATCGTTGATACTGCCATTACGCTGGAAATAGAAACCGCACGCCACGCTCGCCTCATCCGAGCTGCGGAGAGGGCGGTGGACGGTGCACTGCGCCTGACGCGCGACGGGGTCTTGACAAGCGTCATCGCGCAGCACATTGAGCACTGCATCGCTTGCGAAGGGTTTCGCTCAGTGTTTTCGCACTATGGGCACTCAGTTGACCGGTACAGAGTGCACGGGGCAATAACGGTCGCTTGCTCTCCCCACACAAACGTCGAGCTTAGCGAAGGTGACATCATGGCCGTTGAAGCGACGCTAACCGCCGGACGGGTCGCTCTCAGACGACAGGACGCTGAGATCTATTCGCTACAGCCCCACGTCGATGTGACGCCCCTCTCCATCGGCGCACGAAGTCTCTTCTCACAGCTTTTTGCCGCGTACGGCGCTCTGCCGTTTTCGATCAGATGGCTAAACGAGACCGAATCGATACGCCCTGTCGTGCTTTGTGAGCTCCTGAAAAGTGGCGCACTAGTCGCGTATCCGAAAGTGGTGGAAGCTCACAACAACATTGTCGCGCACGTTGAGCGAAGCATAATCGTCACGCAAAACGGCTACGTCGCTTTGTAGAAGCTTTTAAATCGCATCTGTGCTTTATGTCTCTGATTAGCGCTGTGTTCACGCCCGAGCGCTTTGGTTGCGCACGGAATCGTCAGGAGATTAGCATGGGCACGGGTCTGCGAGTGACCGCGGCAATGCACCTGAAACCCGGCGTCAGACATGGTTGTGCCGCCTTCGGCTATGCCGCGATAATTTTCGACATCACTGCAATACGAGTCCGTTGAGAGTCCGAGGGCCGCTCTAATGTGCTCATATAACGGCTATTGAATCGACCCTCGTTGGCTCCAAGGTGGTGCTCGTTCTTGCAATCATAAAGAACGGTCTTAGGGGAGCGACGAGCATGAGAGCGACTGCCATTAGGTTGGTGTGAAGCCCAAGTCGAATACACGAGATCTGGCCGTTTTCTGGCGGAAAAGCTCGATTGAGCCGCCTGTTTGCGCAAACCCGCACGCATTGCTCGCGTCCGGCACGGCCGAAAAAGGACTGCCCTGTCGCGAGAAGTGGAAAAGAGCTCGGCAGTTCGCCATCCACTGACGCGCGTAAGTACAAAGCGGTGACGGCCGCATCCTCGACGTCGAGGAACCTTAATATGCGTGCAGCGATAAGGATTGACCATGGTGAGCGCGCCTCTCAGGATACGGGATTTCGTTATTACGCGAAATAACTGGATTTTTGCGGTCGTCTCATACCACAACGCACCCTTCATTCAGGCTTTTTTGCGCTACGTGCCGGATGAAAAGGGCGAGCGCATACGACAGGACGGCACGCGGTTTCGAAAAGTCGGTTTCGAAGCGGCACAGCGCTTGATGCGCGCGTCTCGTTACTATCAAAATGGGTTGTGCGCCATCCCATATGAAGCGGTTTCGGAGGTGAGGCGGCCCGGACAGTACGTCGAACAAAGCGATGACGTTGACGTCGCGCGCCTTGTTGAATTGCTTGAGAGTTACGGCATCGGTCGCTGGCATATGGGAGTGACTGGTTCCAGACTTGTGGGCCTCCAAGCGGCAACATCTGACATCGATTTCGTGGTGTACGGAAGATCAAGTTTTGAACGTGGACGCGCGGCACTACGTGACGCCGTGGAATCGGGAACGTTGCCTCCTATTACCGGTGACATGTGGCGACGAATCTATGCTAAACGGACGCCGGAGCTCACGTTCGATGAATTTGTGCTTCACGAGAAGAGAAAGTGGAACCGTGGCGTGACAGGGGAGACATACTTCGACTTGTTATTTGTGAGGGGTTACGACGAAATAGCGGCAGAGCCGCGAGGGGTGGACAACGGATACGCGACCTTGAACGCCGTCGTGACGAACGCCGCTTACGCATTTGATAGCCCTGCCGTGTATGAGGTCGATCACGAGGCAGTCGCGAAGGTTCTCGCATACACACACACCTACGCGGGCCAAGCACATAAGGGCGAGACCATCGAAGCTCGAGGCAGGTGTAACGAAGCAGACGTCACCCGCCTCATCGTCGGCACCACACGGGAAGCTCGGGGAGAATGGATCAAGTCGTGTACGTTGCTATCACACGCGATCTCGTTTCGATGAAGTGTAGGAGTTCCAATCTCGCACACGCTCTCTGTGGGAACGGCCGATAGCGCACGCGTGCGCACAGAGGCGTTTATACCACATGAAAGCCTAATTACTAGCACGGCCTGTCACAGAGCAACAGATCGGCCACTCTTAAAGCGGTAATGATTTCTTAGGTCGCCTCGTACGCAAGAACGATAGACTACTCGAGCGGTCGAGAGCCACCGCAGGTTCCAGCCGCGAACGGTGACGGAATTGAAAGCGCACATCCTGTACGACAAGGGTACGCTCGTAATACGAGGTGACGTAAGTGTGCCTAACGCGACGTGGGACGAACGCTCGAACGCCTACCGAGCACTGGCGCTGCACTACAGGGATATCGTGGAATATCTCAAGAGAAGCGACATAGATTATGTCGACAGCGCCCTCAAGTTGCTTCCTACCCCCCGCCTACAGTGCACATCGACGTTGCGCGACTACCAGAGGGACGCACTGGATTCGTGGCTGCACGCAGGACAGCGAGGAACCATCGTTCTGCCGACTGGCGCGGGAAAAACGCTTGTCGCCCTCGGTGCCATCGAACGCCTGCAACTGCCCTCGCTCATCGTGGCGCCGACGCTCGATCTCATAGAGCAGTGGCGCCGTGTCCTCGCGACTGAGTTTGGCATCGAGATAGGCGTTTACGGTGGAGGCGAAAACGCGCTGACCCCGCTGACTGTCTCGACCTACGATTCCGCATATCTACGAGCGGCAGAGCTAGGCAACCGCTTCGGGCTCATCGTGTTTGACGAAGTGCATCACCTGCCGGCGGCGGGCTATCGGCATATCGCTGAGATGTGTCTCTCCCCTGCACGACTGGGACTCACTGCGACGTACGAGCGGGAAGACGGGCTGCACGCTGAGCTTCCGCGTCTCGTTGGTGGAAAGGTGTATGAGCTAACCGTCAACGACCTTGCGGGAGAGCACCTCTCGGACTATGAAGTGGAACGGCTGTACGTGGAACTAACGCCCGAGGAAGCGGACGAATATGCGCGCGAGTACCGCGTCTTTACCAACTACCTCGCCCGCCGAAACGTTACGATGCGGACCCGAGCAGACTTCTCTCGATTCATCATGCGAAGCGCGCGAGATCCGGAAGCTCGTAAGGCGCTGCTGGCGCGCAACAGAGCCCTCGATATCGCGCTTAACTCGCGTGCGAAGATTGAAGCGCTGAAACAACTGCTGTTGCAGCATGCGTCCGAACAAACGATTATTTTTACGCAGCACAACAAGCTCGTGCATCACATTACCCGCACTTTCTTGATACCGGCAATTACCCACACGACTCCTAAAGACGAACGCCGGGAGATCCTAGACAACTTTCACGATGGCGTGTACCGGATGGTGGTCACGTCGAAGGTGCTCGACGAAGGCGTTGACGTTCCCGATGCCGCCCAAGCAATAATCCTGAGCGGGACCGGCAGCTCACGAGAGTTCATTCAGCGCCTGGGCCGCGTGCTGAGAAAACGAGAAGGGAAGCGTGCGCGGCTCATCGAAATTGTGACACGCGACACGAGCGAAACGAGGATGAGTCACCGCAGGAAAAGGCGATGGAGGGCCGCGGAAAATGCTTCCTAGCACGCTTCTTGTCAGCCGCTCTCGCTCGGGAAAAATTACGCCCGTGTACGTGCCGCTCGAGGAGAGCTCGCTCGAGCTCGCCTCACGGCTGATCCGGACGTACGAAGCGTACGTGGGCAAACGCAAGGGTGAACTCGCGCACGAGCTGCAACGCTTTGAGGGCATAGGCGTTGACTACCGACTCATCCGCGGGCTTTGCGCGTTACTCGATCGCGTCGGCGTCTTTGAGCCCCGCAGCCACGTCGATCCGAAGAGAGCGCGCCGCGCAGTCTTTATCGAGGCAAACCGCTTTGCGCTCGTTGCGACGGAAGAGACAAAACAGCAGGTGCTGACGCAAGCAGCCTCACGACTGGGCGTCTCTTCAGAGCAACTCGAAGCCTCGCTCTGGAGCGATTTTGAGGATGAGCTCGTGCTGGAACGCTTCTCTCCGCCATCACCACGCGAACTGCTGCGGCAATACAACTTGAGTCTCACCCAAACGATCCTCTTTAAGGCGGTTGCACTCGAGTTTACCGCGGGAAGCAACTATCAGCGTATCTTCAGGCAGCTCAAGTATCTTGGGCTCATGTACAGCGTTGAGCAGACCAAGGGCCGCTACCATATCCTTGTCGACGGTCCTGTCTCGCTTTTTAAACTGACCGAGCGGTATGGCACGTCGCTCGCGAAGCTACTGCCCTCGATCGTTGATGCCGATGAATGGAGCTTGCGAGCAAGCATAGTGAGCGGCGACAGGCAAACCCCGAAGCTGCTTGAGTTTCGTCTCGACAGCGATGCGATGGAAGGACTCATCGCTACCTCAGGTGCCCAAGACGCGAGGGAGAGCTTCGATAGCTCCGTCGAAGCCTCATTTGCCCGCTCTTTTAACAGTTTGCGGTTGGGCTGGAAGCTTAAGAGAGAACCTGAGCTGTTAACCGCAGGGAAGTATGTGTTCATTCCTGACTTCGGTTTTGAGAAGAACGGCATGAAGGCATTCCTCGAAGTGGTCGGCTTTTGGACCGACGAGTACCTGAGGAAAAAGGTGGAGAAGCTCCAGAAGCTCGACGTAGAGAACTTGCTCATCGCAGTGGATAGAAGCCTCAACTGCGCGAAGTTCGAAAACGTGAAGGGGCAGCTCATATTCTACGATAAAAAAGTGCCCCTCAAGCCGATTGTCGACTACCTCAGGAAAATGGAGGAGAAGACGATCGCACGTCAGGCTAGCACCATTGATCCAACGAAGTTCAAACTTGAGGGGGATGTCATCGTCGTGAGTCAGCTCGCAGAACAGCAGTGCGTATCCAGCGATGCCATCGTGCGGTGGCTTACAGCCAATCCCGTTGCGCATTACCAGCTCATCGGCTCGGTACTCGTTAGCGCGCAAAAACTCGGGAAAATCGCTGAAGTGCTGAGGGCTCTCAACGGCGGCACACTTTCTGACGCGCTCGCCGTCGTTGCGAAACAAGGAATGCCCTCACCTGAAAAAGTCCTCGCCGCACTCGGCTATGCAGTTGAGTGGCGCGGACTCGATCCTGACGCCGCCACCATCCGAAAGAAGAAGGCGTCCGTGGTAGCTGACCACCCCGCGAACCATCGGTAAGGTAACGCGAGGCCTTGATGCGCGCTTACATGCGACACTTCGTATCAAGACATCGTGTCTTGGTCTTTAGCTGTAGCCGAGGGAGCCCACACGCGCATCGTCCTATGATCGTCGCACTCGGAGGCAACAGAAATGCGGTTTTGCATCCCTCATAATACCGTTCACATCCCGCAATAAGGCCCTTTCTGCGCACGACAATGAGAGGGCCCCCGCATTTCGGGCAGCTGAAATTGCTCGCGGCAAACTGTTCCGCGATGACCTCGTCCATATTTTCGCACTGACGATCGACGCAGACATCGGCTCCGAAAAGCTTCAGCTTGAATTTAGGTAAGCCACAGTTGCACTGATCCTGTGTGAGTTCCACGCCACTAGGAAGCTTATAGACGACGCCGCAATCGCACGTGATCACGTTTTCAACGCGACGAAGTGAGCCGCCGCAGTGCTTACAGCGGCCTGCAGACGGTGCGGGTTCACGCGTCACGTTTGAGTCTGACGGTCCTGTGCGTGTGCCAGATGGTGCACCATCTGGCAGTGGCGGCGCAGGCGTGTGGTCGGGTCGAGCCGCCATTGAGATTTTTGAGGGAACCAAAGGAGTGGCCAGGGTCGCCTCCTCGCTGCCGCCGTGTAGTCGTCCGGCCTCGGCACGCCCGTTTGTTGTGGTCTCTACGATATCGTCTGGGAGCTCCGTGATTGTGATCTCTCTCTCGATGATCTGTGGACTTACTACCCAGCCTAAATGATCGATCCTCACTTCATAAGTCACTCGCAGGTTTCGGGAGCCATACACGCCCACTGGGATTGATTTGGCGTACCCCTTGGCGGCGTAAAACGTATCTCGAAGCATCTTCACCCCGTTAGCCGAGACGGTCACGCACACACGCCCGCCTCCGCCAGCGTTTCTGACACGGGCGTAACACAGCATACTTTGCCCGAATGCGATAGATTCGGGTAACTCCATATCGATCGTGATATTAGGAAGTCGTGCGATAGACTGCATCACCTTCGTTCCGACGATTAGGTGTGGCAGCATCTTTGGGGAGATATCAAAGGGCGATCTGACACCACGAGCGTGCAGCTGGGAGGCCTGCTTGATTCCCACGCCGTCAAGTTGAAGCAGCGGACAGAGCTCCTCGGGCGCCCCGTATTCAAGTCGCAGAGCGAGAATACGGCCCCTTAAAACAGTTTCTGGCGCGTTAAAGCGAAGCAAGAACGCTTGGAGCGCTGATAAAAGACGAAGCGCATTTTGGCGGATAAGCCACGCGTCGCTGCGGAGGGCCTCTGGAACGTCTCCACGTTCGATGTATGTGTTCAAAATCGCGTACACCTTGGCTACTGGGCCTTTATGGCGCGATTGCGCACGCTTGATTGTCGAGAGCTCATTTCGCCTCACTACAACGTCAGTGAACTCTTCTGCTGATGCGACGGCATCGAGCAGCTCGTCGTCTGTCGCGCCCTCTCTCAGGTGCTGAAAGGTGCGCGCTGTACCAAGACGAAGGTAATACTTTGAGGCAAGCGTACCCAGATCGGTGGGAGACAAACCATCCTGCGTTTCGGCCACAAATCCTTCTTGAATGAGAGAGCGTAGGCGATCGTCGAGCAATGAGCTTGATTCCGGATGTTGCACGTAGTAAAAGGTCCCCTCAAGCCACGTTTGAGCATCTTCACTATTTTTGATAGTTCCCGTGCTGATTTCTGCATTCAAGTGCTCGTCAAGCGACGTGCGCAGCTGTGAGTGAATGGGCCGCCCCTCGCGCAAGATCCGTGCGAGCTCTCGAACACGTTCACGCGGGGCGATAACCCATCCAAAGCCTTGCTCGTCGTACTGCGGCCTTCCAGCTCGGCCGAGCATTTGAAGGAGATCCAGTGAGCTTATGTCCTCATCGGTTGGGGTTGCGATGTCACGGATAACGACAACGCGTGCCGGCAGGTTTACGCCCCATGCGAGCGTCGACGTGGAAACGAGGATCTTGATACATCCTTCCTTAAACGCTTCTTCAACGAGGCCCCTGTCCTCTTTAGTAAGACCTGCGTGGTGAAAACCGATACCGCTGCGTACTACTTCACTGAGTGATTTGTTCTTTATCCGCGATGCAAGACGCTCCGATTCTGGTGTGGTAAGGGTTCTGTGTTTCGCGCTGAAGATTTCGGCCAGCTTCGATGCCGCCTGACTCGTGTCGGCACGCGTGCCGACAAAAATAAGCGCCTGACCGCTGGCAAGATGCGGTTCGATAAGTGAAGCGGCTTTGTAAAGCCTGATGTACTTGTCGACGAACTTGTTCTTGCCTGGATTATAGCCAAAAACATCGGCTTTGAGTAAGACTGGCCGGAAGGACTCGTCAAAGGCAAACGTCCTCTCTTCCTTTGCGCCGATCCATCGCGCTACCTCGTCGATATTCGGCATGGTAGCGCTTAGAGCGACGATCCGAACGTGGTCCTTAGTGATACGTTTCATGCGGGTGATCAGCGCCTCAAGCACGCCGCCACGTTCGTCGGAGTCGAGCAAATGCACCTCGTCTATGACAATAACCGACACCATTTTGACGAATGGATGCGTCGTGCTATGCTTTCTGCTAGCAGAATCCCATTTTTCTGGAGTGGATATAATGACGTGTGCGTCGCGCGCCTGTACCGGATCCAGCTCTCGCTCCCCTGAGACGACGTAGACGCTGAATCCCATTGGCGCGAAAAGCGTTTGCCACTCCCCCTCTTTTTCATTGGTAAGAGCCCTCAGTGGGGCGAGGTAGAGAATCTTCCCGTTCCGTGGTTTGGAGAGCTCACGAACCATCGCGAGCTCAGCGAGGACCGTCTTTCCCGAAGCAGTCGGCGCAGCGACGACCACATCATCATCCGATTCGAGCAGACTCGGCAATACACGCGATTGCATTTCATTAAAAAACGTAAACGGAAAAAGATCCGCGAAAGCATCGCTAACTGAATCTGCAACCGAAAGCATGCGTTAAGTCCACCCGGTGACAATAGGATTTGCAGCAGGCTGCTATTTGAAGGTATGTATTACGGGGAAAAAGTAATATCTCGTCATCAGCATGGGGTCAGTAACGCGAACCGCGCAGCTCGATGATGTTACGCATAAAAGGCGACAAGGTCGTGCTCCCAAAGGGATCGCTCGATCAGCAGGAGCTCGGCTATTACGGGAGGTTAAAGGGAGATATCTTCGAGCTATCGCTAGTAGAGGCGGCGTTCCTCATAGAACGAGAGCGACTCGACATCGGCACGTCGCTTAAAGAGTTCTTCAAGAAAGCGTCAAATATACAACCGTATTTCGATCTCAAGTACGAGGTATACAAAGATCTTCGTGAAAGAGGATACTACGTTCAGCCGAGCGTGACCGACTTTCGACTGTACCCGCGTGGCGGCAGGCCAGGCGATGTTCCGGCATCCATGTACGTTTATGTGTTATCTGAACGCATTCCTATCCCTTTTAGCGACATTTTGGACAAGGTAAAGGTTGCCCAAAACGTGCGGAAGAAGATGCTTCTTGCTGTGGTTGACGGCGAGAGCGATCTAACCTTTTATGAGGCCAAGAGCGCGACCATGCACGGCAAAATGCCGGCCCTTGAGACTGACCTCCGCGAAGCCGACGCGACGTTTCTTGAGGATCGAGTAGTGATATGGAGCGAGCCTCACGCGTCTGAGCTCTACCGTACAGGCTTTTACGGGAAGCTCATCGACGAAAAGAGGCTCCAGCTCTCGCTTCTCGAGTGTGCGTATCTCATGACCTGTGGCTTGCCGGTGCAGGATGGGGCCACAAATAAACGCTTCACTAAGGAACACTTTACGAATCGTGCACGGGCTATTGAGCCAGGGTTTATGCTAAAGCTTAGGGTATACACCGACCTGCGTAATCGAGGATTTGTTGTGAAGACCGGATTTAAGTTTGGCAGCCATTTTAGAGCTTATGATGAAGTCCGTGATGTTAGCAGGATCCCTCATTCGAAATATCTTGTGCATGCGTTGCCAGAAGATTACATCGTCACACTACCGGAGATGTCGCGTGCCATACGCCTCGCGCACGGCGTGCGGAAAAGGATGGTTTTTGCTTACTGCGAGAAAAATAGCCTTGAATACCTTGATATCGGAAGAGCAAAACCGTAACGCGCGTACGGTTGGCGCTCACCTTCGGAAAGCGACTGGTTTGACCGATTTATAACGTAACCGGTATAATCCGTTGGAAGTGCTATGCGCTGTCTTTATTACTGTTCGTGACTATCACTAGCCGATATAGCTTCAGAGAAGTGAGGAATAACGCTATGCCAAGCGATAATTTTATCGTTACGCCGTGGGAGGTCGAAGGACACGTCGATTACAACAAGTTGATCAGGCTCTTTGGCACACAGCCGATAGACAACGCCATCCTACGTCGGTTCAAGAAGCTCACGGGATCGGTGCCAGTGATGTTGCGAAGGGGGATCTTCTTCTCGCACAGAGATCTTGACTGGATACTTGATAGCTACGAAGCTGGTCAGAAGTTTGTCCTATATACTGGACGAGGTCCCTCGGGGCATACACACCTAGGACACCTCATGCCTTGGATCTTCACCAAGTACTTGCAGGATGCGTTTAACGCAGACCTCTACTTCCAGATGACCGACGATGAGAAGTTTCTCCAAAAAGACGCCTTAAGCGCAAGTGACACGCACGATTTTTCGTACGACAATGCCCTCGATCTCATAGCTCTTGGCTTTAATCCGAAAAAGACGCGAATCTTCCTCGATACGGAGTATGCACACATTTTGTATCCTATCGCGCTAGAAGTAGCAAAACGCGTGACATTTTCGGCCGCCCGTGCTGTTTTTGGGTTTGACGTCAGCACCAACATCGGCATGGTATTCTTTACGAGCATGCAATCGGCGCCGGCATTTCTGCCCTCAATTCTCGCTGGGCGAAACGTTCCTGTGCTCATTCCTTGTGCTATAGATCAAGACCCTCACTTTCGCATCACGCGCGATGTTGCACCTAAAATAGGCTACTACAAGCCTGCCCTTATCCACAGTCGTTTCTTCCCGAGTCTTTTGGGTCTCGACAAGATGTCCGCTTCGCTTCCGGAAACGAGCATTTTTACCACTGACAGTCCAAGAGAGGCGCGCGCGAAAATTACTAATGCCTTCACCGGAGGACGTGCGACAGTGTGGGAACAGAAGGAATCGGGTGGCATACCTGACATTTGCACAGTGTATCAATATTCATTCTACCTCTTTGAACAGAATGATCGCCGCGCGCGTGAGCTTCGAGAGGAATGCCTAGCGGGAGAACGTGTCTGTGGTACGTGCAAAAAAGAGCTAGCTGACAAAGTCGTATCATTCTTGGAGCATCATCAAGCGGAGCGGGAAAAAGCTCGAGATCGGATAGAAGACTTCATTGTCCGAGACTGTCAGGAATGATGTAATCAGCTTCTCGTACCCCCTTGTGCGAGCTCGGAACGAAGCTTGCCATTCGCAATAACAACTGATGCTGTGTACTGTTCCTCAAGCGCAGGAAGCTCGGGTTACGTGATGAACGTGCACGTTATCTCTCGCTTAAGTGGCAAAAACGCAGAGCGGCGCTTTGTATGCTTAATACGAGTAGAGATAGATTATCAGTTCATCGATCGTATGGCCTCCTCTGAGAAAGGACGGCTCACCGTTTAGTCCCCTGATTGTCGAGCTCACTAAGAACATCTGGCATCCATCGGCCATTCTCCCATTTGCCCTGATCAAGCTTGGAAATATCATCACAGATAGCAGTAGCCATAGACCCGTCAGTCAGATCCGTAAGGTACACACGAGCATCGGATAGCCCCCGCTTTATGATAATGCGCTTCGCGAGCTCTCGAGCATCCAGCGTAGCCACGTGATGCTTTTCCAGCACTTTCGCTATTGTTGATGCCGTTACATAGGCTAAGTAACTCATCGATATACCACGCACCATAATGAGACGAGATGCTCCCACATATACTTTTGCGACCGCCTGGTTGTCTGAGTCGTCAGCAGTTACGAACTGCAGCGGGTTATCAAGAATTGGACGTCTGAAGCTTTTTGAACCCTTCAAAAAAGCGCCGCGATTCCAACAGGAGCGGCATCGCGTTAAGTTATCGAACGCAGTGACGCTATTATGATGGAGTGCCGCCTTTGCTGTCAGCGACCTTCTCGCCCGCTCTTGATCACGCTTCGGTACATCTCTTTCGCGCGATTACTTTCAGTGGCGTGAATGACTATTGGCGCTGGATACCCGCGAGGTGGTTTGGCAGTCCCGGCGCCGAGCGAATGGATACGCTCTGCAGAGAGAGCCCGTAACTCGGGCACCCACTTCTTGATGTAGCTGCAACTCGGGTCATACCGTTTTTGCTGTAGCCACGGATTAAAAATACGAAAATATGGCTGTGCATCGCATCCAGTTGAAGCGCACCACTGCCAGTTCCCGTTGTTTACAGCGGGATCATAATCAACAAGTTTTTGAGCAAAGTGACGCTCCCCCCAACGCCAATCGATATGCAGATCCTTTGTAAGGAAGGAAGCGACGAGCATCCGCACACGATTGTGCATGAATCCTGTGGCGTTTAGCTGTCGCATTCCGGCATCAACGATGGGGAAACCGGTTAGCCCCCTGCGCCACGCATCAAATAGCTCAAAGTCCGTATTCCATGCCAAAGAATCAAAGTCACGATGAAACGCGTGGCCGAAGACGTGGGGAAAGAAGTGTGCTACGTAGCTGTAAAAGTCGCGCCAGAACAGCTCGACGATGAGCCGATGTTCGACCCCAAGTTGGTCTGCCACCGCGCGGTATACCTCCCGAATCGAGCACGTGCCGAACTTGTTATGCGCCGAAAGTCCCGTTGTTGCGGTAGACGGGTACTCTCCCTCCCTCTCATAGTTCGCAAACCGGCGCAGGTCGGCAAGAACGGTTAGGGCATTTGCTCTGCCTCCGCGTTCATATGATGCCTCGTTGCGTTGATACGATACGCGTTCAAGAGGGTGACTGCGCTCAGCTGACACAAGTCCCTGAGAGAAGTTGCTTTGCGTCGCAGGATTCACCGGCCTTATGGGAATTTCACGCGCTCTTCTAAGAAAGTGAGAGAAGACAACATAAGGCGTCCCATCGCCTTTCACAATCTCGCTCGGTTCGTGCAACAGAATATCAGAGCAACAGCGAAAAATAGCGCCGTTCTTCGTGCACGCCGCTTGAATGGCAGCGTCACGCGCGTTGCTAAAGGGCGTGTAGTCTTTGTTTGTGAAAACGGCTTCAAAGCCATACTCATCAATGAGACGATCAATGACCTCCTCTGCGTAGCCTTGGAAAACGAACAAGAACCCTCGTGCTGCGTTGAATTGCCGCGCTAGATCGTGAAGCGATTCAACCATGAAGCCGAACGCGTTGGCACTGAAATAGGGATTTTGGGAAGTCTGCCGTGGATCGAATATAAAACAGGGGATCACTGTCTTGGAAGAACGACACGCTTCGATAAGCCCGGTATTATCGCAAATCCGCAAGTCTCTTCGGAATATAAAGAGCGATCGTTTAAACTTCATGGCCACCGCTTGGTTTTGCACTAATGTCCGCTTTGACACCGTGCGTCAGGCACCTATTCTTGCTTTTTGCTTTCGAGAACTGATTATTGAGACGATTATTAATTGAGACTCTGTGATAAGCATGGAATTCCTGGATGGTTAACGATAAATAATAACCGGATATAGGGTAGTAACAATAGGCATCGTTTTACGTGATTTGACTTCAGCGATTCGTATGGAACGGTTATCCAATAACGACTGGCTAGTTTTACAAGCTCTCAAACGCTCATATCGAGCGAAGCCGGAAGCGCTGTCAAAAGAGACGGGACTGAAAATTGAGGCAGTGCTGCAATCGGCGTATCTGCTACAGACATACGGATTTGCGCAAGTGGAAGAAATCGCCGACACTGAGTACGAACTTACGAATGAAGGGGCAAGCTATGCGGATAAAGGGCTTCCAGAAAGACAGGTGTACGATTACTTGTTGATAGATGGACCAACTCGCGTGGCAGATCTCAAGGATCTCTTTCCTGCCGTCTCCATTGCAATTGGATGGCTTAGACGCAGGAATTGGGCATTTCTGGAGAAAAGAGATGGGGACTCGGTGCTATTCCCACAAGAGGGCGCAGATGAAGCTCCTGAAGAGCGTGTACTCCAACAGGTGCAGCATAAACCCCTCTTTACAAAGGCAGACGTTTCAGTCGAATCATATGAAGCAGAGGAAGCGCTGCAAGAGCTCGCCAAGCGTAACCTCATAAGAGTGCGGGATACTATCTCACGAGAGATCGTTTTAACGAGCGCAGGCGAAGAAATATCGCTGCCCGAAAGAAGTTCAGTCGATCGCGATGTCACCGTTCTCACATCAGAGCTAATACGGACTGGGACGTGGCGAGGACGATTGAAGCCGTACGACGTGCAAGCGGGAGCCACCCCGCTTTACCCTGGAAAAGCGCATCCATTGAGACGTCTTATAGATGAAATGCGTGATATCTTTATCTCAATGGGGTTCACCGAGTTCAAGGGTCCCATCATCGAAAGTGAGTTTCACAATTTCGACGTTCTTTTCGTCCCGCAAGATCATCCGGCACGGGATGAACAGGATACGTTCTATTTGAGCCGACCTGCTGCTCTTGAACTGCCAACGGATCTTGCAAAGCGCGTAGCAGAGGCACATGTCTTCGGGTGTCAGGGATCCATAGGCTGGGGTGGTGAATTTGATCTTGATCGGTCCCGTAGAGCAGTATTGCGAACTCACACAACGGGATCCGCATTTCGTTATCTAGTGCGCCACCCTGAGCCTCCCGCGATGATCTTTGGCATAGACCGTGTCTTTCGACGAGAAAGCATGGACTCGACGCACCTGCCGCAATTTCATCAGTGTGAAGGCACAATTCACGGTGAAGATCTCAGCTTAACCGATCTGATCGGAGTGCTCAAGACCGTTTTTCAGCGGCTTGGATTTGGTCGGGTTCGGTTCAGGCCAGGTTATTTCCCTTTCACAGAACCAAGCCTTGAAGGAGATATTTTCGTCGATGGAAGCTGGATGGAACTGGTCGGTGCCGGCGTCTTTAGACCCGAGGTAACTCAGCCACTTGGCCTCAAGAGCGTCTTGGGATTTAGTATCGGCATCGAAAGAATCGCTATGTTGAAAATGGGACTGAATGATATCAGAAGGCTTTATATGAGTGATATTGACTGGCTGCGCGCTACGCCGAGCGATATACTCTGAGGTGCTCAATGCCAGTGGTAACGTTGAACCGCATAGAGCTTGAAGAGATGGTCGGCAAGGACACCGCCACCATCGTCGAGGTGCTTCCGCTCCTCGGCGCCGATGTTGCGTGCGTCAATGAGGAGATGGAAGTCGAGTTCTTTCCCAACAGGCCCGATTTGTTTAGCGTTGAGGGAGCTGCCCGCGCAGTCAAGGGCATCCTCGAGATCGAGACAGGAATGCCTCGCTATCAAGCGTCGCCATCCGGCGTTACGGTTGAAGTCGATCCCTCGGTCAACATCGTACGTCCGTACGTCGTCTGTGCGGTTATGCGAGGAATCACGATGGACGAAAGAACGATCAAGTCACTGATCGATTTGCAGGAGGACTTACACTGGGGTATCGGTCGAGACCGAAGAAAGGCGTCAATAGGGATCCACGACCTCTCACGGGTGCGTCCGCCGTTCAAATACACCGTGGGGGAAACCCGCTTCGTGCCGCTCGAGTTCTCGGAACCTATAGAGCCAGCAGAGATCCTTCGCCTTCATCCTAAGGGCAACGAGTATGCCCATCTCGTTGGCAATCACTACCCTCTCATACTAGATGCCGAAAATCGTGTGCTTTCATTCCCTCCCGTCATAAATAGTGAGCTTACACGGGTCACCGAGGCAACGAAAGACCTGTTCATCGAAGTAACAGGACTCGACATGAAGGCTGTCCAAGACTGCCTCCACATCCTCGTTACGGCGCTTCACGATAGAGGCTCGGCAATTGAAACGGTGGAAATTTCGTATCGTCATAACGACCAATCGCTTACGACGCCTAGCGTAACGGGGTCGACCTTTACAGTCAACAAAGATGACGTGACGCGACGTATCGGCGCGGATCTCACCGAAGAGGCAATTCTTGACTCGCTCCGAAAAGTACGGATGGATGCGTATGTAAAAGGAGCCATCATCACCGTCACTGTGCCGTGCTATCGAACCGACATAATGCACTCAGTCGATATTATTGAAGACATCGCGATCGGTTACGGGTACGATCGGCTCCCATATTCGTACCCCAAGCTTGGAACGGTTGGTAAGAGACTCGAAGAAGAACAACGAGCAACTCTTGCAAGAAACGTGCTGCAGGGCTTAGGCTTCCTTGAGGTGATTACGCTCATGCTTGCATCGGATTCACGCGAATCTGTAATTATCGAAAACCCTATTTTGGAAGAACACGTTAGCCTAAGAACAAGCCTCTTGCCTGGCTTGATAGACACTTTGGCCCTGAACCAGCATAGGGATTATCCCCAGAAGGTGTACGAGGTGGGCGATGTTGTGCACCTTGTAACGGACGCTCGTGCGCAAGAGCATACCTTGTGTTCGGGCGTAATCGCTTCCACTGAGACTAATTTTACCGAAGCCAAGATGGTTATAACTGCCCTTTTAAGAGAACTGAGGCTTGATTCTGAAGTTGTCGAGTCGGATCATCCATTGTTCATTGAGGGCAGGCGTGCAACGATTCTCGCACAAGAAACAGCGATCGGCACGTTTGGTGAAATCGATCCGGATGTACTCGTGGAGCATAAACTCGTTTATCCCGTCGCAGCTTTTGAGCTTCGTATTTAGGCGCAACCGCGATGCGCGGAGCAAAAGGCCAGGGAATCACGACGTGTAGCATCACGTCCGAGCTCCGTGTTCTTGGCAGATACTTCGACGGTAATCAACCGTTGTTTAAATGCCAGAGCCAGCGAAGCATACTTCGATCAATCCTCTCGAATCCCAATAGTAGCGCAGCTGATGCCCGCATATCACCAGATCTAAGCATACGTTATAGTGAGCGGACCCGGAGGGATTTGAACCCTCGACCGCCGGCTTAGGAGGCCGGTGCCCTATCCTGACTAGGCTACGAGTCCTTATGTGTGATAACTCTACTCTTAACCTGCTGAATCGCCTTTGAATATGGGGTAGGGCAGATTCGAACTGCCGTCCAAGCGTCCCAAACGCTCGAGGATGGACCAGGCTACCCTACTACCCCGCCGGCGCATTTCTTATAGGCACTTCTACCCATAAAAAAGTTGCTTGCAGAAGTGTCCGCATGCAGCGCATTGATTGCGGTTAATGCTCTTTGCAATATGATATCGAATACGCGATTGAGATAAGAAGCCTTTCGGCTTGACAGCACGCTACCAGAATCGGTGTTTCTACCTATTTCTGACCATTCCTTCTGCTTGTGAGGTGGCGTATCGCGCGGCTGTTTGAGTCTGCCTGGTTAATTCGAGTGCTCTCAATGCGCGGGTCACGAAAAGGAGCGATTCCAGCATGCGGCCAATGTGAGTAGCAGCATCCTAATGTTAAGGCGGGATTGGCAAAGCTTCGGACTACCCCTGCGTCTTGCCCAAAATATTTTGCACAACGCGCCGCAAGATCACAAGAGAAGGCGAAAAGAGTCGCTGCAAAGACGACTACTCAACTAGGATCACCTCTCCCGTTCTATCGTGCGTTCGCATCCCCGAAGGCAACGATTTTGCAAACGCATCTGACCGCAATGCCCTGCGGAATTGCCTTAAGGGGGGTTCATCGAGGCGATCTTGCGGTATGACGAAATCGTATTCTTCATTAGCAATCGGAGAGAACGCCAAGCCGTTTAAATCGGCTACTGGTTTAATGCCAATCCCGGCATCTGCTTTGCCGAATCTCACGGCAGAGGCCACTGCGCTGTGTGTTCGCGCCTCGGAATCGTAGCCTTTGATTGACTTTGTCAGCTCGGCAAAAGTGACCCCTCGTCTTGCTGCTATCTTATCCAACAGCATGTCCGTCAAGACGCGAGTGCCTGAGCCCTTATTTCTATTGATAATGTGTGTTTCAGGTAGCTTATCGAATGGGATCATCTCCCCTTTCCGCGTGATTATACCTTGCTCTCTCAAGTAGCCCTTCACTAGCGCCGCCTTATGCACCCCGTACTCTTTTAGAAACGGCAAGTTATACTCTCCAGATGGGCTTAACAGATGAATGCCGGAGATATCTGCAACCCCTTTGCGCACGGCGGCAAGCCCCCCTTGTGAGCCGACATTGACTGTTTTTATGTGGGGGGCGACATCCGCGATCATCCGAAATAGTATATCCACCCCGATATCGTGGCTTCCAATAAACATGAGATCCGTGATTTCAAATTCACCAAAAAGCGTCACCTCAACCTCTTCGCCCTCTTCGAGTATATCGATATGTTCCGGGATCTCAAGAAACCCATCAGATAAAAGTGAGGTGATCGCATCCGAACCGGCGCCGACTGGGTACGCTTTGCTCCGGACGATGTTAACGGGCACAAGTTCGTATCGCGGTACTGAATGGATCTCTATTCCGAGCGTCGCGAGCGCTTTGCGCGTAGGTTTTGATATCCCTCTGATAAATGGATCTATAAAGACGTAATAGACCATCAGTGCGGAAACGGGATATCCAGGCAAGCCGAAGAATGGCTTGCCCTCTAGCTCTGCGATAATGAGCGGCTTGCCTGGCTTGATACTCACCCCGTGCGCAAGCAGGTTACCCCGTTCAGCGATGCGGTAGACCACATCGCCGCGCCCGGCTGACGTGCTGCCTGAGGAGATCACCACATCACAGGCGCGAAGTGCCTCTTCAACAACTCGCTCAATCATCGTGATGTCATCTTCCACGATACCGAAGTAAATTGGCTCGCCCCCGCTCGACATGACTGCAGCGCCAATTGAATACGTATTAACGTCGTAGATCTCGCCGGCGCGGAGCGTCGATCCGGGAGGCACAATCTCATTGCCAGTTGTGAGAATCCCGATCCGCGGTCGCTCGAATACCTTTACGTCGGGCTGACCGATAGTTGCGAGGGCTCCTATCTCTCTCTCGGTGAGTACGGTTCCGGCGCGAAGAACCAACTCTCCTACCATGACATCAGAGCCTGCCGATATCACATTTTCATGAAGCGTGACTGGCTTCCGTACCGCAATAGTCTCGCCTTCGATATCGACGTGCTCAACCATAACTTCAGCATTGGCCCCTCTAGGCATCATAGCGCCGGTAGCGATTTCGGCGGCATGTCCAGGACGAACATCGTACTGCGGTCGAATCCCAGGCTGAATCGAACCTACAATCCGAAGCTGTGTTGGCTCATCTTCTTTTGCGGTGTACGTATCGCTAGCGACAAGCGCAAATCCGTCCATCGCTGCCCTGTCGAATGAGGGGACATCGACACGAGACGTGACGTCGTCAGCAATTGTTCGACCAAGAGCGTGCTGGAGAGGTACCTTTTCGGTTCTCCGGACCAGTGTAAGGTTGCTGATGATCTCCGCGGCTCTTTGGACACTAATGAGCTGCCTGAATTCTTTCCTCTCGTCCATAGCGTGCACACCTGCGGTTCTTTAGTCGAACAGTACGACCTCCACTTCCTGTCCCTCGTCGTACCCCTCTACGTTTTCGGGGATTACTACAAAGCCATCGGCTTTAGCCATAGAGCTCAGAATACCTGATCCGGCTACCATGATTGGTTCCACACGGCCGTTCCTAATTGCTACGCGCGCGTATGTTCGGGATCCAGACTTTCCGGTAATCTTTCTCGTGAGCTTACCGGTTATGGTCCTCATATAGTCTCTTTCGATGTGCGCGAGACGATTGATCGCCGGCTTTCCGAACGCATACGAGGCAACAAGACACGCGACAGGAAATCCAGGCAGACACGCTATCGGGGTGTCCTCGACAACCCCGAGCGCGGTGGGCTTTGCCGGACTGATTGCTATCCCGTGGACCAAGATCGTTCCTAGTTTGCTGACAGCGGCGGGCACGAGGTCACGTATTCCGACTGACGTCCCCCCTGTCGTGAATATCAGATCAGCATCGGCGTCCTTCAGCAGCGCGGCTTCAATTAGCTCTGGTGCGTCTGGCACGATACGTCTGTAGCGATAGCGTGCGCCCCACTGCTCCGCGAGGAGGGCAGTCATCAGACCATTTGTTTCTATAACTTCTCCTTCTGAGGGACGTCTCTCTACGAGCTCTTCCCCGGTTGGTATAATCGCGACGTCAGGCTTTCGATAGACCGTGACGTCTTTGATTTCAAGCGAAGCGAGCAGTCCGATATCTGCGGGCCTTAGGCGGTGGCCCGGATCAAAGACAAGTTCGCCCCGGCGCACGTCTTCTCCTCTAAGACCGGCGTTTTCGAACGGATGAACCTGCGCTCTGATCTCAACCGTGTCATCAAGTCGCTCCGTGTCTTCCACCATGACGACCGCGTCGGCGTTATCCGGCATCTTAGAACCGGTGTGTACCCGTGTTGCAACGCCGCGTCTCACCTCTTTATTTATCTTAAGGACTACTGGTGAGCGCTCATTTGCGCCCAAGGTGTCATCCGCGATAACGGCATAGCCATCCATAGCCGCCCTTCTATAATTGGGCTCGTCTCTTTCTGCTATGATTTGACTGGCAAGCACGCGTCCACGAGCCTTCTTTATAGACGTGACCTCAGCCTGTTCAATCGGCGTGATAGCAGCGAGGAAGGTGTTTAGCGCCACATCGAATGGAGTTCGTGCTTTGAATTTCATCGTTATAGTTAAGTGCGCACATTGGCTATTATAGCTTACCAACATGAGAATACAGCCGAGATTCAAGCTGTGGTTTGTTGATGAAAATAACGAGTACGTGTTTGGCCTCGGCACGATGCGGCTGCTTGCAGAAATTGATAAACTTGGCTCCATAAGCGCCGCAGCGCGTACGCTCGGGATGTCCTATCGCTACGCGTTGGAACGGATAACGGTGGTTGAGAAACGGCTCGGCCACCCTCTCGTTGCCCGGACTCGGGGCGGGAAAAGCGGCGGTGGAGCGAAGCTAACTGCGCTCGGTCGTGAGATCCTCGAGGATTATCAGGGTATGGAAGAATCGCTTAGGCAACTTACCAAGTGGTATACTGATCTCAATGTCGACTAACCGCCTGAAACAGGCGGGAAGATCGCGATCTCATCGCCGTCTGAAAGGGTCGTGGCAAGCCCTCCGACATCGCGTATATTGGCGCCGTTTACCAGGATCGTGATGTAGGAGCGTACTTCGCCGTCTTCACAGAGCACGTCGTGCAGCGCGGGCTTTTCAGAGGTAAGCGTATTCAACACGTCGCGTATTGTGTTCGCCTCTAAGAGAAGCTCAGCGTGCCCGACAATCTCACGCACGTTTGCGAAAAACCGAACTCTTACGCGGCTCATCAGTTAGCTACACCCCCCGGTTCATTATAAATACTTTACGTCCTTTCTGGACGACCATACATATAAATAACTAGCACTATATAAAATACTACAAAGATTAAATCCTTTCGTGCTGCTTTATAATGGGTTATTTCCACGGCAGAATGCGAAAGATGCATTGTTTGAATCCTCTTAAGTGTAAGGATACAGTCCGCATTTACATGAGCACTCCGTGTGCGGGAGCTTTTTGTGGCCGCGGGAACTGTGTGGACACAAACACGGTGACGCGCGGAGCCGCAACGAGGGGTTATATAAAAATCAACCGCATGGTATTCAGCTGCTTATGTTGATCGCTAGATTTATTCCAAAAAACTGTGTAGCGTGCAGATCATGTGAGCTAGCGTGCGCGCTGAAGCACAGCACCTCAGATGACATCAACACCGCGATGAGTGAGCGTCCCGCCCCTTTTCCTAGGCTCGCGATCAGCTACAGAGAGGGCAGGCTGCATCTCACGAGGTGCCTGCACTGCAAATGGCCAAAGTGTATTGAGGCGTGCGAAGCAGACGTGATTACGAAAAATGATGATGGTGCGGTGACGATTAACCATGAACGCTGCACCGGGTGTTTCAACTGCATTGACGCGTGCCCGTTTGGGGCGATATACGCGCGCGATCATAAAGCGGTGAAATGCGATCTTTGCGGCGGCGCAGCGGAATTATCGTGCGTGAATGCGTGCAAGTGTGGTGCATTGATATATGGACAAGAGACGTAAGAGAGCAAATCCAAAAGTGAAGACCGTAGATCCTGCGGCGCTCAAAATGTTGCCGCTTGCAGAGCGTGACGACATCCAAACGATGTGGGAAAGGGGTGACTCAATGCAGCCGCAATGCGGCTTCGGCGAGTCGGGCCTCTGCTGTCGAATCTGCTTACAGGGACCTTGCCGCATCAATCCTTTCGGAAAAGAGCCACAACGCGGCATCTGTGGGGCGAAAGATTACACAGTTGTCGCAAGAAACTTGATCAGGATGATGGCAGGCGGTTGTGCAGCCCACTCGGATCACGGACGGCACCTCGCGTCAGCGCTCCGAGCGGTCGGTGAAGGGAAAGCGCCTGACTACTGCGTGAAAGACGAGGTGAAACTGCGCGCCCTCGCCGCAAAACTTGGGGTGGCGAACGAAAAAAGCGTCAAAGAGCTTGCTGTGGCGGTAGCAAATACCGCTTTGGAGGATTTCTCTCGCTACGATGGCGAGGCATGCAACTGGCTAAAGATCATGCTTCCGGCAAAGAGGCTGGACCTCCTTGAGAGAAACGATGTGATCGCGACCAATATTGACCAGGGAATTACAGAGGTCATGCACAGAACCCATATGGGGTGTGACGCTGATCCTGTGCCGCTGATATTCGGTGGCATCAAGTGCTCACTCGGGGATGTCGCCGGCGAGAACATCAGTTCGAATCTCTCTGACGTGCTGTTCGGCGTCCCTGAGATGGTCGTGTCAGAGGCTAATCTGGGCGCTCTGAAAGAGGACTATGTGAACATCTGTGTGCACGGACACAATCCAATTCTCAGCGAAGTGATATGCGACGCCGCAGAGGAGCTCCAAGACGAGGCCATCGCCGCGGGCGCCAAGGGCATCAACATCGTCGGCATCTGTTGCACCGCCAATGAACTGCTGATGAGAAGAGGCATCCCGATTGTCACAAACTTCGCGAGTCAAGAATTAGCCATTATGACGGGCGTCGTTGACGCGATGGTCATCGATTATCAATGTATCGCACCTTCAGTCGGATTCTGGACGCAGTGCTTCCACACGAAGCTGATATCGACGATGCCGATTACCCGCATACCCGGTGATACGCACATCGAATTCAACGAAGCGGCGGCACGTGAAGGCGCCAAAGAGATCGCGCGCGTTGCAATTGAAGCGTATAAGAACAGAGATCCAAGTAAGATCTCCATCCCTGCCATTACGAGCAAGGTCGTTGCCGGATTTAGCCTTGAATACATAAAATCATTACTGAGCGCTTTTAACGAAAAAGAACCTCTCCAGTACCTCGCTGACAAGATTCGCAGCGGCGAGCTTCAAGGCATCGCACTTATTGCCGGATGTAACAACCCCACCAAAGCTGAGCACGACTCTTGTCACCTCACAATCGCTAAAGAATTAGTGAAAAACAACATATTGACGCTGGTGACCGGCTGCGCGGCTCAATCCCTCGCAAAGCACGGCTTGCTGACGCCAGAAGCAACTGATGTTTACGCTGGCGAATCTCTCAAGGCGTTTCTCAAAAACGTCGGCGAAAAGACGGTGGGCGAATCATTGCCGCTCGTACTCCATATGGGGTCGTGCGTGGACAACTCACGAGTGGAAAATCTCGTGAGTGAACTCGCGCAGGTGATGAACGTTGACATACAGGATCTACCTATCGTCGCGAGCGCTCCCGAAGCGATGAGCGAAAAAGCGGTGACGATCGGGACGTGGTGTGTGGCGACGGGATGGCCTACCCACGTGGGCGTTTACCCGTTCATCAAGGGGAGTCCGCTCGCGGATGAAGTCGCCCAGGCGACCGCGAACGACGTCTATGGGGGTCACTTCATATTTGAGCCCGATCCCACGATCGCCGCGCAAACACTGGTGAATACCGTTCAGTACCGCAGATGGAAGATGAACGCGCACAGTGAACTCGATGGGGCGGTTACGTACTGGAACGGCACCACGCCGGACGTGAAGTTGCCTGCGCTCTCGAATGAAGCGCTCTACAAGAAAGCGATTGACGGGGCCATCATTGCCACAGGGTACGCCGATACCCTTCTAAGCAAGGCAATACGCCGATATGGTGGTGACAAAGAGGTCGGATATCCGAGCACCGGGTATTATCTACCGTGTATCACCGCGTGGACAGGTGAACAGGTGACGAAACTCGCACAGCTGCCACGTCTTCTCGGAGAAATGAGAGGAAAGATACGAGAGGAATATACGTTCGAAAACGCGGTGGCCTCAGGCGAAGCGACAATGATTGCCGCGGAAATCATTGAAGCCCTCAAGTACATCGATAATCCTGATCCCTATGCCAGCACACCGTACACGGGATTCGTTGCTGACGAAGTGCTGCGGAAGTTGGGCATCTCGTTTGTCGATGATACGATACCGGGAGTGCTCGTGTTGGTGGGAAAAGCAAAGGACCCCACCCTGCTCGCAAAGATCATCAGGGACTGTCAAAGCAAGGGCATGCTGGTAATCCCGACCTTTGATACTATACAGCAGATCGCCGAGGCAGGTATTGAGATTGGAGAGGACAAAGGACTCAGCAGGCTGTTGTTCTGCGTGGGCGAATTCACGCAAGCGATTCACGCCTTGAGCTTTGCGATTCGCGCCGCACTCACCTTCGGGAACGTCAAGCCAGGAGATAGAGAAGGACTCTATAATTACCTCGCAAAGCGGCCGAAGGTCGTCGTTGCCCAGTTAGGTCCAATTGACGATATTAAGGCGGCGATTGAGTTCGCCGTGTTGTTTAACGGTTCACCGACAATCACCGACCAGGATGTTGAGGAAATACCGGGCAAATACGAAGTGGAGAAGAACTACAATCAGATCGTCGCGCACGCGATCGAGGTACGCGATATGAAGGTAACGTTTGGCGCGGTTTCATTACCCGTTGCCTATGGCCTTGCATTCGCGGGAGAGACGGTGCGGAAGCCGCAGACTTACGTCGAGTGTGGGGGCCCGACCAAGACCAAGGTGTTTGAACTCGTCAAAATTCGCGATGCTGAAGAGGTTAAGGACGGTCAGATCACGCTCATCGGAAAGGACGTCGATGAGATGGCAGAGGGCAGCGTCTCGGCGCTCGGAATTCTGGTCGAAGTATATGGCAAACACATGAAAAAGGAGTTTGAGCCTGTCGTGGAACGGCGCATCCACGAGTTCCTCAATTTCGCAGAGGGCGTGTGGCATACCGGTCAGAGAAACATGCTCTGGGTGCGACTAAGCAAGAACAGCGTGGCAAACGGACTACGCTTCAAGCACCTCGGCGACATCCTTTACCATAAGATGAAAGAGGAGCTTGGCGGTATTATCAGCAGGGTACAAGTCACTATCATGACTGACGAGAAGGAGGTGGAGAGGCGCCTGCCAGAGGCTATAGAGGTCTATACAGAGCGGGATCAGCGGGTCGCGGGGCTGACAGATGAGAGCGTCGATGTATTCTACGCGTGTACGTTGTGTCAGAGCTTCGCCCCGAGCCACGTGTGCATCATCTCTCCTGAGCGTCTCGGGCTCTGTGGCGCACTAAACTGGCTGGACGCGGCCGCAGGATACAGCATCGATGAGAACGGGCCAAACAAGCCTGTTGAAAAGGGAGCGGCCATCGATGAGAACAAGGGCCAGTGGTCAAACGTGAACAAAGCGGTGCGTGAACTCACCCACGGAAACGTCGAGCGGATGAATCAGTACACCATGATGGAGGATCCGCAAACGTCATGTGGGTGCTTCGAGTGTATTGTAGCGATTAACAGTGACCTACAGGGTGTCATCGTGGTCAACAGGGAGTACACCGGCATGACCCCGATCGGCATGAAGTTCTCCACGCTCGCCGGATCAGTCGGCGGGGGCAATCAAACGCCCGGATTCATTGGCGTCGGACGGCAGTTCATTACGAGCAAGAAGTTCATCCGGGCTGATGGAGGGCTCGCACGCGTCGTCTGGATGCCCAAAGAGCTGAAAGAAGCGTTGCGAGAAGATCTTGAGGCGCGAGCGAAGAAGATAGGGTGGCCTGACTTGGTAGAGAAAATCGCGGACGAAACTATTACGACAGATGCGGATGAATTGACCAACTACCTGACAAAAGTCGACCACCCCGCACTGCACATGCCGCCAATGGGCATGTTTTAAGCGCGCGCGCAAAACGTGGGGTAACTACGATGGTAACAATTCCAAAAGAAAGTTGGACCGGAGCGATAAAAGCGATTGCCTTCGGGGCGACCGAAGACGAAGGAGGAATGAGAGACAAGAAAGTCCTTTTGGGAGGGGAAACGACCCTTCCGTTCTTGTCGTTCGAAGGTAAGGTCTCCAAACCGGTTATCGGGATGGAGGTCATCGACAGAGTTCGCGAAGATTACCCACAAATGATCATCGCTGAGTTTGGCGACGCTATCACGGACCCAGTAGCGTGGGCGCAGGCGTGCGTTGATACCTACGGCGCGGACTTTATCTGCCTGAAGCTGCTGAGCACGAATCCGGAAGAAGAAAACGCAAGTGCTGAAGACGCGGCTGTGCTTGTCTCGACGATGCTCGAGCAAGTGAAAGCGCCGTTGATGATTCAGGGAAGCGGCGATTATGAGAAGGATGCTCGCGTTATGGAACTGTGTGCTGACGCTGCGAAGGGGGAACGCTGCTTGCTCGCAAGGGCAGAACAGGATAGCTACAAGTCAATCGCAGTAGCTGCCACCGCAAACGACCACGCAGTCGTCGCATTTTCAAATATCGACGTGAATATCGCAAAGCAGCTCAACATCATGCTCACAGAGTTTGGCGTGCCACTCGACCGTATCGTCAGTGACCCACTTATGGCAGCAGTGGGCTTTGGAATGGAATACGCCTACTCTGCGATGGAGCGCATCAAACTCGCCGGTCTGATGGGCGATAAGATGCTTCAATCGCCGATGATCGCTGACGTTAGCACAGCGTGGAGCGCGAAGGAGGCCTATCGCGTGGACGCTAAGCTCGGCGACGAGAAAGAAAGAGCGATCTTTTGGGAAGTAAGCACTGCGTTAGCAGCTCTGATGGCCGGTGCCAACGCATTAATACTGCGGCATCCGAAATCGGTGGCAATTACGAGGAAAGTCGTGAACGAATTGACAGGGTAATGACTATGCCGATGACAGCCTTAGATATATTCAAATTATTGGCAAAAAAGAATTGTGGCGAATGTGGAGTCCCCACATGCTTGGCGTTTGCGATGATGCTAGCCAACAAGCAAACGGAGCTCTCTAAATGTCCGTACGTGTCACCTGAAGCGGCGCAACAGCTTGAGACCTCCGCGCTGCCGCCCATGCGCGCCGTCGCTGTCGGTGACCTTCAGGTCGGGGGCGAAACGGAACTCTTTAGACACGAGAAGAAGTTCCTTAACCCGACCGCGTACGCGATGGTAATTGAAGATGATCTCGACGACGAAATAATCGTTGATCGGGCCAGACAGCTCGATGCGATGAAGTACGAGCGAATCGGCATTGTCTCAGGAGTCGACCTAATCGCGGTTAAAGCGAAAGGTGATGCAAAGCGGTTCTCCGACGTGGTCACGCTCGTGAAGGACAATAGCGGATTGCCGCTCGTGCTGATGAGCGATGATCCCCTCATTATCGAAGAGGGGCTTAAGCTCGTGTCGAAATCCAAACCGCTCATTTACGCCGGCACTGTTG